>ERZ746981.148-NODE-148-length-55662-cov-13.652100_pt1 | contig 55662 bp, 28 predicted proteins | sample MGYA00374948_ERZ746981 | MGnify/ENA primary metagenome ERZ746981 (study PRJEB28757, sample SAMN06711160) | food metagenome | host: microorganism | place: China:Harbin | collected 2017-01-30 | study: EMG produced TPA metagenomics assembly of the Analysis of...
CCAAATCAACACCAAATCAACACCAAATCAACACCAAATCAACACCAAATCAACACCAAATCAACACCAAATCAACAACCACATTCACCTTCCGATGTCTACCAGGAATGACCCGACCGGAATTCAGCTGACATATGGTATAAACCACGTTCACGGTCTCAACATAGACACACTTATGGATGTCGATAGTGCAAAGCCAGTAACTTCAACTTCGCTTTCCTTCGCCAAACCTATATTCAATACTTCAGGAATTCGAGATGCCCCAACAAAGCTCAGTCCAGTCCATAATTCTTTCAAAACCTTGGTCAAATCGCAGCTTCAGAATACAGACGACGACTTCAACTCCGTCCTTGATGATCTCACTCCAGATCTGAGCTTTTCTGGAGAAGATATCGCTTGTCCACCCAGGAATAATCCAGAATCCATTCAGAACACCTGCTACGATCCTACAGTGCAAGATCTAATTGCCGGATGCGAGTTGTTTGTCGATAAGGACAAGATTATAGCAACTGCCTCTGGAAGTAAGGGAGATATTATCGTGTTTAATCTTGTCCGGGGTTGCAATCCGAGACGGAAACACCACAAGACAAGTGCCAAGTTCAGCCAATCGATATCTTTGCAGCTCAAGTCTCCCATAAAGCAGATAAAAATGAGATACAGCACCGATTTGACGTTATTGGTCGGCGTCCGAACAGAATACTCAGTATACTTGCTCAACGTGTTCGTTGCCAAGCACAGAATTGGCCGCATTAGGAAGGTTGAGTTTCTCGAAAGCAGGACCATTTCCGGCGAGAAGTTGTCCGACTTCGATATCTGCACCAAGGCAGATCTTCCGTTGGTTGCAATTGTCGATGTGGTTGGGAATTTCGCCGTGTACCAATTAATCAAAAGCACCAAGCTAACATTCTACCGATGTGAGCCGTATCCTCTCAAGTTTTCCACATTTCACGAGCCAACCGATCTTTCACGCTTCAAGCAAATAGTCTTGAACCCAGCAAAGCCTTTTTTCTATTTGGTATGCAGGTCCTCGCTTCATCAGTACAACATCACCAAAAATGCACTATCCTGCAAGATAATTGCCGGTGCATTCTCTCTGATATGGGATTTCAGGACTTTGAACGATCACGACCCGCTTTTTATCCTTCTGACATCGAAAGAGTTCATAGTTGTTGACACAACCAAGGGATTCAAGCGTTTGCTTGCTTGGAAGCATTTTATAAATGAATCGGACTCCTCTTGGAGCCTGCAAATAACTACCTTGGATATCAAGGATCACGAGATTTATCTATGTGTTGCGCATTCCAGAATCCGAAACTTCTGCTATGTCTTACAACTGGAGATTATCAGAGATGATAGTGGCTTTGCTATTCCCAAGTTGGTTGGACAACCAACATACTTCATTCCACATGCATCCGACCCCATTAATTCCCTAGTACTTCTTCATTGGACCGCAAGTGACATGTTTGTTAGCTATAATATTACCAAGGATTTGGAAATATCAACATGCTTGTTTCAGCTCTCGGATTCGGCCAAATGCGATCTCTTCCCAACGGATCCTGGAAGCTTTATTACTCCTAAAATCGAAAATTTGAATCCAAATTTCGATATTAAAGTGCCCATTGACTGCTCATCGTTGTACCTGAAGCTCATTCGGAATACAGAAGAATACGATGAGTGCGACTTGCAGTATAACATTGACGAGTTGCTCTCTCGGGAATATGTGAGCACTCCAACCCCATTACCGTTAAACGAGATGCTGGAAATTCCCGGAGGAGCTGTTGGTGACTTTAATGCATTTCATTTGGTGTTTAAGGCTCAACTTGGTAAACTTTTGGGCTTTATACAAGGAGATGCCGAGATTACGAGTTCCCCAAACACATGGATAGTTTCTAAATGCTACAAGAATGAACCTGTGACGGAAGATGCAGCTGAAAATCTCTGCAATGATTTGCAAAGCTTCTTTTCCGGATTTAGCCGTGATCTTACTGGCTTTCTACCATCCTTGATGACAAGCTTAATACATATCAGCCCTACAAACAGCTTACAGGTACTGGATCAGCATGAAGACGAAATTGAGAAGAATTGCTCACATTTACCAAAAGATATCCGAAATCTCGTGGAATCTTTTGAGTACGATATGTCATTACCTACGAAATATGATGAGGGTTCGGAAAATATTGATATTTCCGGACTCAACGTGGCAAGCTCGCAGAATTTGGCAAGGACTAGACCAAAAAGCCACCGCAAAAGAAGGTTGCCAACTACTAAAACATTTCCGAAAACACAACTTTCTCAAAGCTCCCTGTCACAAGGAACAGTATTGTCTAGTTCACAGCAATATATGGAGCCCGATATTAATATTGTTTCAAGCCAGAAATCGGCATCTCAAGTTTCCTCTATCCCGGCATCATCACAGATAAGTTCATTTGGTTCGCAACCCTTCAGTTTATCTCAAGGCAAGAGGAAAGTTAAAAAGAAGCACAAAAAGAGGAAGGTCGGATTCTGGTGAAGAAGACAGTGCTGTGTTTTACTCGTTTATAAAAGTTAAGGCTACGGTCGTTTGTACGATAATTTAATAATAGAATAGCATGAAAATTGACTGAATAGTTTTAGAAAAATTGAGGAGATCAAGTATGAAGTAATTATGGGACCGAAGAAGTGCCGAATCAGAGATAATAATTACAATCATGATTCATAAGTAATGTTGAGATAAAAAAAAACATTCAAGTACGTCTATTCGTACCAAAAGGAGGCAGCTAGATACAATTGACCTAACCTGTTTTCTCATTGCGTTAAATCTGAATTCGGAATTACCCAAAGTTGCCGACAATGACCATCACATGGTTCCGGGTTGTATTGTGCACTGCCCTGCCATTTCAAAACGCGGGGAATTAGAACGATTCAGCAATGAAATTTGAATAAATTTGGGTCAGAGAATTCCGCGGGGAAATAAGATTGGCAGATTGCGAGAACAAACCGAGATGAAAAAAATACACCCGATAATAAAAAAAAAAAAAATAAATCGGGGAACGTTTGATCACGTCTTTGAACTAAGTTAGGGATATAAAAAGGAGGCCAAAAGGCAGGAACAGCAAATTTTTTTAAAGGCAGCCGAACAGAATCCGGAGGGAGAAGAATGATAGAGCCAATTGTACATTTCAGCAAACGACTGAGACTGATTTGGGCATTACTTCTCTTTCACATCACACTGATCTCAGCAATCAAGTTTGGATCTTTAGGTGACGAACCAAGCGAAAGGGACAACAATTACATCAAAATGAGCGACAAGACACTACTCTGGGGACCTTACAGGCCAAATGTTTACGTTGGGATGAGGCCACGTGTGCCTAAAGGAGTGATGATGGGTCTATCATGGTTTGGAGCCAACGACTATCGCCAGATTAGAGAGGTGAGACACCAGTGTGTTATTGAGGATGATATGGGCAAATTCGGGTGGACGGAGTATGATCCGCGCTTGGGAGGCAAGGGTGTGATCGAGGACAAGAATTTGGATCTCACAATGAACATTAAGCTTGTCAAAGGAGGAGGTGGAGAGAATTGGGCACTTCAGATACATGGAGTGCCAAAAGACCCAATGGCGATCAATACATTGATGCTTTACACCGGAGTGGAAGGAAAGAACGATGTTATGATGCTCAAGACTGCGAAGAAGTCTGCCGGGTTTGTTGAAGACCACGATCTAGAGCTTGTTGGAAACTGCGAGTCCTTGGGTGGAGTTTTTCTGATGGATGTCAAAGAGTCCGGCAAGAGCATCAACAAGCACTTGGTGTTGCCCAAGCTCAAGGACCAGAGACGGGACCCGTCCAGAACGCATCACGTGTCATTGGTGGTGCCATACGAGAACATGTGGAAGGCCAAGGACATTTTCCAGGTTCTCCTTGAGGAGAATACGCGGTCTCTTGAGAATATCACCCAATTGCGAGAGATACACCCTGCGGAGATATCGCAGCTTGTGAACCCGGGAATGGAGGGTGGAAACATGCATTTGGTTGAGAAGACGTTTGTGGGCTCGTTCGAGATCTCTGTTATATTCAATATGATGGACACGAATGACCCAATCAGGGTTGAGGATATCGACAGGAGAAGCGAGGCAGTCAGTAAGGCTATCAGGGAGAAGTTTGCAGCCAAGATGCAGCTCTCGAAGCCGTTCAACAACGGCGAATATGCAGAATTTGGTGAGGAGTTCCTATCGCAACTCATGGGCGGAATCGGGTACTTCTACGGAAATCAGATGGTTGACAGGAAGGCCAACCTTGATGAGCCCGGAGTAGCTTTAAAGGGCAAGCCCGAGGGTCCGTACAGTTTGTTCAGTTGCGTTCCTAGCAGAACATTCTTCCCGCGTGGCTTTTACTGGGATGAGGGCTTTCAGCTCATTCCCGTTTTGAACTACGACCCAGATCTTGCTCTGGAGATCTTGAAGAGCTGGTTTTCGCTCATAGACAGTGACGGATGGATTGCTAGGGAGCAGATACTTGGTCCGGAGGCCAGATCGAGGGTTCCAAAGGAGTATGTGGTGCAGAATCCAAACATTGCAAACCCTCCAACGATGATGATGCTCTTCAGCGAGATTCTTGACTTGGCGAACAGCCAGCAGGGTTCCGGAATAGGCTTATCTGGTGCCGGATTGGGGGCCAAGCAGGCTGCTTTGGGGAAAGAGAACCCTGAACTTGGAGAGATAGGAGCAAACTCGGTAGGAGCAGATTCGCAAGTTTCCATGGGTGACGTGTACCTGAAGGATACAGAACTCTTGGGAAAATACGCGAGAGAGATCTACCCAAAGCTCCAGAGACACTATGAGTGGTTTAGAAGAACACAGAAGGCAGAAACAGACGAGATCGGCAAGAACTGCAAGCATAAAGAGGAACTTTACAGGTGGAAGGGGAGAAGTGAGGACCACTGCCTTCCAAGTGGCCTAGACGACTACCCAAGATGCCCTATGGATTCGCCCGAGATGGATGTGGACTTGATGTCGTGGATGGCAGTGATGGCCAGGTCAATAAGCTCGATTGCAAAGTTATTGGGCCGCACGGAGGATTTCCACAAATACACAAAACAGCTTAATGACATCTGCGAGAACATCGAGGACTGCTTCTGGTCTCCTCAGAACGAGAGCTATGCTGATTTGACGCTGGATGATGACGATGAGGAAACGTTTGAGTGCCGGCAGGGTTACGTCACCCTTATGCCGTTTGTCCACAGGCTCATTCCGGCAAGCTCGTCGCATCTTTTGAAAGTCATCAAAGATATTCGCAATCCGGACAAACTGTGGAGCCCATACGGCATCCGGTCACTTTCCAAAGACGACGTCTATTTCCATACAGGCGAGGACTACTGGAGGGGACACATTTGGATCAACATCAACTACCTTGTGTTGGACGCACTAAGGTACTACGGACAACACCCGGACACCAGTAAGGAGGTGAAAACCCTTGCATCCGAAGTGTACGCGGAGCTCCGCAAGAATATCGTTCAGAATGTTTACAATGAGTACAAGCGGACCGGAAATGCCTGGGAGCAGTATAATGAGAAAACGGGCCGGGGACAGAGGACGAGACATTTCTTGGGCTGGACATCTTTGGTGGTGATGATGTTGAAGATGCCTGCAGAGATCTGAGTAAGGCCCTGAAATTCGATAGATAGATAAATTAAATAAATGAGGAAATGTATATGACAGGGCGCAAACCCTGCGATTGGTCACATGACCGCGACGTAAATTTGGGCAGGTTCGAATTTTTTTTTTTAGTTTTTATTTTTCTTTTCGCATTTTTTTTTCACGGTGTAGCGAGGGGAGGGAAGGATGAAAAATTCAAGATGAGAAGAGATCGTGACCACAGGGGAATAGTATCGTGAACCTGAAAAGTGAACTACTGTTTGAATATCAGAACATAGCAGAACAAGATGGTAAGTAGAGGGAGTTGAGAGGCAGGCTGTGTAGAGGAAGGAGGAGTGGGAATAGAAAGAATAGAAAGAGGAAGTGAGAAGAGAGGAGTGGGAATAGAAAGAATAGAAAGAGGAAGTGAGAAGAGAGGAGTGGGAATAGAAATAATAGAATAGAGGAAGTGAGAGGAGAGGAGTGGGAATAGAAATAATAGAATAGAGGAAGTGAGAGGAGAGGAAGTGAGAAGAGAGGAAGTGAAAATATACAGGAATGATGTATTCACCATACTCAAGCAGCAGTCTCGAATCAAAGAATAAACATCAAAAACAAATACTAACAAGACCAACATTTGTACCAGGCTAAGAAAGTCGCAGCATCTCCATTCACAACCAAGAAGTCGAAGTCCGCCAAAGGCGGCAAGAACCCTCTTGTTGAGTCCCGTCCAAGAAACTACGGTATTGGACAGGACATCCAGCCAAAGAGAAACCTCTCGAGATTCGTGAAATGGCCAGAGTACGTCAGATTGCAAAGACAGAAGAAGGTGTTGTCTTTGAGATTGAAGGTTCCTCCTGCCATTGCCCAGTTCTCGCGTGTTTTGGACAGAAACACCGCTGCTGAGGCTTTCAAGTTGTTGAACAAGTACAGACCAGAGACCTCTGCCGAGAAGAAGGAGAGGTTGACCAAGGAGGCAGCTGCCATTGCCGAGGGTAAGAAGAGAGAGGACGTGTCTGAAAAGCCATACGTTGTCAAGTACGGTTTGAACCACGTTGTTTCTCTCGTCGAGAACAAGAAGGCCAAGTTGGTTTTGATCGCCAACGATGTCGATCCAATCGAGTTGGTCGTTTTCTTGCCTGCTTTGTGCAGAAAGATGGGTGTTCCATACGCCATCGTCAAGGGTAAGGCCAGATTGGGAACTCTTATCCACCAAAAGACCTCTACTGTTGCCGCTTTGGTCGATGTTAGAACCGAGGACGAGCCAGCTTTGGCCAAGTTGATCTCTACCATCAACCCTCAGTTCATTGACACTTACGACAACAACAAGAGACACTGGGGTGGAGGTGTCTTGGGTTCCAAGCACAATGACAGATTTGCCAAGAAGGCAAGAGCTGCTGCTAGAGAGGCTGCTGCCAACAAGGAGTAAGGTAGTACTGGCGGTGGTCAGTTTCGTATTTAGACGTATAGTAATAGTTAAGTGTGATTGACAATAGTGTAATGTGTTGTGTAGGTTTGATTATGATGATATTATGATGAGATTCTTTGATTATCATGACTCTTTGATCATTACTTTCTTTGTATCATGAGATTCTTTGATTATAGCATTCTTTCTTTATCATGACCTTCTTTGATTATCATGATATTCTTTATCATGACTCTTTGATCATGACTTTACATCATCCACCTACTTTATACTTGCCCTACGTTTGTCACTTCCCCTTTCCCCTACACTCGCATCTCCCTATAACTGGAATATATGTTAACTGGTAATTTATTCCTATGCGGCTTCTTCCCTTCGGCTCGAAGCCAATAAATAATTAAATAAACTGGGCATGCCTGTTAGCCGCCCCTCATTTCAAATGACTAAAGAGCTTTGGAGCTGCACACTTGTTCACACACTGCTGCAAGTGGAAGAACTCCTCCACACAATCCTCCTTGTAGTCCTTATTTGCGTATTCCGGATCCTCTTCGGCCTTTGTCACTCTCTCTGTACATGCCTGGAATTCCTTCACACTCTTTGCACAGTCAGCAGTTTTTTGACACTCTTCTTTGAGAGCATCTAAAGGATCAACGGCCTCATCTTCGTCCTCATCATCATCATCTTCATCCTCCTCTTCTTCTTCCTCAGCATCACCTTCTTTAACATCTTCAACTGCTTCCTCTTCTTCCTCAGCCTGCAAGAATTTACACGAGTGTTAGTAGTCTTTGGAATATCGATAAAAACAGAAACTGAACCCAATCAACATCGCACTCCACAAACCAAAAATCGCTATACCCGTATCTTGTTCACAAATATATTCTCATGCTCACAAATCTATATTCATGCCCACAAATCTATATTCATGCCCACAAATCTCTCTAATATCTTGTTCACAAATTTCTATACTCATGCCCATATCCACTCATCTTCCAACAAAATTCATCCATTCAACGTATCCAACTTTACAAAATAAAAACAACCCTTTTGCACCTGACTTCAGCTTTCTTTGTAAAATTTACTTACCTCTTCTGCATAGGCATGAGATGGTGCCATAGCCTCTATGAAATCTCTAATAAGCGACATTTTTGTAGTAAATAATGCTCTGTGTATTATAATATGGGAATATGTTCTGCCGAATATTGGAATATCCCCTGTAATCAGACTACTCTGTAAAATGGGACACTATGAACCTGTCGATACCTGACTGTCGATTTTTTGATGTCAACCAGGCACTTGACAAAATCCAAAATTTGTATTCGCGGATACAGATATTGGCTGTGTAAGGATGGAGAGGTGGGGGGAAAATATGATTTTTCTCTTAAATCTCATTGGTGGATTTTGAGGGGGCGACGGGTCGACCAAGGTCGATATACTTCGGGTCAGGTTGAGACAACATAACCAGCTTGGTTAAATGCGAAGGCATTGACAGAAGAAATCAATTGTTCTTGCGCTGAAAATATTAATGGTTCCTGTAGTTTGTTTGTGATGAAGCAGAACGCTCTAACCACATGTGTTGGAATATCTTGATGATTGGCTCCAAATACCTGTAGGAATACCGTCGCGTCTAACTTGGACGAATATTTATGCCCCCATACTTCTTCAACATCACCTTCAAAAAAAGTAGATGGTGGAAAATCAAATCGTACAGGGTGAATGCATTGAAAATACACGAGGAACAGAAATTCGACCGTTGGATCAACCGTAGGGACACGAAACTGATCTGAAGCGGATCACATAATGTCCGGCATGCAGGAAAAAACTAACTTTAAGATATCGGCCAAAGGGCAACATGCGCAAATACATGAGGAAAAGTTAAATACTACTAATTGGCATATCGCATGCACCGATACGCAAGGTCGGTACTCGGCTTTACTGCGTCTGAAATAATGTGAGTGCAAATTATTGAGTCCTAGAAAGTTTAAGTTGAAGTAGACGCCGGATTTCGTTTGTACGCAAAAAAAAAAAAAAAAAGGTTAAGCGCCCAGAAGAATCAGATGCCGATTAATCCCGCATACTCGTAAGCAGCACCTTAAAGGGCACCAAATAGAACAAAAGGTTGCTGGGATCTCCTGCAAAACGCAATAGTAAATTGTATGCGAAACAAATGAAACAGAAATCTAGCAATGAGTAAGGGATGAACACGAGTCTCTTCATTCTGCCTGAACTGGTGCATTCAAGAAAAGAAAACAATGCAAATTGCGGAATAGGCAAATAAAGTATTGGTTTAACAAGCATCACGACTACGAACTATTACAGCTCCCTCCAGTTAGCTGGATTCCATCAAAGTTGGTATTGTTCAAAGGCATGAATTTTCACATTTCCATTGTTTTGGATGCTTGCATCGTTTATTTATTCTCATTTCAGAGATATATAATTTTTCGGCCGGCACTCCCAGTTTGGTCGTTTAAATTGACATCAGGTCTATCCATTGCCTGAAATATTTCAATGCCTGGTTAAGCCAATTATATTCTCCGATCATTCCTTCCCCCTGTCTTCATAGTAATCTATCGGAATTTGCTATTTAGGCCAATATTACGAGGTTTCAGGGTCATTTACTTGTTAACCAGCGGTAAAACAAGTAAATACTCTACATCCCGTACAATGCCTGGACTACTTGAACAAGGGTGCATGTGTATGTTTGGATATGTCGATGTATTAACGCTGCTGGAGTTATTTATTTTTATTTTTATTTTTATTTTTTTGAATTTGTTGTTATCTTCCGCAGTGCTCATTAACTCCGGCTTTCTCCCCGATTAGTAACTCAGCAAGTATTTCACGATACCAAAACTCCAAGCTCTATTCATTTTGACTTGACTTTTTTTTTTAAACCGTTAAATCATTCCACTTTATTTCTTTTTGAGAATTCGCTTCTCTCTCTCCGTTTAATATTCTCACTCCCTTAATTGATCTGGCGTTTACGTTGGGTATTTCGGTTTCCCTATAATCATTGAATTTGTAGCTTTTTTCTTCTTCTCCACTTTACTTTCGTATTTCTACTTTCGTTCTGCTGATTCTGCTGCTTTTGTTTGGCTCAATATCTATAAGCTTGTTCTGTTGATCACACTGACCTGTATATATACGCCACTTTTTCAATTTCCAGATCTCTTAGCTTTCCTTTTACATTACTCCTTTTTTTACCTTGGGCACGAATCGTTTGATCCACGTTTAAATTTCGGAATCAGGGCCAAGCCTTTTATTTTTAAAATACTCGGGGACAGAATTTCGGGCAATTTGCAATTGCATCACTTATAGATGGCTATAGTTTTACAGGCAGAGGATTCATCCTCATCAATAGATTCTAATGCTACGGTGGGGAAAGAAGAACATGCCACAAATTCGGACAGCAGTTCAATTACTGAAGCTGGCGAAAAAGAGGTGGCCAAGACCTTGCCGGATAAAGCCGGGAGCGAGGATTCGGAGGTTGGTGGATCCTCAACCCAACAGGAAGAGGTGCAAGATATAATTCCGGACCGAGTTTTCGTTGGAAATCTCCCATACTCGGTTACAGAGGACCAGGTGCGTGAATTGACGCCAGATTTGAAGATTATCTCGGTTGAAATCCCGAAAAAGACGTTTTTCAACCGTTTCATGAGCCAACCGGTGATTCAATCCAAGGGTTACGGATTTATTACATACACCTCGGCAGAAGATGCTACACGTGCAATTGAAGAGATTACAGGTAAGAAGATCAGCGAGAGGGAGATTTACGCAAAAGCTGCAATTCCACAATCCAGAAACAGGAATCGGCACAATAATTACAATTATGCAAACGGCGGAAATCGCGGGAACTTCTACTCCTTTAACGGATATGGCGGTGGGTACGGAAGCTTCTACAGGTACGGCTATATGCCGGGCGGTGCACCCGAAATAGGAGATTTGCGAATTTCCTCACCGGGAGGTCCCGAAGGAATGTACAATAATGTTTACTACCCGCAGGCAGCAGGAAGCTACTATTATCCGGGAGTTGCGCCACAGCCCACGCCACAGCTGATGGGTAGGTTTTACGGTCCACCAGTTATGGCATTTGGTGCCGGATACAGGGGGGAATATGCTGAAAAAGAGGCAGAGAAGCATTCCGGAAAAGATGAGGATTTGCATCGTGAAAATTCCTTAAACGCAGACGAAGATGCCCCGAATGAGAGTGATGAGGGGGCAAAAAGCGACGAAAACGAGCAAGATGATGCCGAAAATGGCACGGAACATGCGAAAAAGGAAGGTGAGCCAAGAGAAGACGTTGGAATGCTGAATCTCGATATGAAGATGATGCAGGTTGGAACAGGTCCTCTAGGCATGGAAGCAAGGTACAATCAGCCGTACAGAAGACAGCGAAAAACTAAGGAGGAGAAAATTCGCAAACTGCAGGAAGGAACCCCTTCAAAAACGACAATTTTTGTGGGGAACCTTGATAGAAACGTGACAGTGAACGATTTGAGGGAATTCTTCAAGGATTTAGAGCCGCAATGGATTCGTGTGCCCAGAAAGACGCTTCCAAAGTATTTGTACGAGAGATTCAAGTTACAAAACATCCCGATACAGAATAAAGGAATCGCGTTTGTGCGATTCGCCAACGAGGAAAAGCAGAAGAATGCGATTGAGAAGTTGAACGGTGTGGAATTCCGCGGGAAACCGTTGAATGTGACGGTTGCTATAGATTCGGCATCCGATAAGATGCATGGGGAACGAGAAAAGAAGCAGGAGGACGGAGATGGCGTGCCAAAAACGGATAAAGATGAGCAAGAAACAAAGAAGGAGGAGGATTGAGGTCAAAGTCTGGAGGGTAATATACAACATAACCTGTTTACTTTGAAGAAACCACTGAAAATGGTTCTTTATTCATCTTGTCCAGCACCACTTCTTCTTTTGGTTGCAATGCCACCAATCTTTTCTAGTCGGGCCTGAATCGGCCTTCAACAGTTTTAATATAACTGTGTGTATTAATTTGATCGATAGAGATCGGAACAGCGTGAATTGTAAAAGTAGTGTAATTATTTCGGCTAGCACTGATCGGCAGGGGAGGGGTGGTTTAGTGCAGGAATTATAGATACTTTTTTTTCAACCACACCTCGCACCTTCCGATTGAGCTGATTTAGCTGCCGTGAGAGTCTTGGAATTTCGCGCGAGTTGTCCCGAAGCATTAATGAGCGACGTTGGTGGGAACTTACGCAGAGCGAAAACGAAGCTAAGATTTTTTATTTTTTTTTTTTATTTTTTTATTTTTCCCTGCCCTCGGCAGTAATTTTTCTCTATTTTTTTAGGGATATTTTTTTCAGCGCGAGTATTGTGTAAGAGCCGTGAAAAGATTCAAGGTCAAAGGGTACCACTTTCAAGCTCTAAAGGTTTGGTAGAGTAAAGTTCATCTTGTTCATCGAGTAACTTTGTGCACTAATTCATAATGGGTATGTTACAAAAGAGGGGGTCGTGTTGTCTGAACACGATGGCGGCCACAGTGAGGTAATTTGAAGTGTGAATTTGAATAATGTAGAGGGTGGGTAAGAATGAGATGTGAGAGATTGCAATGGGAAAGATGGATGGGATAGGAAAGGGATGAACGAAGAGTGGAAAGCAGAAGGGGGCGGTATTGTTCACAGTATTCAGTTTGGAAGTACAGAATTATTGAAGATCAGACATCACATTGATTAACTTGGAGAGGATAAATTCACACAAAGACACATTAAGATATCGCACAAGCAGGAATACTAACATAATTCGGCAATTTCACAGGTAGAGTTATCAGAAACCAGAGAAAAGGTGCAGGATCCATCTTCACCTCTCACACAAGGTTGAGAAAGGGAGCCGCCAAGTTGAGAAACTTGGATTACGCCGAGAGACACGGATACATCAGAGGTGTTGTGAAGCAGATTATCCACGACCCAGGTAGAGGAGCACCTTTGGCCAAGGTTTCGTTCAGAGACCCATACAAGTACAAGCTCAGAGAAGAGACATTCATTGCCAACGAGGGTGTGTACACGGGACAGTTCATCTACTGTGGTAAGAAGGCCACTTTGAATGTTGGAAACGTGCTTCCTTTGGGTGCAATGCCAGAGGGAACCATTGCCTCTAACGTTGAGGAGAAGATTGGAGACAGAGGTGCCTTGGGAAGAACCTCTGGAAACTACGTTATCATCGTTGGCCACAACCCAGATGAGAACAAGACCAGAGTCAAGCTTCCTTCAGGAGCCAAGAAGGTGATCTCTTCAGATGCCAGAGGTGTCATCGGTATCGTTGCCGGTGGAGGTAGAATCGACAAGCCAATGTTGAAGGCAGGAAGAGCCTTCTACAAGTACAGAGTGAAGAGAAACTCGTGGCCAAAGAACAGAGGTGTTGCCATGAACCCTGTGGATCACCCACATGGTGGTGGTAACCATCAGCATATTGGTGCACCATCTACCATTGGTAGACGTGCCGTTGCCGGTCAGAAGGTTGGTTTGATTGCAGCCAGAAGAACCGGTTTGCTCAGAGGTTCTAAGGAGAAGGCTCTTGAAGAGTAAGGAAAGGGTCTGGGAGTAGTTATTTTTGTGTATCTTGCTTAGCAAATAAGAGATAAAGTAATCAGATGCGTTTAGTAGATGAGTAGTAAATATTTTGATGTATGCGTGTCCATTCGGGAGTGCGGCATTTGGCAACAATGGATGCGGCTGGTGGTCCTGATAATAGCCAGATTGGCTGTGGCTATTCCTTATCAGGGCATTGCTGGGTGTGGCTGTTTTCGGCAAGCCTCCTCGCTCGTCGTAAGTTTACCTTCAAATTTTAATTTCTTTAATTTTTAAAATTTTTATGTTGTTTCTGCAGACAATGGGGGGCACCGTTTTTTCTTGGAATTTTTTCACTATCTTGGAAGGTGAGATGTGGAGGAAGAAGCGGACACATAAGTGCAGGCATTAAGTATTTGGTATTGGTATTAGGAATTAGGCATTAGATAGTAGGTATCATACATTAGGTATCATACATTAGGTATCAACATCTTAGATATCATACATTAGGTATTATACATTAGATATTAGGCATTAGATATCAGGCATTAAGTACCAGACATTGGATATCAACATCTTAAGTATACATCTTAAGTATCAGACATAGATATATATCATACCACATAGTACCAACATGCACAACTGCTCCGCAGTGTGGGTCTGGGACGACTTCACGCCATGTGCCCGGCACGTGTACATCGAGCAGTACGTTTACGGGGCGTTTTTGGCGGTGGCGGTGGCAGTTTTGGCCGTGGAGACGGTGCGGTGTGCGAGGAGGAAGACCGGGCACCCGGTGAAGGTTGGCACGGAGGAGGAGCCGCTCGTGGGGGAGTCGGCGGTGCAGCCGGGGTATACCGGGGAGGAGGAAGAAGAAGAAGAAGAAGAAAGTAAAAAGTTGACGGCCTCGCAGAAACACTTCGACATGAGCAAAATCCGGCCGTACCGGGAGGACGGGCAGCCGATGGGCAGCCGGCGGGTGGTGTTCCGGGGCCGGTGGGAGCGGGCGAAGGTGGTGGTGGACGAGGTGCTCGTGGTGGCCCGGGTGGGGCTGCAGATGGCGGCGGTGGTGGACCCCGTGGTGGCCCGGGAGTGGCAGGCGTACCGCGGGGCGTTGTACGTGGGCACGGCGTACTGGGTGTTCATTTTGGCGGTGACTTCGGCCCGGCTGGTGCACGTGTCACGCGGGGTGAGCCGGCGGGTGCCGGACTTGTGGTGGATCACGTTTGTGCTGTACCAGGCGGGCTGGGTGGTCTCGACGGCTCTTTTCCGGAGCGCGGTGCTGGGCCACGCGGTGAACGGCCGGGCGAGGGCGTGGTACGCGGTGCAGTACGCGGTGGACACGGCGTTGGCGGTGAACAGTGGCACGTGCCGGTTCAGCGACCGGCCGGCGGTCGTCCTGGAGGAGCAAGGTGTGGAACCCTCGCCAGAGGTGCACTCGTGCTTCTTCAGCATCGCCACGTACGCGTGGATCGACCGCATGATCTTCGTGGCCAACCGGAGGCCCATCTCCATGAATGACGTGTGGGGGTTGCGATTCGACGATTACGCGTACCCCGTGTTGAAGAGGTTCCACGAGACGGTGAGGTACCACCGGTTCGCACTCGACTTGTTCAACCAGTTCAAGTACTACTTGCTGTGGCAGGCCCTGTTGACGTCGGCGGAGGCGTTTGTGGTTTTCGTGCCGTCTGTTTTGTTGAAGCGGATCTTGGAGTACGTGGAGTCACCGGATGCGGTGCCCGGCAGCATGGCCTGGCTGTACGTGGGGCTGATGCTGGTGTCCGGCGTGGCCACCGCGGTGATGGACGGCCGGGGGCTTTTCTTGGGCCGCCGGGTGTGCACGCGGATGAAGGCCATCATCATCGGGGAGATCTACGCGAAGGCGTTACGGCGGCGGCTGACGGGGGACAGCGAGGAAGAGAATGAGGAGGAGAATGAGAAAGATGGAGAGGACGAGAAGGACCCCTCGGTCACAAAATCAAGAGACACCGGATCCATCATCAACCTCATGGCCGTGGATGCCTTCAAGGTGTCCGGCGTGTGCGGGTACTTGCACTACTTCGTGAACTCGGTGGTGATGACGGCGTTCGCGGTGTTCTTGCTCTACCGGTTGATGGGCTGGCCGGCCCTCATGGGCTCCCTGACCATCATCCTCCTTCTGCCCGTGAACTACCACTTGAGCATGCGGCTCGGCCGGTACCAGAGCGAGATGTTGAAGGTGACGGATGCCCGGATCCAGAAGTTGAACGAGACCTTCCAGAGCATCCGCATCATCAAGTTCTTCTCGTGGGAGCGGAAGTTCGAGCACGACATCCTGGGCATCCGGGAGCGCGAGTTGGCCTGCTTGCGTAGCAGGTGCATCGCCTGGGTCCTGGCCTCCTTCGTGTGGATGGTCACCCCGACGGCTGTGTGCTTGGTGGCCTTCTACTGCTACACGGTGGTTCTCGGCCGGCCATTGACCACCCCCGTGGCTTTCACCGCCTTGTCGCTCTTCAACCTCTTGCGTGCACCCTTGGACCAGTTCGCGGACATGCTCTCGAACGTGGTGCAGTCCAAGGTGTCGCTTGACCGGATCGAGGCCTTCTTGAACGAGCCCGAGTGCTCCAAGTATGCCCAGCTCAGCCCGCATGTTGCATCTGGTCCCGATTCCCCCGTCGTCGGCTTCCGGAACGCCACTTTCTCCTGGTCCTCCCACTCGAAGAACACCTTTCTGCTCCGTGACTTGTGCATTGACTTCCGGCTCGGCCAATTGAACGTCGTCATCGGCCCCACGGGGTCGGGGAAGAGCTCCCTGTTATTGGCTCTCTTGGGCGAGATGGACCTCGTCCGGGGCCGCGTGTTTCTACCGGGCTCCACGCCACGTGACGAGCTCTGCCCCAACCCGGTCACCGGGCTCACCGAGTCCGTCGCCTACTGCTCGCAGACCCCCTGGTTGCTCAACGGCACCGTGCGGGACAACATCCTCTTCGCCGCCCGCTACGACGCGGCCCGCTACCGGGCAGTGGTCCGGGCCTGCGGCCTCCACCGGGACCTCGCCATATTGCCGGCCGGAGACCTCACTGAGGTCGGCGAGAAGGGCGTCACGCTATCAGGCGGCCAGAAGCAGCGGGTGTCCTTGGCCCGGGCCTTGTACTCGCGGGCTGCCTACGTGCTCTTGGACGATTGCTTGTCTACCGTCGATTCCCACACTGCAGTCTACATTTACGAGCAATGCATCACGGGGGAGCTCATGGCCAACCGTACGTGCATCTTGATTTCCCACAACGTGTCTCTCACTGTTCGTCAGGCTGCCTGGGTTGTGGCCATGGACAACGGCCGGGTTCGAACCCAGGGCACCGTTGACCAGCTTCTGGAGGACGGTGAGTTTGACGATGAGACTGTTTCTAGTGTTATGGCGTCACGGTCTAACTCGTGTGTTGATCTTAGTAGGTGTGATGTAGGTGATGGGGCTGATGCAGCTGATAGGGCTGATGCAGCTATTACAGCTGCTAAGGGAGCTACTGATATACCTAATACAGCTGCTAAAGGAGCTACTGATATAGCTGATACAGCTACACAGAATACTCAAAATATACAAAACACCCCCCCAAAACTCATCGAGGAAGAAACTAAGTCCGACGGTGCCGTCAGCCTCTCCGTCTATAAAGCTTACTTCCACTTCTTCGGCACTAAACGAACCTGGCTGCTCTTGTTCATCGCCTTCGTCGGCTCCCAGATCGTCTACGTCCTCCAATCCTACTGGCTTAGAGTCTGGTCGATGGCCGAGTCGAAACGCGCCGCTTCGGTGGTCCACACGTTGCTTGCTGCCGGCGTGCGTCAATCGACGCGTCTGCTTCACTCCGTCGCGTCGATCGACTGGCACCGCCCCCTCGTCGCCTCGCCCCTCTCTGTACACATCTACTCCACCACCACCACCACCACCCCCCACTCCAGCATGTACTATATCGCCATCTACACGGTCATCGGCTCCGTGTACTCGGCACTCGGCTCGCTGAGGATCATCATCACGTTCTTCTGCAACATCCGGGTGTCCAGGCAGATGTTCCGGCTTCTATTGGACCGCGTTCTGCGTGCCAAGCTCCGCTTTTTCGACTCCACACCGCAGGGACGGCTCATGAATCGGTTCTCGAAGGATATCGAGGGCATAGACCAGGAGTTGGGCCCCGTCATGGAGGGTGCAGTGGTCATGCTGATATCCTGCATCTCTACAATCGTCGTCATCACGTTGATCACACCGGCATTCATCGTGTTTGCCGTGGTCATCCTGATCCTGTACACGCGGGTCGGCACGTACTACTTGAACCTCTCGCGGGACTTGAAGCGGTACGAATCCATCACACGGTCTCCTATCCACCAGCATTTCACAGAAACACTAAACGGCGTGGCAACCATCCGTGCATACTGCGATGAGAGCCGGTTCATGGTCCAGAACATGCTCCGGATTGACACCAACAACCGACCCTTCTTCTACGTGTGGTTGAACAACCGCTGGTTGGCAATGAGGGCCGACATCATTGGTTCTGCAGTCTCTTTCCTCTCTGCCGCCTTGGCAGTTGCTGCTGCCCGCAATATCGACTCTGGTCTGGCCGGTATCTCTCTTTCTTTCGCCGTCACTTTCAACGACAGTGCCCTCTGGCTCATGCGCACCTACGCTGAGGTGGAGATCAACATGAATTCCGTCGAAAGAATCCAGGAGTACATCGAGGGAACCGACCAGGAGCCGCCGGCACACACGGAGCACGATCCGCCGGCATCCTGGCCCGAAAATGGCCACATCCAGGTCCACGACTTGTCCATCAGGTACGCCCCGGGACTCCCGAAAGTGCTAGACGGTGTTTCCTTCGATGTCCGGGCCGCGGAGAAGATCGGAATCGTCGGCCGGACCGGAGCAGGCAAATCTACCATCATCCAGTCCTTCTTCCGGTTTGTCGACCCGGACTCGGGCTTCATCAAGATCGATGGCATCGACATCTGCTCGATTGGTCTTTCTCCACTTCGCAGAGGCTTGACCATCATCCCACAGGACCCAACCTTGTTTGCCGGCACCTTGAGGTCCAACTTGGACATCTACGGCCAGTACTCGGACGCAGACATGTACCAGTCGCTCCGCCGGGTCAACTTGATCTCCAACTCCGAGTACTCGCTCTTGGCTGGCACTAGGGGTGTCGTTACCGACTCCGGTGTCAATAAAAACAAGTTTTTCGACTTGGACGGCCTGATCGCCGAGGGTGGCTCCAACTTGTCCCAGGGTGAGAGGCAGTTGGTCTGTTTGGCCAGGGCCTTGCTCAAATCTCCCAAGATATTGATGCTAGACGAGGCCACTGCCTCCATAGACTACGATTCCGATGCAAAGCTCCAGAACACCATTCGTGAGGAGTTTTCCACCAGCACCATCATCACAATTGCACACAGACTCAAGACTATCATCGACTACGACCGTATCTTGGTCTTGGATGCTGGAAGGGTCAAGGAGTTCGATTCTCCCTACGCCTTGATCCAAAACCACAACTCGCAGTTCCGGTCCATGTGCGTCGACACTGGCGAGTTTGATGAGCTTGCCAGACTTGCCAAGGAGGCGTTTGTTGCAGCAGGGGGGAGTAATTAGTGTTGCTTGGTGAGCTCTTGCTCATTGCTGCTTGTTTGCATTAAGTAATTTATTATGCTATTTGTATTACTAGTAGTGCTATTTAGTATTGACATTGCCAGCGTTCTACTGTTACTAAGGAGTGCTATAATTGCTTAGTACTGTTATTACTGCTATTATTTAGCATTGCTAGTACTATTACTACTACCAAGGAGTGCTATAATTACTTAGTACTGCTATTACTTAGCATTGTTAGTGCTATAGGTACTTAGTACTGCTATTACTGCTAAGTAGCATCGCTAGTGCCATACTACCATCATTCAGGTGTTACCGCGCACTCCCCTACTCTTGACAGTAACTGCTACAATACCCTCAACTACTCTCAATTATACACTCACTACTTACTGCCATCAGCATTACTTATAGCACCAACTAATTACTTCACTACTACTAGTACTCTAGTTACTTGCATACTACAACCAGTTCTGCTATCCACTACTAACTTCCATCTATTTTTCTCTTCTATATCCTAAATATTGTTCTTTTATTGCTATAAACCGTACCTGTAGCCTCTGTCCCTACACCACTGCACTAGCCTCACCACCTCTAATCTTTTCCCATTTCTTCATCGTCAAACCGTCGGACAGCCGAATGGTTGCCTTTTCAAGCTTGTAGTGTCCAAGGCGCGGTAGGATTTTGAACATCACCAACCAGTACAAAAAACCCGCAAAGAGTATGGAGAGTGCAACATACGCATAGTTCGGAAATCCTTCATACTCCTTGGACATGGAGTGTGGGTTGAGTGCACTGATACATACAAATGCATCAAAAACTGTCACAAATACGATGTGAATCAGTCGGGCTCTAAACGCAGGCTCTTTTCCTAAGTTTCTGCGCCGCAAAAGAATAATTCCAAAGCATGTAAGCCCCACAAATAACTGTGAAGGGTATCCTTCCAAGTTGACAACCCAGTTGTATACATTTGAAGGTGTAGGAACCAACAAAAACACACCCGAGATGACCAAGGGAAACACAAGGCATCTCATTGGCGATCCGAAAGGCTTATTTGAGGCGAAAAAACGACTGAATGGCAAAAAACCCTCTCGGAAGATCTCCTGGTTCATTCTGGAAATGTGATAGAGTACAGTCATGATGTTTCCGGCAGCAGATATTGCCACTGTTAGCGTAAGCAGTCTTTTGCCTATGATTGGTCCGAATATCCTCTCCATAAGTATACTACCAACCATCTCCTGAAGTTTGCTGAGATCCTCGTCCGGAATAACTGCCAAGTAACTCAAGTTAATGCAAAAGTAGCAGCCGTTTATAAGCGCCAAGGCCAACGGTGCTGCAAAGTTCATTGTTTTAACGGGATCTTTGATCTCATTGGCCACAATCTGTGCAGTCTGCCAGCCATCAAACGAAAAGACCGCCTTAAGCAAAGCTGAGCCGAGCGATCCAACCGTTATTTCACGTTTCACGGCAAAGAAATCAGACCAGTGCAACTGGTTGGTCACGTGAGTCATCGAGGAGGGGAATACCAGAACCCAAATACCGGAAAGAGCCATCAAAAACAACAATGCCAACTTCAATGCTCCAACGACATTTTGAGCTTTCACACCTAGATGCGGGGAGATTCCATTCACAACACACATTAGTGCAACAAAGAGCAAGCCAACGTGTTTTGCCGTATCCTTTCCAGCATTGTCAAATCCCAAGGCATACAAAGTGTACTCGCCAAATATGATGGCATTTGAAATTGTAAAGCCGAACATGATGGAATAAAGACCAAAAATAACTGTCACCATCATCCGGCACCTGTAGTAAATGTACTCTAAGAAGACTTTCATACCTCCGCTTCTGGGAACCAGTGATCCTAATTCAAGAAAACAAAACACTCCTGCAAAACTCATGTAACCAGCACATGCCCAAACTAGGAAGAAGAGAAACGGCGACCCACCCACATCCTGATAAATAGAACCTGAAACGGCGAATATTCCTGATCCAATTATTCGCTGCACGATCATCATAACGACTCCAAACGACCCAATATGTCTTCCAATTGGCGTTTCCTCTGTATTTTCAAGCGATATGACTGTATCAAAAGAATTGGTACTCGTTACAACTCCTAATGAAGTTGTAACATCTGAATCTTGGTCTGAATTTGCTTCCTGCTCGGGTGAGAGCATCCGCACAGACTCATTTATATTGTATTTCTTATCGTGAGACATGTGTAGTGCTAAATGTGATATCCAATGTGATCAAAGCTGGATCTAGGTATTGATTCATAAATAATTATGCAAAAAGCCGAACAAGCTGCTTTCTTAAGTGTTAGCCCACAATTACTACCAGCAGCGAGAACATCCGCCACTATATAAATATATCTATGCTTGGAAGTAACATGCAAGTATGAAACAGAGAATATTTGATCAATTTATTTACCCTGTCGATCCTTAAAAAAAAGGCCAAAATAGCTCCCTCCTATTCGCGAATTTTCTGCTTATCGAATAACAAGAAAATGAGGCCCACGATACGATAAGAGATTGGAGAAGGGGGAGAAAAAAATCTGCCCACATTTATCGAAGTAATTTGCAAGTGACGGATCGATGCGTAACATTTCGCTGCCTGTTTCGGTATTTTTTCCAAATCCCTTTTCTCCTTTCCTCGGCAAATATACAAGTTATATAAATATGCATATTCACTCTTTTCTTTCTTTAAAGAATTACTTATTTATACCACCATATTTCCTTAATAGTATTATTTTCTTTGCACTTTGTATTTTCTTACTATCTCCCATTCAACAAATTACAATGCGATACAGCCAATACGAAACAATTGCAATCCGAAGATTTTCCAGATATACTGGGGATGGAAAGTGGTCCCATCTCCCATACAGATCTCATCTTAATGTCACCTTCAATAATCCACAGGGATACAGACATTACCTTCTTATTAAAGTTAGTTGGAAAGGACAGGATCTAGTATGTGTGAATTTTATTCTCTAAACAAAAGCTTTTTCCCGCAATCGTACTGACAATTACTATTCTAGGAACGCCTTTCATTTGACAGAGGAGAGAAATGTAAAATTTATGTCAAATATCCTTTGATTGCAATAAAGTATTCTGAGGAGCACAAGAAGAGCAAAAAGTTACAACTTGAATTCCGTGACAGAGATACATTCGACAACTGCATATCGTATTTTGACCTCTGGAGTATTCCAAAAAAGATTTTGGATTCACAAGAGCTGGATATTTCTGCATGCTCGCAACTTACACAGGCATCCCAACAGAGTGTTGAGCAGTTTAATTTTTCCCAGCAAGGGGTTAAATCACTGGAGCCTTCCCAGGCTGAAAAGTCTGATCATGAAGAGGCTGAAATACCTATAGGCATCAAAGATTTAAAACGCAATTCTGTTACATGGAGCCAAAATCTTTTGAATAATACAAATACTATTGATCACACCGAGCAACCCGAAATTCCTGACTATGGAAATCCCACAACTCTTGCAAACATCTTGGAGAAAAAGCTCCAGGATCCCAATTTCATTGATTTGGTAAGTTTCTGAGAACATATTTAGAACTACAAGATTATACATACTAATGCTTACATATAATTATTACAGGTGGAGCAAGTAAAGAATGCATTAGAGAGCTTGTGATGTTGAAATTACAAAATAACAAAAAAGAAACCAAACTTATTTTTTAGACACGGATATCATATGTTAATATAAAAGGGCAACTAAAAGTGTGAAAAGAAGACATGGAACCTTAAGCAATGAAGCACCATTTGAAGTCTGGCTCTCAGTACTTGTCGCAACACTTTTGGATGAAGAACTTCCAGTACTAACTGTAGTGGTGGATTTAAAGGTGGATGTGCTTCTGAATGTTTCACTTGCATTACTTTGTGAAGTCGGGCTTGGAGATGATGTAACTGATGTTGAAGATTCACTAGATGTTTCACTAGACGTTGTTTCCGGAACCGTGGCATAGTGCTCGGGAAGATAAAACGTGGTTGCACCTGCTTCCTCTAAAAGTGAGGTATACCATGGGAAAGCTGTAATGTAGGTATAGAAGTCAGTGAATGGAAACTGAGATGCAAATAGAGATGTCGGGAAGTCAGAATCTGTTTCTGCAGTCATGTACACATAAAATTGCATAAGTGCTTGCGGAAATTCCATATTGTGTTTGGCCATGTATGATGTGTATTGGCCATAATCTTCAGCAATGTTTATTATGGCATCTTCAATAAAGTTCTCTTGCTCGATTAAGGCTGATGATCTTTGCTCCAGATTATCTAATGTCCTCTCAGCCAGACATAGTGATGTGGTTATCAAATGGTGTGCTAATATAACAAATAGCATGGTTGCTACTAATAATGCCAAGGTATCCGGTAAGAATATTCAGATTTCAGTGCTTAGTGATTATTTTAGTATTACTTGAGCTTATTCCTTACGATGGAAAATTTTGAATTCTTATATATGTTTTATCTACAAATCTGCCTATCCATTGCAAATTTCTTTGCTTCCCGAATTCCCTTTTTAGGACTGCAAAGGATGATGTTGAAACTTCTATAAACCTGCTTTTGTTAGCAATACCAAAGCAACAGGAAACAACCGAGCCTGCTTTAATATTGAAGTTGCCTATCTTGGTTAATGAAATGCATGGCAAGAAAAAAGAGATCCTCTTCCTTATGTTTTTAATATGGCTACCACATTTTGGCGCTACTCCTTCTTTATATAGGCTTGCATTCAACCTGATTCACTATTTCGGGAAGCTGCAGTGTGCACAGCCATGAAAGCGTATTTCCGCCAATTTTTTAAATTTCCAAATTTCCGATTTTTATTTTAATTTTTTTTTTTTTTACTTTTTTTTTAGAACCCTCTTAGTGTTGACATATGACCCGAAACGGTAAGAGAATGGATCTGGAAAATAAATATAAAGTTGGAGAAAAAGTCATCGTCAGAAAAAGTGACAACTTAGAAACACAGCTTACTACATTCATAACAAGAACAAAGGTGATTTCAACAAGATACTTATTGGAATTGGGAAGGCGGATAAGTTTGAAATGCCTTCATCTACTTATAATCCATTCAGGGACTCGTCGGAGTCCTCGTTGAAAAAACCAGAGAAAGCTTTTACACCATCTTCATCTCCAAGAAGAAATTCACCATCTAAAGCGGCCTTAAGGTATTCACCAAGAAAATCTACGAGAAACAGTAGTTCAATGGGAGATTCGTTCGTCACTCCAGATGACATTGCAAAGAAATTTGTGTATGCAGCAGATGAAGAGACTGCAAGAAGGAAATTCACACTTCAGGAGTCTCCAAAAAGACAACGGCCAGTTTCAGCTCAAGTTTTTGATGATGGAGACGGTAGCAGTGATGAGGAAAGTAAGGTTCTCAGTCATTATGGCAGTCCAGTGAGAAGAAGATTGGATTTGACCGGCTCTCAGAAGAAAAACGAGTTTGGCAGATCGACTGGCTCTAATCGTACAGAATTGGAAGGTGCTAAGCCGATATTCTCGGCATCCACTTTTGCAGCTGCCAATTCGGATATTGACAGTCCATTTATTGACGTTCCTAGTTTGTCACCTTCCAAAAGAGACCTTTCAGGTGAAACACGTTCCACTCTTACTTCCGAATTGGATTTCAGCAAGAAAGAAGACAACCAGGTCAGTATTTTTTCAGATACACAGTCCACTCTAGCGGAGGGAAAGAAGGACATGACATTTCAATCAAGTTTGGACGGTCATCTCTTCAAAGAAGTGTCTGGAAACTTCCAGCCTCGTAGGTATAAGGCAACCCAGAAGATATTCAGGCCTAGAAATGGAAATTTGATATTGGACAACCCGGTTCCATCCATTTTGCACAACTTCTTGCCTCAAAAAGGTATCGACGAGTTTGATTACATGAAATACTCGGCAGTGACATCGGACCCAAACAAATTCGTTGAAGATGGCTTCACTTTGCGTGCCAACGAGCTTGGAAGAGAGACTGAGATCGTTGTTTGCATCACAATGTACAACGAAAATGAAACGGCACTTACAAGAACTCTCCATGCTGTTTTCCGCAACATTGCATATCTAACAAAGCGGAAAAATAGCCGGACATGGGGCAAAGATGCATGGAAAAAGGTTGTGGTTGTTATTGTGGCCGATGGCCGGAATAAAGTCAACACAGGAGTTCTTGAAGTTCTTTCTGCAATTGGTGTTTACCAAGAGGGAATCGCCAAATCGTTTGTTAACCAGAAAGAGGTCCAGGCCCATCTGTTTGAGTACACACCACAGGTTTCCATAGACGAAAACCTCAAGTTTGTCGGTGGTGAAAAGGGCATTGTTCCCGTGCAAGTTGTGTTCTGTATGAAGGAGAAAAACGCAAAAAAGATCAACTCGCATAGATGGCTATTCAATGGACTTTGCCCAATATTGCAACCTCATGTTTGCGTTCTTCTTGATGTTGGAACAAGGCCACACGAGTCGGCCATCTACAATTTATGGAAAGCGTTTGATCTTGATTCAAATGTGGCTGGTGCAGCTGGTGAAATCGTTTCCATGAAGGGAAAATACTGGAAAAAGCTCATCAATCCATTAGTTGCATCCCAGAACTTTGAGTATAAGATGTCCAACATTCTAGACAAGCCTTGCGAGTCTGCATTTGGATACATTAGTGTTTTACCCGGTGCTTTGTCTGCATATCGGTGGTCTGCTCTTCAAAGCAATCCAGATGGTTCTGGCCCGCTTTCCAAGTACTTTGAAGGAGAAAAATGTGACGAGGCTGTGAGCAGAGATATCTTCAGTGCAAACATGTATTTGGCTGAGGATAGAATCTTGGCCTGGGCATTGGTGTCGCGTAAAAACGCCAAGTGGGTTTTGAAATATGTGAAAAGTGCCAAGGGTGAAACAGATGTGCCGGAAACGCTTTCGGAGTTCATATCTCAGAGAAGAAGATGGCTCAATGGTTCATTCTTTGCAGCATTGTACTCTCAAATCCACTCGTTCCAAATTTGGCACACAGATCACTCGCTGATAAGAAAGATATTCTTCCAGATTGAGTTCTTATACCAGGGATTTACTCTGCTCTTCAACTTCTTCTCGGTGTCAAACTTCTACATCTCCTTCTATTACTTGGCTGGTGCTTTAATCAACATCATCGGAACAGGTGGAAGAGCCGTATTTGACATCATGAATTACATATGCTTGTGTACAATTTTGGCCACTTTGGTCATCTCCATGGGAAACAGACCTCAGGGTGCACCCAAGTTGTTTTTCACGATTGTTACAATTTTAACTTTTTGCGGAGTCTATGCATTTGTTTCCGGTTTCTACTTCCTCGGAAGTATGATCAAGGAAAAAGAACTGGGTTCCGATGTTGGCTTCAACTTCACATCCATCTGCATATCTTTGGCATCTACATATGGTCTATATGTATTGAACTCCCTAATATATCTCGATCCATGGCACCTCATCACCTCTTCAATACAATACTTCTTGATGCTTCCTTCATACACCTGCCTCTTGCAAATTTATGCCTTCTGCAACACGCATGATGTGAGTTGGGGAACTAAAGGTGATAATAACTATGTTGCCAACCTTGGTAAGGCCACAATTGAGCGTGATGAGAAAGGTCAGGAGGTGATCCGATTGGAAATTATTGGGGAACAGAGAGATATTGATTCGATGTACTCGGAGAATCTCTACAAGTTGAAAGAGCGTAGAAAGCAGCCTGAACAGATGAGAGAAGGTGCAGCAAAGAAATCAGCAATCAGTGCACAGGATTACTACCGGGATATTCGTTCAAGAATGGTTCTTTTCTGGGTAATCATGAATGTTGTTTTAGTGATGACTATTACCGAGATATATCCTGCTACCCAGATCGGAAACAACAAGTACCTTGTCATCATGCTTTGGTGCGTTTTTGGAACTAGTCTTGTTCGTTTTATTGGTTCTATTGTCTACATTATTCATCTTGTGGTGAGAAAGATTGTCGTTACAAAGGATAAGTGGGATGTTCACCAGATGGGAAAAAGTGATGCCGTGGAAATGGTTGTGGAATAAGTTAGATTTGCATTTTGATGATACCTGAAATAATACTTATTGAAAACGAATTGTAATGTGTAGAAACTGGAGATGTTGAGCATAAATTGGCGGCTAAACAAAAAACTGTAGAGGCTATACAAGAATTTTTTTAAATTATATTCTTCATCTGACAGGTTTTTATATAATCGTTCTTTATCTGATAGTTCCTTATCTGATAGCACTTTAACTGATAGTACTTTATTGATAGTACTTTATCTGTAACTACACGTTATCAAAGGTTACTGCACATGAATAATGCGATCCTTATTTTCTAGAAAACGTACACTTTCAATCTACAGTCTTTAGCTAAACTCATTAATATCAACGAATAATATAAATCATGTTTAAGTATCACCACAGTCTTGAGCTCATCCTCTCATTGTCGCCTTCATATTCATCACTCTTTCCTTCAACTTGATCAAGTCATCACTATCCCTGAAAGGTACACCATGAGGAGTTCTTGGCTCAACCATGCTGAAGCCACCAATTGAGTCCAATTGATTTGCTGAAGATGCCATTCTTTCCGCTTGAGCTAGTGATGCTTCTAGGTTTGATTCTGATGGAATGGTAGGTAATGTGCTATTTTCCTTTGGATAATTGGGCGGTTCAGAGGTTCCAGACTTAAAATTGTTTATCTCATTTAAAAAACCAGATAGAGATACTGGAAGTTTCACCTGTCCATTTGGCTCCAATTCCGCCATTACATTGTTTGTTCCGTTTTCTGACTGGCATCTAGAGAATATCTTCTCATTAGTGGTCTTATCTGAAACATTCCTATTTTGCATAAGCGCAGTTGTATCGACAGAAAGAGATCTTGTCTTCAAATCAATAGAATCCATTTCCTTTTTAACCTGAACTCTTTGATACGGACCAGATGAAAATAAGGAGGGAACTGAATAGGCAGTTATAGAAGTATCTGTACTCTTTGGTGATGGCTGATTATACACAGTTGCACAAGATCTAATTCTTTTTGAGTTATTCCGCCCATTCCGTCCGTAATTAATCTCAGTGGGAAATTGGAAACTCATATCTTCAAGACTTCCTTGATCTTTCTGTTTCAGCATCTCCCTGAAAGAATTAACACCTGATTGAAACGTGGAAGATGATGGTTTTCCCAAAGAATAAGAAAGGAAATCCAAGTTTTCCTGGAAACTTGTTTCTGTAGGTCCGCCAAATTCATTCTTATGTTTGATGTATTCAATAAGGTCACACAACACAGGATTCATATATTTCACAGTCACTAGAAATTCGTAGAGATTGAATATTTTCATCATCTTACTCTTTAAAGTTTCAGGGCAAGTAGATCCATTTCCAACCACAAGAAATCCAATCAAGCAAAGAAGATGAAAGTTGAAACTATGCATGCACAAGTTCTCAGCATTTTCAAGATTTAGGTTGAAGTTCTTTCCTGAGAAAACAAGCTCGTATGCAATCTCCATGTACTCCATCAGTAGCTTGCATAAAACATCTGCCGGAGAATCAAGATGCGTTACTATCATGAAATAGTAGTAGTAAGTCTTGAGCTTCAGAATAGCTGTATTGTTATCCTCTGTTTTCATTGCTTCCACTCCTTTACACCATTCCTGCATGCTTTCATCAAACGTCTTTAAACTGTCTTTCATACCATCTGGATTAAGAACATTAATTGGTGTTATCTTAAGAAGATTGACGAGTTGAAGAGTAACCTCAATATCCGTACACACAAAATGTATACTTTCTAAGCTTTCTGGCTCATTGAAACTATCATCAAAATTCCAGACAGCAGAATTAAGATTAATGTTGAAATATGTCTCTGTGAGTTTCATCAAAATTCTGTAGTCCCAGTACAATTTAAGTCTTTGAATCTTAATCAGCTGACTATTGGAACATTTACTTTTCCCTAACACGATATTTGATGCATTGCTATCAAGATGTAGATTTTTCACCAATGATATACACAACTGAATTACATCCCGAAGAAAATTTGCCTTGAAACCCTGACCACCGGAACCAATTTGAGTTTGAGGAAAAACATTATAGTTCTCAAACTTCACCAAATAGTAGAAAAGCAATAAAGCGATTTCAACCTTGTCTAACGTGATATCAGTTGAAAAATTGATGTTTCCCAACATAAGCTTTAAATTCTTCAAGTTGATCAATTTGATCGACTCTTCAAGTTGGTTAAAGGAGCGAAAGTTCGGAATGGATGACAGAAAAGAACCTCTTGGTTCGGCCAAGGTGAACTTGAGGATTAAAATGAGCTTTATCAGAAGATCCTGTTCCTTCGGGGAAAATGTATAGTAACGTCTTTTTGTTTCTCCATTTTCCACATATGTAGACTTCTGGAGTGTATATTTGTTAATGAACGTTAAATAATCATTGTAGAATAGCTCAAAATCCAAGATGGGAATCAATTTGTTGTAGATGTTGAAGAAAAGCCAAATAAGGTGATCCAAATTATTTCTACTCCCACTAGAGGAAAGCTTTCCCCGATTGTCAGAAGTTCCTGCTGAAAATGAGGGAAGAATCAACTTGTATAAAATCAAGTTCAAGTATCTATTGAGGTTCATGTGATAATTCTGCAACACCTCTATTTCTGGATCCTCTTTTGTACCAAAAGCGTTGCTTTCATTTGGAATAAGCCGAGATTTATCAATGTTCTTTTTTGATTTAGAAGGATTATAACCGCTGAATGATTTTAAATGGAACCTCTGAAGCAACTTATTGAATGGAAAAACAATGAACTGTTCCAAATCAAAAAGTCCTTCATGATTTGTTTTTATGCTTGACTTCGATTTTGACTTCACCAAATTAGTGATTTTTCTTCCGGAAAAGGGATCAGTGTGTTGGTCAGATGGTAGTTTTCTCATTTGCTGAGCTGTTTCGAGCTGTTTCTTCACCGCTTTCAATTCGAGGGTCAATTTATTGCGTTCTAGTTCCACATCTAGAAGTTTCTTCTCCAAATTCTTTGTGTATCCTTTTGGGAATGAATTTCTGGCCAATTTATCGGACACAATGCACTGAAAGCCATCATTCTTACAATTTGTGCACCTTGGATGCATCTCAGATTTTCCAGAGCATTTTATCTTTCTGGCTCTGCACCTATCGCAAGCCTGGCTAATTCTAGTTCTTCCACTTAATGGATTTTTAATAATATTCCATGTGGATTTGGAAGTTGAAGAAGATGGTAATTGTGTATTTGTGAGTTTAGGAAGTTTGTGAACCCGTTTAGTGTTGTGTTGTTTTGCAGTTGCGGGTTTCATTTTCGATTTTTGTTTGTGAAATATCAAATAAATAGGTAGATATAAGTAAATCAATGCAATCTCGTATTGTCAAATACGTGATGATTTGTTCTTTTCGGCAGTTAATTGAAAATGCTAAAAAAAGAAACTTCCAATCTAAAGTCCTCTCAGCTATCAAAGATCAAATCGACTAAATCACCACTATAATCCAAAAGGAAAAAGACGAAATTCAAGAAGGTAGAGTAAGATGTAAAAACAAATGCGTGTAACTCCTACTTGCGTAATAAGCAATATTTATAGGTAGTAGGATGAAAAAAGTATATGGAATCTATGGAATCATGAAGTAAAGGGGATAAGGCAGAAGATCCGAATTTGGCAATGAGACTAAAAACAAAACTAGAGAGGAAAGATAAAGTTGCAAAAAAAAAAAAAAAGAGGGAGGGCAGGATAGAGCAATTGGAAACAATTAAAATGTCAAACTTTAAATCCAACAATCGTGATGCAGAGCACAATGCTACTAGTCATGAAAAATATTTAGATTACAATCATCGGCTGCAATGCGGGGCGGCTGACCACAATAGGAAACCAGCGCAAGCATTTTTAATATTTTGTGGGGAAAGCGGCTTGAGCGCCGGATTTGGCTCCGAACTCAGCAACGCACACAAAATATTATGCGGAGAAGTCACTCGTGACTTCTTAATTTGTAGTGACTATTCTAGCTATTATTTAAAGCCTGGTATTTTAAACCTCAAATTAATTTACATTGACCTGCTACTACTCCGAATACAATTTATACTGTATTTTCTCCAATTACGGATCTGAAAGATGTCATTTGATGAAATTTGTGGGCATCTTATTGTAGTGATTCATCGTAACACATCAGAAAATTCTTTAATATCCCACGTATGACGAAATTTGACCTTTGAAGCGCGGGTGCCCGGCGCTCCGCATCAGCGAGATCTCGGCCACGGGGACACGGCTGGCGCCCAGGATCCGCATGCACGACCTTTTGCAATCTGCGCGTGGGGCACCAGATAACAAGGCAAAAAAATGTGGAGAAGGGGAACAAAGGCATTGATTGCGGCCCGTTTATCTACACACCCCTTGCGCTGGCGAAATAGTTGGATGACTCCATCTCTCAGTTAATCACCTGCACGACCTGCGCCTGATCGACTCATCTGCGTGCATGAATCATTTTCTTACGTAACACCTACAGGTTATGTTTTTTGATTACGTAATGCATACCTGAATTCGTCTATTTAATTAAAACATGAACAAATAAAAGCGGTCACCAGCCAACCAATGAGCGGATGATTTTCACCAATGGCGTTATTGCTGCCAATATAACCATGATAGTGCCAAATAAGGTGAAACTAAGCGAGCTCATTGCTGCAGCCCTGGGATCTACACTTAGCAAATGTGCAGTAGAGACTGCGCCACAATTAACTCCTAGGGTAACGCCACGAGACACGAAATCGGATTTTCGGATTCGGAGCAATGTGAAAGAAATCCAATCTCCCAAAAAAACACCAAGTATGCCGGACAGAATTGTGGTAACTGCCATAAGTTGATTTGAACCTCCTATGGCATGCACTAACGGAGTTCCCAAAGCCATGGTGACGGATCTGCCTGTAAAACCTAAAGATCTGGAAGGGGTGATTCCCAAATGGTAGCAGACGGGTGGATATATGAAGAAGGACATGAACGAAAAAACGATAACGACGGGCATTAAAGCGAAAAAGTACCGTTTGAGGTCTCCTCTGTATCGATACATGGCCAAAGAAAGGGCTGCAATGGAAATATCCATCATGGAAAGTAGAAAGTCTCCTGCTCCAGGCCAAATAGGATACTCAGACTTGTTGAAAAGGTTGAGATACGTCCTTCCGGTCTTGTAATGCTCGATGGAAACCTTGAAATTTTGCTTTTTGATCAACGATAATATGTAGAAAACAAGCAAACTGAGCGAGAACGACACCAAGATCGGATGCAAGTACTTCTTGACTTTTGGCGGCGGAAGTAGGCATGCTTTGAAGAGCAAGATTGCAACTGAGAGCTGGACCAAAAGCTCGTATCCCGTGCAAAAGTACACTGGGAGACCCACTATAAAGATGATCAAATGCAACGTGAAATCAAACCTCAGCGTCAATTTCTCGACCATTGCCGGATCCACATTTGTTTCCCTGATAACAGCACTGCTAACATCTGTATTTCTTGTAGTCATCCTCGATAATGCCAAACCTTCATCAAACTGTTCTCCTTGTACGTCGTTTTCGGACACAACACGTGATAATGTTCTCTCAAATCCTGATAGAAGAGGAAATTCCTTTCCTTCGAAGTTTTTCGGGCTGTGATCTGAAGAATTTGAGGCATGATCTGAAGGATTTGAGGCATGATATGAAGAATTCAAATTATCTGAAGCATTCAGATCAGCTAAAGCATTCAGACCATCTAAAGCATTTGAAGTGTTTTCTAAAGTAGTTGAGATGTTTGCTGAAGCATTTGAAGTATTATCTGAAGCATTCGAAACGTCCTCTGAAGCATATGAGTCCTGCTCGATGCTCGTGACTGGAACACTAATCCCGGAATGCCCAGAATTGCGATTTCCTGATCCGGTAACTTCAGTTGGAGTTTCCAGTTGCATACTTTCCCGTTTTGCCTCAACATCAGCTCCGAATTCGGCTGGTTTGTGATCGTATGTGCCCAAAAGAATCTGAAGAACCCAAACAAAGTACCCAACGAATGCAAAACCAAGAATATAACCAACAACAAAAACAGCAGCTATGATAAAAGCCTCCTTGACAGACACCTTATCGGCCAAGACAAGCGTGACAAAAGGCGGCGTGAAATAAAGATTCATCCATCTCAAGTTGAACCCAAACGGAATGTCTATATACCGTAGCAAGTACTTTTCTGTGAATTGCTCACCTTTCAGCCAGGAAACAAACGAAAGAACAAAGAAAACTATCAACATGAGGCAGACCGATGCCGGAAAGTCGATTCCAGTCAATTTGATAATCTGGTCTATCCCATAAAGGATCAGAAGAGTGATAATTGACCCAAAAGCAATGAACACATACTTCTGTGTGAAGTATAAAAGAAGAGGCTTCAAATACTTCGCCAGTGCCTTTTTCTTATCCGGCTCTTCTTGCTGTGGAAAAATTTTGTCTGATATTGAAGAGGTGCAATCTTCTGACTTCTGAAACAAGAACACTTCAGGGATCTTCCCCATCTTTAGATATCATGAAAACGGAATCCCTATATATATATCTTTTTTTTTGTGCTGAAAGTAATGCATAACGGAAATGCAAAATGTGTTTGGCTTTATATCTCGATCGGTATCTCGCTTTTGTCTGGGGCCATCAGACTTTTGCGCTGATAAGAAAGGCGTGGGATGATAGGGGAGATCTGCCTCAGCCCTTCATGGACGAACGGGAAATGGGATGAAAAATAAAAGAAAAAGGTGAAGAAAAATTGAATTAAGTGATCGCCGGATTCCGCCGAGAATTATTTTCCCCGTGTAGCGTTTTAACAATCGACACCGTTTGAGCGCGGGATGCCAATTATTTGGGACGAATCGTTTATAAAAGTTTATTTTACTGAAAAGCACAAAGAAAATAGAAAACAAAAATCAGTGGATCACTAAAAATAATAGCAAGTTAGATAAAAATTCATTAGCAAAATTATATACTATTTGGTGCACCGATGTACACTGGCAAAGTACTTGAAGAACTGCAAAGTACTTGAAGAGCTGCAAAGAGCTTTGTGGTTTGACATATTCCATTCAGTGAATTAACTCATCAATATTAAATTAATACTGTCAATAAAATCAATATGGTCAATATTGTCAACAACTGCAAATAGATGTAAAATGTAATACCTAAACAATCTCTTTGTGACTCGCAGTCCTTTTGCCAGCTAAAGATTTTCCATCACCAACATTTTCCTCAAACTCAGTTTCCGCCTTGAAGTCGATATCATGAATTCCCAAGCTTTTTCCTGCCTCTTCAACCTCGGCAAATGTAAGTCTTGGCATGGTCTTGGCAACACCAACAACGGACTTGTGCTCGGTGTAGGCTTTAGCGTAGATAATATCGATTTCCTCTAAAGATCTGCCTGCTGTTTCTGGGTAGAAGAAGTAGATGATGGGCACATAGAGAAAGTTCACAAGCGCAAAAAAGAGATAGCATCCCCAGCGAGTCTGGTTGATGAAGATGGGGGTGAACATGACAACTGCAAAGTTGCAAATCCAGTTTGTGCAGGTGGAAACGGAGGTTGCAAAAGTCCGCATTCTAAGAGAGTTGATTTCTGGGGGGTAGACCCAGGGTAGGGGGAGAATTGTGAAGGCAAAGAATGCGATAAACAAGAATAATCCAAAGGAAGCACCCTTGGCAGAGGCCTTTGTGTCTGGAATCAAGCAAGCAAACGAAATAACAAATGCTACACCTTGTCCTATGGCACCAGTGAAGAAAAGTGGTCTTCTGCCAAACCGGTCAATCATGAAAAAGGACGGAATGGTGAAAAGAGCATAGACGGTTGCAAAAACACCGCCCAAAACTAGTGACATTCGCCGGCTCAAGCCAATTGTGTTTTGAAACAACACTGTAGAGTAGTATATGGCAGCATTACAACCTGTGAACTGCTGGAAAAACTGGCCTGATGCACCAACCACCATACGCTTGAAGTACTGGTGCTTTCCGCTGTTCCATATCTCGTTAAAGCTGAGCTGTCTGTTGTCAAACCTGTTGACTGCATCTCGAATCGCCGTGATTTCGGCCACAATGTCGTCGCAGTTGTAGTCAATGCCTTCATTTCTCGAAAGCACGTACGCTGCCTCGTTAATCTTGCCCTTGGAGATCAACCACCTTGGAGATTCCGGCAACCCGATCATTCCAACAAGCAACACTAGTGCAAAGAGGATCTGCAATGCGATTGGAAGCCTCCAGGCAACAGACCCACTGGCATAAGAGAGACCAAAATCTACCCAGTAGGCAATAAAGGTACCAACTGCAATAACCGAACCTTCAAGGTTGACCAATCGACCTCTAGTCTCGGGTTTGCTCAACTCGGACTGGTATATTGGGATGGTTGCAGTGTTGAATCCGTTCCCCACACCCGTAACCACCCTGCTGATCACAAAGTGGCCCAAAGCCCAGTGATTTCTGAACGGAAAGATCGAGATAATCGTCCCCACAATCAGCACCGAGGCACCTGTTATCACCATTGGTCTTCTGCCGTATTTTTCGCCTATCCATAACGAGGTTAGCGCCCCAAAGAAGCACCCAAGTTCATAGCATGATGTAACTGCTCCCTGGATGACAGTTGCATGCCTGTCTGTACCTTTAACTGCCGTGAATGTCTCCTCAAACTGTGAAGCGGTGATTATTCCACTCATAAGACCCTGGTCGTATCCAAACAACGAAAACCCAACCACCGACACAAACGTGATTGCCATCCGAAGATTCCTGCCCTCAAGTCCCCAGCAGCAATGTCTTGACCGAAGTTTCCACCTGTGATCTTTGAACTGTGAAACGTCAAGAGTCAATTCAGAATTGGAGCGCGAGGAACTCGAGCCTTTATTGTACATTGGGATCGAATCGCCTGCATCTAACGAAGTATTGTTGGATCTATTCTGTATAGACCCTGTATCTGGTCTCATTTCTTCATTTTGTGCCATTTTCTTGCCAAATTTGTGTTCTCAAAATAGCTAAAATGTTAGTTCTGGCTCATCTTCTATGCACACACTTCTTTTTTCACCTACACATCTTCTTTTGCTTGCTTTTATATAATCCAGCTAGCTGTACCTTCCCCGGGATGGATGTGTTTCCAATTGTAAAACAATTCATCCCCACATGTCCCCACTTTTCATTCTGCTATTTCATTAGTCACTTCGACAATATTCTGCTACCTTTGCTCTGCCTGGAACAATGGAGTTGCAGAAAAAAAAAATATTATTTAAGTATCAGTTGTGGGGCAGGAAAAATAATTATTCCGCGCGGCGTATTTTCCCGGGCTGTTAAGATGTATATTTATATTCCATCATGTTGACTGTCATAATTCTAACGGAATTACCATTAATATTCCAGAATACAGCTGAAATACACCCATATATTGAATATGTGATGGTTGGTTATAATTTACAGCCAAATGCTTTAGCTTTGTGCACTTAAATGCTTGGATGTTTAAACACTTTACTCCATTTCCCCGGCACTATTGGAAAAAAGCACACTGCACTTTTCGCTTTTCTTCTATAATAAGTAACATTCCCATTTTTTTACAAGCAAAACTCAATATTTCACACACAATGGGTGGATTGATGGGTTCAGTATCTATGTCTACCCCTTGTTGGTTGCTTCTTTGAAATGTTATTATTTGTTTGTGATTTGATGTTACATGAGCTTTTTTCACAATAATTACAAGAATCTCATTAGACCCATTGATATGTGCACTCGGTTAACTCTTTAATCACATTTATCATTTCATTGAAATAAAAATTGGCATAGTTGGTAGCAATCCAATACGAGGCAGGTAAATTGTTAAATTCGCAATCGTATGAGTATTTTATCTATTTTTGTGAAGTATTTCATATATTTTTGTAAAGTACTTGCGCTGTCTCAATACTTCCTTCTTTGACACTTACCTATTAGAACTAGTAATACATGTGTCGACAGTCACGTCTACATAAAGCTACCCTGCCTTGTTTATGCCAAGGAAAACTTCACTCATAAGGATTAAAGGTCATGTGCATTTCCCATTTTTATCCTGTTCATTTTACCTTCTTACTTAGTTCTTTTACTATTATCCTTTTCCTTTCTTTAGCCTTAAAAACACTGAAAACTAATATAACAAAAACTTCGTGAGGTAAGCGGCGTCACACTTAAATCAATTAAATAAATTATTACAGAACTGATACTGGGCCTAACCTATATTTCTATAACCTACTACCATATTTTTTCGCGATATCAACTCTGAGTTTGACAATCTGAAATTAACATTAACAACCACCTTGAAGCTATTTAAACTGATAGCCGAGAAATAAGGTTAAATGTTGAATATACAAAAAATAGTTTCAGCCATGTTAAAGTTGGTGTTACCAGATTTATATAGTATTTCGATATTTATTGTAGTTATGTAATGAAGAGTATGTATAACGATATACAAAAGGGAATATCTTCACTTTATATAGATGTGACTCTCGTACTAATCAGATGATATAACAATACCATCTTTCCTTACTTGAACTCTATTGTTCGAGAGCTTCATTATTTTGACAAGCCACAACAGTTTATATCGATTCACTATTCTGTTTCGTTAATTGACTCAGCGTTTATTTCTTAAAGGCAGCTACTGCAACAAAGTAAAATGACGCGGTGCAAGGATGCCAACATACTTACTTTGTCGGAAATGCAAGCGGGAAATAACGGGAAAGATTATAATTCAGACATGTATATTTCAGTTGAATGCATTCACAGATGCAGAACAAAGACTTTGCCCAATCAAACGGTAGCAGTACAATATACACTTAAACACAAATACCTTAATGGTTCAAGCTGATTTAATAGGTAATTATCAATAACGCCGTGGATAAAAAATAGTGAAATTATCATGTCGACACATTCAAATTTTTCCATACTTTCAATCATGATCCTTTGTGTAGTATTTAAAGACTATTTAATATTTCGAAAAATACGGGAACAAAATACAAGAAACAAAATATGGGAAACAGAATACGGGAGACAAAATATGGGAGACATAAGGGCGTACTTTGACTATTTCTGAAAGAAAGTAGAACAGTAAATGTGTCAAGAAATGAAAATATAGGAAATGAGCTGTGACCACACACCAACAAACAAATCCTGGTTCTCTCTATTCCAATACAGGCCACACAAAATTTCCAGTATTTTCTCAAGTCAATATCAGGCCATGCGACTTTTCGGCATCGCTCAAATTCCCTCTTTAAGAGTACAGTTTCGCGATCAGTTTCCCAGATTTCCTGCGATGTCCCTCCCCTCTTGGTAAACAAAGTAAAAAATAAAATTGTGACCACCGTTACGACTAAACAATGCGGGAAAAAATTTAGTCATTTCTGATCGCCAGAGGAGGTGTGGAGGAGAATATTGATCATGCCGATTAACGCTGCTATGGCGGGGAATGCGATGGGAAATATCTGTGACCAACATTTTTTTAAAGAGCATCGGGACATCTGATATAAAATGTTTGAAATTCCCTTTTGCCTTTCCGATAAAGATTTGGGAACAGATTGTGATCACTCTTTTTCATATCACTTATTTTTTTGGCAACACATCGTTGATAACACAGCATTTTAAAGAGCACAACTACAGTGCACAAAGAGACTAGAAGATACATCTTTAGGAAGTTTAAACCCGATTCATCCGACATTTTAGTTGACCATTTAATTACATTTGAACTCCATTTACATGGCAACATTCGCCCCTTCACAACAAGATTTACAAACGTTTTTCAACGGAGAGACTCAGATTTTCGAAAACGCGGAAGACGCCCAGAAGTATGTGCAGAACCATTTTTCTTTGACCCCGTTTTCTGTCGAAATACTAGACAAGATTGTTGAGTATGCATACTACTTGGATAATCCAGAGAAAAAACATGCCAACAGGAATGCAAACTTGAAGAATTTGATGTTGGTTAACAGCACGTTTTACTCACTCTGCATGCCATACACTTACAGGTATGGATCGTTTGTGCGGTCTAACATGTTCTACAGCTTTCTTTTGACACTTATGAAAAAACCCGCCCTTGGAAAGTTTGTTGAGGGACTTGACTTTCAAGAGTTTACAGCAGTGGGACTTGGCCGTTCGGGAAGAACCCTATCGCAGATCCAGAACCTAACAGAACGCACTATATTGAAATGTCTTGAGCTGACTCCAAATTTGAAGCAGTTCCTCTCAAGTGAGAGTATTGAAGGTGATATCAGCCCTCAAATTGTCCACTGCTTGTTCAATAGCCTTCCAAAATTGGAAAGCATCGATTTTTGCGGTTCGAGTGGATTCAACTTCGTTCACAGCTTTGATAATCTCTCCGTTCTAAACATGAACTATCAGATTAAGAGACTCTCGTTCCACGACTGCACAGATTTCAATGCAAAGGCACTCAGAGGCATCTTGCCTCAGCTCCCAAACTTGGAACGTTTAGATTTGACTCACACGCCGGTTGTTGCGAGCGATTTGGCTGCCGGATTGAACAAAAACTGCCGTTTGACACACATTTCACTAAGTAAGTGCTCAAACATAGGGGCTACGCACAGTTTCATGAATTTACTAATAAACCACCCTTCGATAAACAACAGAGAGTTGGTTTGGTTGAATCTCCAGAACGATTATTCTGTGGCTCTTCTCAAATCGGAGGCCATCACATACCTTTTAGAGCACTTGAAGTGCACAAATTTGAGGTATTTAAACTTAAACGGCTACAGCGAGATCAACGAGAGCCACCTTGAGATTATCACGCGTAGATTTTCGCAGCTTGAGAGCTTGTCGGTCTCTCATCTTCAGAAAGATTCTGATTTCAGGATATTGGGCCGCCTAGAGAACTTGAAGTTTGTCGATCTCGCTTCGAATCTGGACACACGTCCAGCTGTTGTAGAATTTCTTCGTGACTGCCCGAAAACTGTGGTTGCAATCGAAATTAGAGATACATTGGCAGATCAGCTTCCAGAGATTTTGATTGTGAGAGATCAGATGTGGCGGGTTCACAACTCGAACGGACAAAGTAGGAGGGTTTGGATCCACAGGGTGGATTCACGAAACGATGCCCATTTGTACGACCTGTTCTATGACAGTCGTATTTTCTTCAACATTGAAACAGGTGAACAGAACGATGGTGAGTTTAAAAAACCACTATTCTTGAAGTATGCCTCACACAAGGTGAACTGCTCTTCTCAGTTAACCGGTGAGGAGGATGAGCGTGTGTTTCCAAATAGCTTTTGTGAGCGGGGCTTGTATAGATATTACGCTCTACACAGATAAGAGAGCTGTGGTCTTTGCTATTATTTTATTATTGCGAACATGTTTTTAGGATTATTGACAGGCAGGGAGAACGCAGGAAGGTATAGAACGCTTTATAGTAGATATTAAGGATATTGAATGACAAGGATATGTAGATTGTAGCGAACTTTTGGAAAGTGTGGAATATGATAAATGTTGTTTAGTTGGTGGGTAAAGCGATTGGCAAGAAGTAAGATTGTATTATTTTTTTTTAGTTGGTTTTATGCGATTAGAACTAAGCGGGTTGACAGTTTTAAATATGAGTGAAAAAAAAAAAAAAAAAAAAAAGTTTATCGCATAATCTATTATCTAGACAACACATATCAGAGTACCAACAGCAAGCACATTTACACAATTTACATAGAAAAACATGTCCGAACAAGAAGAAGATGAGTTCTTCTCGTCTGAATCAGATTCAGCTCCTGAAGAGACAAGTGTGAAGCCTAAAAGTAAAAAAAGCAAGGGAAAGCATGCACCAAAAGAAGCAAGTGCTAAAAAGCGAGTTTCAAAAGTGCGAGAGATCCCTGGATTGAAGATCAGAGGAGGCAAATCAATGTACCGGGATATCCGGTTTGATCCGGCGTACGGAAAAGTGAATTACGAGAGGATCAGGAAAGATTATGGGTTTTTGGATGAGTACAGAAAGCAGGAAATCGGAGAGATGGATAAGATGCTCAAAGATAGTAAGATGATGAGTCGAATGGACGACGAGCAAATAGAAGATTTGAAGTACAGAAATCAGAGTCTGAAGTCTCGTTTAGGGCACTTGAAGGAGGAGGAGTTCGAAAAGGAGGCTATAATCAAGTATAAGAAGGAAACGGGAAAGAAATGGCTTAAGCATGGAGAGCAGAGAAAGGTGATAAAGGTGGCGAAGTTTGAGTCGATGAGTACAAGACAGAGACGGAAGGCGATAGAGAGAAGACGGAAGCGGAAGTTGGGTAAGGAGATGAAGTCGTTTGCATTTAGTAAGTAGGGAGATGGGAATAGATGGGAATAGAATAATAAGAATAGAATAATAAGGTACTATTATAGGAAGCAGTATAGTAAGCATATGAAGTAATATAGTAAGTAATATTAAGTATTATATTAAGTAGTATAGTAAGCATAGGAAGTAGTATAATAAGCATAATGAGTAATATAGAAAGCATATTAAGTAGTACAGTAAGTAGTATAAGTAGTATAGTAAATACCGTTCATACTTCTTTAATACAAACACTAAGATGGAATGAAATCATTGTTGTCGGCTAAGGCAAACTACAAATAAGAAAGAAAGTCATTTATATAACGGAAAAAGTAAGTGTGCGTGTCTGTATAAGTATGTGAGCGCTTGAAAAGAAAGAAATCAAGGATTGAAAGAAAGCAAAGCAACGAGAGGAAAAGATATAAGGAGAAAACAAGGATAGGAAGATAAATATGGAATCAGTGCTCGTATATCTGCAAGTTTCCAGTAACGACAACGTTCTCCAAAACAGAGCCGTTCGGAATGTCGATCTTGTGGCCGTCAGAGCACACAATGATGACAGTTCCCTTCAACTGGATATCCCTTCCAAAGTAGACGTCACCAGTAACGGTGAGATGGTCCAACTCGATAACTTTAGGCATGTGTGGAATCCGCTCCTGGAAGTTTTTGACCTTCTTGAACTTGGAGCCCAATTTGACCAAAGGCGCACCTCCGTAACGCGAGGGATCCATGACTAAGGTTCCGTGCTTCAAGTTGTAGAGATCAGACTTGACAAGCAGCAAATCGGAGCAGGTTTTGACTGGAAGGAACCTAGATCTTGGCACAACGACACCGTGGGCACCTTTGAAGTGGCGGATTGCAGCACCGCAGGCAGTTTCGAGCTGGATAACGCCCAGCTCAGAGCTGCCGACGGAAATGGACTTCTCGTTTGGAATGATCTCCATGTCGAGAGCATCGGACTCAACCAACCGCTTGACGGCACGCAAGTTGATCCAGAGGTTGTTGGTGTTGAAGTTGGTGAACTTCTTGATGGACTTGAACTCCGGAACGTGCTCCTTGGGCACCTGTGCGATCTCTAGCAACCTGACCTTGCCATCATACTTGATCAACGTTCCTCCCTTCACGTCAGCCCGTGTCTTGTCGGTCAACTCCATGATGTACTCGGCACCAGTCTCAAGCATGTGGTTGAGGATCTTCAGGTCCACCGTGGCCCCCAAATTGTCACCATTCGACACGAAAAGCACCTCTTTGCCCTCCTGAAGAAGGTGGTCGAGCTCCCCAGACGAGACCAAGGCCTCGAACAAGTCTCCGTGGCCTGGAGGGTACCAGCAGCTGAGATCATCCTCATGGGTCTGCGGAACCGGAAGAAGTGAGTCCTTGTAGATTCTTGGATACCGCGACTGGTTGAAAGTCCGGATCCGGATCCGGTGCGACTGGTACTTCTTCACAATGAGCTGTGTGTCGTCATCCGTGTTGAACGAGTCCATCAACAAGAGCGGCACGTCCGTGTCGAACTTCTTGTTCAAATACTCGATTTGACGCACTGCCAGGTCCAAAAACGACTGGCCCTCCCTCACCTCGATCACCGACTTCGGACCGACGCAGCCCATAGACGTGCCGAGGCCTCCGTTCAACTTGAGCACCGCCAGCTTGTCCAAATTCGTGCTGGAGTCGTTGTTGAGCGTGTCGTACGAAACCACCTCCTCTTTACTTGGAGAGTGGATTTTCTCCCAGTCGAGCGTGTTGCCCTTCGCCTTGTCCGTGAGATACCGCCGGAATAGGCCGAAGAACGAGTCCATCTCCTTCTCGAACTTCGCCTTCTGCTTCTCCTCCGGAACTCCATCAATCATCTTGTTCAAAGCATTCCTCATCTGCGAGGCTGCAATGCTCGATGATTGGTTCTCGAACGCGTACATGGATTGTGACTTGGCGTGTTTGCTCATCTTTGTTTCTGCTGCTATTTCTATGTCTAGTGTCTGTGCTGCTTGTACTTTGGAACTTTGTGGTTTTAGTTCTGATTCAAAAAGCCGTGCTTTTTTTTCCCTCTAATATAAACCTCTATGCGAAAAGCCGATTCAAGACTCCTTTCCCGTGCTTTTGTTGCGATCTGTGGCAAGAATGCTTCGGCAGAATGTGTGCAAGAGAAGAGTAACACTACAAGAAACATGTAAATATTTAAAAAAAAAAAAGACACCTGCGAAATCGCAAGTAATTATAATAACAATTGGGTCGTGATCCTGTCGAAGAGAAGAAGGGAAAGCGAAAATAATGAAAGTAGCCAGGGGATATTCGCGGGAAGCTCAACAAAGCCAGAGGCGGCCATTGATGGAAGAAGAAAGAAAAATAACAACAACAACAAAAAAAAAAAAAGCAAAAACTACAGGCGCCAAACCCAAGCAACATTCACAATGGGGTTAAAAATAAAAATATTTAGGAGTAAATAAGCAGCGGCGACATTTAGGCGATGTAAATAATAATGTGAGACATGACGATGATCCTTTTTCTCAACTGGCCAAGCCATCATTTGCTTGAGGTCATGTACGGGTTTCGGAAATACAAATATTACAAATTCATGAAAAACATCGAGTATCATCGCAATCATAGTACATTTTCCTATAGCCAGGAATAAGCTTAAGCGCCAGAAAGACCCCAACTGTGAATGCGGGTTGGAATTTTCGGGGAGAGTGCATAGTACAGCCGAGAAAAAATCACTGAGTGGAAAAAATAGCAGAGGGAAGCAAAGTTAAAAAAAACAGGGGCATGCTGATTCATGCTGAATGCAGCCCAGGGTCCACGAAAAATAAGGAAAATGAAAGAGGGAAAAATAAGGAAAATGAAATAGAGGGAAAAACGAGGAAATAGAAGTAGAGGGAGAAATGAGAAAAATAAATATAGAGGGGAAAAACACGGAAAATAGTACGGGAAATGGCGAACGAAATGAGACCAAAAAATGCTTTTGAAATCAGTTTCATCTTACAGAGGCTCGGAGCGTGACAAGCGTGAATTCTGAAAAAACGTATATGTGCATCTTGTGCCAAAGCAGCACTAACCAGGTAGGTTCGACATTCCAGAAGCTGGCCAAATGACAACACAATGGCTTCCCGAGGAACAAATAAACATATTGTTCCAAGTGCTTTTTTTAACGTGGCCATATTAACGCCAGATGGTCGAGAAAACTAATTTATGCCAACTCCATGTACTCTCGAGCAGCGAGGAATGAAAATCCTCATGAAACGAAAATTTCCAATAATGAATTTCCAATAATGAATTTTCCTCGAGTCCGAGACCTTGTAGCTATTTTAAGAACACCGTGAATCAGACCCGTATCGTGTCGGACAATTGTTATTCAAACGGAAATGCAATTATCTTGGCATGCTGCTTGTTTGTTGTCGAAGCGTACATTAACTGGTTTTCCGGTATTTGAAGTTGTGTAGTCAAGTCTGTGCTTTAAACTTTGACCATATCATTAATGCCATACTGTACCAAAGCCAGTTAGCACTGTCTGCTCTCGGATGCCTGAAATTTGCTGAAAAAAAAATGGTTGCTCATCTGAAATTTGAAATGCTAGCATAGCCCCCAGAAAAATATCCGCACAGCAAAAAGACCAAAGACAAATTTGAAGCACCATTAAAGCACACGACAACGATCATGTGTGTAAGAATTGTAAACAGTGTAGAAACTACATGCTTGCGTGATCATGACGTATCAATTGAATGAATTCTGTGTTTTGCTGATAAAAAGATTAACGGGTCAAGAGCTTTCCAGAACTGAATACAAATTTTGCAAGGGCCAATCAAAGGCCCAGTTATCATGATGCTAAATATACAATTTTTGGCCCGTGCTTTCAGTGCATTAAATCCCAACAGTGCTCCTACAGTATCTACCTGTACACACGGACCGGACATTAGGTAAGTGCAAAAGCATCACTGCAATCGAAGAATACAATCCTGCATTGTCATTATTCTATTTTTCTCCACATGATCAGGGTCACGCACCCCGCACTTCCGTGCACCGCATGAAAAGTTCAGCAAAAACGTAGTCGCGAAATTTGACGCGTACATGGAATTCCAGCGTGATAGATGATACGAATCGGGTATTATGTTAAAGAGTATTTAGAGAGTAATAAAACGCCAGTAGTTGGAAGCAAAAGCAAGAATGTCTGATTCGGAGTCGGAAAGCACAGGGGCAAAGGTGATTTTTCAGCCGCTGGTATTTCAGCAGGCTCTAAACGGAGCAGTGGTTAATGAGACCAGTAAGCAGAATTCAGGTAATAATGATGGAGGCAATCTGAAGGATGAAAAAGAAGACAATGCAAAGGAGGATGACGTTATGGAAGATGATATAATGAAGAATAACGTGGAGATTATTGAGGATGATGTTAAGAAAGATGATATAACGAAAAATAACGTAGAGATTATTGAGGATGACGTTAAGAAAGATGTCATTAAGATAGATGACGTTAAGAAAGACGTCAAAATAGATGCCATTAAGATGGATGATGTTAAAAAAGACAGTGTTAAGAAAAATCTCATTAAGATAGATAATATTAAGGAAGACAACGTCATTGAGATCAACAATAATGTGGTAGTGATAGATAAGGAAAATAAATTGGACAGTAACCGGAAAAACGACAATGACGTTATCATGTTGGATAGTGGGAATGAGAACGAAACAAAAACACGATTTAAGAAAGAAGTGGGTGAATCAGATCCTGCAGAAAAAGCACAAATAGACACAGACAAGCAAATGAAATACCGTATATGGAAGAAAAACACACCAGTGCTGTACTCTTTACTACAGACGAGCACACTACTATGGCCATCACTTACTATCGAGTGGTTTCCCGATGTTGAGATGGACAGATCTGTTAATACACAACGGCTTTTGCTGGGATCATACTCAAGTGGATTCAACAGATTTGAGAGTATTGAGCTTTGTAAGGTCAACATACCGTCAAACTTGGATAAACTTACGCTGGAAGACTGCACATATGATCCGGAACGAGAGGAGTTTTTTGCATCCGAGCTTCCGGAGGTCGGAAATCAGGCAAAAGACGAAAATACAAAGTGCAAAGGTCCACTGCAGGTTGTTCAAGAGATTCCACACGAAGGAGACATCAACAAAGCTCGTCTGATGCCGCAAAACCCAGATTTGATTGCAACCATGTCTAATAGTGGAACTGTGTGCATTTTCGACAGAACGAAGAAGCCAAACAGCTTTGATTTGTACGATCTGACACATAGAGTCAATGGGGAGGACGAAAAAGGCGGGATGGCTGATATTCAGTTGAAGTTTCATATGTCGGAAGGTTGGGGACTTGACTGGAACAAAAATAAGGAAGGGGAACTTGTAACAGGCTCAAACGATGGAATGATAGCAGTTTGGGATATCCGGAAGCCATTCCGGATCCAGGCAAAGACAACTTCATCACTAAGTGCGACGCGGCAGAAGAAATTTAGAACATGTGTGCTGAAACCAGCGAAAACGAGGCTATGCCACGATTACGGCGTCAATTCTGTCAAGTATTCCGTGTTTCATGATTCTCTTGTTGGTACAGCCGGTGAAGATGGACTCTTCAAGCTTTTTGACACTCGAATACTTGCCAGCAAACCTGTTGTGCAGTTCAAGGTGGGTACTGCGATTAACGCGTTAGATTTCAATAAGAACAACGAGTTTGCTGTTGCTCTGGGTGATGACCACGGGAATATCTACATTGAGGATTTACGGTCGCCAGAAGCATCTCAAATTACCCTTTCCGGAGCTCATGCAGGTGCCATAACTGGCCTAGAGTGGAATTCCAGCTTTGGAAACGTCTTGGCTTCCGGTTCGGAGGACGGATGTGTCCGTATATGGAAGTTTGGTGCCAATTCGAGTACCCAAGACCCCAAATCCAGCCTCATATTTACCCATTCCGGACACATGCTTGGTGTTTCCGACATTTCGTGGAATCCGGCCGATCCAAAAATGATTGCTAGTTGCTCAGAAGACAACTCTGTCCACATTTGGAAACCTTCAGCAGCCATTTTCTAAAATCGATTTTGTACAACACTACACAATACAAACATAATAATCTTGTCGGAACTGTATCACCAAATTTTTATTAGTTCAGCATACTTTATATCTACCGTGTACAGCCTTCAAACCTTCTCTGCACCACTAAGACGAACCGCTGCGCCGTATTTTTGTAATTTTGTCAAGAGTGCATCTCCATTCTTGATAAGCAAATGATACTGTGCATTTTTGTTGTCAACCCGGTTGGTCTCGATAACCCCATTAATGCGATCTATGACACAGTTGAGTCTCTTGGAAGGAATAAACTTGCAGAGATCGGCATCCAAAAATTCCACAGACACACCAAACGAGTTGGCCATGGACTTTATGGATATCGACTTGTAACTCTCCAAAAGTTGCGAGTATGCCCTGCATCGCAATTCACGCATGTAGTAATTTGCATGGGGATACAAGTACTTGTTTTTCGTCAAAATCTCTTTACTGGTTCTCAAGAGCATTGGGAAAAAGCTCTGATACTCGCACGAGTGCAAAGATTCGATCAACTTGTAGACAGGAGTCAACTTCTCGGATGTCGAGTTAATTGAAAGAATCTCCGGTGATTCAAGAAGCTTCTTCTTCAAATCGGGCCGGCTGAGAGCAACCGACCCGCATATTAGAGAGTACTGCGCCACCTCTTCATACGTGGCAAGTTCAGTCGATGTAAAAGTCGAAAGACAGTCAATCAACAATTTAGCAGCTTCCGAAAACTTCCTGGTTGACATTAGATATATTCCCATGTAAGTCTTGTATCTGTTTCTCCTCTCCCAATCTCCGCCCTTCTCGATAAGTCCGTTGGCCTTGTCCAAGTACTGTTTTGTGAATGGCTTGTCGTCATAAAAGAAACCAACACGAGAAACTGTGAGATATAGATCAATTTTTGAACCAGTTGATGGTGCCAACTTTATAGTTTTATCAATCGTGGCAACCGTTTCATCCTTGTCTCCAATAGAAGCGTAATACTCAGCAAGCTGGATCCATTTCTTCAAGATCTCTATTTCGCCCTCATCCTCATCATTGAGTTTCTCGATCTCATCCTTGAGTTCTTTCACCTTTTTGTTGTTGTTTGCTGTCATCTCGTCATACAGCGACTGATCCCATTCGAGATTTTGTAGTTTGAGGTCATCATGAAGGTATTTGTAATATGGTGCCATGTCTTTTTCCTTTATTTTTGCAAGAATCTTGGGAACAACTTCTGAATCGTCATGTGCTGCAAGAAACACATTTTGGCCAACTTCGAAGTCTGGAATTCTAGCAATTGTAGTCGTTTCGTCAAGAATCATCTTGCATGCGTGTTAATTATATGGATATGCTGTTAAAAAATTTACTTTTGGGAAAGAAATGGGATATTAGATCAGTATCTCTGCTTTGTCGTCTCTCATTTTTGGCCCTGAACTTTTTGCCTCTGTTTTCTTTTCCGAGTTTTCTCTATATTTTTTACCTCATTTGTTCGGCTACGAATTATTCATTTTTATTTTTTTTTTCCCCCAGCTGAATTTTCAATTACATCCGTACATGTGTGGGATACGCTACTGAAGAAACGACCACCTTGAAGCTTAAGACTCGACTATTCAAGCAAATAACATCAGAAAACGACATTGAAAAAAATTGGAGTTAGTGAAATTTATGAATACCTCTCAGATAGAGCCGGTTGCCCGGTTCCAGCAGTTACTCAAGGCGATGCAAGAGGTGAGTTTTAAATTAAAGACAGCTAGACCAAAACTTCAACCTTCAGGTGTTTATTCAAACCTTACCGAGTTGAGAAACGAGTCATACGAGCACATGATTAACCTTTACAAGGAGGCAGAAGATGCTCTTTCGGTGTTGGAGTACGAATTATTACCAACACCATCCGAAAATCACGAGGAAATTGCGTACAAAGTGAGGTATTTGAAGGAAAGATACTCAGACATAAAGGTGGAGTTTAGGGAGGCACAGCTGAAGTCTAAAACACTCGAGAAGGATACGATACAGAATGATATTGAGTGGAGATTGCAGGAGGAGAAAGATGGGTTTAAGGGAAAAGATGAAGTCACAGATACAGATGCAAACAGTTCAGGTTCGTTTTTGGATGAGGAAAAGCTTAATGAGCTCACAAAGCAGGATCAGCTTCTAGAGAAGAACAAAAAGATTACATCAAAGCTTCAGAACATTAACACGATCATGCATGAATCTGTTTTGTCTGGTGAAAAGAATTTGCAGGATTTATCGGGTTCTACATCCTCTATGGCATCCTTATCAAATAAGTATGGACATTTTGCAGAAGTACTAGTGAAGACCAATGGGTTGGTGAAGACAATTAATGAGTCCAGTGATGCCGAACGAAGGCAGATATACAGATCAATATACTTTTTCATATTTGTCTGCTGCTTCATCATATACAAGCGAATCTTAAAACGGCCTGTGCATTTGTTCTTGTGGCTTTTCTTCAACTTCTTCAGATATACAATGTTGGGAGGAAAGAAGATTGGATTTTTGGGAGGAAATAGGAAGGAAACATTGAATTATGTGACAACTTCAATATCTGCATCTGCTAGTGTTTCTGGTGTTACTTCTAGTGTTACTTCTAGTGTTACTTCTAGTGTTACTTCTAGTATTCCTTCTGGCATTACCTCCAGTGTTATTTCCAACAATTCTTTGTTGAGCGACACCATTTCGAAAATAGCGGAAAGCGTATCAAGTATAAGCAGAGATGAGCTTTAGTTGAACAACACAATGAAATATGCAGAAATGTGCCTTAGTTGAATTACATAATGAAATATTCAGAGATGAGTTTTAGTTCAACTACATAATGAAATATTCAGAGATGAGCCTTAGTTGAACTACATAACGAAATAAACATTTGAAGAATAGGCGCGGAACGTCTCAACTCTAGCGGAAAAGCACAATACAAAATAGCAATAATTCATAGTACTTTTAAGCAGTGTTCTCGGTCATTGACAGAATGGCGGAATAGTGTTAATTATATAAAATGAAAGCTGAAAAAGCTGAAAAAAAAAACAAGATCGGTATTAGGAAGCTAATCGGGATCACTCTTAGCCGTTCTCCAAGCATCAATACAAACATATGAGCGAGAATACGAGAAAAGAGTAAAGCTCCACATGTATGGTATACGCAGGCATGTGCGTTTGTTTCTATGTATACAAATCAAAAAAGTCGGTGTTCATCTACCGGCACACTTAGTAGTCGTCACCTCTTGACACAACCTCTTTTCTGGTTGGATGTAGCAATAAAGTGTGCTCAAACTGAGCACTGTAAGAGCCCCTTGAATCGTAAAGAGGTGGGTGCTCTGTGACAAGTCCAACTTTGACCAACTGTCTCAAAGCCAGCAAGTACTTGTCCTCTCCAAGTCTGTCCAAGTATCTTCTGCAGAAAGGAATCGTGCCGAAATTCTTGTTGATGGTGTGCAGCAACTGGCGAGCCCGGGCAAGTCTGATTGGTGCGTTGGCTGGAGGCTCGGCATTCTTCATGTAATGAGAAACTTCACCGTTAGTATAGTCAACATAACCTTTACCGGTAGAGCCGAACGTCTCAATGGCAATAGTCTGGCCCTCCTCAAGCTTTGTGTTGTCGCCGTTCTTCACGATAGGGATGGAGACACCGCCATGAATCCTGTATGGAAGAATATTGTGACCGTTCAAGTTCCGGATGCACTTTATAGGATAAGTGTGTCCGTCAAGCTCGACTTCGTGTGATTCCATCACCTCCTCAACAGCCTCACCGATATCGGTAAGCCTGACATCGATTCCGGCGGCATCGATACCGGCATTTGTGGCCTCTTTGACTGCCTCCTTCAATGGGTCGTACCTAGGGTTGAAAGTTTGTGTGAAGGCACAATCGATAATGCATCCGTTGACATGGACACCGAAATCGACCTTCATCACATCATTGTAGTCCAACACCGTCTTGTCTCCGGCATTGGGAGTGTAGTGTGCGGCACAGTTGTTCAAAGAGACTCCGCATGGGAATCCCATGCCTGCTTGTAAGGAATTCTCGGTTTCGCAAAACTTCCTCACAGCATTTTCAATCGTCTCGCAAACCTCAATCATCGTCATTCCCGGCTTGATCGTGTTCTTGGCGTATTTTCTGACACGCCTGTGGATCTCGGCTGCCTTTCTGAAGTCGTTCCACTTGGCATTGTCCTTGTTATCGAGGTATCTCTTCTCCTCATCTGTCTTTCTCTTCAAGTTCTCCTCACTTCCCGTGTAGTCCTGCCACTCTCCGGCGGGATAAACACCCTCTGGGAAGATCTTGGAAATTCCTCTCACTGCCTTCTTCTTGTGGTGGTTCTTTCTCTTTCTTCTTTTCTTATGCTCTCCAGCACCATCTTGAGCTTTGGCACTCTCTGCCGATTTCTCCGGTTTCTGCTCGTTAATGTCAAGCTTTTCGAGCTTGGCCTCTGTTTTTTCCACTGCTTGTTCACTCATGCTTAAGTTCACCTAGTGCTTAAATAATGTGGCTGATAAAATAACCCTGCTCCAACCTGTAAGAAGGAGATAAGAAGTGGTGCGTACGAGAGATAAAGAAAATCCCTGGGTGAAAAATATACAATATACCCATACAGCGAAGAATCGCATACATAAGAGAGCGGAAAAAATAATCAAATTCGAAAATTCAAAGAAAAAATTGTAGCAAGAGCCGCACACAATGGGTAGGGCCCTGGTGGCTTACCTAAGCCATGGTCCACAGTGGACTGATCAGGATGGAATAGTTTCAACAGATAACTGACAACCAGCAGGAGGATAGTACCCAGCACATCAAGCCGTTTGACTTTTCATGCTTTATCCTATTCGAAACTTCCAATTTGCTTTATTTTCAAACTCTTTCTTAATGAATGTCAACAACAATTTACCATAACCCAACCACTAATCTCCATATTTTTCATTGGTAAATCCGATGTCCGCTCTCCGAGAAAAATTTTATTTCTTTGTTAACACATTGATTCGACCTCATTTGATTCCCAATTGCCCCATAAAAACACAATTTCTTATGTCGTAACACTTTCTTTTAAACGAGACAGACATTGCGATTGGGTGTGGAGAATCAACCTATTTGTGGGGATTTCCACAAATCGCTCCCTCTATTTACTCCAGCATATTCATACATCCGTACACCTCGACCAATTGCACCAGCTTTCTTTCGTTCTTTTTTCCTCTCAGTTTATTTTTCGCACTCTTCCTCTTCTTGACAGATACAACTGTTCACTAAGGAATATATATATCTGTTGTCACAAAATTGTGGATCAAACTGTGATGTTTAGGATAGCGCTTAAGAGTGGCTGTGAGACCCAATTTGGCTCAAGGCTTTTTGTTCGCACAGTTTCAACCAAAGCCTCGAAAGATGATCCATTAAGCATTCTTTCAAGCATTACCGGTAAAACAAAGTTTGAGCATATAACGAATGATTCGCACTCTCTTTTCTCGTTTCTAGACGATTCGAAAACAAAGCAAAAAGCATCTCTGAGAGCTCGTGATTTTGCAAGAGCAATGCCTCTACCGGCAAAAATTTCGGGTAGAACAACTCTTATTAGGAAATCGTCCAACTTTAATAAGAGCATATCTATGTTTGATAGGCTAGTGAGGGCCAACAACATTCGAGATCTCTGGTACGATCAGATGTTTTACATAAAGCCGAACAAAAGGAGACTCAACAAGAGGATCAAGAACAAAAAGAAGAGATTCGATGCTGGAATATCGAATTTGTTGTCGATTGTCAAGGATGCTGTTAGGAAAGGTTATTAATCAATTTTTATTTGTTTTTACATATTTATCCGCTCACATCTGTACATAAATAATATCAGGCCGTTGGCTGTATCATGAACTTTATTATTGTAGTACTATTATTCTTATTATTGTGATTACTATTGCCATTAACACCATACTGCTCTTACTATCATCTTTTCAGTACTAATTTTCCTTCATCTTTTCCTTCATCTCTTCCGTCAATCAATCTCTCCGTAAGTTTTGCAGAGCCTCCTTTATAAGATGAGATCCCTTTGGATCCAAATTCATAGCAGTGGTGAACTCCTTCACCGCCTGGTTCTTCTTCCCGTAGTAATTGTAAAGCTTTCCCAACAAGAAATGCACAGATGCCTCATCGGGAGCCATATCCTCTAACTTCTGAAAGCTTTCCAAAGCCGGCTGGTACTGCTTTAAACTGAATAAAACCTGTGCTTTCTTGAATAAAGCTAGCATTGACAACGGCTGAAGTTTCAAGGCAAACGTATATTGCTCAAGCGCTTCTTCCTGCTTTTCCATCTTTTCCAGTACCATACCAATGCAGCAGATAGGAATCACGTTGACCGGGTTGATCTCAGCAGCTTTCCGGAAGTGGAATTCGGCCTTCATGAAATCGCCAAGCTTTAAATACACCATTCCAATACCGTAAAAGGCATTATAGTGTCTTCTATCCAATGAAATTGCGTGCCTAAAGCAATCCATGGCATTTTCAAACGCATCATTTGCAAGATATTCGTGGCCTTGAAGCGTGTATGCGTACACAAAACCCTTATCGAGCCTTATGGCCCTTTGGAAGCATTTTATGGCCTCATCTGGCTCTTTCTGCAATGAGTAAAGATTTCCAATGCATATCCACGTTTGCGGGGCCTTCGTATCCACTTCATAAAGCTCGTGACATAGGAAACTCAAATCAACTTCTTTCTGAAGATGCCACAACAAGGTCGAATAGTATTCCATATCGCATACCCGAGTACGGTCCAGCTTCCTTAATTTAAGATAAAACTTCTCTGCCTCCTCATAGTTGACGATCTCAAAATGCAACCGTCCAAGCTTGGCAAGAACCCACGGAGTGTTCTGCTCTGCCTCAGGCAAACTGTTGAATATGCGTATTGCTCTAAAGCAGTCGTATGCACACATGGCTCTAAATCCCTTGGCCAGTTTCGAGTACACGGACGATAAATAGTCGTTGTTCATACTTTTCAATATGCTATCTACACGATCATCGGTCACAAACCGCTCGTTTGGTCTCGTTTGCAACGAGTGAAGTGACCTTTTTGATCCGGAAACCGGCGATTTCACACCTTCCCTAAAAGGCGAACCCACATTCCTCATCTTATACCCGGCAGTATCACTGAACGCACCGGAACGAGCATTGAATGGGTGACTTAGAAGCCTCGAAGTGATTGATGATGCAATTTTCCGGCTTCTCCACTTGCTCGACGAATCAGAAATGCGTCTTTTCGATGCTGGTTTCTCTTCATTGTAGTGCAAAGAGCGAGCACCCTTTGGAGTGTTGGTATTGGCTTCATGCTGATTCGCAATACCCTTATCCTGGTCTATGCCGCTTAAAGGATCAACCTCATATGTTCGCACTCTAGTTTTTGCAACTGGCGTTTTGAACAAGTTCGTGCCTTCTTCCCCGTGCACTTCATCACCGGCGTTTCCCTGCTTATGCCTAGGCTTATCTTGATCTGAGTCCTCGTTCGATAGTGATGATGACGATGATAACGAAGATGTAGAATTTTTGTGCATGTACGACTGAAACAGATTGCTGCGAACATCGGAAACTGGGCTGATAGGATGATACAAATGGTTGACTCTGACCTTGGCCCCCATTTTGCAAAGCTCTTCAAATGCCTCAAAAATGTATGGGTTGATTTTCAAGACTTGAGCATAATTGAGAGCACATCGCTTCAAATCCCCAACTAACCCGTACAACTTCCCCAATAACATATAGCACGAGACCTGGTCCGGCTCATATCGGCAAGCATCCTCCTGCCTGATCGCAGACCAGATCGGGAGGGTTCTTGTAAGACTGGATATTCCATCTGATTTCTCCTCCAGATGAAGACAAGATTTGGCAAATATATATGAGCATTTAACGTCAGTTGCACAATAGTCTGAGGTCCAGTTATAGGCCGCCTTATATCTGTGGCATTTGTAGAGAACGAGTGCATATAAAAACACGCATTCCAGGTTTTTCTTATTCTGTGCAATGAGTCTTTCTGCAGTAAATTCAGCTGTTGGAAGAAGATCGTGATCTAGTGAATAAATGATGGTTGGTTTCAATTGCTGAACCAACTTCTCCTGCGTGCTCATAGTTGAAATCACGACAGCAAGATTGTACGACGCAATTGAGAAGTACGTAGCTGGTATATCAAACGGTTTGGGAAACTGGTATGTGAACACAAGGAAAGCATGGTTTAGATAAAAGAGGAAAAATAAAATAAATAAGAAAAA
>ERZ746981.149-NODE-149-length-55506-cov-14.474463_pt1 | contig 55506 bp, 23 predicted proteins | sample MGYA00374948_ERZ746981 | MGnify/ENA primary metagenome ERZ746981 (study PRJEB28757, sample SAMN06711160) | food metagenome | host: microorganism | place: China:Harbin | collected 2017-01-30 | study: EMG produced TPA metagenomics assembly of the Analysis of...
ATAAGAAGACACATCACACCAGCAAAAAGGTATGATGATTTATTTTCAACAGGAGCTGCCACTGGTTCAACAGGAGCTTCATCAAGTTCTTGCTTTAATTGATTTCTGTCCTCAAATGTGTCATCAGAAGATAGTGCAGCTGCCTTCTTCTGACCAGTGTCTTGCTGGCCAGATGGTTTGGAGCTAATTTCCGAGGAAGACATAGTTACTAAAATATAAATTACTCTCTGATATTGAAAGAATAATCTGTGATGAGGGAAGAATTCTTTCTTTTCTACGTGCTGTATACATTGAAACTTCTGTTCAAAGTTTTGCGTATTTACCACTATTTATACCTGGGAAAACTGTGTAGTAAAGGATAGGAACCGGTTTAATTAGGCTGTGAGGAAAAACATTCTACGGGAAATCCTGTCAAGGCTGATTTCTGTGGGGTAAGTCGTGAACAATATGTCCCCATCACTTGCACAACTCCCATTGTTCAAATGTTTTTAAATCCCAGTCATTTCATTTTCAGCCGCATTGTATTCTTCTTGGCATTATTGTTGAAACTATCTCGGAAGCATGATTTTGTATGTCTCCACCTCAAAGTACAATGGAAATTGTTGTTCTTGCCTGAGTTGTTGTATAATATTTGAGCTAATATTCCCCACCATCACGGAAAAAGGTTTGATAAAGCAGCAGCAACAATGACATTCAACATACTATGTTGTAAGTTCATGAAATCGAATCATTTATCCTAATTCATAATGTGATTGTATGTATATTTTCCCTAGTATCAGCCTTACTTTTTTGATAAATATGGGCATTGATGTGAATTATGAAATTACCCTCAATCAATTGTTTGTTTGTACATCCTGTAGGCGACTTCTTGTAGGTTCTACAACTTAAGCAATACGGTTCCAGATGCGTGCTACCTAACCAACTCCGGAAAAAGATGCAGTGGAAATGCATAAAAAGGTTTACGGAGAATTTGTGGCAGGCTGTGCAGAAGGAAAAACTATTCTTCTCACGAGAGCGCGGGTAGTGCTAGACCGTAGCAGTTTTCTATATAAAATCTTGTGTGGAAAGTTACCGAGTTATTCTGGAAATTGGATTGTCCCCCAGGTTCGCTCCCCATTAAAAAAGCAGACTGCATTATTTTCTCGTAACAATCATTTTTATGGTTAATAAAATTTTTCTTTCGGATTAACTTATTTTTGTGTGTGTGTTACAGAGTTTGTAAACCCAAAATCTATTCATTCCCCGTTTTCAGAACAGAAGTCATTCGTTAGAACTACTAGCAATCATAGCTAAATTTTTGAAGCCCGCTAACCTAAAAGCAAATTTCTGAATCTTCCGGTTTTTTCCACTATTAATCCGGTTACCCACCCCTTCCTTTTCTGCTTTTGCAGGAAAGTTAAAATTGTACTATTTTACTCCTTACAAGCGTATTACTTGTACCAAGCCCCATCAATCGGATGATGTGGATATGAAAATTCTCTTCCGATAACAATTTTCCGGGCCGAGTTATATAGAAACTAATGGGAGGGAAAGCCTCACGATGCGGAAAAATGGAATATCAGCTAAGGAATAATTTTACTCTTGGTATCAATAACATATAACCAAGCCGCTTAAAGCAATGGATTTTCTTGAGGTATTGCTTTCCACTGAGGTATATATATCTAAATATTATATATATTCCAAGAATTATTAGTAAAAAAAAATCATCACCACTTCCTTTTACTTTTCTGTGGTTTTCCTCCTCTATATTACCTGATTGTATGCTTGTTTTACCCTGTTTTGACGTGGAAGCAGCCTAAAGAAATAGAAGCCGTATTTATTCCGTGCATTCCATATGGATTAATTATTTATTTGACCTGTGCTGTGCGCACACACCATACCGCGCAAATTTTTATTTTTATTGTATGAATTCTTTTTGCTTTTCTGCGACTTTTCTCTTCTTTTTTTGGAAGCACGCGGAGATTTCGACTATTAGGAAAGCTTTTGTGCTTTCCGTTTTCCCATAAAATTTTTTCAATAAAGAAAAAGAATTTGCATATTGCCAAAACACCCCACTATACCGGAAATAACAGTTTTCAACCGCAGAACCTATTTTTTCGCGCAAGTGTTGTACTAAAAATACATATTATTTTCACAGAGGAGAATTAATCCGTAGGCATTGCTGCAATTACTTGTTTCCGTTTTTGTCCGGTGTTTCGGCAGACGACATGGGGCAAGAAATATCTGCTCATTGATTCGTCAATCGGTGAGGTTTCAATTCAGGTGTTCGGATGTGATAGGATCACAATTTTGTCAAGAGCAAAATGTAACAATTTTGCAGCGTCTACACTCCTATTGTTTCCACAATCAGTTCAAATTTAGCCATGTTTCGCAGAATGTACGGATTTCCGGGAAAGGCCTTGAAGGATCGTAAGTTCGTGATCAAACTATTCAATCCGTGTTTCATCAATTCCTAAAAGCACCACCCCTTCTACACTTTTAAGCGGTTCTGTGCATTCCGATGAAAATAAGTACATAGTAATCACGGAAATACTTGTAGGAGTTCATGAATGTATTTGTTATTCACACATGCAAAAAATAGTCTTCAACTGGAGAACATCCATTATCGGAATTGCTCCACAATGTTACATTTGACCCCGAGTTCTCTACAGTGTGGAGAAACCTGCTGCTTACTCTACTACCTCTGGAAGTAATTTCCCGTTTTATTGTTCTCCACAACCTACGGCGATTCCTATTGGATTGAATAAAATGTATATTGATTGTTGTCCCCCTTAAAAGCCGGCTTCGTTATGTGTATATACAGAAAATATGTCCGTCCTGCTGGTGCACGGTTGTTTTGCCGAGCAAGGCAACCGGCACTTATAAAGGAAGAGAATTACACTCTTTGAAAGGAGCAAAAAAGACGCTGTCAAAAGGCATTCATGAGCAAAGATAGCCATCATGATAGAGACAAGATAGACGAAGAGGCTGGGGAAAAAAAGTGAAAAAAAAGAAAAAGCTAACAAAGATCGGAAACATATAAATAAAGAGCAGCTAACAGATGGCAGCAAACGCCGGAAAAAACACAGAAACTGCATCATGTGCATTTATACGTTTGTGTGTGTTCTTCCACATGCGTTCTCGTTTATTTGTCATAAACCCTGGTGATCATACCAGTACCGACGGTTTTTCCGGACTCTCTCAAGTTGAATCTCTGACCGTGCTCCATGACAATTGGATACAACAACTCGAGAACCATCTCAACATTGTCTCCTGGCATGACCTGCTTCGAGTGGTCCTTTTCGGTGCTTGGGAACTTCAAAGTAACGTTCACATTGGAAGTCCTCAAGTACATCTGAGGCCTGTAGTTCTCGCCAAATGGTGTGTGTCTTCCTCCCTCTTCCTTAGTCAAGATGTAGATGGATGCCAAGCACTTCTGGTAGGCCTTGCAGCTACCTGGCTCGGCCAAAACCATACCTCTGGTGACCTGATCCTTCTTCACACCTCTCAGCAAAATACCTGGAGTGTCACCAGCTTCAGCCTCACCCAAAGACTTGTGATACATCTCAATAGAAGTGACGGTGGTCTTTAGAGGCTTCTCTTTTCCTCCCAGGACCTCAATTTCCTGACCTGGCTTCAAGATGCCCCTTTCAACAGTACCAGAAACGACGGTACCTCTACCGGAAATAGAGAAAACCTCGTCTATTGGCATCATAAATGGCTTTTCCAAGTCTCTCTTTGGAGTTGGGATCCACGAGTCGATGGCATCCAACAGTTTCAAAACAGATTCCTTTCCGATCTTGTCCTCCTTGCCTTGCAAAGCCATTAGGGCTGATCCAAAGATAACAGGAGTGTGCTCACCGTCAAAACCGTACTCGGTCAATAGGTCACGCATCTCCATTTCAACCAATTCAAGCATTTCCTTGTCATCAACCTGATCGACCTTGTTGACATAAACCACAACCTTCTGAACACCAACTTGTCTGGCCAAAAGTAAGTGCTCTCTGGTTTGAGGCATCGATCCATCAGTAGCAGCAACAACAATAATTGCACCATCCATCTGAGCAGCACCTGTAATCATGTTCTTGATGTAATCCTGATGGCCCGGGCAGTCCACATGCGAGTAATGTCTCTTATCAGTTTCGTATTCAACATGGGCAGTGGAAATAGTGATACCTCTTGCTTTTTCTTCTGGGGCCTTATCGATCGACGAGTAGTCCAAGAACTTAGCATCACCTTTTTCCGAAAGAATCTTCGTAATTGCAGCGGTCAAGGTTGTCTTACCATGGTCAACATGGCCAATTGTACCTATGTTGACGTGTGGCTTGTTTCTTGTGAAGGTGGCTGCGAATCTGACTTTTGAAGCAGAAACTGATACAAATAGTGTTTTATGTTAGTATACATGTTTGAAAACCAGAGCAATGTACATGTCACTTGGGAAAAAAAAGGGCCCTGTAAATTACCAAATGCGATCCACCAGTAGGCTCACGATGTTGAAAGTATGCTCAATTTCCCCCCTTATTGAGCATTATCGCACACATACAACGCATTCTTTTCAAAATTGTCAATACTTACGTGTCTGCTTGAAAATTCCAGTTCTGGCAACACGAAATGCGTTCGAAAGTAAACGTCCATACATCATCTCCAAACTACTTGCACCTTTTATGTATAACTATGTTCCCCTAAACTAATTAATTATGCTCTTAGTGTTGTGTGTCTGATGATTATGGTTTAATGTAAAATGTTCGCTAAGAATCAGACCCCACCCTTTTTTTCTCGCAAATGAAAACCATCAGAAATTCAATCTTTGCACGCCTTGCCAATTAGTCGAAAAATGAAAAAAATTTTCCCCGAGGCACTAAGGTCTTTCCAATTTCCCACTAATCAGGTAGAAAGCAAATTAAAACAAGGCTGCCAATCTCAGTCTACTGAAATTACGTAATATTATCATAAATTAAGGCTATAAAGAAAAGTCAAACTTTCAGAGCCTGTGGTATTTATTCGTATGACATCTTGCCATCACATTCTTTCTACCGATTAACAGTCCATTGTTCTAGCATGTTGACAAATTCAACAATCAATAAGAAATTCGTTACTGTTAAGGCATATATATATCAAACTGGTCTGTAATTAAGTAGATGTGTTTCTCAATCAATCAAGTCCTCCCCTATCTGAGTTTCATCACCTTCTCCTGCTTCTTTGTCAGATATATTCATGTCATCTTCCTGTTCTATGTTTTCATGCTCTTTCTTATATTCTTGTAATTCTGTTTCTAGTTGCTTGTTGTCCTTTTCAATAAACTTTTCAAGATTGGTGTTCTTAGCAGGTTCTGACTTAGCCTCAAATACCGATTTCCTCACATAAATCAAAACCATTCCTCTTTCAAATGTTGTCTTAGAGTACACCCTAACTTGACTTTGAAGTTCTTGGAATGGCATTTCCTCATATTCGTAGTTGTTCATACCGTCGAAAAAGTAGCATCGCCATATGTTGTGGTCATGCTCCGACAACACACAGAATTGTTGATCATTCAAGATAATTCCCACAAGTATCCACGGCTCAAGAGATTCTGTTTCGGTCCCTAAAATCTTCTCAACATCGAATATATCAATTTGTTGCTCCTTTGAAATTTGCTCCAATTTCATAGCATCCTCCTTGATTGTTTTATTTATGTGGTCTCTTATTGAAGTAAGTTCATTTACCGCCTGGGAATATGACAAATTAGGCGCTATTCCCGCATTTTCGCTGCTTTCCTTAAACTTTTCCTCATTCGTGTCTATCTTCTCTTGCCCTTTTGCATCTTCCTTCTGTTTCGACTCTCTCGCTAAATAATTGATTGTACCCTCAAGCATTGAGTTTACTTTCTTGCCTTTGAATGATCTTAGTCGGAGCATCTCGGAAGTTATTTCTGCAGATTTCTTTCGCAAAGCCTTTAATTGTTCGATTTTTTCCTTTATAAGATCCTCATGAGGCGCTGTGTATATTTGTGGATAAAATTTCTGTGATAGCTGATAGCCGCCGGATATATTCTGCCCGTCCGCATCAAATACGAAAGTAAGGATATCGCTCGGTCTAATCATCCTGTTTTTCCCAATATTAGAAAAATCTCTGCCCCAGAAAAGACGATGCATTATTCCATAGACGGTTGAATGAAAGTAACTTGGCTCAATGGTAAAGCATTGGTGAGATTCCTGATGCTCTGAAGTTAATGAGAGTATTTTTGTTTCAAATAGTTTTGAAAGCGGTTTTTCAAAATCGCAGTTTGTCGTAGAGAGAATATCAGTCAATTGTTTGTACAGAAACGAGACGAATTCAAAAACAGACTCATAACCTTCACCCACTATTTCGGAAATAGCGTCAGACAAAAGCTTTGTGGTGGCATATGCCCTTTCTGAATCGTAGCTCAAAAAGGCAACCAACCTTTGGATTTCTTGTAGTGCTAATGAATCTGGTAGACAAGGTTGTCCTTTCCACCAATTGGCGCTAAAGCCATAATTAAAAAACTCGTGCTTCAATATGATATCCCTAAGAGAAGGTATCTGAGCAAATATCATTAAAACTGGAGCCATATAACCCTCAAATGTGTCACTTCCTAATGGAATAAGCACGCCTGGAACATTTGGTAGTCTTTTCTCTCTTGGTACATCCTCAAGCATATTATACTCCCCTGCAGAGATATCTTCCATGTTTTCGGAACTCCAACCCATCATATTTCCACCCGTGCCTTCACCACTACTACTGTCTAAGTTCACGTAGTCCATTTTACTTTCATGAATGTTATCACTGTCATCCAATTGAATGGGAGCCCTCTCATAGCTCTTATATTTTGAAAGCGTATTTTTTAGATCATCATCAATCTCAATTGGTGCAGACATATGACTTCCAAGCTCAACATTCCGGGAATCATTACCATGTTGAAAATTGTTTTCTTCGTTGTATTTTGCTTGAACTGCCTCGTTATAATTAGGAGGGTCCGGATCATTTTTGGAATAAATTGAGTTGATCGCGGCATCCAGTTGGTTTCCTGTTTCTTCAAGTGCCTTCTTGGCAATATCTGTCTCAATTCCCATGTCAACAAGCCGGGATATATTCTCGTCCAAAGACATGATGCAGTTGTTACGTTTTTTCAGCTGGGATCTTTCAGTAAATCGAAACTGTCTTTTTTGTCTCTGAATTTGCTAAACCCTTTGCAGTCCACCCTGTTTTTACCTTAATATAATAGCCAGGAAATTATCTTTGAATGAATTGTTCTTGATCACAGGAGAAAGGATTGAAGAGTTCAGTTTCTGTAGCATCAGTCTATTTAGTTTCTCGACTTCCAATCTTTTTTCCCCTCATTTTTTTCTTTGCTTTTTCTCGTTTGGGTCTATCTGATGAGGAACCATATTCTAAATCGTCTGATCTGATCCGACTTACTTCTGATAAAAGCAAAGTCCATGCTCTTCATTTTAAGAGTTTAATTTTACATCCCCCAACCCGAGCAATAAATACTACTAGAAAAGAAATGTCTATTGAGTGAAACTATAGTGTACATGTATAAAATACGAGAAGGTGGAAACAGTTGCTTCAAATGTAGATTGGCAGATTAAAAAACATCTGGGAGCCTTTCAATAACATAAGAGTGCGCACCCACACTCATTATTGGAATTCCAGGAACCTTTCTTATTCTTCTTTTAAGATCGGCATCATTCGTCGCCACTATGTAGCATTTATGCTCCATAACTCTGTGAACCAAGCAATCATCTGCATAAGTTCCTTTGTGTGTGCATGTCAAACGTTTAATCCTGGGATCTTTAGCAAGTGTAAGGGCAATTCTATATCTGGGTCCAAGCTTCTCCAACTCTGCAACAACACAGTCCGTAACCATTGGAATGCATTTCGCATACAGGCAATCCATCATTCCACGTACTATGTCTATTTTCTTCTGAATACTGAAATTGAAGAAGTTTGTATCCAAAAGAATTTGATATGGTGGCTTTATAGCTTCGTTATATTGAAAGAAAAGAGCCGAGGAGACTTGAGGCACCTGTCTGACTAATTCCTTATCATCTTCCTTGGGTTTCTTACTCTGATTCTTTTTTAATCTGGCATCATTCTTGCTTATCATACGTTTCACCTTATATCTTCTGGTCTTTCTGGCTTTACCCATCCTGAAATTACGTTAGACGTTCTAAAGTCTCTCTGTTATATCGCTGACGATTTAAACAAGTACGACCTTCAAACATGTATCAGAAGTATTGAATAAAGTCATGTCATCACATCAGATGAAAGCTTTTCAGTTGGTCAAAAATTTTTACCTCGAAAAAAAAAGTTTTCCTGAATAAGCTAAGCGACTTTAGAACAACAAAAAGGGAAAATAATACAAGGACTTAAAAAATTCTGAGAAAGTTGCTTTCCTTATACTATCTTTCTTGAACTATATCCTTCAAAGCATTTTTTCAACTATATATAGGTAACGTATTACCCAGTTAAATTTGGTATGGAAACAAGAATACAAGCAGAGGATTCGTTCGAAACTCCTCATTATGCATTGCCCACATATTCCTTTTTAATGAAAAGTACATGCGGTAGTCCACAGAGCGAGAACAAAAGAAGCAGCCCAGAAAGACTTTCACCAAAAGCAAAAGGCTATGATTCTGATTATGATCTAACAATCGCCACTTCAAAATTAAATGAACTTAGTTTCAGGGAAAATAGCATACGTGGAAAGCACAAGAACGAGAAGTTCTGTAAACAAAAAGCTAATGCTACCGGCAAGGAGAACGGTTTAAAGAGAAAACAAAATATAGTCTATGAAGATAGCCTCCATGATACAAAAACTGAAGTTAAACAGGTTTCAACAACCCAAAATGAAATTTCTGATACTGAAATGAACGGTAAATTTACATTTTCGGAAAGGAGCAAACAAAGTGATGTATTTGCTACACAAGCACCAGACTTTGAAACAGAATATCCTAATATTATAGGTATTGCAAAATCACAAATCGAGGCCTGTAGAAAAATTCTAGGGGAAAAAGAAAATAAAATCAGTTTATTACACTACCCACAAGATTTCTCAACTAGAAATAAGTGCTGCTGCTTAACATGTTCTGTTAATCCTGGTCAGTTCTTTGATGTTCTTACAAAGTACAAGCATAAAGGTATTCCCCCTCAGGAATATACAAAATTGCTTGATTCGTATATAATGCTTTGGAGAACGCTCAGAAAATTGGAGCATTCTGATTAGCAATATGAACCAGAACACGATTATTAAAAAATGGATGGTACCAAATTAAACAGAACACTGCTAGTTTTAATCAAGTATAAAAGAGTGGCTTATCACCCAGGATCAGTTACGATTCCAATGCCATCCCATATTCAGTCCTCTACTTTTTATCTACATAAAACATTAAAATAAAGTGTATTCTCATAATAAGTTATCATGACAAAAGATATTAAGGAATCTTCTAACTACCTTTCTGCATCATTGTTGACATTACTTGTTGCATTTGGAGGTTTCATTTTTGGATGGGATACTGGAACTATCTCTGGTTTTGTCAATGACCAGGATTTCATTCGCCGATTCGGGAAAATAAATTCTTCAACAAACGCCTACGAGTTAAGTGATCTCAGAACTGGATTGATTGTGTCCATTTTTAACATTGGTTGTGCTTTTGGTGGTTTGTTCCTAAGTAAAACTGGAGATTATTGGGGAAGAAAGAAAGGTTTGTTCATTACCATGATTGTTTATATTGTGGGTATTGTTATTCAAATTTTCTCAGCATGGTCCTGGATACAATACTTTGTTGGAAGAATTGTAGCAGGCCTTGCTGTTGGATCGATCTCGGTTCTTTGTCCAATGTTCATTTCAGAAACAGCTCCAAAGGCTATCCGAGGAGCATTAGTTTCATCCTACCAATTAATGGTCACCGCGGGAATCTTTATCGGTTATTGTGTTGACTATGGAGTGTATCATAACTTTACCGATTCCAGACAGTGGAGAATACCTCTTGGATTGGGTTTCTTGTGGGCTTTGTTGATGATTACAGGTATGGCTTTTATGCCAGAGTCACCAAGATATTTGGTTTCCATAGGTTATCCGGAACACGCAAAAGTTTCCATTTCAAAGATCAATGGCACTTCAACTCGTTCCGATTTCACCATCAGGGAGTGCAGAGCAATAGAAAATTCCGTGCAAATGGAAAAAGAAATTGGATCTGCTTCTTGGAAAGAAATGATTACCGGCAAGCCAAAGATCTTCTACAGGCTTTGGATCGGCATAATTCTACAATCACTTCAACAATTGACCGGTTGCAATTATTTCTTTTATTATGGTACTACAATTTTCAAGTCTGTTGGTCTTGATGATTCTTTCGCCACATCAATAATTCTTGGAGCTATCAACTTCGCCTCTTCATTTATTGCTCTTTATACAATAGATAAGATGGGGCGGAGAAAAGTTCTCATTATCGGTGCTGCTGGAATGGCTATCTGTGAAGTTGTCTATGCTGCTATAGGATCACAATTACTTTATCCAAAAGAATTTGGTGTCAATCCTAATCAGCAGGTTGGAAACACAATGATAGTCTTTGCGTGCCTTTTCATTTTCTTTTTTGCTGTTACCTGGGGACCCGGTGTTTTCGTTGTTGTCTCTGAAACATATCCACTTCGTATTAAATCCAAAGGAATGGGTTTGGCTCAATCGGCTAACTGGTTGTGGAATTTCTTTATTGCATTCTTTACACCTAGAATAACCAACTCTATTCACTTTTCTTATGGTTATGTGTTCTTTGGTTGCAATGTTTTTGCTCTCTTTTTTGTTCTCTTCTTTGTTCCTGAAACAAAAGATTTTTCTTTAGAAATGGTTGATAGTCTTTATGAAAGTTATCAGCCTGGCCCAATGTATTTAAAGAAGAATCGTTTTGCTCGCAAGGAGCTTTTAGAACATACACCAGAGCCCGAGATCCTGAATACTGATTTTTCCAAATTGGATATTAGTTTAAGTAATATTTCTGCTTAAGCTGATAATTCTTGTTACTGTTTTTGTTTATATATAACATAATTCCTTACTAATTTTAATTCTAAAAACCCACCTTCAACTTTGTAGGTGAATTTGACGCTTTACGACATAGGAATTGGTTGTCATTTTTTTTTGACATTTTCGATTTCTGAATCTTAATTTCAAAAAATATATACAGATCTCTTAATCCTAATGGTGCTAAATGACAGATCATTAATGTAGCACAACTTCTGGCTTGACTTTAAGCATTAATATGAATGCAATGGGATTTTTTAGTTTCTCGCAAGAGAAATCAAGGAGCAAAAAAGCACTATTAAATCAATTGTCTGTATCAACTGCAAAAATACAATTCTTGAAAAAATTAAAAGAATTCGGAGTATTTAGATAATATATAACATTCATATATTTTGTCTGGAAGATAAAACGATACCTTGTTAAAGTTATACCTGTAAGATCTTTGGTGTTGGTTTGATACTTTTTGAACGTACATATTAAGTTAAAGTTCCCAAGATGGGAAACATTTCCTTTTGACACCGCAACTTTTAGGCCAAACATTGAGTTATGAAAAGCAGTAACATATTTCTTGTCAAAAAATAAAGAACAGTCTATTATTCCTTGCTAAATAATAGCATTCGCGCTTTATTTTAATGCATATTAGAAGATTAGAAGCATACTTTTAAACGCGTAAGTAATTACGTGATGCTTTTTGTGAAATTTACCACCTACAATGAATAGAGCTTACTCTGAACTTTATTTGAAATAGTAGCCCTAGCTTCTTTATTGAATTAGAAAATGAAGTGTAATTAGAACAGGACAAAATAATATTGGCAGTAGTCCTTGATGTGCTCGATAGAAAATTTGGCAAAATTAAAGTCACGTGACTTTTCAATCTTTAAAAGAGTTCACGTTTCCGGTTTTCGATGAAAAAGTTTAAAGTTCGGGGTGCATGCTTTTTTTGTTACTAGTTGTTTACTGCACTTTTTACCTTGGTTTCACGTGAGATCAGTCTCAATTAACAAGAAAAGGGATAAAGCTTTACGTGTTATAATAATGACTATGGAGGCTGATCCATTGGACACATTTGTGACAAAAGTGAGTGCTGAGTCACTGGATTACCAGACTCGTCACTCGCTTTTTTCTGAATTAAGAGATACCCTGGAATCATTTCACGGATCCAGCGAGTACTCTAGGTTTTTAAGTAAGACTATTGACATTTTCTTTAAAGAACTTGATACGGTTCCTATTTCCTTTGTGTCCAATTCACCTGAACAAAAGCTACGTTACCTGATACTTGAGATATTACATAGGCTTCCACTCAATGAAACATTGGAGCCATACGCGGAAAGACTTCTTTTGAAACTATCCAAGATCATCAGAGAGGACAATGAGGAGAACGGAATTCTCTGTCTGAAACTGATAACATCATTGCACAAGGCATATAAAGCTAAGGTGGAAAATCATGTTCCAGACTTTGTTGACTTTTTGGAGGCCGTTTATAAGGAAATGCCCAAGGTTGTTGAGGAACAATTTGGTTCTCTGAAGAAGGGAACAGACCAGGCGGCGAAGAAAAATAAAACAAAAGAAGAAGCCAATTCTAAAGTTGGTGCTGCTTCTGAAGAAACAACTGAGAAACTCACTGTAAAGAAGGAGGAAGAGCAGATGGAAGCTAAAGCTGATAAGGAATCTGACAATAAGGCTTCCGAAGAGAAGACCGAAGACAAGGATAATAAGGTGAAGAAGGAGGAAGATGAAGTTTCTGGTGATGATGAAAAGCTGAAAGCAAAAACAGACACAGATGCTAAAGCAGATAACAGTACTGACGAAAATGTAGAAGAAAAGCACTCAAATGAGACAGAAAAGGAAGTGAAGAAGAAAACAGAAGAGGATGCTACACAAGATAATGCCTTGGAGAGTAAAAAGGAAGAAGATGGTGATATCACCATGAATGACACTGCAGAAGAGGAAAAAGAGGTAAAGAATAAAGACGAATCTGAAAAAGAGGAGGCTTCCGAATCAACTTCAGCACCTAAAGGTCTGTCAACGGATGTAATCATGACTTCAAGCACGGCATCGTCAACAACACATAACTCAGAAAATCTTCCAAATACCTTGTTTCCCGCTTTGAGATCATTCAAGATGGCTGCGGAGTGTCCAATCACACTCGTCTCTCTCTATTCTTCGTACAAAAGCACCATCGAGAGCAACATTCCGGAATTTGTTCCCTTGGTTATTGGCATGTTACGTTTACAGGCTGCAAAACAGAAGCAGGCTCACGAAGATGCTGCTAAAAAGGGCATATATTTAACACACGTTTCGTATGACATCAAGAACAGATCCACATACGGGGATTTTGTGCTTGCACAGGTGAAAGCAGCATCATTTTTGGCGTATGTTTTCATTCGGAGAAGTGCAGTGGAGGCAATGCAGCCTTTCCAGGATGAAATTCCTGATTTAATCATTCGTCTTCTCCAGGACTGCCCAAGTGAAATGTCCACTGCTAGAAGAGAATTGTTGCATGCCACTCGTCATATTCTCTCTACCGATTACAGAAAGTTGTTTCTCCCTAAAATCGACATGCTATTTGACGACAGAATTCTTATTGGAGATGGCCTTACGGCACATGAGACTTTGCGTCCACTCGCTTACTCCATAGTAGCGGATTTTATTCATGTTAATGCGGACCTGAATCCTAAACAGATATGGAAGAGTGTGGTAAAGTACTGCGGCTATCTTCAGGATACGACACTAGCTCCTACTGTGCACATAATGAGTGCCAAGCTTCTTCTTAACCTGCTAGGCAGGATACTCAAGTTGGAGAGTAAAGGAGATGCAAGGCAACTTTTCCTCATTATGGTGGACTCTTTTAGTAAACGATTTGCTTCTCTGAACCGGAGTTATGACAACGTGATGAAGGAGCATAAGAAATTTACAGAAAAGAAGGTTCTCAAGCTGACACATATCACATCGATGCAAAACGAAACGGCTGAAGTTACAAGCCACGAAACAAACTCTGCTAAGAGGAAGGCCGATGAAGAAAGCGCCAATGAGAAAGTCGTTACGAAAAAGGCCAAAACCGATGCGGATGATAATGAGAGTCAGATTCATGAGCAGGAGAGCAAATTAAAATCTGACGGTGGAACGTTAGATGAACATCCAAAAGAGGAGGCTAAAGAAGAGACAGAGACATCATTACCTATTATTGTTTCAACCCCACATTCTCAGGACCCACTTGATGGGGCAAGATATCTCTTCAGAACACTCATGACGTTTTTGAAGTCTATTTGTTACGGATTCAAGAGTTGTAATCCAGCCCCACCAAAAGGTTACGAGGCTCAACAGTGGAAAGAGTGGGCCAGACTTACTTCGAATGAGGAGCTTGAAATTTTCAAGAGGCTATTTAGAGAATGCATTCTTGGCCTGAGATTTTTTCAGAGTTCGAAGAAAATAGTGATTACCAAGGCTATGAAGCAGTCTTTCGACATAACGGGACCAAATCTTCCAATAACTTCTTCCAAAGAGGAGAAAGATCTGATGGAGATCCTTGCTACAATATTCATATATCTAGAACCATCGTCATTCAATGAAATTGTGAAATGCGAAATGGAGAGAACGTTTGAAGCCACGCTAAAGAATCCTGCGCTTTTGCATATTCCCCAGTTTTTCTTGGCGAATGAAATCACAACATCAAACTACTCCGGAGTACTAATAGCATTCTCCATTTCTAAGTTACAGGAACTTGGAGAAACGGATATTGTCAAATCTAACATACTTATCAGACTGTTCAAGTTATGTTTCATGTCGGTGAATCTGTTCCCAGCTGCAAATGAGAGCGTTATTCTTCCACATCTTAACAACCTGATTTTGAAATGCCTGCACTTCTCAACTACTGCCAAAGAACCAATCGTTTACTTCTACTTGATACGCACACTATTCCGCAGTATTGGTGGTGGAAGGTTCGAGGCATTGTACAAGGAGATTCTTCCACTTTTACACGTGCTTCTTGAATCCTTAAACAGACTTATCGATTGTGCTAGAAGATCATCAGAGAGAGATATATACGTTGAACTTTGTCTGACGGTTCCAGTGAGACTTAGTGTTTTGGTCCCATACCTTGGATATCTAATGAGACCTTTAGTTTTTGCTTTGAACGGACCTCCTGATCTTGTATCTCAAGGTTTACGTACTCTGGAACTTTGTGTCGACAACCTCACTGCAGAATACTTCGATCCTATAATTGAGCCGGTTGTCGAAGAAGTGGCAAAGGCTTTATGGAAACACTTGAAACCACTTCCTTATTATCATCAGCACTCTCACACTACTCTGAGGATATTGGGTAAGCTCGGTGGACGAAACAGAGCCTTCATGAAGATTTTTGATGATTTGAAAGGTGAGACAGTCACCAACCAAGAATTGGAAGTTATGGTTCAATTCAATGGCTTGAAAGGTGAATCATCTATGCCTATTGCTGCCGCACTACCAACTGCTTTGAAAACTTTGAGAAGCGTGAGGTACAAACTGCATTACAGAGAAAGCGCTTTTAAGTACCTTCTTTCGTTGCTTAAACTACTGATTGGACCCTCTGATACGGAAATAATTTCTAGCGGGGTGTATGCCAAATATGTGCAGCAGATTACAGATTTTGTGAATAGCGATGCGAAAGAGCCTGTTGACCAAGCAAAGGTCCACTTGAAAGCAGACAAGCCGCATGATATAGCGAAACAGGAGAAGCAGGAAAAGCTATTGGTGAAGTTGATCGAGGCTGTGTTCTATGGAGCATCTATTGAAAGCTGTAAGGAGGAGGCAACAGCATTTATAGAGGGGTTGTGCCGGCATACCGTTTTGCTTTACTTGGGAAGATCGATGGTTGAATTCCACAAATACAATAGAGAGTTTTCTGTGGAAAACCACGAGGGTGACCGCCACTTGAACGAGAATTCTATGTTTGACGGTATTTCGTACGCCTTGAGCTTTTATAATGAGGATGTCAGGAAGCTTGGAGAAAGGGCCATTCACATTATCTACGACACGTGTGCGGATCTAGCCGGTTCAAAAAGAGATGCAATCAAGTTTTTACCGATTAGAAGAATGTGCTCCAACTTCATCCACAACTGTTATGCTGAGAAGTATTACGATAAGCTGGGCGGCTGCCTTGGATTGGAAGTGATGATTTGTGGATCCGCCGATGCCAAAGAAAAGGATGCAGAAGGACTGGGAATTCCTCCTGCGTACTTTGCACTCAGGCAGCTTGAAATTACCAGAGCGATGTTTTTCGTTCTGCGTGACACTCCGGCGGAACTTCCTTCTGCTGTCTGCAGTGTTGCCAGACACGTTTTATTGACTCTTTTCCGCCAATGCAACGGAAATGGGGCTGTTCCTAAGGATGCAGTTTTCAAGCAACCATTCCAGGCTGTGGTGAGTCAGATCGTCTTTGATTTAAGCAATTCAAGTCCGGTTGTCCGGAAAACAGCACAACAGGCTCTAGGTGTTCTTTCAGAGGTTACAGGTGTTCCTATTGCAAACATGATATCTCCAAGCAAGGGAATACTGCTGGCACCTATATTTGGAAAGCCCCTTAGGGCACTTCCTTTCCATATGCAGATTGGAAACATCGATGCGATCTCCTTCTGCTTGGGATTAGAAGACACGTTCCTGGAATTTAACGATGAGTTGAACAGACTGCTATCGGAAGCTCTGGCACTCGTTGATGCTGAGGATGAATCACTTATTAGTGCACACAGAGTGACTGAGTACCGAACTGCGGAGCAATTAGTTACACTGAGAGTTGTTTGTATCAAGCTTCTATCTCTTGCATTGGCCAGGCCAGAGTTCCTAACGGGCAACCCACAGGCTCGGATTCACATTCTTTCTGTTTTCTTCAAGGCACTCTGCTCCAAGTCGACGAAAGTTATCGATGCTGCTCACGCTGGTCTGAAGAGTGTTCTCTCACGCAATTCGAAGCTGCCTAAGGAGCTTTTGCAAAGTGGACTACGCCCAATGCTAATGAATCTCTCCGATCATAAGAAGCTTACTGTTGAAGGACTAGAGGCACTTGCACGTCTGTTGGAGCTTCTTAACACATACTTCAAGGTTGAAATTGGACGGAAACTACTAGATCATCTGGTTGCTTGGGCTCAGCCACAGACTCTACGCCGTATAGCAGCCACCTCGGATCCAGATGGCCACGAAATTATCAAAATTATTGTTGCCATTTTGAAGATATTCCACCTTTTGCCTCCGCAGGCTTTCCAATTCATGAACGAGATACTGAACACACTCATCTACTTGGAAAGCACATTGAGACGGTATGGCGACTCCCCATTCAGAGCACCACTTACTCTATATGTGGAAAGATTCGCTAAGCAGGCAGTTGACTTCTTCCAGACAAGACTGGCTTCCCGGGCCTTTGGCTCAAGATATGCCTACTTTGTCTCTCTAAAGGAGTGTTCAAACTTGCGGAAGTTGACTGAGGAGAGGCTTGCATTATTTGTGAAGCTTGTCAAAGATGAGAAAAACGGCGAGTTGAAATGTGCTCGGTTTGCCAACCTCGTTGATTTGGTGGAGGGAATACAAAAAGGAGAACAAAATTCAACTGCTGAGGTTGAGGCTTCTGCATCTACCAAGAATTCAGGAATGCCTAACGTTTCTAGCGAGAATATTGCTGCTAATACTGGTGCCAAATCTATCATGAGCAACCCTTCACTGTTCAATTCTTTGCTCATGCTTCTTTCGGAGTGCAGGGTGTATGTCAAAATGGCTGCTCTGTCCTCACAGGTTCATATTCAAATTGATCAGGCGGGACTAAAACTACAAGATGTGTACATAAACTTCCTCAAGTCTGTTCATGCGGGTGAGGAGAATCCTGAATTTATTGCGCGCTTTGTGAATTATCTTTCGAGGAGTAAGGCTCCGATGAACTTCAGCTTGGAGCAGTTCCTAATTAGCGAGTCAAATGGAACAAACATCAAGGATAAAGAGGCATTAACCAAACTCGTATGCTTTGTGGTCACCAGCCTTTCAAGCGATAAGTATACTTTGGAGACCAGAATATATCTTGTGAAACACATGTTAATTCCAGCTATGAGTGTGCCGAACGCCAGACTTGACGCCGAAAAAATAATTTCCTGTCTCTACGAGAATATCTGGAAGAATGGCGTATTGATCGCCTCGGCACATGAAACTTGCATTGTCGATCAGTACAGGGTTGAACTTTTGCAATTGACAACTGTGCTTTTGGTTCACTTTACTTCAGTCGTGGGGTCTCAAAAGAAGGCAATAATCAAATTCTTTTGGAGCTTTATGGGTTTAGAGGATGCGATTGCCAAGCAAGCCACTTACACAGCAACTAGTTACTTCATATCGATATTTGATACACCTGCAAAAGTTGTGACACAGGTGTTTGTTGCTCTTTTGAAGGCAAATCAGGCCGACGTGAGGTATATGGTGAAGCAGGCCTTGGATAATCTTGCACCTGTTTTAAGCAAGAGAATCGGATCAACTACAGGCTGGATGAAGTGGCCAAGAAGAGTTCTTTCCGAGGATGGCTTCAACGTTACTCAGGTGCTCAACGTTCACCGATTTATCGTTAACCACGGAGATCTCTTCTACAAATCACGTGATCAGTTCGTTCCCAACATCATTACGGCAATGGGTAAGTTGACAGTACTGAATAACAGCTCTGCGGAGAACCAGGAGCTGGCAATAGACATGGCGGAAATGATATTACACTGGGAGGAAAAGAGCAAGCAGGAAGGACCAGATGCTACCTCCTACCGGGTTCCGCTATTTCAGAGAGAGACGTGTATCACATTCCTCATCAGGTACGTGTGCATATGTCAGCAGAAGGCATCAGAAAACATCCTGGGCCAACGTGCGTTGAATGTGCTTCATGTTCTTTTATCTCCGGACTATTGGCCGGAGGTTACAGTGAAGCTGACGTTCTTTGAACGGTTCCTTATCACTGCAGACTTTAGTGCAAGCAACGTGTTGGGATACTGCCTCAATGCATTAGAGGTGCTGTACGTGGCATTGGAGTGGAAGACGTCCTCGTGGATCATGTCCAATTTGGCGTATCTCCAGAAACTACTGGAGAAATGCATCAAGTCAGACAACCACGATGTTCAGGAGTCGCTCCAGAAGGTGGTTGCACTTATTTTCAAGGCAATACGCGAGGAAGAGTTGGGCGTGAAGGAGGGTGAAGACGTTTCAGTAGAGAAGAATGCAACGGACACCAGTGCAAACATGCTTTCGGAGAAACTGGACGAGACGCCAAGAGAGGAAGAATCGTCAGACATGTCTTCACCTTTGAAAGATGAGAATGAGGAGGATCCGGCAGCTGCTGAAGCCCGAATCGGCACGGTTCCGGACGCGAAGGCGTTTGTAGGATTCGTGATAAAGGCGATTGCAGATGATTTGAACAGCATTAACTCGTTTGCAGCGGGTATAACGTTGGCCTGGACGGCATCTAGATACGATCCGGCTGCATTGGACCCTCTAATGGCACCATTAATGCGTGCTTTGAGCAAGTTAGTGAAGGACCATCTTACGCTGGGCACAGGCTCTGGCCTGGTCGCAGTTCAGGCAGCTGCAAGCAATGCAAAGAGTGAGGCAGCCGGGAACAAAAACGGTGCGGCAACTGCACCGGCAACATCGCCAACGAAGAATGATGCTGGATCGGGAAACACGCAACAGGCAGGCAGTAAGTCGGTAAATATAAACGATCGAAAAGCATCAGGGTCCCCAACAGGAGGAGCAGCCGGACTAGTGGTGACCAGGAGTAGAGCATCGTCGTACGAGGCGAAGATGACGACATCGTTGGTTCAGAAGGCGGTGAAGCTGGCTGCGATGAGAGTGAGCACGTTGGGAGACCAGAGGAGGATCTTCTTGTCGCTTTTGGTGCAGCTCATCGAGAGATCGCAGGCGGCAGAGGTGTTGAGGCTGATCATGAGCATTGTGCGTGACTGGGTGTTTGCGGACCGGGAAGAAGGCGGTGCGGGAGAAGAAGACAAGCATGAAACGAGGATGACGAGCAGCGAGAAGGCTAAGATTGATGGTGCACACAGTGCTCACAATAGTGCTCACAACAGAGATGAGACAGCACACATGGACTCGAAGCTGAGTGGGTACCCGACGGTGAAGGAGAAGGCGGGCCTCTTGATCAAGATGATGGCTTTTGAGCAGAAGGGGGACAACGAGCTAGTTGCGAGGTACTACAGCATGATCGCAGAGATCTTCGAGGACCCCAGACTGGCGTACGGGGAGCTCACGTACAGATTGGAGAGGCCGTTTCTATGTGGGACGAAGACGTCGTCGGTTGCAGCGAGGAGGAGGCTCATGAGGATTTTGGACAAGTCGTTGGACACGGATGCGATTTCGCGGTTGCTGTACGTGGTCCGGGACCAGGACTGGGAGTGTCTTGCGGACTATCCGTGGTTGAACCAGGGCTGCCAGATATTGCTTGGGGCGATCGATAAGGAGCGGCCGTTGGTGTTGAGTGGGCAGGAGAACAGGCAGGCTGCGTTGAGCGGGATCCGGGAGGGGTGGCCCGTTGAGAAAATGCAGCAGACGGTTGTCTCTGAGGTGGTGAGGCGGACCGTTGAGCTGGAGAGGCAGTTTGCAGAGGGCCAGTTGAGGCTAAGCACGGGCGAGGTGGTGCGTTGTGCGGAGGACTTGATGTACCAGAGCCCCGAGACCATACAGAGGGCGTGGTGCACGTGCTTCCGGATGATCTGCCACGGGATGAGCAGCCGGCAGAGGGGGGAGCTCACGCGGTCGCTGGTGGCTTTGCTCTCGCGGGAGTACCACTCGCGGCAGAGAGACGCCCGGCCGAACGTGGTGGCGACGATTCTGGCCGGCTGTGGGGGCTGCGACCCGCCGCTGCAGCTCCCGGCCCACTTCGTGAAGTACCTGGCACAGAACTACTGTGCGTGGTACAGCGGGATCAGGCTGTTGGAGCAGGCGGCCGACCACCCAACGACGGACAATCCAACGATCAGTGCATCCAACAGCGACGCACTCTTGGAGCTGTACGCGTCGTTGCGTGAGGACGACGTGTTCTACGGGCTGTGGAGGAGAAGAGCCAAGTACCGGGAGACGAACGCTGCCCTCTCGTACGAGCAGCTGGGTGACTGGCCCAAGGCCCAGAAGCTGTACGAGTTGGCCCAGGTGAGGGCCCGGAGTGGGGCTCTCCCGTTCTCGCAGTCCGAGTACTCGCTCTGGGAGGACGGCTGGGTGCTGTGTGCCCAGAAGTTGCAGCAGTGGGACGTGCTCACGGAGCTCGCGAAGCACGAGGGGTTCACGGACCTGCTGTTGGAGTGTGGGTGGCGTGTTGCCGACTGGATGGCGGACCGCGAGCCGCTGGCTGCGAGCGTGCGGGCGGTCATGGACATCCCTACGCCGCGGCGGGCGATGTTCCGGGCATTTTTGTGCCTCCAGGGTTACGCCGAGGGCCGTGAAAGCGTGCAGGAGGTCACGCGGAGCTGCGATGAGGGCATCCAGGAGGCGTTGGCCCGGTGGCACTCGCTCCCGGCCCGCGTCACCGGCGGACACGTGGCCCTGCTACACCAGTTTCAGCAATACGTGGAGTTCGTCGAGGCCAGCCAGGTGTACCGCAGTCTCGCGGCGACCACCACGGACAACTTGGATGTGAAGTCGCAGGAGCTCAAGCGGGTGCTCCAGGCCTGGAGAGAGAGGCTCCCGAACACATGGGACGACATTTCCGTGTGGGACGACGTGGCCACGTGGAGGCAGCACGCGTTCAGCGTCATCAACAAGGTGTACATGCCGTTGGTGCAGTCCACGAGCCCGCCCGTGCACTCGTACGCGTTCCGGGGCTACCACGAGATCGCCTGGATCGTCAACCGGTTCGCCCACGTCTCGCGAAAGCACCACATGCCCGAGGTGTGCCTCAGGCAGCTCACCAAGATCTACACTCTCCCCAACATCGAGATCCAGGAGGCCTTCTTGAAGCTCCGCGAGCAGGCCAAGTGCCACTACGAGAACCCCAGGGAGCTCCGGACCGGCTTGGACGTCATCTCCAACACCAATCTGGTGTACTTTGCCGCCCAGCAGAAGGCCGAGTTCATCACCCTGAAGGGCATGTTCCTGGCCAAGCTTGCCGCGCCCGATGACGCCAACCAGGCCTTTGCCACTGCCGTCCAGCTCGACTTGAACTTGCCCAAGGCCTGGGCCCAGTGGGGGTTCTTCAATGACCAGAGGCAGCAGGCCACACACAACATCGCCTACGCCAGGCATGCCATCTCCTGCTACTTGCAGGCCGCCGGACTGTACAAGAACAATAAGGCCAGGAGGTTGCTCTGCCGCATTCTCGTCCTCCTTGCCATGGATGACGCCCAGGGCACCTTGGTTTCCACGTTCGAGTCCCACCAGGGCGACATGCCAATCTGGCAGTGGGTCACCTTCGTTCCCCAGCTTTTGACCAGCCTCTCTCACCGCGAGGCCAGGGCTGCCAGACACGTTCTTGTCCGCATAGCCAAGTCATATCCACAGGCTTTGCACTTCCAGCTCCGCACCACCAAGGAGGACTATGCCTTGCTGGGACAGATGAGGGGTGCTGCCTCCGATTCAGATGGTGCAAAGGCTGATGGTTCCAAGGACAAAGGTTCCGAGAAAGCAGACACAGAGAAGAAGGCGGCAGAAGCAAAAACAGAAGCAAAAACATCAACAAAATCACCATCTGCACCACCTGCCGCTGCACCTGCTGCTGCAACTAAAGCACCTCCTACAGCTGCACCTACACCTGCTGCTACCAAAGCCTCGCCTTGGGCCATGATTGATGAAATTATGGCCATTCTCAAGACCGCGTATCCGTTGCTTGCCCTCTCTCTGGAATCACTGGTCGACCAGATCTCTCAACGCTTCAAATCGACCCACGACGGCGACGCTTACAGGCTCGTGGTCGCGCTTTACAACGATGCCGTCCAGTACTACAACCGTCTTCCGAACCCATCCCAGGATGCAAGGCTCCCGGCTGCAACCGAGGCCAACATCCTTCGCTTTGCCGACACAGTGCTACCAAAGCACATCAGAAAGGCCTTCGAGGAGGATATCATCTTGAGCAAGCCAAACCTCGAGACCTACATCTCGAAGCTCAACCGCTGGAAAAAGGCATTGGAGGAGAAGCTGGATCGCACCTGTGGTCCCGTCAATCTGGAGCGTGTCTGTCCGCATCTAAGCCAGTTCCACCACCAGAAATTCGAGGAGATCGAGGTCCCTGGCCAGTACTTGCTCAACAGGGATAACAACGCACACTTCGTGAAGATCGAGCGGTTCATGCCCGTTTTGGACCTGATTAGAGGCCCAACTGCGTGCTACAAGAGGCTCACAATAAGAGGACAGGATGGAAGTCTGCATCCGTTCGCTGTTCAGTTCCCAGCTGCACGCCATTGCAGACGTGAAGAGAGGATTTTCCAGATGTTCAGACTTCTCAATGACGAGTTGTCGCGGACCGTCGAGACCCGCCGTAGAAGTATTGACTTCACTCTCCCCTTGGCAGTGCCTCTATCGCCTCACATAAGGCTCATTTCGGATGATCCTTCCTACGTTGACATGTCCTACATATACGAGGACTACTGCCGGAGAAAGGGACAGAGTACCGAGGAGCCCTTGGCCTACACCATGGAGAAGATGCATGCCTCCTACGATCCAAAACTCCCTCGCCCTGATATACTCAGCGTGAAAACAGAGATATTGGCCGCAATACAGGCTCTGCTTGTTCCAAACTCAGTCATGAAGACGTACTTCTTGAGGCACTACCCTAAGTTTGAGGACTTTTGGATCTTCCGCAAGCAGTTCTCCTCTCAGTACGCCGCATTCATCTTTGTCACCTACATGCTCTGCATCAATTCGCGTCAGCCTTACAAGATCCACATCAACCAGAATTCTGGACGCGTGTGGACCTCGGAGATGCTTCCTTACAAGGTTGCCTGCGGAAGAACCCACACAAACGTGTTCTCCGGAAGTAAGACTCTTGATTTGGCTCAGCAAAGAGCCGCTCCTATCTTCTGTTCTCTCGAGTTGGTTCCTTTCAGGCTCACTCCAAATGTTCAGAAGCTTATTGGTGAGGTCAGAATGGAGGGAATCCTGTCAATGCACCTTATGGTCATTGCCAAGTGCCTCTCGAACCCCGCCTATAACATTAGCCACTTTTTGGACTTGTTCATTCGTGATGAGGCCATTGCCTGGTATACTCAAAGACGGAAAAGGTCCTCTTTACCTGACGAGCAACTACAAGAGATTGTCCGCGTTAATGTTGACTATATCATACGTCGTATTTCTCAGATGGCTCGTGTAGATGGCACCGGTCATGGTATCGCCTCTCAGTACATCCTCAACTTGATTGGCCATGCGGTCAATCCAAGAAATCTTGCCAGTACCGACACTCTTTGGATGGCATACTTCTAGTTATATCGTTGGTTGGAATTACTCCGCTCTATTTGTTTTGTTTATTTCTTATTGTCGAATAATCTAGTCGTTTATTACTTTTACACATACCGACTTCGTATTTACCTTGTAATTCGATATGTTGAACCTCTTCTAGTCTTTAGATAGTCTTGATAGAAGTTACCCTCATCCATAAACGTAGAGAGCGGCTCTTGAGTGCTACCAATTCTGTTAAAATACCGCTCCACTCTCTGTTTGGTGGTCCACCAGTTACTCGCAGCCGCTATAAAAGTCATTACAGATAAGTTAAACATCAGCAACTGATAAAAACGCAAGAAATTGGTGACATCTATTCTAGTGGACTCATTCCTGGTAAAATCCCAATCTATGAGCGTGAATCGAACATTTCCTCTAAATATTGCACTCGTTGCCCAAATACCAAGTATAAGTCCAGCACCTTGGGCAAAAATAGATATAGCAAGCACTCTACAGGCTCTTAACTCCTGAGATATATCTTCAAACGGCCGCTCTATACTGTCATCAACCGCACTAGAGATTACCAACGGGAAGAAATAGCAACTAATAATGCAGTAGATCTGATAGACAACAAAAATAACGGGTCTGTTCTCCACCTCAAAATATAGAAGCCCAATATAGCTCAGAATAAGCTGGGACACCATAAATGTAATATAGCACACAAACAATGTAACAGTCCTCTTGCTATGAAAGATATAACTAAGATTTCGCACTTGAAGCAAGTTTCCACGGTGGAAATGCGTTCTATTTTCTGATTCTAAAACGTCATCTCCAAATTCATGCTTTAATATTCGCTTTATTGTGGATACATGAGTACTGCTCCTCCTGGTTGTCATTGCCTGAAATAGGGAATTAGAAATTCCAATTTACTCCAAACTTAAAACCACAGACACATGTGCTGACACGGCGAATCATCAGTACAAACGAAATCCCTTATCCTGAAATTGTATTTGGCGCTTAACTATTTTCCGCCTCTTTTTTCTCTATTTCTTTATTTACTTATCGTCTGTCTTTCAGAATCTCCTAATAATTTTTGCATGGATCCAAAGGCCGGTATCCTTTGCTAAGGAGTCTTTGGTAGTAGTGCTTTTCCATTTTGGAAACCAGCTGATTGTTCGGAACAACACCATCACTTATCCAAACACCATATGATCCCATCAGATTGGCCATCATAACATCGGTGAATAATCTATCGCCAACCACAGCAACTTCTTTAGGAGAATTACAGACTCCTTTCTCTTTAAAATACGCCATCACCTCTCTATAACACCCAGGTTTTTTTGTTTTATGCCTGAGAACAGGAACTCTAATCGTCTTCTCAATCTTTTCCGCTTGCATATAATTTTTATCATCTGAAGTTCCAGCAGTGTTGCTCACTATTAATAATTCTGCTCCAGGATAACACTGCTTTAAGTGATCCCATTCCGCTTGATATCCAGCATAAACTTTATCATCGTAGGGCTTGGCAAATGTATTATCTTTGTCCAAAACAACGGCTTTAATCCGGTTCTGTTTGAAGCAAAGCGGAATCTGAAGTTTTGAAAAATCAGAGATCACAACTTGGGGCATGCATAGTTGAGGTTTGTAGATCACTCGCAACGCGTTAAATGTACCCGAAAGATTCGCACCCCACATTGATTTGGCCGAAATATGATTAAGACGGTTCAAGCTTAGGTGTTTAACAGATTAGTTGGTGGAGCAGACATTTCTTTTGGCAGTTGGTCCGGCTTTAGAACAGGTAGGCGCGTCAATCGACGTATTCAAATAGCGATCGATGCTGGGAATACTCGCCTCCCGAATTTATCCATACAATATTAGGGATCATTAGTCACACTATGGTTTACTTGCTTTTTGGCTTCTGATACAAGTGGTATGTTGGAATTAGTCAAACGTGTTATTACGCGTATTCTGTATAAAGTTGGACGACCTGCTTTGATGACACATCCGTGTCTCACCAAATATTTTTCAATCCGAGAAGTCAAAATTTTTTTTTCCTTTACTAGCTAAATGTGGAGCAGGATGGAGATACGACCGAAAGAATATCAGATTCAAAGATCAGTTCTACAAAAACAACAAATTACAGATATACGGGAAAAGGTTGGTGTCGGTGCTCTTTGAAACCGAAAAATATTACGTACAGACAATTAATGCCATCAGAAAGCTCGACAAATCAAGCAAACAAGCCTAAGAAAGGGTACAGAAGAAGAGGAGGACAAAGAAAACCCAGAAAGCCTAGAGAAAGTCAGGATAGAGAGAAGAGTCATGATGATAATGATGCATTAACAAACTGGAAGCGGAATGTAATTGACCCAGAAACGGAAAAGGAGCTTTTAAAGAGAAAAAAAGACGCAATCAGTAATAAGAATAAGGTTCAAAATGAGACTGAGGAAGATTCATCCTTGGAAACATGCGTTGTTTGTGCCAATCCAATCAGAATAGCTGCTCTTTCTCCGTGTAATCATGTTGTCTGCCACATGTGTGCTTTTCGTCAGAGGGCGCTATTTGAAAAGAAACAGTGCTTAGTGTGTAGAACTGATGCGGATAAGCTGATATTTACAGATAATCCACCTGCCTCACACAAGTATAGCGATGTTCCAAGGTCGTCAATAATATCTTCGAACAGTAAATATGGACTAGAATTTACATCAAAGAAGGTGGAGCAGGAAACTTTTGAATTGCTTCAATATCGATGCCCTGTGAAAGATTGTCACCAGGAGGAGAAAGACGGTAAAACTGACGATAAAGAATCAAGAGCTCCAGTTTTCACCACTTTTAAGGGTCTTAACCAACACGTGCGAGATGCACACAACAAGGTCTATTGCCAGCTTTGTGGCAAATTCAAGAAGGCATTTATTTCGGAGCTGCCACTATACACAACACGAGAATTGCACATTCATGAATCCAAGGGTCTTTCAAACGAGGAAGGATTCAAGGGTCACCCTATGTGTAAGTTTTGCAGTGGTCAAAGGTTCTACTCGGAGGATGAGCTTTTCATTCACATGCGAGAGAAGCACGAAAGATGTCAGGTGTGTGATCAAATTGATGCTTCACATCCGCAGTACTTCAGGGATTACAAACATCTATTCGAACATTTTAAAGAGGCCCATTTCATCTGCAATGTGCAGAGTTGCTTGGACAAGAAATTCATTGTCTTTGCAAACGAGTTCGATTTGCAGGCTCACATGATAAAAGAGCATGGAAATATATATGGAACGGACCAGGTCATGCTTCCATCGGCAGGACTGGAATATGATGGCTCTAATGCAAGATCTTCTGCGCCTGGATTTGGAACTAGACTATCCACTTTGAGAGGTAGAAGTACTAAAAGCAAGACTTCAAAGGATAAGCAAGATAGCACCGAATCTCGTGAGGTGAAAAGCCTGAGACTTCAGGAAAGAGCAAGACATTACCTCCATTACTCACAGAGTGCATTCGACAAATTCACAGACTGCAATAAAGGGTATGATGACGGTAAAATCACTGCATCCGAATTGGTTGCAAAGTATAAAGAGATCTTTGGTTCCAAGAGAAGTGACGAGGAGGGCCCAGTCGACTATGCGGTTCTTATTTATGAGTTAAGCAGATTGTACCCTTCAAGTTCACCCAAACGGAAGGCATTGGACAGAATTAATTCATCGGCGATGCAGCAGAAGAAGCTAGATGAGCAGTTTCCCTCTCTTCCAGGCTCCTCTTCTAACTTGCAACAGGGATGGGATCCACCTACTAGATCTTCTAACCAAGAACTTTTCCCATCATTACCAGCTTCACGTCCCGTGTCATTTAGAAGTGGAAGTGTTAGAATGTCAAAGTCTTCCTCTTCTCCAAGTTGGGCACCTCCATTAAATGCCGCATCAATTCCTGGTTATCTCCCCAAGAAGAGTAGACGACGTATTAAAACACATTCGGCATCACTTACAAACTCGAGGAACACCAGCTCGACTTCACTTGGATCGGTAGGATCCTCATCTAGTTCTTTGGGAGGTGCCTGGGGTGCTCCAGTTAGTGTGAGACCATCAGTGCATGTGGGGACTTCAACAAAACCTCTGATCACGTCCTTTAGTTCCAGCAGATCGAACTCAAATTCGGGATTAAACGATTCCATGTTTCCAGAACTTCCAACTGTGAGAAAGAAAGTCATTCCAAGAGTTCATCCTGTGAAGAAGACAGTTAGTCCCTGGGAAAATAGACAGACAAGTGCTCGTAGTAATTCAAACACCAGAAATGCCAATGATATGTTCAATATGGGCTCCGTTCGGGGTGCCTTAAATGAGACGACCAATAGCCAGAATAAGAAGAAGGGGAAGAAAAAGAAGAAGATACTTTTGAAGATCGGTGTTGGCCACTGATAGTGAATATAAATGATGTCATGCTTTAAAATTTCAAGCTCTAATTTCCAGATGGTTCAACATTTATAGAAGAATTAGAACTAGACTAATATACATGGATGTATGATTATGTAATAAAGACCCGCTTTATTATAAGTTAATGCTATAAACCACACTATCTTAGGGGTAATAGTTGTGCTTCCTTAAGGGAAGATCGACATAACGGACATTCCTCCCTCTCTTTACACCAATCAAAGATGCACTTCCAGCAGAAAAGATGCCCGCATGGTGCACATGCAGGATCTTTCATTGGTGAAAGACAGAGCATACAGTTTCTGGAGGATCCTTTAATATATGGAAGCTTCTTTGGGTTCGACAAATTAATCAAGACGTCACTATCATCGTCCGGCAAAGCTTCAGGAATCTTGGTTATAAAATCACCCCTTTCGACATCATGATCATGATTACCTCCATCAGTTTCCGCATCTTTTATAAGCCCACCTAGCTTTAACCAATATTTTATTGCCAACTGTGTCATTATAAGCAATCCCAAAAGTTCGTAGTTTCCTTTAGCTTGCCTAGATCTGGGATCAATTCGATAACCCAAAGCATATCTTAGACCAAAGAATCTCTTCGAAAACTGATAATACTTTCCGGAGAAATAGAATAGTGCAAGGTGAAGATTCAACATATCACCCCAGTCTACTTTTTCAAGGCATCTAACAGTTTTATTGGCTGATACCAATAGCTTCTGCTTCATTGCTTGTAAATGACCAATACCTTCATGCTTTCCCTTGGATTCGGAACTTCTAATTTCTGTGAGCTGAACCAACTTGGCAAAAAACCACTTGAGAAGAACCGGACCTCCAACATATGATAGGACGAATGCTAATCTGCGTATAAGGTTGGGAAGACGACGTCCATCTCTACTGACGTAATGCAAATCCACATACTCTTCACCTAAGGTCCGTGCCCCAACTAATGTTGTTACACCGAGATATATGAACTTTACCAGACGCTCAATTGCTTGAGAATGTGTGTGTGTGAATGCCGAACCTTTCAAAACACTAATTGCATCTGTTACTTGCTTTAATAGAACGACCTTTTCATAATACGAGTCTTTCTGATTAGCTCTGATGATAGTAGGAGCCGTGGCAAAAGCCAACCTTCGCTTTTGTGTTGCAGCCATCACCATAAATAGAGTATTCCAATATTTGAAATGAAGTAACACACTTCTACCTATTATATTTTCTGTTCGAAGAAGTTCGTGCTATTTGAGCTGGAGAAAACATAAAACGGTTCTCATCTTATTTTCGATATACGGTGTACGGATGCATATTTGAACAGGGCCCGAACAATAATAACTATGAATGCTTCCATTTCAATACTCGTTGCGTACCCTTTATTTTAAGCATCAATAATATTGAAATTAATCTCCTTTTTAAATTTTTCGTCGCCGAGAGATGCTACGGCTTAAGCTTACATATGCTGTAATCTGCCTTTATTGTCTGATTGGAGACAATTTTGTGGCTAGAGAAGAATAAACACAGATCCTTGGAATATTTGGCAACAATTCTTATGACGGCATACCTAGCTAATTGGTCTAAATTAGTGAGAAGAATAATTAATTTATATTTAAATATTCTAGTAATACAAAAATAGATCGACAAGCATAAGGGGAAACGAAGTAAATTAACTACTGAATTTTTTGTCCAAGCTCCGAAATCTCGGAGGGCATTCTGTCATAGAGTGTTGCGGGAAATTATTTGATCAAGTCTTGGCGGTTAAAGCCAGGTCTCGCAACGTTAAATGAAGTTCCGCGATAGAACAACAAAAAATAATAAAAAAATATAGTACAAATTTTTTTTTTAATGAAAACAATAAATAAACTGATGCTAAGAAATAAAAAATAACAACAAAAAAAAACGGTAATTTTTTATCACACTGCCAAAAAATTTGCCAGTGACTCTAATGCTTGGGGAATGCAATTATGAAAATAGTTCTTTTTCATTTCCATTTGGACACACGCAACTTTACGTTTATACATGGTTGATATGAACATACACTCATTCTACACAAAGAGCAATTCAAAATAATAGCATATTCTTGGAAAGTGGTGAGATCTGGAGTTACGCTTTTTTATTACAATTACAAAGGAAGAAAGTGACGAAATGTCAAGTAGCGATTCTTCCGAGATATCAAGAAGCGTAGAACCAAAGTCTGTTGAAGAAGATGATGGTGGTGATCATGGAGAGCAGCGGCGTGATGGAGAAGATGGCCAAGGGGCTGCCAGAAGTATGAGCAGGTCATCATATTCATCTCTCGCAAGAACTATAACTGAAGACATTCAAAATGAATTGAGAACAGTCCCGTCTGTTCAGGAAGAGGAGGTTGAGAATGAGGTTGGCCCATTTGATCCAGAGTTTTGGAAGCCAACGAACATCATGTCCGTTGAGGATACACCATTTTCTCGGAGGTATCTTGTGACTCTGGATGTTTTGTTTGGTGCAGTTTTGGGTAACATGGCACGTTTTGGAATGACGGAACTCACCTCTTACAAAAACGAGTATACGCATTTCTATCCTGGTACCTGCCTATGGTCGAATTTTACTGCATGCTTTGTTATGGCCTGGTGCAATCACGCCGCTGTTTTCTGGAGAACTGTTCTTACCGGATCTGGAAAGACTAATATGAAGCAAATGGCACTTCATTCGGCTGTAACTGCTGGCTTTTGTGGTGCATATTCGACCTGGTCGAGCTTTATGGTTGAATTGATTTTTAAAACCATCGATTATCTTAACGGAGGCCACAAACTTCCAAATCATGGCTACGGGGTGATGGAATTCTTCTCTGTGCTATTTGTCCAGATGGGCGTCAGCTTTTTGGGCTATTTCTTGGGTAGGGACTTTGCCTATCTTATCGATCTGTGCTTCAAAGAAGGTTCAAGGTCGAGAATCTTTAATTATCGGGTGTGTCGTATCCTGGAGCTCTTGTTTGCAGTGTTGGGCATTGCCGCTATTATTGCAAACATTGTTCTTGCATGCACACTATCAATAGATAGCAGTTGGAAAACATCTTATGCACTGTCGATCGTAATTGGTGTTGTTGGATCCTGGGTTCGGTTTAGACTTTCAGCATATAATGGAAGCTTTGGAATTAGTTGGTTTCCATCGGGTACGCTTATGGCAAATATCTTTGCCTGTCTTTTGCTTCCAGTTCTATACATTCTTCTATATGGATACAAGGATGCTGCTACAGGAACGATGATTGTCACAAGCAAGGTTCACAGAATGGCTATTACTGCATTTTCCAGCGGATTTTGCGGCTCCCTTAGTACGATGTCGTCATTTGTGAACGAATTATACAATTTAGAATATCCACTTCAACGGTACACATACTTTGGCGTTACTTTTCTTTCATGCTTTATCATTATGTTTGTTATCATCTGTCCGTACGCATGGACAAGGGGATTCATCGAATCGTGATAAACCACGTGATAAACCAGTTCAATTCAGTTTTGCGTTTTTTATACATACTTTTTTTTTACCAGGAATCCGTCAAATAATTTTTTAAATCGTTTTTTTTTTTTTTTTTTTTTCTTATCATGTACTAATTGATATAAAAGCAATATACATTGCGATTAGTGCGACTCTCATATTTATTGTACTTGTTCGTATCGACTCAAAGGGTGTCCAGAGATAAAACATTAAGGTGGATAAACTGGGTTGACTGACAAGACAACGTCCAGAGAGGTGCGTTGGCTTTGTCACGCTTATACCTTTTTATTTCATTCATTTGCACTTGCAAATTTTTCTCCACTGCGTTTTGTCTTCCAGGAATAAGCTTACATATTTAGAAGTGCACGATTGAAAGTTAAACAGAGAAAGGAAGTGGGATCTCAAGATTAGAAGAAATTTACTTTTGATCTGATCTATGAGCATCATGGAGAAATCAGATAGCAAAGGTACCGTTAACGGAAGAGGGAATAACAAATCACAAAGTAAGAGTGAGAAAACTGTAACATCTGATGATGGAAGCAGTCTTAATGGTTTAAATAACGGTAAAGCGTTGAATAATTCGAGTAAGAAGTCCAGACTTGAAAGTGTTGAAGAGGAACCAGAGAACAATGCTGATTTTACCGGGTCAGATGAATTCATGGATCCAAATGTGGAGAAAATTCCGACGCACACTAGAAGGAAGACAAACTTTTCTGATAGAAAACCAAAGCTGGCAAGATCGATAATGAATTCTGAAGGTGACCGCAATGCTAATGATTATGATGAGTCCGTCTTTTCCTCAAATTCTTCCGACGGATATTATGACGAATCTGTGACACAGAGACCGGTGATATTACGATCGAATAACTTCCGCAGCTTAACAAAAAACATCTCTGATGAGCTAAATAGGAATTTTGATGCATTACCATCTCTTCAGGAGATACAGACAGCGAGTGAAGTGAAACCACTTGCAAAACCTCGCTTTATCAGGGCAAGAGGTGTGGTGAACATTGAGGAAGCCCCATATTCTAGAAGATATCTAGTGCTTCTCCAGATCATGTTCGGATCCATTCTTGGTGTAATGAGCCGTGTGGCGATGATCACTCTAACAAATTACCAAGGTGCATACATAAATTACCACCCAGGAACTTGCTTGTGGTGTAATTTTGCTAGCTGCTTTGTGCTTGGGTTGTGCAACAACTTTTTCACATTTTGGAGTAACGCACTTCGGAATTCTGGAAAGCGTAACATGAAGCAATTGGCACTACACACGGGAATAACATTTGGTTTCTGTGGTGCCTTTTCCACGTGGGGTGCACTTTTATCAGAGGTGGATTTCAAGACGATAGATATTGTTAATGGCGGAACAAAACTTCCGGCAAGAGGATACGGGGCGTTAGAATTCTTCAGCGTTTTCTTTGTTCAGATGTCTATCTGTGTGACTGGATATGTTCTTGGAAAGGATTTGGCTGCTCTTTTAGACATTTGGTGGGTGACAAAGCGGGCTTTACGTCACTGGAACTATGAAAACCTCCGAAGAGTTGAGATTACTTTTGCTCTTTTTGGCACCATCGGCATCATTGCGAACATTGTCGTAGTTTGCACCCTTCCTATGTCCAATTGGTATAAAAGAAAGTATGCAATCACTGTTCTATTTGGAATCCCGGCTGGCTTGTTACGATTTTTCTTTTCCAGTTACAACGGTGTTTTACGTTGGAAATGGTTTCCCGCTGGAACCTTAATTTCAAATGTGTGCTCTTCGACTATCATGGCCGTACTTAATATCCTTATATATGGATATAAGGATGAGAAGACGCTAGAGATGATTATCAGCGATGGACCGAAGAAGTATATTTTGAAGTCGCTCATATTGGGATTTTGTGGCTGCCTCAGTTCCATTGCCTCGGTTATTAATGAGCTATACAGTCTCGAACACCCAGTACAGAGGTATGTGTATTTTGGAGCTACGTTTCTCTTCTGCTGGATCCCAATATTTGTTATGGACTGCGTTTACGCATGGGTCCGGGGCTTTAATCCAAGCTGAGCGATCCAGATTAATTTATTGTTCGTGTACCATTTTATTGCTTCTTAATGTGAATTTCTGTATTGTATTTAATTGTAATTAATTTCATCCAGCTGCATGTCCTGAAGCGTAAGGCAGGGTCATGACACATCCGTACACCACACACAATGCTCACGACATCAACGTTAAATATGTGTATACATCTATTTCAGGCCTTAACAGACGGACTTTTAGCCTTTTCTCCAGATTTCTCCGTCTCCTTTTGCTTGTGCAGAGGTGCCGGACCCCCGGACCTCAGCCAATTGTGAAAATGAACTTCATAACCAGTGAAGGTCTTTATTTTTTTCGAAATAGAGCCATCTTTGACCCATTTGCCACATGGCTTGCCAGATTTATCCAGACTCACCGATGTATTCGCGTTCATTGTAAGAGATCCAATTCTCATGTTATTACCTTGATACCCTGTAGTTCTGCCTCCAAATGGGGTACCTGATCTGGAATTATACCCGGACAGAGATCTTGAAGGAGTTCCAGAACGGCCATTTCGGCCAGTCTTCGCCCGTTTACTCTTTGGAAGCGGGCTTTGTGATCTCGATCCAGCAGGGGATGGCGACATAGACGATGTGCCACTCGAAACAACCTTTGATCGCCCTGATTTCATCGGTGAAGATGCTGATGCTTGTACGGGGTCTTTGTCGAGAGTAGAGAGCTTAGATGATTCCAGTTTCAACGTCACCAGCTTTTTCATAGTGCAAACACGTGGAATAGCAAACGGGATAGCACTAATATGTTAGTGATGCTGCTGATGATGGGGTAAAAGACAACGAAACAGATTTTTGTGGTGCGTAGCTTTGGTGAGGAGGCGCGAATCGAAAGAAGAAAAGAAGCGAGAGAAGAAAAAAATGAAAGAGGTGAAGAAAGAAAAAAATAGAAAATGTATTCAGGGATTGACCGTTCTACAGTGCAATGAGTAATAGGCGATAGATGCTTGCAGGTAGTGAATTTACAGGGAGTTTCACAGGATAAAATTTCAAATAAATATGATCTTAACAAGTAACAACAAACAAAAAAGCTATCTATACACACTACGAGTAGGTAATCAGTGCCGTTCCAAATGCAAGGGTATACATATATTCATATATAAAATTAAAGCTATCCGCATATCTTCTCACAATCATATGCCAAAATCTCCCCTCATCAAGGCAGAACGAGCCTGCTTCTTATTGGTTGGCCGGACACCGTGAAGCCGGTTAATGCGACCACCGGAAGGCATATTCTGAATCAATCCCTGGGACATAATTCCAGCGGTAGGCGGAGGTGCAGACTGGGCCGAGATAGGAGCACCTTGGGAATAATACTGGGGCTGCTGCATAGGGATTTGACCTTGTACAGGAGCACTGTAGGCAGAATTTGGGTAGCTCGGAGGCAGAAATCCACCCGGAGGTGGTGCAGGTGCTGGATACGATGGATTGAAGTTGTAGTAGTTTCTGCTTGCCGGAGGTGGGGAGATGCGAGGCCCGGAATAGGTACTGGGAGCACCACTACTGAAGCTGATAGGTCTGCATCTGTTAGAAATGCTCGAGTGTGACCCGTTTTTCCCATAGTATGGTGCACCAGGGGCCACCGGTGCCATATTTGGAGCCATATACCCTCGGGCAGCCATTGATTGGCCACGATGATGATGGCGGGGATACAATCCACTGGCAGTAGGAGGAAATCCGTAGCTGGAAACAGGTCTTCCCGGAAGAGTCCTTTCTGCAGGAGAAGGCGATCTCACCGGCGATTGAGATCTCACCGGCATGAGAGACCGGCCGGAAGGCATGCTTTTGGCCGATTCGAAAGACGTGTCTGAGCTGCTGTAAGGAGACGAGTACGGCATGGTTCTGGGTGGAGGAGCCAAGAGCTGCGATTGGCCGATTCCGGCATTGTGCCGAGGGTCCCCTCTGTGTGCAACCATCCGTGGTTGTGCCGAGACAGGTCTCTGGTACGCATTTCCAGGATCTGGTCCGCCGGTGTTCGCAGGGTGGTCCGGCAGAGCGGCATTAGGATAACTGCGGTGCCTATCCTGATAAGGCACATCCGGCAAAGCTTGCTCACTCTTTGGCTGCTCATCTGCCTGCACACCTGTGTTGTTATCCCCGTCCTCAGACATGAGATCCTTGATTTGAGACTCCAAGTCGTCAATATCGTCGATCAACTTTGACGTACGCTCAGATCTGCCGCCTGCCAAGGGGCTTGGACTTCTCGAGTGCCCGTTTGTGTTTGAGTGAGGTCTTGGGCTCGAGTTCGACCTTGATCGTAAACCCATGGAATCTTCAACACTGCCATCTATTCCGTCACTCTCAACTTCAGAGCTCCCAGGTGGCAGCAATCTCGGCTGACCTTGCCGAATAGGCGGCACTGTTGATCCTGCCGTATAGTAGGTGGAGGTATCGTCACCTGATTGCTGCATTTGTGGGGTTCGAAGGCCGCTTACAGGACTCGATATACCAGAAGGACTGCCGTTACCCGGAGTAGAGGATCCAGAAATACCACTTTCTTGCATGTACGGAGTGTTTCCACCACCATACACTTCCCCATTATGCCCTATTGGAGCACCTGTGGGTAGAAGCTTGCTGGCCGGAGGCGAAGGCGTGAAATGCTGCGTGAGCAATTGTGGACGCCGGTAATTGCCTTGAGGAATATTCATCATAGGCAAGTTTTTCTCATAGGGATCTGGCGGATAGCCAACTTGGACCGGCGGCCGGCGGCTCAGGTACCTGCCGTTGTTATTATTGTTATTATTACCATTAAGATCCTGAGGCGACACAAACTGTTCCGTGTTGTCTTCCGTTCCTGAGCCGGTCAAAACCGACATATGCACTCTTCTGAATTCCTCATCTGCTCCATTACCTCCAGCCACAACTTGTGGGGGAGGAATCTTAACAGGCGCATCTTTCCCTTTCCCCTTATAGTCCTTCGCTGGGGGTGGAGGAGGAGGAAGACTGTTGTCCATCTTCTCTGCTCTCTTTTCGGCAAGGACCTTTTTGGTGAAATTGTTCAGATTCATCGAACTGTTGCTTTCTTTCAATGCAGCATTAACAGCTTTTTCCTTTGCAGCCTTGATCTGATCTTCAAGGGCCTGCAACTTCTGCCGCTTAATTTCAATCTCCACGTCATATTTGTCTCTCTCAAAATCCTGCTCTTCTACTATGACCCACTTTTTAAACCCTTCGGCCAACTGCGCCTCCATAATGTACGTTTTTCCAAATGTCTTCTTCTTAATATTAGTTTCTTCCGGACCCAAAGATGCCATCCACGTCCAAATGAAGTAATCATCAACACTGACTCTGCTGACACTGGCAGTGAAGAAGTCGGGCATCTGGCTGCTTTTCATCTTTGCACCACTTCGACTTCTTCTCGCTCTTCTTCGCCCACCTTCAGCAGTCATATCCAATGACCATCCTGCTAAAAGCTGATATTTAACTTTGTTCCCATTTTGAGAGTTACCATCTGAGACCAGATCTTCGTCGTATAGACACACGTTGTCAAGAATTCTGCTTCCCTCCGATGATAGTGTCTTCATGATCATGTCTGGATCCTTGAAAAGACGCTTCAACAATAAATAGTCTTCTCGGGTGTAGTATAAATTGGCATCATCAAATTTAAGCGTTTTCGAGACCCTGGATAGCATTTCTGCAGGGTTCTCTGACGGGTAGTTTACTCTCAATGTGACCATCGGAAGTTCCTGGGAATAATTCGAAGTATTAGATTCATCCGAGGCTGCTGTAGGTGTTGGCGGATACATATTGCTCTTTAGAATGTGTTGTAATTGTTTCGGAAGACGAATTACACGTCCTTCCGGTGGCATTGCCTTCACAAACGCCAAAAAAAGATGAAAAACAGCATCTCCCGCCGGAATCCATTCGTATAGGCCTCTTTCAAAACTTGGAATAGATGACTTATGAGTTCTCACGGGATGAAACGCCCATAAACCACACAAACGCGAAAGCTTCCGAGCCGAGAGATGATTATAGTGAGATTTCATAACCATCGCCACTAAAAGATCAAAGAAGTCATACACTATAGAAGCATGTGCTCCAGAACTTAAGCATGAAGGCATGAACTCAAGAAAGGCACGAGGTGGATAGTTGGCATCTTCCTCCATTTTCACAAACTGAGTGTACGTTCTCCAGCCGATAACAGCGTTTCCTGGCAAACGGCACCAAAAGAATTTCAACACTGTGATCAACGTGAGCTCATCTTGAATATTGCATATTTTTTCAAGCTTTTCCTCCTCGATAATGGAGCCATCATCGTCAAATATCATATTAAGAAAATCTTTCACGAGTCCATCGCTCTCATTCGGTCTGAACGGCAATATCAGAAAAGGCGTTTCTAATCCTTTACTCTTGAGAACTGTTGTAATCACATGGATAACATCTTTAACCTTCTTCCTCTCAAATTCAGCGTCGTACTTTCCTCTCGTATTTCCCGTCTTATCGTCGGTTTTCAATTTGAACCGCTTTCTGTATTCTTTATAATCCTTCTCACCATAATTTGAACAATAGGCGAATGCATCCATCTCTGTTGCCTTGGATGGTCTATGATGCTTATTCTGCAATACCGGTAGGGAAGAATCATTCTTTTTCTTTTCCTGATGAGTTTTGATCTCATTCTTCACTCTACCCTGATGCCTGTGCCGAGATTCCGGTACCACAAAGGCTGGAAGAGTCGGAAGCGTTTTCTTACCCATTACCAAGTAGCAAACAGTGTAGATAAAAATCAAAACTAGAAAAAAAAAGTATCTCCGTTAATGATCCGGGATGAAAAGGTGTTAGCTTTCCTGGATACTGTTACGAATCCGGTTCAAAATGTTGATGTAAACAACCAGAGTTTTTTCGGGTAATCAGATTTGTGGGGGCTGATGAAGAAAAAAAATTTCCCACTAGGTTAGGGGAGGGTGACGAGAGAAGATTCGTTACCAGGTATTGTTCACTTTTAAATATAAGATACAAAAATACCTGTGAGCTCCCTGATTACATGTTATCATCTGATAGCCATTCCTAAATGAATACAGAACCTTTACTTTATAATTTGAAATTCAATTTTGACAGGTAAAGCGTTTTATGTTAGGTAAGTGATCTGCGGCCGATCATTGGAGGGGAAGAAAAATGACCACAGATGCAACATCGAGAAAGAAACTCGCGAAAACTAGTAAAAGAAAAACGCGATAAACGAATGAAGAAAAACAACAACTTTGAAAATTATGAAATACGCATTAAAATAAACAGTAAATACCATAGGGAGGGCTAGGAGTTATTCTGAACTTTAATTTAATTTTCAAGCTTTTATCTTGAATACTATCTTCAGAGTAAATGAATATGATAATTCTTTCCTATGTTTTTTGAAGTTTCACGTTTCATTCATTTTGCCATTCTTTACTAGTAAAAAGTTGAATTATCCATGATATATGTTAGGATACAGTTAATAAGGCCTAGAATACGCCTTCCTTTACCCTGTATGTTCTAAAAAAATAGAAAGCAAAACCATTCTGAAGGAATAACAAATAATTATTTAAATGTTATGCTGCATTAGAAGCCTTCTACTTACATTCTAAAATTGTGAGAATCAAGCTTTGATTAAAGATTTGCGGAAGTGAGTCTTTCTTGCTTCTCCAGAATTTCTGACTCAAGCAATAGACATGAATACATAAATAAAAACTCTGGAGTATAAATCTATGGTTTAAACATCAAAATAATGCTTTTTGATATTAATTGGTATGCAAATTATAATTGCATTATTTGTTGAGTCGATGTAATCCTTTATATCCTTTTTCCTTTGACTACAAAATTAGTATGATCAAGAATATGAGATACGAACGCAGAAAAAAAACTTAGTCCAAAACTTCATAAAACATTGCATATTGATATTCCACACTGTACTAAAGCACTAGAATCAAAAAATACAGCTTCAAAGAACAAGAAGATCAAACTTATATCCTTTGTACTAGTAGTAGTCATCTCTAACTTAGTCATTGTAGCTTTATCCAGTAAGGGTAAAGAAAAAGAAATAAAAAAGCCAAAAAAAACGTTCGAAACCTTGAGCGAGCAGTCCGAAAAAATGTTTTCGAATACTAAGTGCAGAATATCTATCTCTTATCCATACCATAATTCACTCCTTCAATTATGTTACAGATCCTAACCCATAAGATTTTTTCACAATATAAGTAAGAGATTCTTAGATATTTTAGGATCTTTCGATTATCAAAAACCTATTTTCATATATTATATTCAATTTGAGACTGAACTTCATCACAGAGTCACTACTAACGAAATCCTAAGAGTATCTTGTGATAATTGAACAAAAAATGGCAATTGGCACATCTGAAGAAATAAAGCAATTTCAGCAGACAACAACTGTTGGAATTATTGGCCTTGGTGTGATGGGCTTAATGTATGCAGAACGATTTAGTGCTGCTGGATGGCATGTTGTCGGCTGTGATAGAGACGAGAATTATGAACAGTTTAAAACCAAATACGGTGATAAATTTGAGGTGGTTAAGAATGGACATTATGTATCCCGGGTGTCAGATTACATTATCTACAGTGTGGAAGCAGCAAACATTGATCGAATTGTTTCCGAATATGGACCATCAACTAAAGTTGGTTCGATTGTCGGAGGTCAGACTTCCTGCAAATATCCAGAAATAGCTGCATTCGAGAAACACCTTCCGAAGGATGTTGAGATCATTTCGGTTCACTCACTGCATGGCCCAAATGTTGATCCTACTGGGCAACCGCTGGTCATAATTCAACATAGAGCATCCGATAAGTCATTGAAGTTGGTTGAATCCATTATGTCTTGCCTCCATTCAAAACACGTTCATCTTTCATACCAGGAGCATGATAAAATAACTGCAGATACCCAAGCAGTGACTCATGCAGCATTTCTTTCTATGGGCCTGGCCTGGTGCTCATGTAATCAATATCCATGGGAAACTCCCAAGTGGACAGGTGGCCTTGAAAATGCCAAGATCAACATTTCGCTTCGGATTTACTCAAACAAGTATCACGTATATGCTGGATTGGCCATCACAAATCCGTCTGCACATAGTCAGATTTTACAGTACTCAAGATCTTGCGAAGAACTATTTACTCTGATGATACAGGGCCGTAAGGAAGAGCTCACTGAGAGGGTGATGAGAGCGAAAAAGAATGTGTTTGGACATCTTGGGAAGGATCATCAGCTATTGTTAGATGACGATCTGTTGCAACAGTACTCGTTGAACAATTATCCTCCCGGAAAAAGACAACCCAATTCCCAATTATCTTTGCTGGCTATTGTGGACTCATGGTCGAGTCTGGGTATCGTTCCATACGATCACATAATTTGCTCGACACCTTTATTCCGCATATTTTTGGGTGTTACTGAATATCTATTTTGTACTCCACATCTATTGGAAGAATGTTTGCAGGTGGCGATATCTAACAATAACTTTAGAAAGGACGATCTTAACTTCGTTATGGCTTCTAGAGAGTGGGCATTCATTGTGAGCTACGGTGACTTCAAATTATACAAGACTAGATTCGAGAAAGTCCAAAGGTACTTTGAGCATATGTTTCCTGAGGCAACCAAGGTTGGTAACCAGATGATTAAGACAATTTTGAAAAGGGTTAAGGATAGAGAGGAGAAAAATTAATTGATGGCATTTGCTGACTTATAGAGGCCTTGCGGTAGTTGCATTTGACGTCTTAACTCTGCATATATCATACTTTCTTCCATTACTTACTAGAAGAAACAGCAAAAATAAGTAATAGATGTATATAAATTTTCATGGTTTAAATGAATATAATGTTTTAAGAATGAGTCTAAGATCCACCATATCGAGCCGGTTTGATTCTACCAGTTTAATACAATTTGGTGAATATGACTGACATCTGTACACAAGTCCAATCCTTTGATTCCTAAGATTTTGTCCTTCGGATTACGTAGCATTTTTTTCTCCCTGCATTTTTTTTTTAAACGTTTCCGAATCTGCTTCATTCTTAATAAACCTAAATGATCTTATCGAAAAGGTGTTTCTATACTTGCATATTTATTAAAAATATTTAAAAGAAGCTTTCAAAGTTCGACACATTCAGTTTAATTTAAAACATAACAATAGACCACTAAAGATCCCATTAGAACAAGAGGCCACGTCGACTTTGCTATAAGGCTTTCGTCATTAGAGAAAAACGGGTGCATTATATTAGACAGAACATTTTTTGACGTCCGAACTTAGACAATTCAAAGTCAACATTGCATTTGAAAGTAACAGCGAAAGTCATAGAAACATTTTAAAGGAGAAAAAAATCTAAAATGGGAAGTGTGTTTAGTTCCATGTTCAATCGTCTTTGGGGTGGGAAAAAAGAGATCAGAATATTGATTTTGGGTCTTGATGGTGCAGGAAAAACTACAATTTTATACAAGTTACAGCTTGGAGAAGTTGTGAAGACAAAACCAACAATTGGTTTCAACGTAGAGACACTAAAATATAAGAACATAGCTATCAATATGTGGGATCTTGGAGGGCAAACATCTATAAGGCCATATTGGAGATGCTATTATGCGGATACGGCGGCAGTTATATTTGTGGTTGATTCTACGGATAAAGAGAGAATGGTGGTTGCAAAGAAAGAGTTACATACCATGCTCAAGGAGGATGAACTTTCGGATAGTGCCCTTCTCGTTTTTGCAAACAAACAAGATCAACCCGGAGCAATGACAGCAGCCGAAGTTTCTAAAGCTCTTGGATTGGCCGAATTAAAGGATAGAAGCTGGAGTATTGTTTCAAGTAGTGCAATAAAAGGTGAGGGTCTCACGGAGGGACTGGATTGGCTGATTGACGTTATTAAAGAAGAGCAGATGTAGTGAAGTATGTTGCATTTTCCTTATCATTTCCACTTGGTACGACCTCTATATATGATGATCAGAGTATTAATAAATAGTAATAATCATGACAAATTTATTTCGTCGGGCTTAATTCTAAATAATATGTTGGGTAACAACATTTGCAAACGAGAATCGCAAAAAAGCTTTATTGGAATAGATACAATCTGAAAAGGGTGGGGTGTCAAAAAAAAAAAAATAAAAAAAATACCGGATCTTAAATTTGAAATTTCAATTTCCGATTGCTCTTTCCCATTGCCATATATCAACCCGGAATTTACAAATCCTTACAAATTCAATTATGGATTCATTAATCTTGAATGTAACAAGAATCGCATCATTTCCCACATAAGTATTGAAAGATTATTAGAGATGAGTCGCTTACCACTGGCAATTTCTCGGGCCTTTGCTGGTGGCATTCAAAGCCGTGCATTAGCAAGATTAACATGCACTGCAAGACTTGCTCATATAAATTCATTTCAAACTGTAAATATCGGCACGAGCTTGCGTTCATATATAACTTTGAGGGGTAATCTGCACGCACATGCATTTGATGCTATTGGTTTTAGCAGAACTATTAAATCATACAGACGATATTATACTACTACGTCGGATGCAAGGTATCGAAAACCTCATGGACGAATCTTCTATTCGGGTCTGACAGCTACGCTTGTTTGCATTATGGTAATATCAACTACGAAGAATATCATGAATGACAACAAAATGGATCAAAACAATCTAGAGTGGGGTACTCAAAATTTGAATAACATTAATGCTGATGACAATAATGATGGTGATACATTCGAGATGGAACTTTATAATGCATCAAATCGTGAGTATGAACAGGAAATAAAGGCAAAAAGAGAAAAAGAAGTGTCTCGAAAGTATGTTGGCATACTTCTGAGAATCAGATACCTTATTCAGGATTATATCTTGGAACCACTTATTACTCTAAGTCGTCTATGTGAACTTACCATTCTATTTTTTCCTGTGATACTATCGTATCCAATTGTTTTCTTTGGCCATAGAAATCGCAAAGGTGAACATGCCGGGGCATTAAGATGGTATAAATTCGTTAGGATAGCAGCAGAAACTGCGGGTGCCTCATTTATAAAGCTTGGACAATGGGCTGCCTCTCGTACGGACATATTTTCAAGTGGATTATGCAATGAATTGAGTAAATTACATTCTAATGCTCGCTCGCATTCTTTTGCGGCTACAAAGAAGCTAATAAAACAAGAATTTAATGGAATGACTGTTGATGATTTGTTTGATGAAATATATCCTATACCAATTGGAACAGGTGCCATTGCTCAAGTTTATTTGGCAAAAGTTAGTTCGAGATTTGTGACAGATTATATCAGACCAATGCATATTGGAGAGCAAGGGGAAGGAGCGCACGACAAGTTTGTTGCAGTTAAAGTTGAACATCCTGGAGCTAGAATGAGCATTGAAAGGGATTTAAAAATCATGAAATTCTTTGCAAACTTCATTAACTGTTTGCCAACAATGGAATGGCTTTCGTTACCTCAAGAAGTTGATCAATTCGCCATGATGATGAGACTTCAATTGGATATGAGGATTGAGGCAAAAAATTTGGAGAGATTCCGTAAGAATTTCAAGAAGAGTTTGGATGTCAAATTCCCAGTCCCATGGTTTTCCTCAAGGAGAGTATTGATCGAGGAGAGAGTACAAGGAATCGGCATGAGCCGTGTGTTAGAACTCAAGCGTTTAAACAACAAGCACATGTCCAAGCAGGTTAGTGATGTTATTGTCGATTCATTCCTAAAAATGTTGATACTCGACAACTTTGTTCACGCTGATCTTCACGCTGGAAATATGATCATAAGATTTGTGAGAATGTCCTCGAATGGTAAGAAGATACTTTCAAATGAGGAGGAAACAGATCGGTTAATGTCGGAATTATCGCAAAACAAATACGAGGAGAATGCCACGTTAGAGAAGAAGTTAGAGGAGATGTACGAAGAAAACTACAGGCCTCAAGTATGCTTTATCGATACGGGATTAATTACAGAATTGAATGATCGAAATAGATATAATTTTTTATCATTGTTCAACGCTCTTTCCCAGTTTGATGGATATCGTGCGGGTGAACTGATGATAGAGAGATCCAAAACACCTGAAACGGCAATAAACACAGAGCTTTTCAAGTATAAAGTGGAAAAACTAGTCGACCAAGTGCGTAAAAGAACTTTCACATTAGGATCAATTTCAATTGGTGATATATTAGAACAAATGCTCTCAATGGTGAGATTACATCACGTTAGAATGGAGGGTGATTTTGTGACCGTTATCGTAGCAATTCTTTTACTTGAAGGCATAGGAAGACAACTTGATCCAGATTTGGATCTTTTTGCAAGGTGCGTATTTGCATGGTACTTTGGTGTGCCTACAGTTTAATTAGAAATAGAAGTTCAAGTAAATTACTAACTGCATTCTCAACTTTTCCTTACTTTAGATCGATTCCCATGCTAAGACACATAGGTTACCAAGAGGGCAAGCTTATATTCCGCGATACTGGAAAATTATCAATGGTTAAAGTTTGGTTGACTTTGGAAGCCCGGCAATTCGTTAATGCTTCGGTCCATGATGTATATAAACTAGTAAAATCCGACGGCTTGTGCCCAAACTACTGAGAGAAGTCTATTGTTGAAATAGTATAAACAATATAATGAACTAACGGAGCTTTAAATGTATATACAAGCATTATTTGGAACATATAATGTAGAACGAATATTATTTTCGTATCTATATGTCTACAAACTAGTTTTAACAAACAAAACGATGAAACAGCTTTTTTTTTTCACAATTTTCTACTCTTGTAAACATGCACGTGGCTGATATGATATATATAGATATTATGATTGAGGCGATGGTCGGGCTTGTGACAATTAAAATTAAACGAAGCGAAATTATGTTTAACAATATCAGAGGGTGGATGTCTCGGCATTTGATACACTCCAGATGAAGCATTTCGCTGTGCTGATATTCATGATTTAGCAAATAGGTGCTCGAGTATATTTTATTGAAAGAAAGAAAATGCTGGCTTCCTTTATCCAACAATAAAGAAAAAGAAACCCGTATTTTATATGATTTTTGTAAACTCAACTGAACATAATAATGAAGAAGGAGTTAAACATCATAGCTAACAAGACTGTTACAAGGGTAATTGCCTTATGCTATTCTATTAGGTTTATTAACGGACTTGAGAACGTGCAAATATTATTGATATAAATAATGAAAAGGAATGGCGAACAATAAAATTTGAAAAAGCTAAGAAGAATCGAAGATTCGGTGGGTCGGCTGGTGTTACTATTAAAAAAAAAATAAATATGTTCCCAATTACTGATTGATGGGGGATGCCATTATTATTGTACTGTTAAAAATAAATAAGTCCGCACGGTTTCTTGTTATTAAATAATGTGCGGGCCGTCCAATTCGGAGAAGGAAAAAGGGAAGAAAAACGTTTGAGCGAACAATTAATGTGCATTCCTTTTTTTTATATATCTACCATACTGCTTGTTTTCTTTTATTGCTTTGAACCATCGTAAAAGCACCATATTTAGTATGAACTTGCAAGAATCAGTTAGATATATCGAAATCAGCTAATATTTTATCTTTTTGTCGATCGTTGATCGTTCGTTCTAGGTTTTCTGGAAATTGCCCTGGTCTCACAGTTTTTTTTTTCAAGGCTGTGGAATCAAGCTAACAACAATACTCTGAGCTGGATAAAGCAAGACACACAAAAGAACAGAAGGACAGATTTTTGATTTGTGACGGAACTTTTAATCATAAGCTTAGTGTTAAAATATTTAAGAGTGTTCTGTTTATCAAGCAATGAAGTTTGGCAAAACATTTTTGGCCCATCAGGTCCCTGAGTGGCATCTGCACTACATGAACTATAAGTCATTGAAAAAGCGTATTAAAGCCATCCACAACAATGAATTAGAGTTATTATCGCAGAACAAAAATGTTGACGTACTAAACAACGGAAGGGTGAAGTCGGACTTGGCAGCTTTTTTCTTCGAGCTTGATCGAAACATTGAAAAAGTGGACGATTTTTACAACAAGAAGTATATGGAATATGAGTACAGGCTTAAGAAGATTACAAGTGCTCTTCCAGCAATGACGGATTTGAGCATTTCTGGCCAATTGACAAATGCAGACTCTATGACAACCCTTAAAGATGCAGGTTTGGTTGATGACGAGGAGGAGGAGGAAATTATTGGTGTTTTACTCGAGCTTAGAAATTGCTTCCGTAACCTAAAATGGTTTGGCGAATTAAACAAGAGGGCGTTTCGCAAGATTCTCAAGAAATTGGACAAGAAAACTGGAACCCACAGACAGGATGCTTATTTGAATACCCGAGTGTATCCATTAGAGTTCTGTAATGATACTGACACTGTGCATTGTCTTAGTATAGCGAATGAGTATCTTACGAAGCTCAACGATAGACTTGAGGGACAGGATAGTGAGAGTGATGAATCCGCCGAGGAATCGACTGGTAATGGCGTGTCAAATAAGGGAAACAAAGCAATGGCTGTAATCAGTGCCAATCTTGCCAATGGATCATCAGTGTCGATTGGATCAGTTTCAACGAGTTCTTCGATCTCTGCAGTTGATATGGGAATTTCTTTGTCGCATGCCTCTGCTTCTTCTGGCCTTCCACCACCTTCTTCCGCATTTGTTGCAAATGGTATGAATTCCAACAGAACGGAAGCTAAGTTGAATGTCACCGCAAGAACTTCCAGAATTGGAAACTCTCCATACGTGAACGCATTAAAGAAAGATGATCCGGACTTATTGAACAAGGTTTTAATCAAGGAATGCATGTCACCGGTGTTGGCTCCTTTGAAGTTGCTGCTCTCTTTACTTAACAGGGCAACGCTCGACTTGAGCTACAAGTGCATAGACTACTTGCTTGAGATAATTCCGGTTCTTTCCGATCCGGCTGATATTAGTGGCCGAAATTTCTTGCATCATCATGTTATTACGCTTGGAAAACAATATGTTAAGAGATTGGAGCAGGGAAGCAAAGTATCTATTCCGGTGCCAGCGCAGTCTCCTGCAGAATTTAGTTACCGGCTTCTTAATACATTTGGACCAGATGGAATCAATTCAAATGATTGCTCAAAGGGATTGCTATATGTATTTGAACATCTTCCTGCACACTTAAAGTTTGCAATTTTGCAGAAAGATAATTACAAGAGGACACCGTTGCACTATGCCGCTCAATATGGTCTAAAAGAGGTTACTGGTATAATTGTCAGGTACTTAAAAAAATGGGATTTGTATAATGAGAAAGTATCTCTGGATGATGTTAATCAATGGGGTGACTGTGAGAGCCTAACACCTATCCATCTAGCAGTGCTCGGAACACACCCACGTACCGCTAGTGTTCTTCTCAATTCTATTAGCCCTGAAATTTCATTGACATGTCCTGGTCTACTACACATCGCTACCAGATTGGATTCTCCAGAGCTCATTGAATTGCTTTTGGATAGAAAAGGCATTGACATTGATTATTGTGAACCAGAAACTCACGAAACTTCTCTTTACATTGCATCAAAGTTAGATCTTTTGTCATCTGTGGATTGTTTGTTGAAACGAAAGGCCAATTCTGAGATTGGAGAAGGAACGTTTGGATGGACACCAATCTTTGTTGCCGCTGCTGAAGGGTTTGCTGCAATTGTTGAATCATTGATAGCCAATGGTGCGAAGTTCCACATTTTTGATCAAAGTGGGTGGACTCCAAGAGAGCATGCAGCTTTGAGGGGACACATGGAAATCGTGAAAATGCTTACTCCTAAGGATTATGATCCGTATCAATTCATTCGGAAGCCGGTTATTTCTCCTAAACTTTCACCCAAGACAATATCACCTTATAACATGAAGGAATTGGCTTCTAGTATTGATCGCTTGAGCGATTTTGATGGTAAAAGTGCATATGACCACAACAGGAAGATGGAGATGAAAATGCAAATGGTGGGGGAAAGAAATGGTCATAAAGGTATGTCCACAAAGGAAATTAAGTCGTTTGGCCACAGCTATCTTCATGAAAATCAGGCTTTAGTTCTGTTGACTTTGGGAAGCACGGATGCACGTGATCAGGGCCCATCGTTAGACTTGAAGAAAGTTCCATTATCGAAGCTTCATACAACTGAGTTAGACTCTGCTCTGTCACTTTCAATTCACACGGCAGATCCAAAACAGATTCCAATTACTTTGGATCTTCCATTGGATGACACTAGAGGAAGTGCGACCGATCCAATAACATTTAAATGTGATGGTTCCGATCCTATGGATACTGTTGTTTACTTTGATATTGTTCCTACCTACCAATGCGAGGAATCACCGATTGACCAACCAAATGGTATGATAGATAATAGGGGTAGGTCGACATATAGAAGAGAAAACTATATTAGAGGTCGGGAGAATATTCGATCAGGTAGTGAAAAATACGATCGGAGAATGTTGAGTAATAATTCATCAAATTCTGGTTCTTCTTCCTCCTCCAAGGTTCTTGGACGTGCTGTTGCAATCCTTAGAAATGTTTATACCTCGGTGGGTGAACTTAAGAAGAGTCTTGTGAATGTTGCCAAAATTCCTATTTTAGAAGCTACAACTCTGGAAGTTCTTGGAACAGTCAAATTTGAAATTATGCTGGTGACATCTTTCCAACATCCTAAAATGACTTTCGGGGACTCAGGCGTTTACTGGAAGTCGATGGTTGCCCCACGAGTCATTGGACATAGAGGAAATGGTATGAATTCTCCTGATAGAAAATCTCTCCAGCTTGGAGAAAATACTATGGAATCATTTATTGCGGCTGCATCATTGGGTGCATCTTACGTTGAATTTGATGTTCAGCTTACAAAGGATAATGTTCCAGTTGTCTATCATGACTTTCTAGTTGCCGAATCCGGAATTGACATTCCGATGCATGCATTAACGCTTGAGCAGTTTCTTGGATTGAATGAACAGAATGATAATCCAGAGCCTCAGTTAAATGGAAGGAGGGGTGATACTAGGGATGATACGTTCATTTCGAAAGGGAGAATCAAGGGCCATGCTGGTATAGATGCAGCTAGGGAAAGGATGAGACATACCAGAACCTGGAAGCAAAAGAAATATAAAGGTAATTCACGTGGTTCAACTATTGCATCTAAATTTGTCACATTGGCTGAATTATTCAAACAAGTTCCGTCAAAAGTTGGATTTAACATTGAGGTCAAGTACCCAATGCTTGATGAGTCCCAAATTGAGGATATTGGTCAGGTGGGTCCGGACATGAATCACTTTGTTGACACCATCCTTAAAACGGTATTTGAGAATAAAGGTAAGAGAAACGTTGTTTTTTCTTCTTTCCATCCGGATATTTGTACCATGCTATCATTGAAACAGCCATCTATTCCTATTTTGTTCCTTACAGACTCTGGTTGTTCATCTGTTGCAGATGTGAGATCATCCTCTCTACAAAATGCTATTAGATTCGCTCGTAAGTGGAATCTTTTAGGAATTGTTTCAAACGCTAAGCCAATTGTTGAATGTCCAAGGTTGGCGTCCGTTGTTAAGTCCAGTGGTCTTGTGTGCGTTACTTATGGATCGGAAAATAACGACCCAACTAATGTGAAGCTTGAAATCACAGCAGGAATTGATGCCATTATTGCAGATAGTGTGTTGGCTGTGAGAAAAGAACTTACAAAACTTGGAAAGGGAGAGTCGGATACTACAAAAGAGAATACTGCTGAGACTGAGCCCCTTAAGAGTGACAAACTGATTACGGGAACCGACAAGATGCAAGCAATAAAAATGAAAACGCCCATCCTTCCATCATCTAATCAGGCTAAAGATTAACTCTATTTTAATGAATCTTTTCACTTTTTATGTTTAATCGTATACGTAAACATTTTTTTGTGAAGCAGTAGATAGATTATTAACCACATGTAAAAGATGCACTTCTGCACTGTTTTATGTGCACAAAAATACTCAGTTAGAATCGTAGAAACCAAAGCATCAATATTCTCTGTACTATACTTTACTTATTACACTTTTTTCAACTAATTTTGCTCAGCACATTTTTATGTCAAATAAAAATTTACCCAACAAGTAGGGTGATAAATATTATGAGAATTCGGCCTCAAGATGTGAATATCGCAGAAGCATTTCTTACATCTTTCCAGTTCCATAACCATTCAAAATTTGATGGTAACTAAAGCTTTCTAGGATCGGCAAGGAAGGTACCGTGTGTACATAACAATTCCCTCTTTTTCTTAATATTCGACAATTCTAAAATATTTGTCTATAATTAATCTTTTCTGCTTTGACACACTTCGAAAAGTATAATTCCGGGTGGAAAAATTTGGCATAGAAGAACAATTTCGCAGTCGTAGCAATTTACACGCTTAACCAAATACATAAAATCCGCAAGGAAAAAGCCGATTATTGCACCGTTTTAATTCTCCGAAATTCGCCTTGCGAAAGCCGCACCTGAATTCTGCGGGGAAGCAGCAGTATATATATAGCCACATGTTTGTTCGTTTGCTTTTGCTTTTCCAACTTTTTTTTTTCTCAGATTAATGATAGCGGATCGTAGCAGTGATAGGTCAATAAAATATTCGAGATGTCAGCTGTTATTTGTTCAGATATACCTGTTTCAACAGATGAGTCAAAAATTAAGGAATTCTTCTCCTTCTGCGGAAAGGTAGATACAATTGATGTGATTTCGAAATCAGAGAAAACAAAATCAGTTGAAGTAACATTTGCCAATCAATCAGCAGTTTCAACGGCAACGCTATTAAATGGTGCTGAGCTTAACGGTGGAACAATTCATGTGAAAGCAAAAGAATCTTCTTCTGAAAAGTCCGCTGCATCTGGTGTGACGTCTGCGAAAAATGACAAATCAGATGAAATTGCTGCAATTCCACAAGAAGAAAAGCCAAAATCTACAATAGCCGCCGAGTATTTAGCTAATGGATATGTTTTGTCAGACAACTTGATACAGAAGGCTATTGAGTTCGATAAGAAGCATGATCTTAGTAGTCGGTTCAAATCATTTCTTCAGGATATCGACAACAAGTATCATTTCCAAGCAAAGGGACAGGAGGTGAATGCAAAACTGGGTCTTGATGAAAAGTTCAACCAGGGAAAAAAGACACTGGATGACTACTTAGATAAATTTAAGAGTGGTAAATATGGTTCGAAACTCAACGAGATGTACACAAATGTTGCAACAGATGTTTCCCAGGTTCATGAGCATGCTAAAAGTATTGCACGTCAAAAGGAGGGAAAATCAAAGACACCAGGAAATGGTCCAGCTATTAATCCAACAATTAATACGATCAGTCCTGATTCTTCAACGGCTAAAGCAGCAGGTGCAACAGCATTTGAAGCGGATAAGAAATAAGTGCAGATGGGTTACGATAATGATGCGTGTTATGGAGTTCGTATCGGCAAAGCATTGGTCTTCTTTGATGTTGGGATGATGTCCTTTTTTTTCCTCCCCCGCCCAAATTGTCTTTATGAGAATGGTTTCGGACGGTTTTCAATGAAAAATTAAATGAACACTTTCTAAAATATTAAAGAAAAGTAAAGTAGTAGCAATCCAGTTGAAGTATTGATGTATCTAGTATAAGGTCTAGAAGGTATAGGATAGTATTTCTATAGTACCTTAAAGAACCCTAAATATCTCAAATGCAATTAATTGGTAGCTTTTTGAACTATGTGGTATCTCTCTCAAATTATTCATTACGTTCAGGGTCCAACTTGTACAATTGGTTAAATAACTATAAAAAGAAACGCTAACTACTGCTTCTCGACTTTCAAGTAGTTTAAAACTAAAATTGGTAAGGATTGTCACGCACTACATTTAGATTATGACAGTATTTAGTTTTTATGATTAATAATTCACCGAGACTTGTTTGTACTCAGGCTTGACTAAACAATTAAATAAATTCATGAACAATATGAACAATAGTGATGAAATGCTTTTCAAAATTAATTACTCATCTTATAAGATCTATGATCATTGGTTTCTTAAGACCAATGATGCCTTTTCCGAGATAAAGTTATCTGAAATATGTAAAACTATTACTATCGACTTACTAAAATGAGATCGGAGAACAGGGCATGTACTAAGATAAAATGTATTTGGCATTCATGATTAAAATAACTGTTATAAATTCCACCATTCCTATCTGAAAGAGGAGCTAAGATGAAGCAGAAAATAAATACAGGAACATACAAGTATTCACTAGAAGTAGTAGAAATATTTTAGTTAATTCCAAATAGGATGATGCTGATACACAGTCTGTAGTTCGAAAACACTATACCAAGAGCTCTGTGATTATTGTGCCCAGGGACATTAAGGATAAAGAGGAATAATAATAACTATGAAATAAAACATCAATAACACACTTTACATCTGATTGGTTGATCATTTTACATCGAAATCGATTAATAATTACATATAGCTCGCTGTAATGAAGCTTGTCTAATTTTCAATATCCATGTACGGGAAATCCTGTACACTGTATGTCAATTTATTATGGCTTTTTCTCTTCATCATTATCAAAGTGACCTTTTACAATCCCATTAGCATAACTGCAAGAATTGTAAATATCATCTGGATGCCATATTCGGTGGTTGCTGCTCTACCTTCATAAATCGATACCTCAGGTGATAAAGCAGATATTTCCGATGACGTCGAAGTAGGGTTTGCATATATATCCGAATTCTTTTCTTCACTAGCCACCGACAAATATTGATCATTTGGAACTGTAACAGATTTCTCAGTTGATTGTTTTGTAGTATTTTCAATATTGACTGTAGTTGAAGGAGAATTGCCTGAGCCAGCAGCTTCTGTTGTTAATAATGCCGCACTTGCAGTGCTACCGACATTATTTGACAATGATCCTGATCCAGATTCATTGGAACTATCATAAGTACTTGCAAAACCGAATCCTTTTGTACTACTGGTTATTGTTTCCAGTGTTGTTGTTGTTGTTGTTGTTGTTGGCGCTTGGGTTGCTGATGCTGATGCTGGATTATCTAAAGTACCACCTTCAGAAATCTTTGGCTCTTCAACAAGCACAATATTTGCTGTAGTGGTCTTTCCATTCTGTGTTAGAACAGTAGTTTTAGTTAATGTTGATGAGCACTCAACATCTGTTGAAATAGTTATTGTTGATATCACTCCGTTGTCAACTGGTACATCTGTGGATGATGTTGAGTTGCCGTAGAATGCGAATGTCTCAGAGTCAACAGAACTTGAAGACAATAAGGCAGATGTAGAGGAACTCAAGAAAGATGTTGATGGCTCTTTAACAATAACAACACTACTAGTTATAGTATTATCATCAGACGTGTATGTGGTGACTGCAGTAGTAGTTGTGACGGATGTCACATCAGTAGTCACTGTTGTGGTTGAGAGTGTTGTTGTAGTACTATAATCATTAGTACTTGATGGCTCTTCTACAACAACAATACTACTAGTTACAGTCTGATCATCAAACGTGTATATAGTGGCTGCAGTAGTAGTGGTGACTGAACTAATATCAGTAGTAACTGTAGTAGTAGAGAGTAGTGGTTCTTCCACAAGCACAACGTTGCCAATAACTTGCTTACCACCAGATGTGTATGTGGTAGCTGCAGTAGTGGTGGAGACTGAACTAACATCAGTTGTCACGGTGATAGTTGAAAGTGATGACTCCTCCACAATAACAATACTGCTAGTTATAGTCTGATCATCAGACGTGTATGCAGTGGCTGCAGTAGTGGTGGTGACGGATGTCACGTCAGTTGTCACTGTAGTAGTAGAGAGTGGTGGCTCCTCCACAACAACAACACTACTAGTTATAGTCTGATCATCAGAAGTGTATATAGTGGCTGCAGTAGTGGTGGTGACTGAACTAACATCAGTAGTAGCCGTAGTAGTTGAAAGTAGTGGCTCCTCCACAAGCACAACGTTATCAATAACTTGCTTACCATTAGATGTGTAAGTTGTAGCCTCAGTAGTGGTAGTGACAACACTGACATCAGTTGTCACAGTAGTAGTAGAGAGTGGTGGCTCCTCCACAACAACAATACTACTAGTTATAGTCTGATCATCAGACGTGTATGTAGTGGCTGCAGTAGTGGTGGTGACGGATGTTACGTCAGTTGTCACAGTAGTAGTAGAGAGTGGTGGCTCCTCCACAACAACAATACTACTAGTTATAGTCTGATCATCAGACGTGTATGTAGTGGCTGCAGTAGTGGTGGTGACGGATGTTACGTCAGTTGTCACAGTAGTAGTAGAGAGTGGTGGCTCCTCCACAA
>ERZ746981.150-NODE-150-length-55309-cov-14.478111_pt1 | contig 55309 bp, 33 predicted proteins | sample MGYA00374948_ERZ746981 | MGnify/ENA primary metagenome ERZ746981 (study PRJEB28757, sample SAMN06711160) | food metagenome | host: microorganism | place: China:Harbin | collected 2017-01-30 | study: EMG produced TPA metagenomics assembly of the Analysis of...
TATTGATCAGATGATATAACAATACCATCTTCACTTACTTGAACTCCATTGTTCGAGAGCTACATTGTTTTGACAAGTTGGGATTTAAACTACATTAGGAAGTGTCATGAGTGAGAAATGCCGGAAGATCAGCAGCTACTCATCAACAACAGAATTAGGTAACTTAAATATAAATTTCATGGACACCAGGATGTTATCAAAGCAACGATACCGATAATTCTGTAATAATCTGATGCCTACTGAGTCTTGGCTGCATTAATGGAAGAAGATGATACCTACTTCCATCAATGAATATTCAAGTCGATAGACGCGACTATGTGGTTTTTGTATTTTTTTTCCAGTATGCATGCTGACCAATGAGATTCATGCAGTCATGCCTGCTTTTCGAAGGAGTCCAATCCATGGAGGTGACTATATCTAAGAGCTAAAACGTGAGCGACAGAATAAATTTGAAAAGTCGGAACAAGTGGAAGAATTAAGGTGTAAACAAAAAAGGTTGGATAGGAACATAGATAACAATAAATAGTGGTTGTTCTTTTATGGATCACTCCGTAAACCCAGAGCCTCCTGGTGTAAAGACGTGGGACGCGTGATCAAACGAATTGAATTTGCCAAAAGCAAACCGAAAAAAATTTCAGATGCGAAAATCCGGTAGGGGAGGAAAGAGAAGTAGAAAAAAAATTTATGTGAAACATAGAGGGAGTGTACGGGTTTCCGCCAAATGTACGACCTTACACAAGCTCAGCAATATAACCATTTTACGAAGAACCACCAAAGGTCAAGCAAGGACAAAACAACTCGCTAAACAGCAATCGAGTGTCGGAATAAAGTTCAGTGAAGTTTAATTCATGCCGAAAAAAAGTTCGTCTTCAGCAAAACGCAAGGCTAAAACTTCTTCTGGCCAGGAAGAGCAAGATGATCATTCTTTAGTGAGCTTAACAACACTGGATAACAGCCAAGTTGCAGCAGCAGTACTTGCGGAAGTTGCGAAGGAAGCTTCTGGAACACTCGGGGATATGATGGAAGATGAGAAAAGAGATAGTTCGAAGAGAAATCACGTCAACAAGACAGCTCAAGGCAAGAACAAGAAAGGTAAACACAGGGCCACGAAGGACTCCCCTGCACCAGAAAAGAACGAGGATGCCTCTGGTGTGAACAAAGAAGAGAAGGAGATCAAGCAGGAGACGAAGGAGGAGGTATCTAACACTGAGAAAGATGAAAATAGTGAAGAGGAGAAGAGGCCAGGGAACGAGAAGAAGCCAGAAGTTGCAAAAGACAACTCAAATGAACAGGAGTTGATCACAAGGCCAAACAACGCAAACTTTTCACATCTCTTGGAGGGAAAGACGTTTGCGATATACGGCAAGACGGATGCAGTCAAGGATGTGAAGATGATGGTGGAAAGCCTAGGGGCTAAAATTACAAATGAAATGGGTCCGGGTGTTATTCCATTGGTGAGAAGTGCAAGCACGGCAGTTCCAGCCGAGTTTGACGATGGTTACACGTTTGACTTGATATACTCCATACACAAGAATGGGAAGATTCCAAGCTTGGAAGAGTTTAAAGTGAAAAGACCACCAAACCTTCCTGGAAACGTGAAAATCAACACCAGCGATCTGACCGATGCGGAAAAGAAGGATCGGGAAGCAGATATCAAATCTGTTGCCGAGTCTCTCCCATTGCCTCCAGCACCACATCCGGCTGCTAAAAGGACTCGGAAAGCATCGGCTAAATCCAAGTCAGGCTTGGCAAATGCCGATTCTGAATATACGACACCAAAGAAGAGATCGTCGAAGTTCACCGTGACGGAAGATGAAGCCATCTTGGATCTCGTGAGAAGAAACCCATACCTCAGATCTACACACAGCTTCTATGCACAGATCGCACAAATTCCATTGCTTTCGAACCACACTGGAAACTCGATCCGTTTCCGTTTCCGGAAGATTCTCTCAAAGAGGATTGAGTGGGTTTACAAGGTTGATCCGGCCACGAACGAGATCCAATTGGACCCGGAGACAAACGAGCCAATAAAAGTGAAGCATCTGCCAGGTTTGTTGAAGTCGCAATACACGGCTGAGGAGGATTACAACCTCTGTAAAGCGGTTCAGGATTTCAAGGAGAATGGTAGCAGCTTGAGCACGAGAAAAAGACGGTCGGAGTCCACCGTTCCCGAGATTGTGTTCAAGCAGATGGCTGAGAAGTATCCAAGGCATTCTATTATGTCTTGGCGCGATAGGTACAGAAAGTTTGCCTCTGTGTATGGCTTGGAGAAGTATGTGAAATACTATGATGACTGCATTGCAGCGGGAAAGAAGCCAGCGCCAATGAGAAACTTGAGTTCGCGTGCACAGAGCAGGAAGAGGGAAAGAGATTCTTTGTCTGTAAAGAGTGAGGATCAGAACGCAAACAAGAAGCCTAAGATTGAGGACTCCAAGAGAGAGGGAGAATCAAACGTCTCAGTTTCGGTTTCAGACTTGGGAGTGGCCCAAATTCAGGAGTTGGCAAGAGCTTCAGTGCAGAAAAGTTCCGACGAAGAGATGAAGGATGGTGCGTCTGAAAGCTCAAAGAAGCAGGAGACAGCGGCAGACAGTGCTTTATCGCAAAGTGCAAACCTATTTGAAGATGCAGACGAGATGAAGGCACTCAATATTGACTTCACGGGATCTCTCAGCTCCCATAATGGTCTTACAGGTACAATTACACTATCTAGTCTCGAGAAAGCAGAGCCAGAGCCAATCGAAGATCGTGAAAAAGTGAATGTCGAGGAGACCATTAAAGACATCGAGGATTTGTTTGGAGACTTTGGTTCAGACATAAGATCATCCGAGCAATTATGCGAGGCAATTCACAAGAAGACTGGAATATCTGCTGCCTGGCTTAGTTACTGGTTTGACTGCTCATGCGGCATGATCAACGTTTTCCTCGATGTAGTTCAGAACTACTTGAAAACCGGTGAGTTGATAATGAAAAACCATGCCGGATTCTGGACTGAGGACCAGGACCGCATGCTATTGGATGAATCCAAGCTTCCGGATCTTTACAAACTACATGGAACCGAGTCTGTTAACAAGAGACGTGCTGCTTTGGTTGGCCAATCATCCAACGTTGTTAGCTGAGATGGAAAGTTTAGAGATACCGTTTTCATTTCGTAGCCATCCTTATTAATTGTTGTGATAACCTTCATCTTCCTTTCCTTTCCATTCCTTTTACCTTTCTGTTTTTCTTATTTTTTGTATTTGTCTTTTACCATTGAGCTTTTTCTTGCCTCATCACTGTTATTATCATTTTCCTTTGTATTATTTTTACCTACTTTGATCACTTTGTATATTCAATAATGTATTATTGGACGCGCCGGGTGTAGCTGAACTTAAATATATAGCCTGAAATTTTTGCCAAGGTACCAAGCCATTCAATAAGATTATTTTACCGCGTAAGATGCAATTTTTGCAATTTTTGATGCTGGATGTATAATTTGTACGTACGGACTTCTTGACAATGTCGATGTGCTTCTACTCTACAAAAATATTTATTGTTGAAGGGGGGAAATGGTATCCTTATATGGAAGTGTGCACAATAGGCACCTGTGCATAGAAAAAGGGGGCCAGGCAATCAATCCAAAAAAAAAAGATATCCCAAGAATAAAAAATTAGCAATTCCAGCAAGCATACTACTAACTGCAGAGAAATTCGCGGAGAAGAAAAGTAAAGCCGGCAGCGTCTTCCAAAAGGGGAAATTGATTTGCTATGACATAAGTCAAGGGAGGAGAACCAGATACAAAATTGAAAAGCTGTACCACCTGGTCAGGCATATATAAATGGAACCGGATTCCCAAAATATATGACAGTTTAGAATGAAAAGAAAAACTTTAGACGTACATACAACAAGCAAGCTAAAAGCAAGCAATCATACTAGTAATCAATTGAACTATCATCATGTCATTTAAAGGAAAGGCCACTATCATTACTGGTGCAAACAAGAATTTGGGCAAAAAGACAGCAATCGCATTTGCACAAGAGGGCAGCGATTTACTTCTTCATTGCCATAGTGCCAAATCGAAAACCGAGTGCGAGCAACTCGCCGACGAATTAACAAAGAGATATGGAATTAGGAGTACCGTTTATCAGGGCGATTTAACAGAAGAGAAAGCCAACAAGGAGTTATTCGCACAGGCAATTCAGAAGTTTGGTAAAGTTGACTATGCCATAAACAACGTTGGAATGGTTTTGAGAAAGCCACTAGCAGAGACCAGCTTGGATGAATACAACACTATGTTCAACATCAATACGAAAGCTGCTTTTCTCTTCTTGAGGGAGTCCGCCAACAAGTTGGCCGATAATGGATCTGTGGTGATGCTCACTACATCTTTGCTTGCTGCCTACTGTGATGGATACTCATTGTACCAGGCTGCGAAGGGCTCGGTTGAATATATGTGCAAGGCCTTATCAAAAGAGACTAAAAGAAGAATTTCGTTCAATTGTGTTTCCCCAGGCCCGATGGACACACCATTTTTGTATGGCCAGGAAAATGACCAAAGAGTTGCATTCTTCAAGACTCAGGCTGCTGCCGGAAGATTGACCGAGGTCGAAGATATTGTTCCTATCATCAAGTTTGTTGTTAAGGACGGTCACTGGATGACAGGCCAAAACTTGTTTGCATCCAACGGCTTTACTGCCCGTTAAGAATGCTGAACTACGATGTTCATGTTCTATTATATAGTTTGAAATTGCACATATTTATGGAGGCACTTTTAAATAGTGTAGTATCACGTAGGCTCAGGATAGTAAAATGGACTGAGGTGAGCAAGTGAGTAATCAAAGGGAGGAAAATGTGACAGGTGCTAGGGGAGAAAAATTTGGATTGAATTGAACATAAAGGAAATCACAGAAGGAGTACAGAAAAAAAAAAAAATATTAGTATGGGGTGTGGAAAAAGGAGACAAGCTTTTCTTTACACGCATTATAACTTAAATGCAGCTAGTTATTCTAAAACAACCTTTTAAACTTTTGTGCAAAATCTTTTATCATTCTAGATAATCACTATAATAGGATCCAAAATTAAGTGATTACGGGCCAGAAATCGCATAATTACCAGTATGTCGCTCGATACAGCCTACTTCATATATTTCGCAATTCACGTGCCACTCACTCTTCTTATAGATGATACTTTCTTGATTCCACAAAAATACCAACTATCTGTACAGAAGGAATTGTACAAATACCAAGTTACCCACAACAAGGACTTCTTAGCCGCCGAGTTGCCTATTTGGATGAAGTATTTTGTCGCTGTTGAACTCATTTTCCAACTTCCAGTTTTCATTACTTGTATCATCAGTTATTTTAAAAGTGGGCCACAGAAGCGGATCAGCCGCTGTCTATACCCATTCATGTTGATGTATGGATTTAATGCTGCATTTACCAGTTTGCAATGCCTCATTTACATATATGTGCAGGCATCCAGTTACGAATTGTCCACAACCGAAGCCTACAAATTGCTTGGATTGTACACTCCCACATTCCTCATTCCCTTCTTTATGTGTGCCGATATAACTTCTCGGCTCATTAAGATGAGTGGCGATTGCAAAAAAGAGAAGGTCAATTGAAAATTAAACAATGACAGAGGGGCTTCACCACTGAGGTCCCACTTAGATATACGTTTTATGATTTATCCACGTCCAACTACTATTCTTCTTTCTTTTCCCTCCATTTCTCCCTTTTTTTCTTTATCTCTCCTCCCAATTAAATAACATCATCACGTTGACGACCGGATCCGGCTATAGCTTAAAGATGCACACCGTCTAACTTTGCATTCTTTGCATTCTTAATTGTACTTCTCAATGAGCTTGTCGGCAAATTCAATGTATTTCTTTTCTGCTTCCTCCTGGGATAGTCCTTCCAACTTCTTCCAGGCATCCCACTTATACTTGCCCTGGAAATCAAACACACCAGGTCTCTCAGTAGTGTTGTCTCCAACAGTGGCCTGCTTGAACAATCCGTACAACTCAAGCAATTCATCATCAGTTGGCCTTTGTTTCAATTGCTTAACTGCAGCAGCCTAAAGGATGTAATCGGTTATATAGCTGTTAGTATGTGATCTAAGTGAAAACAAGATTGAGACCGCAAGGTACTCACCTTTTCGTTGAATAATTCGGAAACCATGGCTGTTCCTGGTAATCTGTAAGTCGAGCCTGCTTTTAGGGGTAGTGTGAAACTGGTTAGAGTCAAAATAAGGTTGAATGAAAGTAAATAAGACTTTTAAATGGGGAAAAAAAAAAAAATTTCAGAGTTGGGACAGCTGGAGTATTTATAGATGGGAGGAGATATAGCAGGCTGGAGAGCCAACAAAATCCCCACTTTTTTCTTCCATTTTTTCGATGTTTCAGCAATAAAAGTTTACCAACAGGGAATCAGTTTTGTTGAGGTGTTGCGAGGTAGGGATTATAGCTGATGTAAGGATTTTCACGAATTTTTTTCCTGTCAGTAACTTACGTGTCACAATGCGTAAGTAAGCGAAAATGCCAAATTTCATTATTTACCTACTTTCCCTGTTTATTTATTTTATTTTATTTTTATTTTTCCCCGTAACCACTACGTGGTAACCAATCCCATAATTATATATACAAGGACTTATTTCCCACCTGGACAAATAACAGATCACTGGCTAATATCCTCATTGCTTGGAATTGTGGTAGTTGGAAAAAACATCCTGGCTGAATATTAAATATGCAGCGTCCTCTGATATCCCAAAGAACCGTGTTATTGGTGGTAGGTGTTCTTTTCCACTTACTGTACTTATGGTCCATATTTGACATTTATTTCGTGTCACCTTTGGTCCATGGGATGCAGCAACATAGAAGTACACCTAATCCTCCTGCAAAGCGTCTTTTCCTTATGGTGGGAGATGGTCAAAAAGCAGAAACGACATTTTCTAAAGTTCACCACCCGGAGATGGATGAAGACATATTTCTTGCACCATATCTAAGATCCATCATCCGAAATGAGGGAACTTATGGAATTTCACACACAAGAATGCCGACCGAGTCGAGGCCCGGTCATGTGGCTATGATTGCCGGTTTTTATGAGGATGTGAGTGCTGTTACTAAGGGCTGGAAGGAGAATCCTGTCGATTTCGACTCCTTCCTCAACCAAACTTCCCATTCCTACACTTTCGGATCGCCGGACATTCTTCCGATGTTTGCCAAAGGTGCGTCCGACTCTGGGAAAGTTGAAATGTGGATGTACGGAGCCGAATTCGAGGATTTCACGCACTCTTCAATTGATCTCGACCAGTATGTCTTTGATCATCTGGACTCATTGTTTCAAAACTCCACTCAGAATAGCACTTTATCTAAACAGATCCACCATGATCAAACTGTCTTCTTCTTGCATCTTTTGGGAACGGATACCGCTGGTCACAGTTATCGTCCTTACTCTGTTGAATATTACGACAATATCCGGTATACCGACAAGATGATCAAGCGCCTAGTCAAACAGGCAAATGACTTCTTTGGTGACGATAAGTCTGCCTTTATCTTTACGGCTGATCACGGAATGAGCGACTTTGGCTCACACGGTGATGGACATCCAAATAACACCCGTACACCGTTTATTTGTTGGGGTGCCGGTTGCAGCAAGCCGGTGCACATTAATCCAGATGAAAACGAGTATTTGCAGGATCCATACGAGGCAGAAGAGATGCAGAATTGGTACTTAGATGATATTAAGCGAAATGACCTCAAACAGGCAGATATTACATCTTTGATGAGCTATCTTATTGGCTCTAATTACCCAGCCAACTCAGTTGGTGAGCTTCCAGTCGAATATCTCGATGACAGCATTCCTAAGAAGGTCAGGGGTCTTTATGTCAATGCATTGAGTATTCTCGAGCAGTATCATGTGAAGTTATCAGAAGTTTTGGCCACACAACTAAACTTTAAACCATTTCCAGGTTTTGAGCTCAAGCCAATTGAAAAATACACCGCTGAAATTGAATCTCTTCTTTCAAAACTAGAGTCAGATCCATCCCTAGAGGATAAGACTATCCATACAATTGAACAGTTCATTAACACCACCTTGGAAGGATTGGATTATCTTCAGAAGTACAACTGGATGTTGATGAGGACAATTGTCACATTAGGGTTCATCGGATGGATCATATATTCGTATACCATGTTTCTTGAACTCTTTGTTCTTCACACAGAAACTACTGTCAAAGCTAAACCCGTCAAGACTGAAAACTCCGGTAATGGCTTTATCCATCTTGTTGCTCTCGGAATCTATTCGGCAGTTGTAGCCGTTTTTGTCATCGAAAGGGCACCTTTGGACAATTTCCTATATGCTGCTTTCCCAGTATTTTTCTGGGATCAGATCTTGGTTAAGAGAACTCAATTGATATCTGGAACCGCGATCTTTTTTAGTGGAATGGGCAAGTTGACCATCGGCCTTATCTTTGTTGCAATATTGGCTTTCTTTGAGGCCGTTGCATACGGATTCACGCATCGAGAGATATTCACATTTATGTTCATTCTTTTGGGATTGTATCCGATTATCTTGGATCGTAAGAAGCACCAAATTGGCCTTAAAACGATCATATATTGGATTGTGCTCAGTGTTTGCCTTTCATATTTCCCATCGCAGAATCCGGTTAAAACAGAGAACTTACAATTGATTGTGGGTTCTGGTGTCTTAATGATAATTACCGGATTCATTTGCTTCTTAAAATGTCCGACGATGTCCGGATACACCAGAAATGTGATCTTTATTCAGTTGCTACTTATCGCATCGTCAATTTACTCGGTGAGTATAGCTACTATTTCGTTACAGAAGAAGGAAGGTCTTCCAAAGGTGGCACAGATACTTAACTGGTTCAACTTAACATTCTCGCTCATTGTTCCTTACTATCTACATTCATTGCATCCAAACAGAAACTACAAAGTTCGATACTTGGTGATTTACTTGGTTTTTGCACCAACGTTTTTGATTTTGACCATATCCTTCGAGGCTTTGTTCTACGTTCTTTTTGCTTTAATGCTAATCGAATGGATCGATATCGAAAATCATCTCAGGGACAGTGGAACAAAATGGATGCAGCTTTTACGAGTTGCCATCATTGGATTCTTTTACTTGCAAATCGCGTTCTTTGGAACAGGAAACGTCTCTTCAATATCCTCATTTTCTCTAGAGTCAGTTTATAGATTGTTACCAATTTTTGATCCATTCCCAATGGGTGCATTGCTTGTGCTCAAGCTCATTATCCCATACATTCTTCTCAGTATCAGCTTGGGACTCATGAATGTGAAACTTCATTTGAGAATCTTTTCGATTTCAACTTTGCTCATTTCCTTCAGTGTGATCCTCTCGCTCAATTTCTTCTTTATGGTGAAAACTGAAGGTTCGTGGTTGGACATTGGCCTTACCATTTCAAACTACTGCCTTGCAATTTTGAGCTCATTGTTCATGATTACTTTAGAGTTCACCTCACACTTGCTTCTCCATGATGTCGTTATAACTGATGTTGATGCATCCTTAAAGATGACCGATAAAGGTTATGAAGATATTTTAAAGGAAATAGAGCGCGATTCTTTGCAGGATGGATCTATTGCCAGCCGTGTGAGAAGAAGAGGGAGTGGAAAGAGTAAGGCGAATTAGATGATTAGATACCGGCTATATAATTAGATATATGAAATTTCACCATCACTTTGTAAAACTAAATATGGTTCAAGTGTAAACACGAAAGAAAAAGTTTAGTTTGTTATTTGGGACTATTCCTCTAATTAATACAACTCAAATCACGTAGGATAACTTGTTGGGGAAGCAAGCATCAGAAAATATGGCCTCACATAATAATAAAATTTGCTCACTTTATCGGCTTGGAGGATGACTCGAACTTTCTCAAAGATAAGGATTGCCTGAAGAGCTGAAATAATTATGAGAGTGGAAAAAAATACAAATAAATTCTGTCTGGGATTTTTCCATTTCGGGTATACAGTGTGCATTGAAAAAAAAAAAGATGAAATACTCCACACTAGTGCATGTTGATTGTAGTGCAATCTCAAACACAAGGACTACCGGCCGATATTAACGAAAACCCTTATTTTATGTTGCTGCCTAACTAGGGGTCATAAAAATTGGCAAAATTCAGCAGAAGAAGACTGCCACCATATCATAATAAACTACGAGGGAAAGATAATTTAAACCGTGTGATTCGTTTGTAGCTTGGAATGTATAAGGTATAATCTGAGAAATATGAACCCGAAAGCCCCAACAAATATCTTCTAATAGAAACAGCCCAGGTTACGGATATTTCCCGATTTTCTTTTGCAATGCTAGTGGGGAAGATCGGAAATGATGAATGCGATGAATCATAAAAAATATGTACAGTACTTCTTTTAACCCACCTAGGGTTTTAACGGAGATTCTAAACGATGTGTCAAAAAAAAAAGGCATGAAAATTAAGAATAATAGAAAAAAAAATTCTCTCCATCATGGAACTTTGCGGGCTTGAGGAGCGGGAGTCAGAAAAAACTTTTCCGGCCTTAAACAGCAAGGTAAGCAAATAGCTACCATAGTATTGAAGGGCAGCGCAAAGAGGGCATTAGCAACATACACCATATGCTGCAAACACAAATAAAATGCCTAGCATGATGAGTTCTTACGGGATAAAGTGAAAAATGTGGAATGCATAGTTGTTGAGGGGATACTATGCCAAATATGTTGTTGTTGCTATTGCCAATTAGGGCGCACGTTATATTGCTGTATTACTGTATTACCTGTTAAAGCCAAACCCGAAGGCACATTGCCCGATAGTGCTACATGCATTTTGAGGGTCAATCAAACCTTTCCAATTTTTTTTACTCACCCCTACCAATTATTGTATGTTTACACATTATACACATACCTTGGAAAGGTTAAGGCACTCCTTTCTAGTGCCTTTCCTTAGATCTAGACACAGACCCAGGCGTACTTTATTAGCGGGTTATTGATGATATTCCGGTAATTTGTTGGCAACTTGCTGGTAATTTATGGTAATTTATTGGTAATTTACTTGTAATTAACTAGTAATTAACTAGTAATAAACTAGTAATTAACTAGTCATTTATTTACTGTATTAGTAGCTTATTAGCGCCTGATTTCCCCATATGTCCTAAATTCCGAGAGACCTGTGGGCTATCACTATCCGGCATCAAATTTTTTATAGGACCGGCACGGGCCCCATCTAATATCCGCGCACTAATACGGTTTGAAAAACGTGATTGCGTAAATGTCCTATTATAGAAAAAAAAGGATGATCAGGAAAATGAAAAAAAAAGCTTTGGTGTTTCTGTGCAAAATAACCCCGCGAGGGTACACGTGAAACATTTGACACAATCGGATAAGGAAGGAAAATATTGAACAGGTGTGGCGGGAAGGAAATGGGACGAAAAATTTTTCTTACACTAGTTTTCTAGGCTGTTCTAAGCAAGGAGATATTAATTTTTTGACTCACCAAGTGTTTCTTTTTCCGTGTTTAGGTGTGGGGTCATTCACTTTTGTCTTGGCTCCATTATTCAGCGGGCAGGGCCTAAATGGGCATGGTGCCACGAGTTGGGGGAATTACGATATTACATTAGCCCAATTTTTTTTTTTCGGTCTATAAAATGTGAAGGATTTTTCGGATGTAACCACTAGCTTCAATTTTTCCAAACGTTTCAGATCTTTTATAAAAGATTGGATCTGCCCATTGGTTTTTTTTTCAGTTTTCACTTCTATTCTGAAAGAATAACTCTTTTATAAACTTCTTCCATCTCCAACTTTTTCATACCCATATTGCATTATCTATTTGTTGGATATTGGCTTCTCACCTATACATACATTTGAATATATACACGAGTATTACTGATCAATTCGGGTCAGCCCACAACAGAAATATTAAAGTTTGAAACTCATTCAGTTCAAGCTCTCTATACATATTACTCTCATTAGTCTTGCAAGTGAAAAATGTCTGCCTTTGAGGATTTCTGCATCGTTTGCGACAAGCAGTGTGCTCCTAACTCTGTTTATTGCTCAGAGGAATGCCGCCGTTTGGATGAAGAACAAAGCTTTTCTCCATCTCTGTCTGCTTGCAACTCGATAAATCAATACTACGGGGAGGATTCAGCAACGCCTGCCCTCATTCCTAAAGTGACATCACCTCTTCTGACGCCACAATTTTTACCTAGAAGCACAATTTCTTACTGCGCATCACAGAACGTGCACGGAATAAGCAGAAATGTGCTCTCTACACCCGAGCCGAAGACTTTGAGCTATGAATCGCCAATGCTATCGTGCTCTTCTTGCAAGGATTCCGGTGATTTGGATTGTAACAGCCTCGATCTTAATGCTGCAAGTGCTGTTAGAATGGACAAATCGCACTCTTTCGGAAGTTTGCATGTTGTTTCCAACGTTTCGAACGTTCTCGACAGCTGTGCATCGGAAAATTATAGAAAGTGGCTGGCGATGCATTAGCCTAACAGCACACGAAAAGCATAAACAGAGCACCAATTCAAGACAAAGCCTCTTGGATGCATCTGGTAACAGGACAGCTACAAAGGCGCCAACAAAATTGAAGTGCGCGGACAAAATAACAGAAAATACAGCATTAAACCGGAAATGATTACGCCAAATGGGTGAATATTCATAGCATTGTGAAACAGTCTGGATGATTCTTTTCAGGCTTTTAGCATTGAATTTATTCACCTTTGATTTTTGCTCTACGATGTGGTGTGAACACATGGCAAAAACTCATCCGGGAAAATAAAATTAAGATAAATATATGAAAATATTCATGGTTGGTGCTAGCTGTTGAATCGGTTGGGCTGGTTAAAGAAAATCAGAAGCCGATTAAACGACAAACTCCGCCACCTCCTTCGGAGTTAATCATTTTCATTTTTCTTTGCTTCTATATAAAGTACATAAAATTAGGTAATAAAGGTTTTAAATTTGGGTTTGGATAAATTGTTATTTTTCTTGCTTTAGTGTTTTTTCCCGTAGTGCTTTAATTCGGTGGTGCAGATCGTCGTATCCGTCGGTGTTTCCTTACTTCCGAAAATGCGAAAAACATGGGGTGTCAATCTCGAACACCGGTTTAGTACGCACGGCTGATTATTTTGGGCTAGGCTCATTTTGATTACGTAGTTTTTTTTTTTTAAGATCGTTCTGGTGAAAAAAAAAAGGCTAGATTTTTCATACCCCAGAGAAATAGATGATCATTAATTAGACTGTAGCACCTATGCAATAATACAAATGGGCGGTGACATTTTTGTAAATCCCATTTCAGCTACTTTATTGAACCAGCAAAAACGCGGTAATGGCATCTCTAACGAATTACGTCATGCTTTCTCTTTCTTTAATACCGTCTACAGCATCGTGCAATATGCACCCGAGCCTCCAAATTAATCAAACCATGTTTATGTTCTATGAACTCTGTGGATGTAGATAGTAAATTTTTCATTCCTTTATCCTTGAGCCCATACAGATATTGAATTTTTGCTTCGGAATAATGCTGCCAGTAACTAAGTGCTTTGATCATACTGCTGTTTAGCAAAGTGAGACAAAGCTGATAATCCTAGGACTACCACTTATAATTTGGAATTTATTCCCTTTATCCTCTTCGATATTGTTTATTGGTTTCAGACAAGCGGATTGGTAATTTCGCAATAATTGGCTATCCATAACTCATTGCTTAATGCAAATCCTATGAGGTTTCATCTTCGACTCTTCACGGAAAGTAGAAAGAAACTAATATGCGGTCGATTGACGCGCCGATTAGCCGAATACTCGCTGCTGATTCAGTCTGACTACATAAAGCACATTTTCCATTTCATTTACAGAAGACAATGCACATGCCTTCAGGCCACGTTTGTGTTACATTTATACGCAATGATTACAAGAAAACAGTTTATAGATGTCTATTAGCAAAATTCTGAGATATAAACATGAAGTAGTAGAAAACTTCCAATACTCCTCTTATTTCTTCATACTCTCTGCTCCTCTGACGATATACACGGTATCCAAATCCTGTATTTCCTTATTTACTCTTCCATTGGATGGAATGTAAACAAAATCCTTGTCCGCAAGAGAGGCGGCATCCTTTGCAGTCTTCTCACCATATCTGCGAGCTCTAAAGACGGTCAGTTTTTGTGATTCATCAGTCGACATGTTGTTAACGTTTTTAATCCTCATCAAATCCGAGAAACTATCAAGCATGCGACCGACTGGCCATGCCTTAGAGCAGAATAATGGAACCTGATCATGCTTTTCGCTTGCATTTGGGTCAATATAAATACAGTGCACATATATTCTTTGAGAAGAAGAAACACGGTTATCACCTTTAGCCGCTTTTTTAAGTCTTGCCAATGATACTAGGCGCTGAGTTGAAGACTGCTTACCCGAAAATCCGGAATAAAGACCCAGGAGTTTACTTTTGCCGTGCAACTTGCCACTTGAGCTGTTATGTGTACCTCCATGCTTTCCCATAAATGTTTTAAGTCTAAACAAAGCCGACTCCACACCTGTAATTGGCTTTGTGCTTTGTGATTTCGTACTTTCCTCATCCTTCGATGTCCCTAGACGCCTTCCAAACAGATAGGTCCCCCTTTTGTGTTGATGCTTAGCCTTTTCATTCGCATCCCTCCTCATTTTCTCAACATCTGGGAATAGTGATGATGCTGGGGGTAATTTGCTGGTATCAATATTCTTATTATCACCATCCGTCCGCTTTTTCCTCATTTGAACTATGCATTTGTGCTCGTTAAATTGCTTGCGATGCTCATTGCAAAATGACATCGAACACTTTGGACATGTGTATGGAAGGAAATCAAGCCTTCGACAAATACAGCAGTGTTTGCCAATATCAAGCATTCCCTGCTCGTGTATTGTAGTCATTTTTGGATCGTTTCAATATATATTTTGTGTGATTTTGTAAATATTAGTATATGCCAATGGTAAGAATGCTTCTGGTAACTGTGGAAGTTTGTAGTACAGAACAGACATTCCTGTCAAGAAAATAGAGCATTATTTATACTCCAGATTTCGTAATCTGTCGTTTTGCCGCATTTGCCACGCTGACAAATTAGTCGCGTCGGTAGAAGGCACTGGAAAGAAACAGAGAATTATGGGCGGAAGAAAAAAAAGAGGGCGAAAAAAGATTAAGATCATGAAGTGGTGTAAGGATGTCAATATTCTAAAATTTTCACCACATTTCTGCGTCTTGCGTATCTTTTCTATGCTTGCAAGTTAGTGCTGAAGCGTACTCTTTCGAACAAAACTAGGGATAAGGTGCACACAAAGACCAATTAAGTTCATTAGCAAATGATCTGCGATTTGAACGTGGTTTACCCACAGGATGACTTTGACGTGTTTCCAGGGGCAAGGGAACTCAACAAACTTAAAGGTTGCCTGGCAGTGCTAGAACAGCTTGGATATACACATATTGCATTGAACTTCGAACCCAAGTGGACTTCCGGCACAATTAACAAACATATGCCCGGAGATATACAAAAGGTGAATCCTATTAACGTTGATAAGGATTTCCCTGAGTTTAAAGGAAGGCTGAAGATATATAGTCGGATAACATTGAAGATTGACGATCCATCACAATGTCAAAACATCACAAAGTTCCAGCAGGTTTTCGATATTGTGGCTGTGGAACCACAGACAGAGCGTGCATTGCAGTTGGCAATCACGAATTTGGAGGTGGATATAATCACGTTCAACTACCGGGAAAGACTGCCGTGCTATTTGAAGCATAAAACAATTGGTGCTGCTACCGAGAAAGGTATACACTTTGAGATTAAATACTCTGACATTTTGGAAAGTGGCACACATGCCAGAGCACAGGCTATATCGAATATCAAGCAGCTTATAAGAGCATCGCGATCACGTGGCTTATTGTGCACCAGTGGGATAACGTTTGAGGAAAGATCACGTGCAAGAGCTTACTGTGATGTTTCTGTTTTGCTTGAATTTATGGGATTGGACCGCAATCGGGCTAGTCAGGCGTTTAAGGACTGGAGTTTGGATGTGCTTTTATCCGGAAGACTTCGGATTAAGTCGTATAAGCAAGTGATTGCGGTAAGTGGAGATGGGGGACTCATTGATAACAGTTTAGAGCAGAATGATTGGTCGTTGAAGAGGAAAGATGCACCTACGAATATCAAAATCGACGCCCGCGGATACAAGAAAAGGAGGTTAGTGGAGAAAGATTGATTGGGGAATTTTACAACGCATTTATAAATGATATATTGATGTGATGGTATGCCGGTACGCTCTATAGGACGGTGAATGCAATGTGTATTCAATATTATGAATCGGCAGCAGTTGTCAGATAGAAAAGAGATGAAGTAGGATTTTGGGAGCAAATAGAACCAGGAAAGGTGTGAAGTTCTGGAAGCATAGAGTTTAACTCCGGAATGCACAAAACCACACTCCCCGTCCCAAGAAATGCAAAAAATACACACGACTGTATTTCTATATAGTTATATGTAGGAAAGATGGCCGCGGTCTAGTTATGGGCCTCATAGCCACTTTTCTGTGTGCTGTAGATGTAGACCTTGGACTTTTTATGCTTGGGTTGCGAAGTGAGACTAGCGTTTCTCAATGGAGGACTCAAATTAGCTGGCCGTCGTTTTTTGGGTATCAGCTGTGGATATGGAGCTCTGAGTCGAACAGAATCATCTGTGATGTTTATAAAAGTCTTTCTTGGAACTCTGATTGGGCGGGAAAATGACTTTGGCGGGCTAAATGGAGCATTCTTGCTCATCAGGCCACCTTTCAAACTCCTCTTTGGCTTTTTGATTGCAGATAGAAGATACCTGTTTCTCATCTTATTCTGATGCCTGGCCTTTTCCAAAAGCCTGCTTTTGAAGACGGGCTTTGGTGCACTGGTGCCTAGTAGTCGCATGCCTCTTTTGGGTAGCATAGCGTGGTCTATTGTCTTAACCTTGTGTTTCTCCTTCTCCTTATTCATCAGTCTTGTCAGCTGCTTAAAGGTCCGCGTGGCCTCTTTTTGCTGCTCCTCTTTTTCCCTCGCATACTTTTCATAAAGTTGTCTTGACGGGACCCTGACTTTTCTCCCGGAACTCATCTGCTCAACAACTAAAGGCCTGTTTGGGAATTCCCTTGCTATAAGTGATTGCCATATTGGATCCGATTGGGAAACCAAGTGGGGTGATTTCAGCTCTATTTGCCGTAGTGCCTTTGCAGTTTTCTTCTTCAACACTGGCTCAACAAGATGATACGGTGTAGTGCCAACATCTGTGATGAGATGCACATTTTCAATGCATTTGAGAGTTGCAAGAAATACCAACGACGGGAATTTCTGATGTCGCTGTTTGTCCATATTTCGTGAAAATTTGATTCAATTACTTCGAGGCAGTTCGATGAACCTGTATGTATTGGCAGTTCTCAAATGTAATACAACTTGGATACTTTGCTTGTTGTAGTTATCGTCTCGAATCCTCGAGTCACATAAAGTATCGGATAATGGAACTTCAAATAGACGGGTGGAAAGATATCTGGTAACTTTCTGAAAGGTTTTATCAAAGCTTGGGTTAAATTGGTTGGCCTATGATCGTCAGATACTTAATTCATTTAGTGTATGGAATTTAGCCTGTAGGAAGAAAGAGATAAGCCGGAAAGTGATTGTGCCGGCAAGCAAAAAAAAAAGAGGGGTGAAAAAGTTTCTCGCCGAAGACCTGATTTGTGCTATGCTTAATATTTAACAGGGTAGAAGGTGCATTTGGGTAGGAGGATGGAATAAAAGTGATTTGGGTGCATGGTGAATGCATTTTCTGTTTCACTTATTAATACTTGTATATATTAACGCAAATTTACTGGTTGTAAGAGGTTTTCAGAGACTGGTCTTGGAAAGCATTAGGTGGTAATTGCCGGAGGTATTCTTACGTAATATTAGTGCAATATTAGTGCAATATTTCAGCAATATTATGTTGACGGTCTGTACTTAGTATTGGGTGTGAAGCGGATAGGTAATGATTGTTTCTTCAGTCAGTGTACTTGCACCATTCATTCTTTCATTACTTGTAATTTTCAGCTCTAAATTTATCTTTTCAAATCCAACTGCCACTTTCAGTAATGGCACTTATCTACTCATCTTGCTTATAGGAATATGGCTGCCTGAAACATTCTAGTCTATTATTCCTTATGGTTGGTCGGCTCTTTCTTTAATGTGAACATTCTCTGTTTCAGTTATTACGCTCTATGCTCTATTTTCACAAGCTGCCGCATAACTTCCCTGCAGTGTGCAGTATGTGCATAATTGCCAATAGGAAGATGGTATGAAGCATTGTATTTCAAAGTCTTGCCATATGGAGACATGTACCACAGATGTATACTGTATTTGCTTTGGGATTTTAACCGTTTTGATCTGCTAACAATGGAAGTTAATGTTGGAGTTGGTGCCAAAACAATAGAAGTATAGAATAAGGTTCTAAGTAGAGCATTGTCTGCTGCCTAGGTTGTCGTATAAGAAGAGCAATTGTAGAAAGATGAGATATCCTCTTGCATCTATCTTATGTACAGGCTGTATACTACGATGGATATCGAAGACCGTACTAATCTGATAACTCTAAAATCCTCGGTGGTTCAGAAGTTTCTGAAGTTTAAGACCCTGCTAAAGTTGTACCAGGTTTATTTTTGAATTCTAAATTTTAGTATGAGCACATGAGGACATCTTAGCTTTACAGTTGTCGTTGCTTTTCTTATTAGATGGCATACTCAGAACTTCTTTGTTTATGCCTCTATTGTTTTGACAGACTTTTCTATTAGATTCGTCCACAGTTGAGTTTAGATAACTGCTTTGCTTTGCTTATTCCAAGAAAGTCTTGATGTGTATTTCCATTTAGTTCATTAGTTGTTTTGGTTTTATACTTTTAGCCTTGAAACACTCAATATACCAGATAACGAAAACTTCATAGAGTAGTGGGTGCCACTTTGAAAATAACATAAATATTACAATCCGTGCCGGGTTGTGTTCTTTTCTGAAAGGCTGAGAGATTTCATTGCAACGAATAAGATTGATATTTATGCACATCCTGTTGTAGTGTGTAGTGTCGGGAGAATTCCCTTTCTTTGCTTTGGTGTATTCTCTTGCTATCGCATAGTAATTTTCATAACTATTATCACATACAAATTTCCTTATCTCATATTAACCCTTCCTACCCCATAGATATTCCTCCTACCTCATAGATATTTCCACTCCTATCTCATATTTCATGACTTCCTATATCATACCAAATTCCATTCATACTAATTTCCACTTCCTACATCATACATACTCTTCTTCCTATATCATACTAATTCCACTTCTTTCTCATACTAGTTTTCATTTCTATTACTTTATACATATTCTCATTCATTCACATCCCACCCCTTTCAATCAACTGCGACAATCCAAATACCCCACGTCCTCCACCCACAAGTTTACCGAGTTATCCGTCAAGATCCGCTGGTACTTCACGGCGAGTTGCCTAATCTGGGCAACATCATCCAGGCAGCACGCCACTTTTGCCAGAACCGTCGCCAACTGCGACGCATACGGCCAAGTACTCGCAAAATAGTCGAGCATCTCGCGCGCAAGCGGAAGATTCGTGCGCACCTGCAGCAGGTCGATGCAACGGTGGCACAAGCAGTAGAGTAAGACCCTGTTTGCGGAAAGAAAACGGTAAAAAATGACCCAGCTGCAGGGGAACCAGGTAGAGGTATAAATGCTGTAGGAGAAGGACAAGGCTTGCAATGCGCAGCGGCCCAAAAGGTCCATTATCTCGGGCGCAGGGTGCGCACACAACCGGCACGGCTTGTATAGCGCGATTAGCAGGTTGTAGTACTCCGCGTTGAACCACGCGGTGGGGTTGTGCATCGGGGTGCGCGACGCGCCCGGCATCCCGCCCTGCATCCCGCTCAGTGCACTCTTCGCCAGCTGCGCCCGGTAGCCCCTGCAGCGCCCGTACCATGCCTCAACCTCCTTGCGGAGCGCATCATAGATCGCCCTGCGGTCTTCCGCAGTGCCGAACGACTCCACGGCGCGCGCAGCATGGATATTCTGCATGATCAATCCCTCCACACGGTACATCTCGATGATGCGCTTCGAGATCTCGATGTCCGCCTGTGACTCCTCGCGCCTGCGCAGCGGGAGCGACGCGTCGACGTCGTCGTCGCCGATGCAAACTGGGCGGCCGAGCGTCAACGACACCATGCGGTCGAGCGAGTACGCGGCGAAGAGCACGCGCACGTTGGCGCCGGGGCGCCGGTGCAGGTTGGCCGACAGCACCAGCCGACCCAGCGCACCCACCGCCATCCAGCAGTGCGCGATCTGCGTCCCGTACACCAAGTACGCGCAGTAGAGAGCAAGGATGCGCACCGCCTCCACGCCCGTGAGCGCAATGCCGGGGCCTTCAAGCGTCTTCTGCGCGCGCCGGATGAAGAACTCCGGATACCGCTGCACCTTCGAGGCGGTGCCCGCCGACTCCAGCACGCGGCACCCTAGAGCAAGCACCAGCAGGAGCTCTGCGGTTGGTGCAGCTGCTAGCGCAGGCCCCGATGGCTCTCCGGCAAAGTGCAACGAGTGCGCACGCCGCCGCACAACCTTCTCCTCCAAGAACGGATACTCGCGCTGCGTGTGCGCAAAGTACGCGTCCAGCGCAGCCGCCATCACCGTGCGCGTCGGCTCGCTCGACGGCTCGATCATGTGCGCCGTCTCCAGGCCGATCATGCTGCGCACAATTTCTGTGTTGCAGGAATCTTCGGAGCGGCTTGCGGATCCAAGCGGCCGAAACGATGCGCTGAAGTTCGTCTGCGGAGAAATTGGCTTGTGTGTTTTCATGCTTGAAATAAATCCGCTGACATCCGGAGAGCCCAACCGAGGTTTTTTGAACCGCCGGACTCCGGGCGCGGTTTGCGAACTTGTGAACCGGCTCGCAAAAATCCGCGCCTCCGGAGAATTTTGTGCGGCTGCCGCATGCGCCAAAGGCGCTCCGGAGGTTGCGGGCGCATTAAGCGCAGGATGCGCGCTAGACTCGGCGGACGCCGTGAGAGCCGCAGACGCCGACTTCTCGCAGGCCTCATCGGTGTTCACCATCGAGGAGACAGGTGCGGCTTGCGCGTGAGCGCCGATGTTGGCATTTGCGCCGGCGCCACCGCCGGCGCCACCGCCGGAGCTCGCGCTCGCACCCACCTCCTTGCCGTCAGGCGTCTGCGAAGATATCGACGACGACACCAAAGATGCATTGTTGGCATTTTGCATCACGCTGCTACTAAAAGTGGTGCTTGAATCGAACGAGGCTGTGCCACGGCCCATTGGTGATATCTGGGGCAACGAGGAGGAGAGCGCTGGTGGAAGTGGGAGCACCGGCGGGATGCGCGGAAGCGTACCGTCACCTGCGCTGCTAATGTTGTTGAGCACTGGCGCTGACGCCTTCTGAGTGCCGCGGAGCGCCGACTGCTGCTGGCGCATAGAGTAGATGCCCAGCGGTGGGAGCAGCGTTGTGGAAGCCGCGGAGCCCGCGATGGAACCCGGGTGCGGAGGCCCGTTTGTTGCGCCAATGACAGAGCCTGCGCCTGGTGCTGAAATAATGGAAGGCGGACCCATGGTGGAGAGCGCACCGGGCGCAGAAAAAATACTGGTGGCGCGCGCAGGTTGGCCGGGCGCAGCTGTGGTGAGAGCACCAAGCGGCGACTGCGAGGCCTGCGGCTGCAATGGCAGAGGCGCTTGGAAGGCGCGCAAAAAGTTGTCCGATCTCTGCGGCAACCCCGAGATCGGAGGAAGAACGTTCCCCGCGATTACCGGCATTGCAGCCAGATTTGCTCCACCACTACCAAGATGATTATTTTCATTATTGTTATTTTGTGTATGAATTTGTGCATTGTTATTTTCTGGAGGCTCTGTTCCACTGAATCCGCTCCCATTCAAAATACTGCCATTTTTACTCGGCCCGTTTCCCGGTTGTGGACGCTTCCTCTTGTTTTTTCTTTCCACATATTCACACACTTTATTCTGCTTGCGGCAGTTTGCACACTTTGGAAACTCCTTCGAACACTTTTTCTTCAACCTCCGGCACCGTGTGCACGCATATTGATTATGTGGCTTGTCACTCATTTGTGGCTGGAAAAAAAAAAAATTTGATTCTTATTTTTTTTTTTATTGTTGATGTGTTGACAAGATATGACTAAAATTTTCTGTCCCTTGTTTCTTCCCAAACTGAATCAGCAAACCGTCAACTGACTCAAATTCAAAGTGATAAATTTCTAAAGTCCAGGTTTTGATTCGAAGATAATGAAATTTCCCCTCGCTAATTAATTTTTGTTTTAGCGTGTGCGCCTATTTTTTTTTTTTTTCTTCTTCCCCTATTATATTCGCTTTGGGTCGTAGGAGTCAAAAGATATTGGTTCGATCTGATAGCCAAAATTCAAATCGCTCTCAGATTGCATGTAATTTCTATCGATTATTTGATGATCACTGATCTCACTAAACGTTTTTTGTGGATTCTCGTGTATAAGTTGTCGTTGGTATATTGGCGCTGTGTAGACTCAGTCCTTTGGTCTTCGTAAAGGAGGAAAAAATGGTTCATATGATTAAAGGATAATAGTCGAAATGGAAAAGGGAATCGCGGTCCTTTTAAATGAACTTATAGACTATCATGGGTTTTCCCAATCTGTTAGGTCAAATGGGATTTCCTCCTCTTTTTTTTTTTCCTTTTGTCTCATCAATTGATTCTCTACACCCCTCGAAATGTGACCACTTTTTCCTTTTTTTTTGTTTCTTCTGCATCTGACCCCGGCCAAACTACTGCCGTTCGCACCCCCTAATCATATTAATTTTTATTTAATTTTTTTTTTTTTTTGATTCTTATTTATTTTTTCATTATCATTGTCCTTGCTTGTTTGCGCAGTAAATTTTTTCCTTCTCCTACATGAAAATAAGGCTTTTCTAATTTGCTGGAGTCGGCACCCGTCTTTTTGTGGCTGTCGGGGTTTTTTTTTTCAACCATCGCGGAATTCGAGTGAATTTTTGCTCGAACTCCTGCGGCGGAGGTTACGGAGAAAAGGAGTACCTCGAAAACCTCCGTCCTTTTTTCTAACAGCTGCCGAGACTCCGGCAAACCCATACCCGGACGGCACTTTTTTCCCCGATCGGACGTCTCTCTTCAGTCACGTGATGATTTCTTCACATCTAAAGTTCCATTCTTAGTATTTACTTTTTACTGTGGTGTGTATATCCTTATTGCCAAATACGTCAGATGCTTATTTGATCCTTTATTTTAAATATTCGGTCCGCATTTTTTAAGAGTATTTGCAAAGTCGAATAGAGGGATAGAGATGGGCATGTGGCTCAAGCGGCATTTTGCAACAAGTGAGAAAAATCGAAATAAAAATCGAGTTAGTCGAAAACAAACGAAAAATAAAGAAAGGGGGGAAAAAATAGAAAGAAAGAAAGTCAAAAAAAAAATCAAAAAAAAATCAAAAAAAAATCAAAAAAAATTCTTCCCCCAGTTCGTTGGTAACGGGGAAACCCACCCGTGAGTACATTAATCCAATATCGATCGATCGACGCGACTATTAATCCGCGAAATTCTCGCTTTTCGGCCCCGCCTTGTTTATGTAAACATCCAGGATAAATAAAGAATAAAGAAAAAAGTATTATTCTAAATGGAATGAGTCCGTACACAAAACTGATTTCCTTTTCGATTGCACACTTTACAATTAGTCTTTGCACTTTTTCTCATCATATCGTTTAATATTGACCAGGAAAAAGATAGTGCATCTGCTAGCGGCAATTGGTGATGTCGCTGAGAAGTGAATATTCAGGTGGATCATTTAATTCATCAAATACCCAAAAGAGTCAAATAGCAACAAGTACGACCTCAACCACCAGCCACAACAGTAACTATGACTCCCTAAGAAAATTCGGCCATGTGCGAACACCATGTTTGCGGAAATCGGTGGTTTTGGATGGTTCTAACGACAAAAGTAATCCTAATAATTGGACCATGCCGGATAAAGCCAGTTCTGGCAAAGGAGACGGCGAACACTTGGGAGATACATCTCTATACGAAGACATGGGTCAATTAACTATTTCTGGAAACGATGATCTGGTTGTAAGGAATGGTGACAAGCAAAAAAAATATCAAAGCATGGATCAAAAAGCGGCGATTTCCGTATTAGATCGTGTTCTTTTAAGAAGAAGACAAATTCGAGAAACGGCAGCTGGAAAGCAGCAGAAGACCAATCAAGACAAAAAGAAGCTGCCATTGCATGATTCATCAAATGGAAAAGAGTCCGGTCGCATTGGAAGAATTTCCGCTGGCGAAAATTCAAATAATGCAAGTCTGTCAAATGAACAAACAGCTTACGGACGAGCAACAGAGGAGTTACAGAGATTACGAACTCAGGTGACGGATTATCAGGTGCAGTTAAAGCTTCAGAGTGATTTCATAAGGCATCTGATGGATTCTGAAGGGTTCGAAGATGGAGAAATAAGTGGGCCGGGAGAAATTGAGGATTTAAGTAGTGATTCGAGCTCGATGAAATTGTTGGAAAGCATGCTAAGTGAAATTTCAGAGTGGATAGATGACAGTTTTGGCGATCTTGTTGCGAAAGTCTCGCCAGAGCAGCTAGCTGAATTCGATAAGAGTGATGATTTACGTGAAAAGCTTGTTATTGCAAGATCGAACTTTTCGGATTCGTTGGAGAGATGTGAAATGCAAATGAAGAAGCTTGCCGATTTGGGAAGTACTGCAAAGGAGATGCAGAAGCAGTTGGAGGATGATGTGGGCATGTTGAAAGATCAAGGAGTGAAGATATCTGGGCTTGAGAGTTCGTTGAGTAAGTATAAAACGATTCAAGGGGATTTGGTCAAACTTCGACAGTCGTACGAACAATTACAACTAAAACTGTTGAAGGCAGAGACGGAGAAGCAGAGATTGGAAAAGGAGAAAAAGGAAATTGCGGGACGGGGATCGGACATTCGGAATTCGCAGAACGGAGATTTGCAGCAGGAACGGGAAGATATTGAAGGGAAGCAGAAGCAAATTGATCAGCAGCAAGAGGAAATAGATCAACAGGAGCAAGAAAATTTCCGACAGCAGGAGAAAATAGATCAACAGCAACAAGAAAATGTCCGACAACAAGAGAAAATCAACGCTCAGCGGGAGAAAATTGCCTCATTGGAGTCTGAGTTGCGGGCAAAGGAGGCGGAGATCGACGAGATGAGCAAGAAAGTGGAAGCTGCAACCGGTGAAATGTCGAATTTACAGAATCAGGTGCGGTCCTTGAAGAAGCAGGCATCGGGTTTGGCACAAAGACCATCAAAAAACTTAGAAACACGTAATATCGGCCGTCAAGTGGCCTCGTTACCCGGAACTCCGATCAGGAGGATGCTTGGTGAAACGAAAGATGAGTCTCAGGCAGACCTTGCAGTACACATAAACTTCCAAACTCATGCTTTGCGAATTCTCAGCCGATTGTTAGATAGGAGATCCATAAGAGAGGCAGCAGGAAAAGTGCTTCAGTTGGCAAATAGAAACAGATTACAGCTTCCAGAGACGTCTGTGCGGCAGCTCCGCACTGCAGTTGATGAGTACTTGCTTGCTGGTATAGACACAGTTGTGCAAAGTAGACTCGAGTTGGCTCATGGCCAGTCGATTGACGCGTCTCAAAAGTCGGAGGTGTCCTCTGCAAACGATCGTCCATCTTCGACGGGTCCCGACAACAAAACTGTACGTTTGCGTTTGGATGAGCTTACCAGGCGTTGGAAAGCGGCCGAAGAGGCACTTGGATTTGAGCGTAAGCAGAGTCAGCGGCGGTTGGATGAATTGGATATGGAAAATGATCGCTTAAAGAGTCAAATTAAGGAACTTGAGGATCGCCATTAGGGTTCTGCATGAGTTTGCTAGAATGGGTATATAATAGAATAGTTGATGTGAATTGTGCATAATAGATAGCATATGTGGTACATATGGATGTATGGGGAAGCCTGGGAAGCCTGGTGAATATGTTGAGGATGTGTAATGGTAGGATTTATTGGATGTATAATGGTAAAATGTATAACGGTAGGATGCATAATTGAGGATGTATAGGATGTATAGAATGTATAATGGCAGAATGTGCTGCATAATACTACACTTCCCAACAGCAATATCATACTACTTACAGGCAGTCTACTTCTACAGATATACGTTTGCTACTCCACGCTCTATTCCATAAAAATGTTATATCAACGGCACCAACAGTCTCATATTCAGTAATTGATTCTAACCACGGTAACTCTAGCAATATCATAATATACCTCATCTTCTTGCTCTGCATATACGCCATATTCACACGCCAGCTTGCCCATTAGTCGTCTTTCACACACAAACTTGCCCATTAGTCCAACTTCACACGCAAACTTGCCCATTAATTCATCTTCACGTCACCTTCTTTGTCCTCTTCCTTCTCTTCCTTCTTTCCCCCCTCGTCCTCACTGCTGTCACTGTCACTGTCACTATTACTATCGCTATCACTATCATCATCACTATCGTCACTTCCCTCCTCTTGGGCCTCCTCTGCATACTTAATGGCCTCCTTCAACAAATCGTCCGGAACAAGGCGGTGAACGTTGTTAGTTTCGGATGTGCTCACCCAGGATATCTCCAACTCGAAGTCTTTATCCTTATTATCCTCGTGTGCCATGTAAATAATCCTAGCGGCTTCCTTAACGGCGTCTCTTGGTGAAATTTTAGGAAGATGGAGTTTTTCCAACTCTGCACGAGCTGTCTGCCTTCCCTTACCCGTTGCAGCACCAAAATAACCCCAGTACGTTCCAGAAGGTTCCACCATGTAAAGATGTGGGCCTTCAGAGTCCACACCACCGATTATAGCGTTAATTCCAAAGGGCCTAACCGAGTTGTAGCACGTGTAAGCTTCCACATAGTACCCCAACCGGTCTATCAGGCCCTTCAACCCGATTGGTTCCTTGTATATCGACTTGAAAGATCTAGCTTCATCTCTTCCTCTATTCACGAAATGTCTTCCATCCGGTATTAATCCCGAATACACCACACCCACATGCCGATCAATCGACTGTATCCGTTTGTTTTTTCCTGGCACCAACAATTTCGAGTTCTTTAGCTTCTCCGTGGCCAAAACAACACCATCTGTGCAACATAATCCTATTGATGTGCCTGCATTCTCCACTGCCTTAGATGCGTATTCCACCTGGAAGTTTCTCCCGTCAGGCGAAAAAATCGAGTTCGCAAGATCGTATCCTGTACCAATTGATGTCATGTGTGTATATTTGAGATGTAATTGCCGAGAAGTTGTGTTCGAACTTCGAAAAGATGGAAAAAGTGTCGTTTGCCTGGATCGCAGATTTGTGTATTGGAAGAAAGGAAAAAAAAAGTCTGGGAGGAGAGAAAAGACACTGTTGAAAGTTGTTCGCCTTCGCGAATAATCGCGGGTGCGTCTTGCGCGAATTCCGCATTAATATCTGCATAAATAGTTGCATAATTTCTTACAGTACACAACGGTCTCCATGTAGTCCAAGAGCAAGTTAGATGCATTAGATAAACTATCCTGGATCACCGGCTACATTGTGAAATTGCAACCGTAAGCATGTGTGCTTTCTGGAAGACAAACGCACTTATAATTTAGGCAATCATGAGTTAAGTGTCAGCAGTGTACAGCTCTATTATTCATACTTCTATTCAAGAGAGTATCTAATGGAAGTGTGCATTATAGTGATATTGTATCTAGCATTGTAGATAACAACATTTACGATACATATTGTGGAGTATATGGCATTCAGTATGAACTAGATACACGATTTCAGATATCTGGATAGCCATTCATTGCTTTGCTTCGGAATAAATTCGCTACAAATTGTAGTTAAAATTGCAATTATCACACATCTACGTTTGTAATGGCCATAGATGACTTGGCACAAAAAAGCATGAACGGGCCAAAGTATGCTTTGAAGAACGTATGAACGGAAATTAATTGGTTTGGAAGTAGACAATGCGTATGAATAAAAAAGGAGACGCCGAGACAGTGAAAAAAAATAAGTGAGACGATCAAAAATAGATTATGACAATCAATCAACTGAATATATGAATCGTGCTGACAAGCCATTGGAGTTAAAGCCAAGCTGAGATATTGCTGGATTGTCGAGAGGGAACAAAAAAAAAAAACAGAGGAGTAAGGAGAGGGAAGAAAAAGCACCGAAAAGAATTGGAATAAAACCAAACCAAAAAAAAAGATAAAACACAGAATAACTAAGCAAAAAGCAGCGAATGTGCATAATTGAATTTTCTCCTTATTTTTTTTTCTTTATTTTTTAGCCCGACTCGACTTGAGACTCAAGCAGAGACATACATCAAAAGGCGTACACTAATTCAGAACAGTTTGGCTATAACATAAAAGAGGCAACAGAAATTTCGTTGCTAGCCAGATATAGCAGCAGACACCAGGAAGCACAGAAAGTACCGAATAGGGAAAATCAAGTGCATAAATTGCATATCACTGTGTGGAGTTCGCCGGAATATATCCATAAAAATAAAGAAGGAATAAAATAAAGAATCCAAAGTGAAGCAGTGCATAGTGGATTTGTTTACTATATCTCTCCCACAGTTATTTACATACGGAGAGAAAGACAGGGAACAACAAGAAACAAGTTGCGGATCCAACCCTTATTTATATTCTGCCGGAGATACAATTATATAGTATAGGGCAGCACGAACAGAAATATAGAAGACACCAAAAAAGCGATACATATATCCACCGAGCGGAATAGGAGAAGCTGTGACAAGCTTCAGCAAAGTGTGTTAATATAATACGCTGAGATTTCAAACAGTAGAAGTACAAGATGTCAGGGATTTGGCCATTTTTCAACTCTTCGTTTTCAAACGCTTCGATCAACAAGATTCTTGCTGAGATAGACATTGATCAGCAACGAAGAGAGAAGGCAGAGCAAAAGAAGGCGGAGGATGAGAGGTTGGAGCAAGAGAAGAGGAAGAAAGCACAGAAGAAAGCAGTTAAAGATAAACAAAAAGCTGGTTCGAAACGACATCCTAGAGATGACGAAAAAGACACGAGCAAAGTTTCTGTTTTGACGAATTTGGCAGCACCTATGCCCGTTTCGAGCATTCCGGGATCATCGCAGGCAGAAGCCAAGTCAACCACTTCGCATGAGGTTGCATTTTCGCCTGCTTCGCAGCAATTTCACGTTACTGCATCGCAACTTTTGCACAGCATTAAGGAAAACGACAGCACGATAATTCAGCAGACTAGAGGTGAGAAGCCGGCCGGAAAAGGTGATGCCAAGAACAGGGAACATGTGAAAACCGAGCTGGATACCGGGCAGGAGCCAAAAATTGCCGCAGATACTCGAAGAATGGATTTGAAAAGCGAATTGGAGACCGGCGAGTCCAAGGCAGTGCCGGCAGTTGCTGTAGTTAGTGCAATTCCCGCGTCGATCGTCTCCGAGCCGGCGTCGTCGACCTCATCGTCGATTTCGTCGTCGTCTTCAGATTCTTCGCTTTCCTCATCGGGATCTTTGCCGCGTCTGCCGGCCCACAAGCGTTGCATCAATGTTGGGCTCTTGAATAAGTTGTTGGACCAGCCCAACCTCATGGATGAGATCAACTTGGCGAAAAACCAGCGGTTGATCAACTACATCTCGCAAACAGACGTTGTGGAGGTGATTATAGACTTCATTTTGTACTCTTTGGAGCTTGCGAAGCGGGGAAAAGAGCCTTCTGGAGACGAGCTAAAGAACGAGATCTTTGCCGAGTACGTGGAGCTGGCCAAGGATAGCTCTAATATGGATGATTCCGATAATTTAGGCTTGTCTGAGGACACAGACGGTGAGCCAGATGGTGCAGAAGGCGAAGAAAGACTGACTATGCTTGAGAAAGCACTGCAGAGGGCTTCTGTGTGTAGTGAGATCCTGATTCTTCCAAACACGAACATCCTAGGCAATTTGATGGCTTCACGGACGTTGATGACGCGATTGTGGCGAGGATTCTTCGATAAGGGAGTTGAGTACTACTTTAAGAGTGTGAGTGCCAATGTGGACGATGATGTTGATGTAAAGGACGATATGAAGGAGAGTGCGAAGGGCAGCATTAAGGAAAGTTTTAAGAAGAACATTGATGAAGATGTCAACTCGGATGATATCGACATCGATGACGATGGGGACGATTCCTCGAATGACGTCCCGTCGATCTACTCGGACTCAACTGAAGTAACCGATCTCAACGGAAGACCACTCATAGACGAGGAGCAGTACGAGAGAATGCGATTTAAAGACAACCACTCGCTTCTACTGCTGAACAACTTCCTCAAGCTGGTCGACGACATGGCTGCAATGAACATGAATGAGCTCATGAACTTCATCCGCTTCGAGCAATCCCACCGCCCCTTGACAGACCAATTCCTTGCACTTATTCCTTACTCTGCAACTGCATGCGACTTGCTTGTTCGTCTCATCTCCACAGACAAGCCATACAGCCCGAACGGCTTGATAGACATCTTACTGGACCAGAACTTGGTCCTGAGGCTGTTTGATCTCTGCCGCATACACTATCGAGACCACCAGGTCCAGGATAACCTCTGCAACTTGCTTAACGGCATCGTTGGAATAAGTTCTAATGTTGGATTCTGGGATGACCCGGCAATGGCTACCGGAGGCCAGCAGCTGAACGAATTTGGTGAGCCTGCTGACCCAGACCAGCAAAACATGCTTCAGGCCAACAATCCAAATGTTGGACCTAACGATCTGACCCGCCAACTTGTGTCAAGACCATGTGTTGAGCAAATGCTTGACATAGTGATAAACCGCGGTCATTATGGGCTGGTTACAGTTGTTTCTGTGGTGATCGAGGTGATCCGTAAAAACAACTCTGACTATGACGAGTTCGACTGGATTGGATGTGCGGAAGAGGTCGAGGAGAGAGGTGCGGGGCAGGGCGGTGCCAGGGCTGTGCAAGAGAATGAGCAAGGCGGTGCAAAGGCTGTGCAAGATATCGTGCAAGGCGGTGTCAAGGCGGTGCAAGATGTCGAGCAAGGCGGTGCCAAGGCTGTGCAGTCACGCATGCCCAGCTCCCGGGACCCCGTGTACTTGGGCGTGATGCTCAAGCTGTTTTCGCTCAGGCTCGACGAAATTGTCCAGACCTATCTCACAGACAAGTATGCCACAATCAGACAAATTGGACTGACTCCCACTGCCAGCGGCGAGAAAATCGAACCGTTGAAATACGAGCGGTTTAAAGTGATGGAGTTGATCGCAGAGCTTTTGCATTGCTCGAACATGATCCTCATGAACAAGTCGATCGACCTCGACCGTCTGGTGTACAGGCGTGACCAGTGGCGGGACGTTCGCCATACCGAAAGTCTCGTTAGCGATGCCCTGAGTGATTACATTGGTGATAATTCACGGCTTGTGTCTGGAATGCAGAATCTCAGCCTGCAAGCGGAGGAGGAGTCGCGGACCGACGCGTCGTACGTCGAAATCCCCTCTGACTTGTCAATCGGCAACTTCTTCAAGCTCCGGCTGTTGCAGACGCATGCAATCCCACTGATTGCATTAAAGATGCACCGATTCCCATGGAATAACTTCATGCACAACGTGGTTTTCGACTTGGTCCAGCAGATTTTCAACGGTAGGCTTGCAAACTGGGACGAGGACCAGGCCTCGAACCAGGAGGAAACGCGTTACGATGACAATCTCTCGCTCAACAAGGTGCTTATCTGGTCGCTGTTTGGGGACTTTGACCATTTCTCAGATGGCCCAACTAGCCACCACTGCGATTATGTTGCAAACAACGAATTCCCAGGCTTCTTCAACCTCCCAAAGTACATTCTCTTCTGCTACAAACTCTCGGAGCAAAAAGAAGCCGCCTCCAACTTCAAACTGGGATACATGGGCCACCTCACATTGATCGCCGAGGAGGTCCACAAGTTCCAAAACTACGTGGAGAACTTTGGCATCGCCCGCGATGACCAGACTTTCACTTTGTTGAAGGAGGAATCCGATTCCAGCTCCATCTTCTACCGTAAATCCTCCTTTTATGTCTTCAACACGCTCTACGAGCAGATTTTCGAGAGCGGCCGCTTTGACGACTGGAACAACTTTGTGGCCACCACTTTGAAAGACCTCAACTCGATGTACAACAAGGTGCTCGGCAACCCGAGCGACCTGGCCGCTGGCGACACGTCGATCGACGCACCGGCTATCTCCGAGGACGGCATCCCCATCTCCTCTCCGCCCACCAATGAAGATGCCATTATTCTCGACAACGGGGACAGTGAGGAGTTCCGCCGACCCGTCCCGGTGATAAATGAGGAGGCTGAAGGTGATGATGAGGAAAATGAGCAGCTCGATAACCCGGAACCTGTTGCAGGTGAAAAAAACGGTGTGCAAAGAAGAAGAAGAAGAAGAAGAAGAAGCGAGCTAAGCCAGGACTATAATGCTGCCGGCGATCCCGAGGGAACCCCAGTGGTATCTACCGTGCAAAGCCTGGTAGACAGCACTGGCAGTGACGAAAATGCAATAATAGACGATGTCCAAGAAAATGCGGCACCAGAAAAGCCACGTACGCAAAGAGTGTACGGTTCTGGCTATGCCGATTATGCAGACTATGACGATCAGCTGGACGATGATGGCTTGAGTGGAGGCGACCTGCGCCCAATGGCAGGCCACCATGCGGATGCTTACGATCTTGATGATTCTAACGAACCTAATAATGCTAATTGATGGCTGCCACGATTCACATGAGCAATTGAGGAATTTGCTTTATTTATCTTTCTCTGCTTTCTACTGAGAGTTGCTGTGTTTCTGACGGTTGTTTTTCTATGTTTTTTTTTTTAATTTCATTGTTATTATCATTATTATTATGCTATGACTAGTACTACTATGACTTAACTAGGCAATATTTCTATTGCGTTACGATAACTTAACTACGCAATATTCCTATTGCGCTACTATGACTAAATTTCACATCATTATTTCTATCACGCTACTATATCCATGTCATTTTTATCGTTATCACTTTTATTACTATCTCTCACTACTCCCGTTACCCATCTTCTCTTTCTCACTCCCTCCATTTACGTATTTCAACTATCTCCGGCCTTTCCGCCCCTTCCGGCCTCCTATCACAATTCCACTATCCAACTTAACCTTGCCGTTTTTTACCTCATCCAAATTTCCCTGTCTATTAGGCTTAGGAGACTCCATTTTATCCTCCCGTGTCTTTTCCCCACTCTTAAATATGCTTCCGACTACTTTAAATGGCAGAATAAGCAATTTCACCAAAACCAACTGTGTAAGCTTCACAGGCTCCACATCATCCACCTCCACCTTAACTAATGGCAACTCCTCCTGCTTTCTCTGTTGCTCATTTTCCTCAGATTCCTCATCTTTCTTTCTTTTCTTTAATGCAGCTCTTCTGGAACGTCTATTTCCCTGAACTTTCTCCTCTTTCTTCATCTCAAAAGCCTCCGAAAGCTCCTGGTAGCTGCTTTTCACATCCTCCGGTGTCGGAAGTGGCTTGTTGTAGTACCAAACACTTGTGTCTGGCTTCACAACAAAAAGCTTGTTGTTATAATGAACGATTTCCGTCTTAAATGAAGGAATTGATCCTCCTGCCGCCGCAGAATCTCCCTGTTCGTATTCAGCCGCTTCCATACGCACGTTATTCACTAATTGTCCCATCCTTTTCTGTGACTGTCTGCTATTGACACTTAGAATAATGTATTGAAATACAGAAACCAAAAACATCACAATACACACTGCTGCCACCAAAGTTGGTTTAATGCGGTGGCCAAAAGTATATTCACCGGTTTTCTCGTTGTACCGAGGGAATTCCCGATTAAGATAATAGTCATATCTCTGCTTCTTCTCGTGGTTTCTTAGAATTCCAATCACCAATGATAGTTTCTGAAAACGCATCTCTGCTCTTTTTTTCTTCTTTGCATCCCTAAACTTGTCCGGGTGCCATTTTCTGGCCAACTGCTTGTAATGCTTCTCGATCTCTGCACTTCCTGATTTTGGGCCTTTTGGCAATCGAAGGAATTTGTAGAAATTGTAGTCTTTTTTGCCTGATTCTTCTACTAGCTTCGATTGAACTGCAAAGATCTCCTCATCTTCAGGGCTGAATTGCGACGCAAAACATGCCGCCGACAAAACGAAAAGCCAGATGTAAATCAGGTTCCGCATCTTCATTTTCTTCGTGATAATTTGCAGGCCACCGTAACGATAATTTGAAAGATGACCTATAGCATTAAACAGAAGCAGAAGAAAATAATCGAATAAAGAAATGCCAATTCTGGAATTTTCAGATCAACTATCGCGTTTTTTTTTTTTTTCTCTCTCTCCAAATGAGATGCCTGTCATTAAGCATTCACATTAATCTCACCTACTCCTCGAAAGCTTCAAGACTGCAAACAAAGACTTCACCGAAAGTGAAGCGGTCATATATTAAAGCGATATATTTTATTTACACTTCTAATCATGCCGAACAGAGTGCAAACTGGGCCCAGATACAACAACACACAGCTTTTCCTTCTGGTATCAGATATAGCATGCTGCGTGTTATGGACAGCCGTCAATGCCCGTTTGTTGGTACTCCTTCCACTAATCGGCATCCGATTTCTTCCTGGAGGCATTGCCGACTTCTTTCTCACAGTCAATTTTGGTACCGTACTTATTGATTTGTTTGACTATGTCACTATATTCGGAAAAGTAGCTTCTTCAACAGCATTTTCCGTTCCTAAGCTCATGCCACTTGTTTTTACGTGTTTAGAACGATTTATCACATCAGCAGTCATCCTCAGCTACCCACGTTCAGCTCGATGCAAAGCATTTGCCACTTTAATATACGCGGAATCGCTTCTTGAGTCTATCAGATGCTATTACAACTTTTATAAGGTTCGCACGTTTGGACGTCATCATCGAATTCTCAGGGCCATCAAAAAGCTCAGCTATACAATTCTTGTTCCAGTGCAGACTGTGTGTGAGCTCATTTTGCTATTCACCGCCTTGCAATTTGATTCCTACTACGATATTTTGAACGGTTATAGTACCGAGATCAAAACAACCATTCGAGTTTTGGCCATTTTCTATCTCCCATGCTTCTATGCCATTTACAGGCGCAAGATCTACGAGTATTACTACTTGGACTGGAAAAATAAAGGAAAGCATGAAAAGCAGACGTGAATATCCACCGATCCGTATATTGTTTTCGCCGTCATTCTCTTTTTCTTTTCTATTTATGTATTTATAAATAAAGAAAAGGAAGCTACCAGTGTACTGGCCTGGGTAATTAATTCATCGTAATAAAAGTTCTCGTAGAACAAGTGATCGTATTAAAAACTCCAAAGCAAATTGCTTAGGTATGAACACCAACATATGAGGCAAGAAATAGTTCACCAAAGCCAACTGAAAGTGATGCTATTGCTGCAACAAATGTGTATTGTATAAATGATCCGATTGCAGATCCAAGTGGACGCTTAGAGTTAGCACTATTCGGTAATGAAACGCATGCCACTAATGCTAGCACACCAACAAGGCAAAAGAGCAATGATAATGCACCAGTGTGTTCAGAAGACACCAATGGAACATATGAGTCGCTTTGTTTGAAGAGTTTCTGGGTATGTTAGTGTTTTGTAAATGGAAAGAGTTCGTGTTAACGGAAAGTACTTACTGAAAACTCCTGACGATTAGACGATTTCATTGATGTAATGCGAAATTTCTACCCTGGCAAGATATCTAATAAGTATCAAAGAAATGGCACAATGGAAATTACTCTTGTGGAAGCACTTTGGCTAAAATATAAGGTAGTTAGCCTCAATGATAATCATGGGCTCGCTGTACATTATTTCATAATTCGTCAAATTAATATTTCACACGTAAGCCAGCGGAGATTTCGCGGCTGTGTCAAAAAAAAAAAAAAAATATATGTATCGGTCAACTTCAGATCAACTCAGTTAAGCTACAATTCATTCCATCAACATCCACAATTATTGATATACTAATGCTTTATAATTCCGAGTCAGAGTCAACAACAGGAGCCTCGATGGATAGAGTCTCGTCCTCGAAGTTAAAGTAACGCCCTTTAATATGTTTCACGTATCTTTCAAGACGATTGGCCGACATGTATCCATCTAGCATTGCACAGCAATACCATTCGAGTTGATAATCAATAGGAACCCTGTAGTAGGTAAGCTTTGGGCGGAGGCACACCCACATTTCAATAATGTGTATAATTGCGGTTGCGATTAGCATTTCCGTATTCCATGGCCTAAGTTTTTCCACATACGGGATTTTCGAAAGAAGCGTATCATAGACGAAATCAGGCTGGTAACGAGCAAGAAATAGAAGACAAACACCTAAAACTAGAAGTAGATCAATTGGTCCATCCGGATAAACGATTTTTTTCAAGCAGATGGAACTTAAATGCTTTGAAGCAGCAGCTTTACGACACATATCCACAACAGTAGACTCCACCTCACCCCAATTTTTGCACACTTTGTCATTTTCATACCTGACAGGTTTCAATATTTCAAATTCAACCATTTCATGGCGAAAACTAAAAGTCATCTGTTCGAAATCAATATCCTTCAGCTGAATCTTCACTATATCATTTTCCTGTGTAGCCACATCAGCATAGTAGTTAAGAATATCCTCCATGCAATGCTTGTATCTACGGTTGAATTTCGAAATGATGATTGCCTTTTTGGATTTGCGTGAAACCATCTTAGCTGACTGTTATATCCGATAAATAAATGTGAAATATATGTATGTATGTGTGCAGTGTTTATCTCAAGCAGGTCTCCTTGCTCTTATCTGTAGATCGCTTATTCGCTTTCCAAATATCACCAATTGTTGACACCAACTATCGAATAGAAGAATATCCTTTATATTCCTACTTTCTCCTTTGATTTCTTTTTAATACAAAAAGAACGAAGTATTTCTGGTATAAAATTTCACCCAGCGTGAACAAGCCTTCCTAAATCCTATCTCCCACTCGTAAAACTGACAATGCTGATTACTGCAAATCGATTTTTCCTCTTTCTTTTAGTTGGTTTTTTTTATTCTTTTTGTTGGGCTTGGGATCCCGCAGGTCTGGGTACCTGGGGCCTTTTGTACCCAGCAGTTCCCAGCTAAGTTTCTCTGATTCTACCGGGAAGCATTCCCGTCACCGCGAATTATATCTTATTTTTGCCTTGAGAGGTATGCCCGGTGGAGTCGGTTGTACCGCGAGATGATCACAAATTGTCTCCCTATGAAATATTATAAATACCGTGTGCATTAACTTTTTGCTCCCTCTGTCTTCCCTCCTGTTTTTTTCGCGCTCATTACTCAATGCACCCAGTTTCTTAATTTAAGCTTGATTTAGTCTACTTGCGTTACCAATATGCAATTAGTCGAAGTATGTATGATTTTGCTTAAATAATTTCTGTTATTCTACTTCTAACCAACAGAGTTAAGGCACTAATCAGAAACCAATAAGATGGTGAGTCGGTACTAGTCGCTCTCTCTGCTTATATCACACTAAATATGGTTAGTTATTCAATGATGGAGGATTCTTGATTCGTATAGCGTAATTGCAGATATTATACGCGATGTGAAGTAAATTGTTTGCTCTGCTTCTTTCATTATTTTTTTCTTTATTTCATCCTTTATAGAGTATTGTTTATTTGTTCGATAAAATTTTGGAGGTTTTTCTCTAGCAAATGTGGAATCAGAAGGCACCTGCCAATTCTAATTATCAGTTTCCTTCCATATTGGTGAGCTTATCTAAATACTTCTCGCGGATCTAATAATGAGCACTTCATACTCTACTTTATACTATACTTCATCCTCTACTTTATCGTCTTTATTTTTACTTCTTGCCAGACTATACTTCATTTCTTACTTTATATTTCCAGATTTTTGTTACATTTTCTTACGTTTTCGTTACAGTCGTTTCTAATTATAAATCCTCACATAATCCCGTATTTCTCCACATTATCCCATAGCTTCTTTTTCTTCCCTGTCGATATCTAAGCCTCTCTAGAAACGAATTTCTTGAATGCCGTTTGCGACCGATTGATCTCTGATTCAACTGCATATCCTCCTTAATATAAATTTCGATCTTGCTGCGACTATGTTCTTCTTTTATCATCCGAAACTTCCGTCCGCTTTCTAATTCGGAAACACGGGAAAAACTTCCTCCGCCAAATGGCACCCGCTCGTACCAGAGCTAATTTTCTCGCACTGAATTATTAATCCCCACTAATTAATCATTTTTTTAAAGTTCAAATTGGTGTGGTGTATTCATATTTTTTTCCCACTTGTCACTTTCCTCCAACTCCCTCCTACCCCTACTTACCTGCCTCGCTATTTTTTTATTTTTCCCACCTCCGAATTTTTCTCCCTCTCTTCCCTATTCTCTCATTCCCCATTTCTTTCTCCCTATCGTATCTCCGCATTTGCTTCTCTCTTGGCTCAACTCAATTCAGCTTTGTCGACAATTTTGCACTAATCCATCTAAATTAAAGTCGCATCACACCATTGAACTTGATATATAGAAACTTGATTTTGAATTCACGCAGTGCTAAACGCCAACAATGTCGCAAAGCGTTCGTGCGTCGGAAAAAAGTGATCTGGTGATTGGTGAGCCAGATACATCAAAAATGAAGGCGAACCAGGCAGAGAGCCAGAAGCAGAAACAAAAGGAGGCAGATAAATCGAATATAGATGATTTGAAAGAAACAAAAACGGCAAAGCAGAAGGCAGCAGTTGCAGAAACAGCAAAACAAAGAGCAGCTGTGTCAGTTCCATTGATAAAGTTAAAACTTCTTGATTGCATTAGAAGTGGAGACACGAGAAGGTTGGACAAGTTGATTGGGCAGATAGTAGCATCGAAAAAAGAGGGTTTGTTGCAATTACAAAGAGAGCTCCTCCATTTTTCGGTGCAGGTGGGATCACTTGCGATTGTGAAGCATGTTGTGGAAAAGAACCTTGTGGATGATATCAACTACCAGGATCCGTCGGAAAATGGCAATACTCCGCTCCACTTGGCGGCGATAACATCACGGAATGATGTGGTGGAGTATTTGATGGAATTGCCATCGATCAACGACTGCATTGTGAACAATGACTTGAAGCAGCCGATCGAGTGCACGTCAGACATGGATACAGTGCAGTTAATGAGCGATTTGCGTACGAAGTACGTAGAGGCACAGGCGTCGGGTCTCCGGAAGGGTTTCGAGACGAGGCAATTCGACACTTTGACGAAGATCATGTCTTCACCTAGGGCCAGGGAGTTGCTTGATATAAATGGGACTGATCCTGTGTCCGGAGAGACGGTACTCCTTGAATTTGTGCGTAAGGAGGATGTGCCCATGGTGCGGTTCATCCTCTCGCATGGGGGCGATCCATTCAAGCGGTCAGTGAGTGGCAAATTGCCGGTTGATGTGGCCAGATCGCCCGAAATGCGCCGGGTGATCAAGGAGGCATGTGATAGGCAGAGTGTGCTTGATTACACATCCGTTCCGATGGTCGCGGCTCCTCCAGAGGTTGCAGGCGGTGCAGAAGACAGTGCAGGTGAAAATAATGCCGGAAATGCTGGAGGCAGTGTTCGAAACAGCGTTGAAAGTGGTGCTGGAAGCCTTAGAAAGGGACCCGGGAGCAATTCAGAGAGCAGCAGCATGCCGGAAGCAGCACGGAAGCCGGTTCTTGCAGCACCGACGTTCAAAGGATTTCTCAAAAAGTGGACAAACTTCGCCGGCGGCTACAAGCTCCGGTGGTTCGTTCTTGCAGCGGACGGCACGTTGTCGTACTACAAGAGTCCAACCGACATGGAAAATAGCTGCCGGGGCATGATTCACTTGGCACATGCACACGTGAGGATGGACAGCTCGGAAAAATGCCGTTTCGAGATTCTCGTGACGACTTCGCGGGCTGGTGGGTCGCCAGTTCGGTGGCATTTGAAGGCAAACCACCAGATTGAGAGCAGCCGGTGGGTCTGGACCCTTCAAAATGCCATCCGGTATGCCCGGGACCGCCAGAAAGGACGGGGGCAGCAAGAGCTGCAGCAGCAGTCTCCACGCAGGCAGAAAGACCTGCAATTGCCGCTCCCACACACAGGAAGCACCCCGGACCTGCACAGAAGCTCGTCGGACTCCAGGGTGGCCCGGAAAAAACACGTGGCTGCAAAAATCCCAGTCACTGCATCGAGTGCCGAACTTTCGAGCCCCGCAGGGCCCAAACAAATTCACCCACACCACGAGCGGACCCAGTCGCGAGAAAGCGTCGCATCGTCGTCGTCGCACGCGTCGGTGGCAAGCAGCGTGGCAAGAGGTGCAAGGATGCTCTACCGGCGGCCGATCCACAAACTTGGGAAGCTCGGTAAGCTCGGCCGACGGTCACGTGATGCGTTGTCACGTGGTTCGCGGGGTAGTGTGGCGGAATTTGTCGCAGACGGCGATCTTGACGAGTCGATCGACTCGTCTGCGTCGTCGGACTCCGCGTCTTCCTCGCCCGAGCAGGAAAACATCGACGGCGAGGTCGACAAGCTGCTTGAAAACTTGGTGGTCAAGAAGCAGCGGCCCAATGATCACGAGCTCATCATTGTGCGAAACCAGATTCGAATCGAGTTAGAATCATTCAAGGAGTTTCTCGATGAGGCGGTGAAGGATCCGGGCATGTCCCGCGAGGAAATCCTGGCTGTGTGCCAACGTGTGCTTGCAAATCTTTCGCAGCTGTCGAAAAACCAGGATGATCTGCTGGACACGCGGAAAATCACCTTGGAGAGATTGTTCAACCGCCAGCACGAGATTTCCGCCATTTGGGAGAACTCGGTCCGCCAGTTGGAGCTTGAGATTCAGGACCGCGAGAAGAAGATTTGCGATCTTGAGGATACCATTCGGAAAGTCCGGAGGTCCTTGAGAGCAAGTGTGATAATCTCGCCGGAGGACTCTACTCCTGACTCCGCCGACCAGAATGCCCCAGAGATGCCTAAAGTGACCCGGAAGATGTCGATATCGTCCATTCAGGCTCCGGACAGCGAGCTCACGAAGTTCTTGGAGGAGAAGGATTCGTCTGAGGATGAGTTCTTTGATGCCGAGGAGGAGGAGGAGCAAGAAAAGGAGGAGCAAGAAGAAAAGGAGCAAGAAGAAAAGGAGCAAGAAGAAAAGAAGCAAGAAGATGAAAACTTAGAGGAAGAAGACAATGACGCGAAATCACAACACACTCTAAAACAGACAACCACCTCCGATCTGCCGGAGGCCGTGAAGCAGTCCCCTGTCCAGCAGAAAAACGAGTCTCAGGTGCAGCATGAGTCCCAAAAGGGACAGCAAATCATCCCGTTCCATCCTTTAAAGGTGGGTTCCTCGTTTGTTGTGAATGGAGCGGAGCTCGTGAATGATGCCCAGAAAAAAAGATACGAGGAATTCCTGCGCGATGCCACCTTCAAAGGATACGAAGACCCAATAAGAACTACTCTCAAGAAAGACGATGACAGGCCAAAGATCTCTCTTTGGGGCGTGCTCAAGTCCTTGATCGGCAAGGATATGACCAGAATGACCCTTCCCGTTACTTTCAACGAGCCAACTTCCTTGCTCCAGAGAAACATCGAGATCATGGAGTACTCGGATGTTCTTGACAAGGCTGCTGCCTCTGACGACTCCTGCCTAAGAATGGTCTATGTTGCCGGATTCGCTGCTTCCGAGTACGTTTCCACAATCGGCAGAATTGCCAAACCTTTCAACCCCTTGTTGGGCGAGACTTACGAGTATGCAAGGCCCGATAAAGGATACAGAGTGTTGTGCGAGCAGGTCAGCCATCACCCTCCTATTTCCGCAATTGTCGCCGAATCGCCTCGCTGGGCTTATTACGGTGAGTCAAACGTGAAAACTCGCTTTTACGGCCGTTCCTTCGACATCAAGCACTTGGGAAGTTGGTTTTGCGAGCTTTATCCGGACCACGGCGTGGTGAACAAATCCACCGGTAAAAAGGAGCCTATGGAGCTTTATAGCTGGAAGAAAGTCAACAACTCCGTCGTTGGAATCATCATTGGCCATCCAACAATCGATAATTATGGTGAAATGGTCATCCGTAATCATATGACTGGTGACTATATGAACTTCAGCTTCAAACGGAGGGGATGGAGGGCTTCTACCGCCTGTGAGGTCAAAGGTGACGTTTATTCTGCAGATGGCACACTCAGATACCAAGTCGGTGGCTTCTGGGACAGAAAGATATATGCCAAATCTGCTTCGACGCAAACTGCCAAGAAATTCCTCATTTTCAGTGCCAATAAGAGGCAGGAAATGCTTTTCCACCTCACAAACTTTGCTGCCGGACTGAACGCTCCTCAGCCTCATCTTCTTCCTGTTGTTGCATGTACTGATACCAGACTAAGACCTGATCAGAGAGCTATGGAGAATGGCCTGTACGATCTGGCAGCAGAGGAAAAGAACCGCTTGGAGGAAAAGCAAAGGGCCGTCAGAAAGCATAGAGAGGAGACTGGGGGAGTGTACCGTCCGTCATTCTTTGTGGAAGCAAAGCATCCAATCACAAAGGAGCCTTACTGGCGTTACAAGCAAACGTACTGGGAAGAAAGAAGAGACGGGAAGTTGAAGCATTACAAGGATATCTTCTGAGGTGTATATTTGTACTGTATTCTACTGTTCCTTTGTTCTTATTATATTTACATAACCTCTGCTTCCTTCTTTCTTCCAGTTTTTTTTTTCTTATGCTACTAATTACATTTGTGTACGTCGCCCTCATTTGGGCTAATATTTCTAACCATGCATTCACTCTTAATCCTCTATTCTACATTTCATTATGCCTACCATCTATCCCGTTATATATGCTTGTCTCGAATTTTTGTTGCCCCCTGGTTTCTGATTACCTCCGGCCAAGCGGTCTTGACATGTGATTTGTGTAATCCTTCAAGTCACGTGGCCCCTTAAGTTTCGTACCACTAAATGAGGGCGGAGAACCATATCTATGCTGAGGAGATTGGTTTTCCTTTGATTTTACCAGCAATTGCTGCCTAACTGAGGAAGGAAGTTCACTCAAAATCTTGTTGAGTTGTATTTCAAGAACATAAGTGAACTCCCGTTTGTATCCATTCCGTATTTCTTCATTCTTCAAATTCATCTCCCTGCATTGATCATCAAGCTCTCTTTCGTATTTTTTGAGTCCCTTCTCCATTAGCTCCATCTCTTTTTCTTGCTGTTTCATGCGTGTTTCTTTCTGTGCAAGCTCCCACTCCTTTCTATATATCTTGAATGATGAATCTTGAAGCAGCTGATTTACGGTCGCTCTTTCCCGAGGATCTGTAATCAGGCATGCACTTATACACATCTTCAGTCTGTGGGAATAATGCTCCGGAATTGGTGCGAATACACCTGCCTTTATTTTTTCCTGGAGTTGAAGGTGCGTTTTCGCCTGAAATGGTGGCTTTAACGAGCAAAGTTCGTACATAACGCATCCAAGAGACCAAACGTCACAGACTGGATCATAAGGACGATCCATGATGACTTCTGGAGGCATATAGTAAGGCGTTCCGACATATGTCTTCGCGAAATCATTCGCTGATGACAAGCGTTTTGCTAGTCCAAAATCGCCAAGTTTCACTGTGTATCCATCGCTCAAAAGAAAGATATTGTCCGGCTTTATATCCCTATGAATAACCACATGCAAGTTTTCCACCTCAGGAGGCTCTATGTCTGGTGTCGATGTGAATATCGAATTAACTGGCTCAATGTCAAGACCGTTGTGACATCTGTATAATGCCAAAAGTACTTGACTGAAAATTTGCCAAATAAGATTCTCTGGAATGTACTCCTTTGCAGCCTTGTACTTCTTGATAAGTCTGGCCAAATCACCACCATCACAATATTCCATGTATATATAGAGCATTTGCTCCTCTTTAACATCCTCATGGTTCAGATACTCCACTATGTTTGGATGATGTAATTCCCGCAAAATCTTAAATTCCGATGCCAACTGTCGTATTTCGTTGTAATTCATTGACATATATGAAATTTCTTTCCTTACAAATATCCTCGAGTCGGATTTCCTGCGCACCTTACGTATACATCCAAATGACCCTCGCCCTATGATTCCAAGATCTTGAAACTGGTCCCTGAATGCCATTATGATGCAGCTTCTTTTATATAGATCCGGCACTAAAGTATTGTTCAACTTTTTATGCAACCTTGAAATATATCTTCCACGCCTAAATTCAGTTGCTTATTTAGATGTTGTTCTTTTTTATTTATTGCTCCCGTGGACGGTCAATTCAAGATTAAAAATGACCGGTAAAAGTTATCTATTCTATCTTTCTAACTAATCTCAAACTGTAGGACAAAGTGAATCAGTAATTCCAACAGTATAGGTTAATCTTCAAAATAACGAAAGAAAAAAAAAGACTGTTTTGTTTATTTGCCAACAAAGATGTTGATCCTCCTGTTTCCATTCATCCAGTTCAGAAAGTTATTCATCATTCTCTAATGATGCCCGAAACCTAAACCAAAATTCAAGGCTGTGACATAAGGGGAAAAAAAATTAAAGAAAAAAAATATATATATTAGGTTGGCTCGGATCAGCATATTTATTTACATTATTCCATATTAGGAATTTGTATTGCCATATTCAAATAAATTGGGGCCAATTTATTTGAAGAAATTCCAAGGATGTATATCTCTCAGAAAAAAGCTTCAAGCATGACTGACAGTCTAAAAATACAGTACAAGTATAAATGTGGTATAAACGTTATTGTTTTATGTTTATTTTTACTCCTTAATTACTCTGTTTAACTTTGCCATTTCTTGCCAGTCAAGTCCTCAAAAGCCTCAATGTACTTGTCAGAGGTCTTTTTCACAATATCTTCTGGCATTGTCACATCTTTCTTTCCATTCAACTTGTTAGCGGTAAGCCAATCTCTCAAAAATTGTTTATCGTATGACTTTTGAGCCTGACCTGGTTTGTAATCTTTGGCACTCCAAAATCTGGATGAGTCTGGAGTAAGAACCTCATCGGCAAGAATAATGTCACCGTTGTCGGAAAGAGCAAATTCAAACTTGGTGTCGGCAAGAATTATACCCCTTGTTTTGGCGTAGTCTCTAGCCTTGGAGTAGAGTTTGACAGCAACTTTTCCAACCCTTTCAGCAAGATCTTTACCAATTAATTCACCTGCCTTTTCCGGAGATATGTTTTCGTCATGTTTTCCCAATTCAGCTTTGGTAGATGGTGTGAAAATTGGATGTGGGAATGGATCAGACTCCCTGAGACCTTCTGGAGCAGGCAAACCATGAACGGTTCCATTTTTTTTGTACTCCTTCCAGGCACTTCCAGTAATGTATCCTCTGACAATAACTTCAAGTGGAATCATGTTGAGATTCTTGACAAGCAAACTCCTTCCTGCAATCTGCTTGCTGTATTTTGGTTCTGAGAGCTTTGCTGGAAGTCTCTTCAAGATCTCGGCATCATCCGAAGCAATCAATTGGTTTTCAATGTCATTCTTCAAGAAATCAAACCAAAAAATAGATAGCTGAGTCAAGATCTTGCCCTTATCCGCAACACCATTGTTCATAATCACATCATATGCGGAAATTCTGTCTGTGGCAACAAATAAAAGTGAGTTCTCATCAACCTTGTAAAGATCTCTCACTTTACCTCTAGCAACGAGAGGAAGAATACCATCGAGATTTGTTGATGCGAGACACATAGCAATGCAATCTGATATATTTTCTTCAAAGCAGTTTGTACAGGTTGAATTTGCTTCTTAACTGAAAACCAATCCTTCACAACTCAGAAGGGACTGGATACCAACAAAAAAAAAAGTTCACATTAAGACAGTTGCCAAATGGAAAACATCTGCCTTTTATTTCACGTACTAATCTTGCTAATTACAGCCGCGTATAATTGGCCTAATTATTAAATTTGAGCGGCATCCTGACTCCTTTAATTACTCTTTCATCGGGGTAAAGTTCCTCCCGTGTACGGATGTAGTTGTAAACAAAATTTGATATCCCATTTCGCTCCTAAAAAAAATTTATGGCATGGGTTGACTAGTCTCACAGATACAATACAAACAAAGCTGGAGGGACTTAGTAGTATTCAAAATTGCATGGGTTAGCAGAGATGGGTGATGTTTCTGTTAATACTGATTTAAGTAGTGATGATGAGAATTATTCACCTCCTCCAGGGTTATCCATGGATACTCCATTAGAGTTGTTTCCTGGTGTTTCGGTTGTTCTTCCTGGAGAGAAAGAAGATGCAAGGACAGAACATAAATATAAGGGGGATGCAGATGATAGCAAAAGGAAGAAGAAGAGAAAACCAAAAAATAGAAAAAAGGTGGTAAGCCACAAAGTGAAAGCCGCAGATACTGCCAAAACTAAAAAATCAGCAAAAGCATCAGAAATCAGTGATGTGACTTTAAAAGAGAAGAATGTGTGTATTCAGGGTACTAATATCGTGTTAGATTCGCCTGAAGATATCAGAGCATGGATTCTTGAGCGAAAGAAAAACTGGCCAACTGCCAAAAGAATCGCTGAGAAAGAAAAGAACAAAACTGAGGAGGAGAAGATTTTGCAGCATTATAATGGCACAGGCGGAAAGAAAGGAAGAAAGTCCGGACATCACTGGCGCATATGTAAGTTTTGGAAAAGGACAGGGCATTGTCGGAATGGAAAGCATTGTAAGTTTCTTCATGAGCAAGGAACTACTATAAAAAGGTTGCCCAATAATAGCGTAAAGCTAATGCATGGAATACCGGTACAAATACCCCATCGATTTTCACCTCCAGTTAACTGTGGAAAATCCTTGGCCAGTCTATTGGCCGAAGGAGAGCATCTTAAAAATGAGAATGTCAAACTTTTGGATTTATTCGAGAGACTTGTCAGAACAGGTGCTGTCTCTACCGATTGGGATAACCTTAAAAAAAGACTACATTTAGATTCAGAAGCCGGTCCATCATCAGGTGGACAATAAACGGCTTTTCTACACCTTATTTTGCTACGCTCATAATATCCCGATTTATAATATTATTATTATTTTCAACAGCTCGTTTCAAGAGTTGTAAATAAAGACGATCCTTCATCAAATGTATATATTCCATCTGTGGCCTACATTCCCCTAAACGTATTTTTGCTGGCTCTTCTTCTTCCTTCATAAATCTGTTTCTTCTTTCCCTGTAGGTTTTCATCACTCGACCGTGTCTTTTTCGATTTACCACGAGGAATAAAAGTAATCTCTGCAGCGCCAGAAGGAGCTTTATGTATTCTGACGTTTTTCTTCTTCATTTTTTCTTTTTGGTTCTTCTTTCTTTGTATTGCCACCTGTTCTGCAAACGAGAGATTTTTCTTTTTGTTTTCGGTCAATCCTTTATCCAATTCAGTCACTCCTCCTAGAGTCTTAAGATGAGACAAGTACTTCCTCTTTCTTTCTTCCTCTAGTTTTCTCTCGTGCTCTCTCTTTAATAGCCGCTTTCTTATCTTTTCTTTCCGTGCCTCTTCAGCTTCCATCTTCGCCTTTTCATCTTCGGAATCTTCTTCATTTTCTTCTTCATCCTCATTTCCTTCTTCATCTTGCTCGTCCAATGACATCTCGTCATTCTTTTCTTCCTCAAGTCTCTCTTCATCAGATTCCTCAGCAGCGGTTAAAGGTTTCAAGCCACCCAAAGCAGTACCGGAATTAATCTGCTGATAATCCAAGTTAGATTCGTCAACCTGGAATGCAGGGTCTTCGAACATTTCTTTGAAACGTTCGTCATTCACAACATTCTCTGCAACATTGGAGCCAAACTTCTTTTCCAAGTGACCCACAATACTTTTATTAACTTTAATCTTTGTGTCAGTAACTGCTCCAGCAGTTCTTGTTCTCGATTCTCTTTCTTTCTCAATCCGTTTCTTAACCTCCCTTTCTCTTTCGTCTTCAAGTGCGGTTGGGTTTGCAATCAACTTCACCTTATCATAAAGCTCGGTATTGATAAAGTAACCATGCATATAAGCTTTCATTAATCTTGTTCCAACAAGTTGTTCTATATTCAATTTCTTAACATCATCTCTAGTAATAAACCTGTAGTTGGAGTAAACAGTATCAGAAGGCTTCTCCTCCAATTCCTCAGTAATATTGTCAAGAAACGAGCACCATTTAGGTGCAGGTCCAAGTGCTGGTATGTAATATGTATGCATAGGAATCGATTCGGTTGCCATAAAGAACATGCCTGAGTTTGGAACATATTCCACATCATTAATGTCGACACTCGGTTCCATTGCTGCAAATGGCTTTCCGGTATTTCTATTCCATATCTTCGCAATCTTCTTATCAGATGTCAATATCAAGTCGTTATTGACCTCCGCTCCAGTGTTGTCCAACCAGATAATGTCCTTGATTCCAAATCCATAACCTTGATCTTTTGTTATTAATGGTTTAGAGTTACGAAGATCATATAGCAAAGACACACCATTCGATGTACCGCATGCAAAACTTAAAGCATCTCTTCTGAATTTAACGCAAGTTATCTCTCCTTTTGCTCCACTTCCATCATTTATGACTGCCTTTATCACTCTCTGCTTGGCTCTAGGGTCCCAAAATTCAACTGTACCATCATCTAAACCCATGCTAACAAGACCGTGGAGTTTATTAATATCAATACTGTTGACTCCCCCGTTACTTTCAATTGTAAATGGCCTCATAAATCTTCCCCTTTCTAAATTCAATCTGAAAACTTCATCACTGGAGGCTCCGACGTACAAATCGCATGAAACATCATTGTAGGCAAGGCATCGACCATATTTCGGAATTCTTGTCTTGTAATATCTCTCACCTTTTATCTGAAACTCTAATGATCTGTCATTCTGAAGATGTATTGATTTTGTCCAGTCATCACTCAATAACGTAAAATCGACGTTTTCTGCATCTGTATGCCTGGAAAACTTGATGGCTAAATTAGAAAATTCATAAACGTGTATTTGTGGTTTGTATGTACCTGTTGCCATTACATACTGACCATCATTCGTCACCCTGATTTTGTTTGATGCCTCGCTAAACTCGAAATCTTGAATTAACTCCACCCTGTTTTGATAATCCACATCATATCTAAGTGCTTTCTTTCTTTTCCGTGCTATCCAATCAGGAAGTGATCTGGCTACATTCGTACCAGAAACCTGATATACGGACACACCGTTTGAGTTTGTTGACTTTAACATTGTTAATGGAAGTTCGATTACCCACTTTTGCTATTTATTTAATAAACACTGAGCAGAAATAGTGTGGGTTCAAATCTTTGGATTTGGGTCTTTTTGGTCTGAAATTTTTTTTTATCCGTGAAAAATAGAAAAAGGATCAAAAGATAATAGAAGAAAAAAATATGATATTTTCCTCTTTCAAGGAAAAAAAAACGTATGTAGCAGTGCTTCGTTTTTGGGGAGGGGCCATACAAAAGTGTTCTTACTTGGTGAATAAGACCCATCTAAAGACTGTTATTGACACTGTCCCATATCAATAGTATTTATTTGCTTTTGGATCTATCTATCCATTGAGTTGTTGTTTGCATCATAAATATAAACTCTCAATATAAATTTTAAATATGGATGTTTCAGAGCTTTATAATCATGACGGTAAGTCATCAGATGAGTCTTCAGAATCACAGATTCCCCACAAAAGAACGACAAAGGAATATAAAATATTATACTGCTACCTTATGATGAAGTTGAGAAAGGCCGCAGGAGCTGCTAAGAAAATGGAGAAAGAGATGCATCACTCGGATATGTTAATAAAGGTGTTGAACATGAGAAACAACATGATTGTCGACTTGTTAAAGTATTTAGATGAAAATGAGGATCTCAACCCGATATATCCATGTCCATATTATAAAGAAACACAAATATTAGAAAGAGTTAGTTCCTCTGAGGAAGCAGTAGCACCAATTTTAAGGCCAATAATAGATAGCATTTCTAATGATGGAACACGAGATCCATCAAAATTGATGGACTTCGTCAACAAAATCAAATTCTCTGAGAATCTGAACTATGAATTATACAATTTGGAGAATTCAGAACTGCCGGATATGTTCAATGACTCCGATTTCGAAGAGCTTTTTAGTGATATTAAACGAAATAGATATTACGTGCACGATCATAACAGATTTGTTGATCCTGGAGAGGCGGATCTATTGGCATTGGGCTCTACTGTTCATGTGAAACAGGTCACATTGAAGTTTACTGGAGGAAATAAGGCAAAACTGGCCACGTTATGTACAGACTATGACAAGGAGGAAGAAAGCTAAAGAAAGCTAAACAGCTTTCAGTGTTTTGATTATTTGGTGTATACATATAAATGTACGATACGGAGTTTATCAATCGTAAATTTGCTAAAATAATTCCAAATCTATACAATTGAGGCCACATTCTTATGGCTCTTCCTTTTGTGACTGTTGCTCTCTTTCTTCTTCTTCTTCTTCTTCTTTGGCTTCTTTCGGGTCACCTGCACCGTATCGGCTGCAGTATTTATGCTTAATAGCATATTATTGTCCTTGTTTGCTTGATCCAATGAAGTCTCTGCTAACTTCTTTCTAAGTTCCGCAACTTCCGCTAGTTCGGCATCGTCCACTTTGTATTCACCTGTGTTATTACCAGTACCGTCACCAGATATCTTATCAGATGATTGGAGATCAATGTTTCTGAGACCGGATGAATCCACTAAGAATCTATTTTGTTTCTTTTTCACGGAGCTCTTTCTCTCCGTCGAAGGAACTGAAAGTGCCGTTTCATCATTTCCTCCTTCCTCATCCAAAATCAGCACCTTCTTTTTCTTCACCTTTCTTGGCTTTCTTGTCTTGTGTTTTCTGATACTTTGCTCTGTATGTATACTATCTTGGGTATCCATTGTATTGTTATTACCATTTGTAATGTCTTTCTTTCCTTTACCGGATGTAATATAATAAGGATCTTCCTTCATCATTTCCTCGCGCTCCTTCTTTCTACGATCAATTTCTTGTTTGCTGTTCCCTTGTATGTGAGTATCATCATTATAATCTGATTCACTGGAATTTTCCTGATGCAAATCTGGCTGCCCTTCATACATTTCGGCGTCAAAAGAATCATTTTCTCTTGTGATCTTCACGTCATCCTCTTGTATATTATGAAGTTCAGAAATGAATGTTGACATGGCATTTTCATCGATCGAAGTTGTGAGATCCAGGTCCAATGGTTGTTCTATCCTTTGCTGTAAAGCATTTGATATTGGTTTAATCGCTGAAATTTCGAACATCTGAGTATATCCACTCACAATTATATTTGGAGCCTCGGCAGTCTGCGACTCCTTTAATTCCTTCATGGCTTGTACTATTGCATCTTGTAGTAATTTCATAATTTCAGTGAATGAAACCGCCCTCTCTTGAACCTCAAAATTTGTGCTCAAGCAAAATTGTGCTAGCCACTTTATCAATGCATTGCACAACTTTAAAACTGTATCAAAATCCTCTCGTGACCAAAACTTTCCCAACAAGGTACAATACTTACCAAAAAGTTTGCAAGCTGATTCGATGTATGCCAATATTGTAAGATTCCCCTCATCAAAGTTGTCTAGTTTTGTAATAAATTTCTGCGAAGCTAAGCGGTCAACTATCTGTGGAATTGTTGCTTTTAATTGTGTATCATTTTGTTCCTTTGTTGAATCATCGTCATCTGAATCCTGACCCTCGTCAATACTTCCTTGTAAATAGTCTGTGTAGTACTCCCCAATAATCCAGATGCATCCCTTCAAGCCTTTGTTAAACTTTATTATATCATCTTCACTCATCTCAGCCCCGAAGCACAAGTTAATGCATGTTTCAACCAATGCCGCTCTTATGCTAGGAACACGTATACTCATGTCTATCAGTTGTTCAGAAATCATAGCATCTATAACTGGGATTTTAGAATCAGTATTTAATCTGATCACATCCTTCAATACTCCCAAGTACCAGTCGAAATTTGGAATGTTTTGATAGCTCTTCATAGAACAGATCTCAATTATCTTTTCGACGACCCGAAGCTTGTATTTTGGAGAAATGTCCACCGCCTTCTGCGTTTTGTATGGATAATTCACCTCCTCTACCTCATCAAGTTTGTCCGTTTCTTTTTCACCTTCTTCATGATAATCGTCGACAAGTAAATCATTCATATCGTCGAGTCTGGCTTGTTGTTCATCGTATGGTATTAACTGAACTAGAAGTCTTGCGATAACTGTGACAATGTTGTCTTCCGAAACTAAATAGTTTACGATCTCTAAAGAAGTTTCTCTTATTGTAAGATCATTGTCATAAAGGCATGAGAGGAGGATTTTCGAATGTTTCCTTATCAACTCTTTGTGGATTCTGCATGTTTTTATGAAAGCCAAAAGGCACACGTATTTTAGGTTCTGGTCATCACTTTTGAAAAAGCCTAAAAGTTTGTTAACAATGAGTTCAGTCACTTTAACGTCATCCTCATCAAGCATGTTGCCATTTAAAATTGCATTAATACATTCATAGACAAGGGAAAGTGCATCTGTTGTGCACATGAGATGAACAATTTCCGGAAGAAGTTTTTTCTTCAGCCTTGGTTCAACCAATGATAGAGATGAAAATAGTTTTAACAACCTGATTACCATCCAATTGTTGTTCGTATCTTTCATAAGTCCAAACAGCCGTGGTGTGAGGCTGACATAATTTTTAGGATTAGCGTGTGCCAATTCGCAAATCACATTAACGGTGGCCGAAACCACGGAAGTATCGGGGTCGTCCAATTTGTCAACTACTTGATCAAACAGCATTGGCAATGAATCTGGATATTTAAGAAATATCTTGTATAATGCTAGCACCGCCCGTTTCCGAATAAAAGGTTTAGAATGGTTTAATAATCGAACTAGATCTCCACCAATATCATGAGCTAATTCCGTGCTAACCACAGATGCTATCCCACTAATGGCAAGACTGCATTCGATTGAATTTGATGAGTTTAGATCCTTTTTTAATTGATTGGTCATAAGCATTAAAGCATCATCATTGTTTTGCCTTTGCAAAATCTGAACAGCCGCTAAATAACCGATTCTCTTGTGCTGAAATTTTGGAGAAGATAAAACTTCAAGAATGTTGAAAGAGCACCAGCTCATGTCATAGCCGTACATTTCCAAATACGCTAGCTTCAATATCACCATTGATTTCTTCTCAAGATCTGCATCCTTCAAATCATCTTTGCATTCTTTGATTGAGTCATCCAAAAATGCTGCCAATTTCTCTGAATCTTTACTTCTTTCTCGAATTCCTTTAATGAGACTCTCTAAGCTCTGATCAAAGCTTATACCAAATGGTTGTAGCCGAACCATCATCTGTGAAGAAGGCATATTCTTATTCCCTCTTTGCTTCTTTCTAAATCTGGCTTCTCAATTGTCTCCACTTGGTTTTAGCTACAGCAAAAGTGACCGTGCTTTCTCTCTTCTTAATATCCTGTGTATGTAATAAGTGCAGCTTGCATATCAGTAGTATGTCTATAGAAAGTAGGGGAGAAAAAATGGGAAAGCTAAATAAAATTACAGAAGTATTTAGAACATCCATACATTATTTGACCCGTCAATTGAATAACCCGAACACCGTAATATGTTTATAATCAAACATCTAATATCTTTGCACTAGCTGTTACTATGGTATTATGTTCAAGACTATTTATTCGAAATAAATTGCAGTATCGTAAATCCATATTTTATATGTTATTTTGAGTTCTTCACCGGTTAGGTATTGTATTACTACATCATGCTGCCGAACTCTTATCCTAGAGAGAACAATCCATCAATTGACACTCTACAGTTTGAAGTTAACCCAGACACTGAGTCTTCAACAGAAAGTTCTACCTTATCCAGCTCATCAGATTTAGAAGAGGAGGTTTCACATTCAAATATTACAGAAGACAATCGTGTGAGTGAGATGGTGATTAACACAGACAATAGCAGGGTTTCCCATGATTCTATATTTATAGGAGGGCAGTTTAACTCAGTGGAATATTTGCTGAAGTCGTTATATAACTCACTGGAGTCATCAGATCTAGACAAATCCTTGGTACAACAATCTCAGATTTCTGGGGAGATGAACAGTGTAGAACAGGAACTTTTGAAAACAATTAGGGAACTAAGGGATTGTCTCGGACAACATTTAGAAAAGTATGAACAATTGAAAAGAGATATACCAGAAATTATTGATAATCTCAAGCAAAGTGCTACTCTTTCCAAAAAATATACCGAGAAAATGAAGAAGTATTATCCTGTCGAGTATTCGAAGAGCAAAGATAAGGTCTTGAATAGGATAACAAACGATGAAGAGGATCTTTACATTTAAGATTCCTACTTTTTAAAAAAGCCAATGGTTTTTGATTTAAATTCTTCTTTCAAGGAAATAGAAGCCTCTTTTCTAAATATGATGACATTCTTCCCTGTTGCAAGGTAAAGCAAGATTAAGTTTGGCTGCTTTGCATATAATATTTTACATTACTATTTGATTAGTGTGATTTCAACCGCAATATGGAATACAGTACTTTAGGGCATACTAATAGTCTAACCATATCTGTATTTAAATTTGGTTTGAAACTAAAACGCATTGATGTTATCGCAACTTGTCTCAATAAGCTTGCTTTATTTAGTGCGTCAAGCAGGATCACAAAGAACTTGATGAATTGTTTATCTACATTTTGTATTTTGCTTGTAATCGAATTTTGTTTTAACTAAAACAGAAACTTCAAACCAATCAAGAGAGATCAAATGGCAACACTCGAGTTTGAATGGAGATATAATGGGGTAAATTTTTAAGTCAAACGCTACCATATCATAAAGTTGTGTGATGATCTTTGTGAAATATGATTCAAATATCAGACCACAACTTCAATTGAGGATTGATATTGAAAGTATATCATTTTAAAAGTATCAATTTATTATCACCGACATGGTTTAAGAGAAACTCCACAAGAAATGATAATCTAATAGTATCAAGATTGTCAAAGTATGCATGTTCACCCAACAAATGTCTGTTCCTTATCCACATATCAGCTTAATATTTAATGATTAATGTTATTATATTGTGCACAGCATGAGGATTGTGAAGAAATAAATACACGGACAATATTCAATTTATGTACCTGCCGCTGGGGTTCGAGAAATTTCAGAATTGGTAATCAAGCAAACGCCTTTTTCTCATGGATAGATAAGATTGGCAGATATTCAAAAAATAATATAATTATTTTAGTCCTTGAGCTATATTATCCTTTCATATGAGATCATTTAATAATTAATTAAA
>ERZ746981.151-NODE-151-length-55204-cov-13.057866_pt1 | contig 55204 bp, 32 predicted proteins | sample MGYA00374948_ERZ746981 | MGnify/ENA primary metagenome ERZ746981 (study PRJEB28757, sample SAMN06711160) | food metagenome | host: microorganism | place: China:Harbin | collected 2017-01-30 | study: EMG produced TPA metagenomics assembly of the Analysis of...
TTATTTTTATTTTTATTTGTTATTTTTCTTCTTCCTAATTTAAAATCATTTTCGTTTTTCCGGGACATACAATTTTTTTTTTTTTTTTCAAATTCATTTGGCTCCCATCTTCATCTTAACTCTTTTACCCCTAGATGAAAGCATTGCAATATCACAATTTACATTAACTGTTGCTGATATTAGGGACAACGAGAACGTATTCGTTGGATTGAAACCGGACCCAGCTCGGATACTCCTATTTCTTTTTTGAGAGATTTCGAGGAACGCACGTTGATATAATAGATCATCTCCTCATTTTTTTAAATTTTTTTTTGTTGTTTAGCGTTTAGCAGAGCTGCTTTTTGGTTAAACTGAAAATCTTCATTCTCTGCTTTTTTTTTTAAGCTCAACATATTTCTTGTGAGCTAAGCAAGCGCTAATATAATCTGCATCACAGGCGGGGTTGTTGTCTCTGGCTAAGCAGGATCGGAAGCACAAAAGCTGACTAACTACATTCGCTATTATATCGTTGGCATTTTTCTTGCTTCAGCAGTTGGATACACACACTCACTATCTATTATATTATCACTCACTGAGCGACATCTATTTTTTTTTTCTTTCGATCGCATCTTTTACTTGTCAACATTGCGTTGGGCACATTAACATCCCGTTGATCGGCACGATATTCATTAGCGGGACATTTGAGGTATACACAGCTGAGGAAAGATCATCGCAGAGATGGCAAACAGTACAATCATTGCAGTGGTATGTGCAATAGGGGTACCAGCAGTAATTGCGATAGTGGCAGTTTCCTACTTCTGGAATAGACAGCAGAGGAAGATGAGGCGGGAAATGGCCCGGGAGGCGAAAAACTCGGAGTTCGGCAGCAATTCGTCAGATCTGGACCTTGACAACATAATAGAGGAGGAGGATACCACGGAAAGTGGACCATCTGGGCTCAACCGGTCGTCGGACTCCTCATCAACTACAGAAATCGACTTGGAAAGGCAGTCGGATGGAGGGAAGTTCCGAAGAAGCGGTACGAAGAACACAAAGCATGGAAACCCAGCAAGGAGTAGGTCCCGAATGTATGGACAGCCACGAATAAAAGGTCTGCGAATCGTTCCGAGGATTCCGAATAGCCAGGAGGGGGGCGATACCACTTCAAGCAGTGGGTCAACGTCGTATGGCCCGCACAAGTTGGGCTCGAGGTCGAATACTGAGCAAGGCTCGTCCAGCACGGATGCCAACGGGAAGATAACCGAGTCCTACAACCGGCAAAACTCGACTCGTGCCGACAGAGAGAGGAACTTCATCAACTACTACGAATCGGTGATCCCGATACTTCCAACAGCTGCCGAGGCCTCGGCATCTTCGTCCGCCGCGTCATCCAGCAATCTCCTTGATGCCAAGAACAAGCAGACCGGCCTGGACCGTCCGCTGGTGCCCGGAAGCCACGACAGATCAGCATCCAGTCTCTCTGGTCAGAGATCGTTGCTGTCTGTGCAGAGCGAATACCGGAGACAGCTAAACCAGACGGACTCGTCCTCATTCCCGAAAGCTGCACAGACGATGGCCACAGCCACGGCCTCGCAGATCAATTTGCTAAACAACTATCCCGTCCGAAATGGCACCAAGCTGTCCTCTTCGCCGGTTTCCCGCTCCAACAGCTCCTTTAACATCGCGAATGCCGGAACCAGGGATGCCCGGCGGTTCGTGACCTCGTCCCAGAGGCTAATATCGCCACACGGTGGCAGCAGAAACAACTCCAGCCAGAGTTTGGGGGCTGGACACCAAACACCAAAGAGTTACAGTGAGAACAGCCAGCACAGTTCCAGTACCAGCGGGAAAAGGCCCCAAATCGCCACACACGAGCATCCCGTGCCCGAAACATCCGACTACGAGTCTTCCCCCGAGTCCCGCGATCCGGTAACTCCCCAAAAGCCACTGGCGACTCACCAGGACACAGTTATGCATGCTGACGATTCGCATCCTGCAAAGCGGGTGGTAGACTTGCCCAGAGCGGTTGGGTTCGACCAATCGGGTATCGAAAATTCCCCGGGGGATCAAGAGCCTAGGGGCAGGCAGGAGCAAAACTTGGAGACCGAGTCTTCAGCTCGACGATCACACATTTCACCATTTGAGACCCCAATGAGGAAGTCCCAATTTATGGCTGCTGACGACGATGCAGATGACATTGTGAGCGATTCCAGCTCATTCAGCTACAGAGAGCCTCGGAGTGCGGCTATTGACTCCGACCAATTTTCAAACTATTCATCCAACAAACGTGCATGGCTTCAAAGCGTGAAGCAAGGTCTTTAGGGACCTTTCATTTTTTTTCTCTCTTCATCGGAAGGACAAATGTAATTATAAATGTATACGACAATAATTTCATAGATATACTTATAGAGAAAAAGCTGACGTAGAGCAAAGTCATAACATAAAGCAAAGCCATAACGGAAAGCAAAGTCATAACGTAAAAGCAGCCATAAACTGCCTGTTGGCATGCCATATATACAAGGTTTAGAAGCAAAGATGGCTGTTGAAAGTAGTTCCACTAGAAAAGAGACTGGAAACGTAACTCCACTAGAAAGGACACTGCAAAAGTAACTCCACTAGAAAGGATACCGAAAGTAACTCATTAAATTTAGAAAGTAACCCCCTAAATTTCAAGGACAATCGAATCGTCATCATGAAGAAGATCCAACACGACTCCATCATCCTGCACAAGCTTCCACACATCTATATGGAAATCATTGTCCTTAGAGGCTCTTCCTGCCTTCAAATACATCACAGCCTTACCCTTCTTACCCTCAACCTTAGTGTGTATATTGACAACTCCCTTGACAGTATTAACCTCTCCACTAATATACGGAAACCACCCAGAGTACGTAATCTCGTTACCCAAGTGCGATCTGGCGAGTTGAGACCGCCGTAAGTAGTACATCGTGGCATTCATCACCGGTGTTGACACTTTTTCATACTGGAACACACTAGCAGTTGCAACCAAAATGAACAACGCAAATATCGAAAAAGCAATCCGTCCCGTCTTCCTCTCTTTGATGTGTGGGTCCTCCGGTAGGTTCGAGTGGATTGTCATTGGCTTAACGAACTTCTTCTCACCTGTAACCGGATCAGTAACTATCTTACCTTCCGGAATATACTCCTTACTTTTCATCTCTTCCGAGTAGTACCTACTCCGAATTCCGAGCCTGAGGGGACTAATGATTGTTCTTGCACCAAATCGTGGAATTGATGCCATAAGTGTTCTGTTTAAACCGAGAATTCCTCGGATTGGAGCTTTCGTTATGAAATGCATGTCTATTCTGTTTCACTTGACGTCCTTCGAAAAAAGCAGTGATTGCAATTGAGTCTGCAGCTGTAACCGTGGAAACGTTGATTTGGAAGTGGTATATATTCACTGTATTCTGGCAACAGTAAAATTGAGGTGGCTTGGTTAAGATGAGCCTTAATTCATAGAGAAAAATAGAGCTCGGAAAGAGCAAAAAGCGTGTGGAGATGATGCCGCGATAACATTACTGATTTTTCTTTTTTTTAATTTTGATTTCTTTGATTTTGTACATATATTTTTCCAGCACCTCAAGCAGAGGCGAAAATCCTGATCTCTATTCATCCTAATACCAGAAACCTACAAATTAACACTCCCAAAAGTGACTGGAGAGAACTTTATCGAGAAATAGTCTGCCAAGTGACTGTGCATGCCTATAGGGTGACCGTTCTTAGTTCGATCTTATCATATATAGTCATTTTTTTATACGGGATTTGGAAGGTGAAGACTTGCAACAGATATGCCAGCAACAGTTTCGGGGACAGCCTTTCATCACAGAAAGGCGGGTATAGTTACCATATTGGAGGATGCAGAACCACCAAAAGTGGTGTGGAAGTGCGTGGATACTGATGCAAGTCATTCCGTGGTGAGTATTCCGCTTGATAAGATTGTTAGTTTGCAGGCGACCCCGGCCAAAATCCAAAAGATGATGCTGAAGATAGGACTTAAGGATGAGCATGGCTCAGAGAGTGATGGCAAAAAGCAAAAGAAGCACAAGAACAGTGTGATTTTCAGCTTCAACAACAGGGTCACTATGGATAATATAAAGCTGACTTTGCAGCAAGTGATTGCAAGAAAGAAAACCAGCAAGGAAATGGAAGCAAGCAGATCAGAGACACCAGATAACGAGTTTGGCACATCGGAATACGGCGAAAATGTTGATAATGATGAGCTTTTGACCAATCTGTTGGACTCAAAGAAGCTCCTCAAGAATTTCACTCTTCAACAGAAGCTTTTAAGGGAGAACTCGGATTTAATGAAGACTTTTACAGAGGCCGTGATTAAAAGTGGTTTAGAGCCTGAAGAATTCTGGTCAAGCAGAATCCATCTTTTGCGATCATACGCAGTCCAACACAGTCAGAAAAGGGGACCATACAATGTTCTCAGTACAATTAAACCTGTTGCCTCCAGTGAAAACGAAGTTAATGTTAGTGTGACGCGCGAGAAAATACATGAGATTTTCAAGCAGTATCCGATAGTCCGAAAAGCGTATGATGACAATGTTCCCAAGATAAGTGAGGGGGAGTTCTGGTCCCGATTCTTTTCCTCGAAGCTCTTTCGTAAGTTGAGGGGAGAAAAGATAAACTTGTACGATCGTGGTGATATCACCTTGGATAAGTATTTGTACTACGATCCCGACTACGATGGAGAGGAGGAGGATGAGGATGTGGATAAATTGTTAGAGGATCAGGAGGCAAAGGAAACAGACAGACATAAGGAAAAAGGACGATCGAAGAAAAGAAGAGCTTCCGATCTACAGATCACTGCAGCTAAAAAGAAGGTGAAACTTTTCAACGGTGAGGATGAGAAGATCTCCAAATGCATTGATATTCTCGGAAACGAGGCTGATGATGCTGGATTATTGGGAAACAAGCCGGATATTACCATGAAGAAGGATCAGGACCCAGACCTTGTGAATATTATGAGGACCATGAATAGGTTAAGCAGACGTATGATGTCAAACATCAAGGAGAATCCAAGGAAGAAAAATGCAAACCCAGACGATGAGTTCAAGCATGAATTGGAAATAAAGGACCTTGACCACAAGGAAACTGTGGATTACAATAAGTTGAATTACACACAGCGGTCAAACGTTTCTTCCAGTATCGTTCCTCCCGAACTTGTGAAGCAGGCCATGACTCAATCCGACTTGAATCCCAAGTTAAATGATTACGATGCATCCATGCAGATGTTCAAAGGCCAGTTTAATGAGGCCGAGAAGCTCGACTTGACATCGGTGTACTTTCAGATTAAAAAGTCGATATATGACTCTTATAAGGATGTGATCAGTATTGTGAGAAAGAATTCCAAGCAGTCAAGTCAATCCTGGAGTCTTGACAACGACAACTTGAGTACTGGATGGAAGGATGCTCGTAGTGAAATTTCAAAGGATAGATTAGAAAGTCTCCGGCTTACCCAGTCAACATCTATTGAATTCCTCCGTCATTTTTGGATTCACTTCAATTCCATCTCAACTTCATCTATCTCGACAAATTCTCACTTCAAGAAGGAACTGATACAGCTGCGAAAATCATTTTTCAGCATCACCAAGTGTCTTGAAAGAGTAACTGCGAACCTGAATCAATCTGAGGGTGAAGAACGTACCAAGGAGGAAGAAATCATGCATCCATTGATAGAATCTCTAAAAAGGGCACTACAAAAATACGAAGATGCCATCATCGAACCCAAGCGCTAGAGATTTATTGGGTGCAAATATAATAATTACATACAACCAAAAGCACAATATAAAATAAAAGAAGGCTTTACTAATACCATTACAGAAAAGTAAACATGATATGTAATATTGTATCTATATATGGCAGCTTTCTACACAAACACCCTCATTTTATATTGTTCATCTTCTTGTATGTCTCCCAAGCCTCGTTTATTGTAATAAATACACCATTGGCGATCATCTTCTGTTCAGTTGTGACATTATTCCCAAGCTTATCTGGATGAACCTTTGCAACCGCTTTAAGATATGTAATTTTGACTTTCTTGTCCAAAACGAGGTCTGTCATTGACACAGGCCTCCAATGAAGATCCGGCCATAGAATTTCATGCAAACTGGATAGCAAGGCCCTGATATTATCCGTTTTACCATTGCTCCAACCTTGCAGAAGGCCTTCTACCTTATCGTGTAATCTAAACATTTCTTCCTTCTCTTTTTCCTCGGCATCTTCCTGTCTTTTGACCCTCCTTAATGTTTCACTTTCTCTGTATAATTTAGGTGACACAGTAGAATTTGACGATCTATGAGTTGCAGAGGCAGGCCTTTCAACTGCAGGCTTGCTTTTAGGTTGTATAACAGATAGACAGCGTCTTCTTCCATCCATGATTGGCTTTGATGACACACCATGCTTCAACAATTCGTCATATACTTTAAATGAATCCTGGAACTTTTCTAACTGCTCTAAAGCTTCAGCACGCCTTATGTTTAATTTAATCCAGAACTTCTTCAAACTCTTGTGTGGCTCCAACATGAGATCATCCAGCAAAGACACATCCTTGCAAAGGGTTGAGATCATGTCAAGACCACTTGTACAAGCACTAAGTTGATCTCTAGAGTTTCCTAGCTTTTCAAACACGGTTGCCAAATTTGAGTACATCAATATTCTGAAAGGATGATCAGTTGAGAGGAATTGAAGAGCCTCCTGATAGCATTCTAATGCCTTTGGGAAATCTCCCGATTTGAAAGCAGCTGCACCTTCTTCTCGTGCAATACCAAATGGCATCGATGGTTTATTGTACGGAATGAGTCCACCTGGAGTTCTGGATTTAGTAGAAGAGACACCATTACTTGTAGTCGATAAAGGTGCCTCCATTATATCAACAAGAGTTTCATCCGGACTTTTGGATCTGTCATTTTCAGAGTTCTTCCTGGGTAGCAAAGTGCTCTTATGCTGCATACTCTGTACTCCAACCTGCTGCTGAATGTGAGACCGCCTTTCTTGTTGACCAATCTCTGGCGTGCGTTCAACCGATTGCGATCTGGATGAATTAAAAGAGTCATAATTTGACGGTTTGTAACCAGAATGCTCATCTGCTTTTCCAAAGTCAGACATCACATGATCCCTACCCAAACGGAACTCTCTGTCCTTTGCTCGTTGACCAGCAGTTAGTCTTCTAATATGATCTCTCGTCAGTTCATCTCTTTCATCCATTAATCCGATCGATTTCTTCTTATACACATCTCTGTTTTTCATCCATGCTGGCTCGTTTCCAGTTCGTTCATTTTGCTGCTGCTTGTACATCTCAATTCCTTGCTGAAGCTTTTCACGACCAGATTTGAAAAGCCTTGAGGCTTTACTCATAAATTCACTGGATAAGTCATTGACAACTTCACCTAAGGATTCTGAATTTGACACTTTCAGGTTGTTCGGCAACGATGCATGATCATATCTCCGTCTATCATTTGAATCTTTGAGCGTGAGCATATTTAATGCTGATTCCACATTATAACCTGAACTGGTTTGATTTAAAGCTCTGGAAGCCTCATCAATGTCAAAGCCCATGTCCATAAGTACAGCCAATGCATCATCCTTCTTTTCATCAATCATGTGTTTCTGTGAATCCTGCTGACTGCCGAGATCGGCATGTATCGGCAAGTGTGTGGAATTAGAGTTATTATTTTCGGTCTTATGCTGCAAACTGGTTTCAGATTTATTAGGTGTTGAAACGGGCGTAAAGAATCCTTCTAGCAGATCCATCCCGCCGTTATCAGCTATTATGCCATTATTAACATCTGTGTTGTCCTTATTAACAGTTTGATGGCCATTTGTTGGTATTCCCAGATTTGTAACTACTGGATTAGACTGACTTGAACTTGCTATTTTTGAGGAATTTCCATTTAATGGCAAAGATGATTGTGATCTAGAAGAAGGAGTAGTAAATGAAGCAAATATATCATTCACTGTACCCTTATGCGTTGAAGAAGGTTGTGGTTTCAGAGGTTGAGTATTGAAAATGCTATTTCTGGAGCCATTTCCTTTCAAATGGGTTTCTAAAAAGTCCATATCAATGCTTGCAGTTGAAGAATCATTCCTCGCAATATTTGAAAGAGAGGACGATGATAGTTTCATTTGTTGAGCCATCCCCATGCTCGAATTCTTGTTAAAAGATTTTCTAGTGGATGATTGCAGGAGATTCGCAAATATATCATTTTTTGGATTTGAAGGCATTGATTTAAGAGCCGCTCAATTACAATGAGTGATGCTGGTAGAATATGAATATGCAATGCAAAAGAAAAAAATGTAGAAACTTAATGCTTTTTGGCACAGGGATGTAGTAGTTTCCTTACGCATTATTACTCTAAACACATTCACTGTGAGTGACTCCGCAGATCTGCCTCGCGACCCATCGTTATCATGTGTAAGGAGGTAAAGAAAAAGAAAGAGAGAGAAAGAAAAAGCGATATGATAACACAAAAAATTTTCGCTTAGGACTCTAAATTTTTCAACATCTTCATCATGTGTAACATAACTTTAGCACAGTATCTACTTGCAATATATAACGAAAACATTACATAAAAAAAGTATACAAATACCAATCAACATGCATTTAATGTATACACTAGGTCCTGACGGAAAAAGAATATATACGCTCAAGAAGATAACAGAGTCGGGTGAGATTACAAAGTCTGCACATCCTGCAAGATTTTCTCCAGATGACAAATACTCTAGACAACGTGTGATTCTAAAAAGAAGATACGGCCTACTTCCAGAAAAGAAGAGTCAAAACTGAAGCCAGAGAGGAAGTTTGAAAGAATAGATAGTGTTTGAAAGCAAGAGGGTATGAAGCTTAAACAAATTGAAGAAACGCCAATGGTCGATTGAAGAATCAGTCTACCCAGATAAATATACTTGGAATATTCGACACACTTATAAACAAGCTTTTAGTTCTCTCAGGGGTGGTTTGTGCAAACTCTATATGTATATGTACGATTGATTTAATGATATCAATATTTTTTGGAAATTAATTACCGAGCAAGGATGAAAACTAGTTAAGAACATTTGGATTTTATCAGTTTTCGGTAGCACTGTCGTCAGGCCTGGTTTCGGAAAGATGGAACTGGGCACTCTTCTTGTAGTTTTCCCATAACTGGTTAACTAAAGCGATGCTTTCATTTGTATTTTTAACTTTTGACAATTCCTTGTTGACATCCTTCACGCTCCCATTAATTTGTTTCTGTTTGTAGCAATGTTAGTATTGAGCTGATTTTTATAAGAACCTAAGACAGATTTCTTCACTTTCAGAATAATATCACGTCATCACGATATTTGTGTATGCTTACCAAATCATCGATGATTCGTTTGTATAAAGCCAATTGAGATTTATGCTCGGGATGCTCAAAAATGTCTTCGGAGTCTGACATTATAAAATTGACGAGATCTCGGCTGTTGGCATCTAGGAATCTTGTAAAGTGGTGCTTTCGGGTGAATTGGAAAGCTAGAATGTATGGCAACTGCTAACTGTAAGGAAGTGGGGATAATGAAAATGCACGCACGCGAAAGAATACGCAGAAGAGATTAAATAAAAAAAAAAAATTAAAATAAAGGATAAAAAGAAAGGAAAAAGTCAATGATAGCAGCTGAGAAGTGGAGTTTTACTATGGCGCCGTTTACAAATTGTTTGCGGAATAACGCGAGTGGGCACCTACCCGATTTTCCTTCCTATTACTTCTCTCTATCTATCCACTTGCGCAGAGGGATCAATCTTCCATCAATTACCACATTTTATATTTTTGGGAATTACATCGGCGGATTCAATTCTGTGCATGCTGAAATTTGCGTTGCGTATTTTTTCCTCTTCATATTCCCTTTGATACAATAATTACTATCCCCTGTTATATGAACATCATTCGTTCTTTAAGCAGGAGCCGAATATTTCCAGCAATTGCCAGATACCAGAAAGTTTCTAAAGGCTCAGTTAGACTGTTCAGCTGTTTCCAACCAAGCATGTCGATCAACAAAGAGGATTACTATGCAGACACAGATGCTCCGATTGCAAGAATTGAGGCATCGAAATATTTTGGTGACCTTACACCTAAAGAGCAAAGATATGCACACTACTTTTCGAAAGCGGGCCACTGGGGAACCAGAGTTGTTATGAGATCGGTTTCTCCGGAATCAGAGGATATATACGATTTGATTCTTACAATTCATAAAGCAGTCAATGGTGATTATTCCGAATTGAAGAAAAACTTGGGTGAGAGGCCCGTCCAGCAGTGGTTGGAGTATGCGTCGGAATTCCTTGCCAATTTGGGCAACTACAAGTCTTTTGGTGACGTGAAGTTCATTCCAAGAATTCCGTTGACTGACTTGAAGACTCTAGTTCAAAGCACGAACAGTGAGGCTGCACTTCAGCTCTTTGAGTCGGCAAGAATCGCAATCTACTCATTGGATGGAAACACGGCACTTATGGGCTCACCTGAGAAAGGCCAAGTTTCAGGATACTATCTCAACCTTGTTACTAAGGCTGAGGGTGAGGCTGTGGATGCTGCTCTTGCCTCAAAGGGCATTATGCCCGAGAATATTCGAGTCGAGAAGGCTACAAGTGGCAATAAGTTCATCGTTCATGTTGCCAGTGCATTTACATCCAATGCAACCGGTTACTATCCAGAGAAAATCGAGTTTAGCATCGAGGGAAAGCCAGCAAGCTTGACATTCCAATTTGGAGACCACTCCAAGGAATTTTCGCACATTGCAGAGTCACTGCAAAAAGCCAAGCAGAATGCAGCAAACGAGACTGAGGTTAAGATGCTTGAAAACTACATTGCAGCTTTTGCAACCGGATCAATGAATTGCCACTACAACTCGCAGGTGTACTGGGTTAAGGACATCGGACCATCAGTTGAAACCAATATTGGCTTTATTGAGACTTACCGGGACTATCTCGGCACAAAGGGTGAGTGGGAATGCCTTGTTGCCATGGTCAACAAGGACAGAACCAAGAAGTTCGGTAGCTTGGTGAAGAATGCAACCGAATTTATCACAGAGTTGCCCTGGGATAAGTCGTTCGAGAAAGATAGGTTCACACCTCCTGACTTTACTTCATTGGAGGTGTTGACTTATGCAGGTTCGGGCTGTCCAATAGGCATCAATATTCCAAATTACGATAAGATCCGGATCAATGTGGGTTTCAAGAATGTCTCGTTGGGAAATATCCTTAATGCCAAGTCCAGAAAGCACCACATCTCGTTTATCGAGGAGGATTTGCAGAAAGTTTACGATGACTACTGCACCAAGGCTTTTGAGGTTCAAGTTGGAATTCACGAGTTGCTCGGTCATGGAACCGGCAAGTTGTTGATGGAAAATGGGGATGGTACATTCAACTTTGACCGCAACAGTCCTCCAATTGGCTTGGATGGAAAACCTGTAAGCACGTACTACAAACCTGGTGAGACCTGGGGATCTGTTTTCGGATCGGTTGCAGGTCCATATGAGGAATGTAGAGCCGAGTCTGTGGCCATGTATCTCATCACAAACCGCAAGTTATTGGAAATATTTGGTTACAAGACCAAGGAAGAGCAGGATATTGTCACATACGTGTCGTACTTATCCATGTGCAGAGCTGGATTGCTTGCCTTGGAGTTTTATGACCCTGAAAACAAGAAATGGGGCCAGGCGCACTGCCAAGCTAGATATGCCATTATGAAGACGTTTTTGGATGCTGGGGAAGGTCTTGTGAAGCTTGAGTACACAAAACCTGATTACTCCGATCTTGTCGTGAAGGTTGACAAGTCGAAGATAGCTACGGTTGGACAGAAGGCGATTTCCGACTTCTTGAAGAAACTTCATGTTTACAAATGCTCGGCCGATGTTAAGCACGGATCCGAGTTCTTTGAAACGTTGACCACGATTCCGGACGATTTGCTCAAGTTCAGAAAGGCAGTTTTGGCCCAGAAACTTCCAAGAAAGCAGCTTGTTCAGGCCAACACTTATATCGATAAGGACGGGAAAGTGCAGCTCAAAGAGTATGAGGAGAGCGAGATTGGAATGATTAACTCCTTTGCCGAGAGAGAGACATGAGTGCAGGAATACTCGCTATATAGTACATTGAATATACCATGCACTCTGTATAGTCTGCTAATATTATGAACCTTAGTTTTGGGTGATTATCTATAGATATATGAGAAAGTTACCTAAATATAGCATGTGATGAGTCTGCCTTATTACAGTATGAAGCTACCTTATCTCGGCATGCGATAAGTCTAATGGCATTAGAATAAATATTTCCACTGGTGCAATATCTATTCCATGCGATGCATTTCCACCTCTTTTTCTCTTCCCATTACATTTCCACTCTCTATTTTTTCTTTCCATCATGCCCTTCCTTCTCTTTTTTGGTACTCCTTTTTTTTCATCTTTCTTATCTTGCTTGAATCGTTCGCTTTCCCTTTTTTTTTTTTTTTTTCAATAGCAAGACCGCTTTCAAAAAAATTTTTCCCGACCTTCAACCTGAAATCAACCAATCAGTATGTCAAGGCTTCGAAGATAGATGGGGTCTACAACACAGCAAAGCTCCCAGCCAGCTCAAAAAACTAGTTAAGCATAGATAAGATTAAAGGAAACACAGTCAAAATGGTGGAAGAAAACGAAAAATTGTTCATCTCTTATAATCACATCCATGAGCTTTGTAAAGAAGCAGCGGAGAAGATAAAGAAGCTGGATATAGACTATATTATTGCCATTGGAGGAGGTGGTTTTATTCCAGCCCGTATTCTAAGGACGTTCCTGAAAGAACCGGGTGAACCAAGCAAAAAGATTTTTGCTATTATCCTCTCCCTCTATGAAGATACAAATACCGTGTCTACCACGGCAGAAGAAGTTGGATCCAAAGTGAAGAGAATCCAGTGGATTCATTATGGTGAATCCGGAATAGACCTCTGCAACAAGAAGGTGCTAATTATTGATGAAGTCGATGATACGAGAACAACGCTTCATTATGCTTTGAGTGAATTGCAAAAAGATGCTGAGCAGCAGGCCATTAACCGTGGATTCGAGAAGAGCAACACAGAATTCTTTATTTTCGTGCTACATAACAAGCTCAAGCCAAAGAAGGCTGACCTCCCAGCTTCTATAATGGATGGAAAGCACTATTTGGCTGTGAGAGATGTTCCTGATTGCTGGATTGCCTATCCATGGGAGTCTACCGATATCGCTTATCAGCAAAAGATGGCTGAGAAGCAAGGTAACGATATCTAAGTTGACGTTTACGCTTTTTTTTGTATTAGTTGGGGGTTTGTGTACTCTCAACCGAATAGAGATACGATGAAATTAGCACTGAAGGCTGCTTTCTTTTTTGTATACGTAGTTTCACCTAAATGCTACGTTACTGTTTGAATTCGGTGAATAAAATAAATATTGTGTTTAATAAATAAAGCAGTGACTGCTAGATAAGATGGTAACGTGCTAAAAAGCACAGAACTGCGACATTTCTGATCCCTTCTCATTTCGTAATCGTAAAAACCCTCACTGGATACTCGTTACTGTACATGCCACTTTCTTCCTCAGTCATGAGCCTCACCTTGAAGCCCTTGTTGAGATTTGGTGCAATTATTGGACCGCCTTCCTTACCTAACACCTCACCATTAATGACTGAAGTTGGTAACGATTTAAGCGTGTCCGTAAGATGAAGCTTGCCCTGCTCAACAACTTCCAATGCCTTGACACCCTCCTCGTTCTTGGGAAGTCTGGAATTTGCCTGACTGCCCACCTTGAGCAAACCACTCACTTTAGCCTGGGTAAATGCAACAACCTTAGGATATGCTCTTCTTGTGTCTCTATCGCCATACTCGTTGTTCATAATATCGGTGGCTGGAATTGCGTTTGCACACTCATATTTCTCCTTGTTCGAGCCAGGTGGTGGGACCCTGTATAGGGGAACATATGGATTACCTGATGATCGATTAGGCACAGGCACTAGAAGCCTTCTTATCACTTCATATATGCCCTTTGATCCGGTTGTATATTTCTTCCAAATTGGCACTGGTCCTCCACCCATTTTGAAACGTGTGGCTCTGCTGTAAGTTCAGAGGAAAAAGATTATGTTTTAATCTGGCTGTGCTTTGTAACGATGTTGTGGGTTACGCACTTTAATAGTTGCGAATGCTCTATTTTTTTTAGCTTTAATTTCTATTTCATTTTCTTGAATTCTATGATTGTTATTTTTTTGGGAAACTCGGAATTTATTTCGCATCACCGGTAATTATGTAAGCGGCTGACCATCCGACCAAGCTGGAGTACCATGTTCTTCTGCCTCCTTTCAGTATTTGCTTCGCCAATATTTCGCATACAGCGTCACACATACGGGCTAAAACCCAGTTGCTTAGCAAATTCATATATTTACACGCCCGTTCTACATGAGCTTTCGGCATTTAAGGGGAGAACGTATACTGAGAAGTGATGATGCATATTCAGAATTGCCAAATGATTACGTTGAACCAGTAATTGAAGAAACCTCCAGCACGGATTTTGATCCAAGCGATCAAGAGTCTGTTTCTGACGTTATTGATAACGAAAGTGACTCTAACAACGGTGATTCAGATTCAGACACAATTCCAGAAGTAACCGTTGAGGATTTGGTGAATCTAGCTACTCAAATAATGCGGAACGAGCAAAGTGGAAATTCAAATGTTAGAAATGGATCGGTCAGGCTTACATTTCCGGAACATTTTGATAACAGTGATGTAAATGTTGCTCGGGAAATCATCGTTCAGCATGAACGGAATTCAGAGGCACCAAGACTTGCTTCTAATGATGGTCAGTACTATATCCATCCTATACAATCATCTAACAACCCGCAACCATCCGTGTTAGTGCGGTTTAGAGATGATCAGGAAAGAGATCAAAATGTACAAATTCCCTTTGCCAGAAATGTTGAACAACCTTTCTGGATGGGCGTCACCGATTTTATTACTGTTGCACTCATGATGTTGATATTATTGCGAATTGTGCGTAACACATTAAGTGTGACATCATTTTCTACTGATATTCTTCAAGATACGTTTGATTACATTGACGGAATGCGTGAGGAATCCATGAAACAGACACTTGCACTTGAAAATGCAGTTGCTACCGAATCGGCCAGACTTGAAGTTTCGAATTCCCAAGTAACGTCAAATGATGCGGTTAATTCAACGTTAATCATGAAATTCGGAGGAATAGTTAATCAAGTTTTTCCTAGTTTGAAGGCTCCGTACAAGGCTATGATTACTGTCCTTGTGTTCTACATATATACGATGGTTTCATCTGGCTTCCTTATTGCATCTTTTATCTTTTCCATATTTTGCTTCACCCTTTCTGTTGGCAAGCGCTGGCAGGATGTCAAAAAGTTAATAGCCGCCTTATGGCAAGATGGGGAGGGCTGCATTTGAGTTTTCCACTTGTCATCTTTTCTATAATAGACAATGCGATGGTGTATTGTTATTGCATGAAAGTATCTAATTAATGTATTTCAATTTTTTTTTTTTACTCTACTCGCGAGAAATTATTGGATCACCCGTGAATCATTATTTCAAATGTTTTATTCTTCCATCCAAGGTTCTCTAGCGGTGTATACCTTACTTCCTCATGCTATAAATAATATAGCTTCAAGTCGCGTGTTTTTAGTATTGTTGGTATCTAAGCTATTCAGGTGGCTATAAACAAACTTTGTGTTTAAGTACCCACTACAAATAAACGCTAAAATGCCGGGGAATAGGAACGGAAAAGTTGAAGCCAATATGCACAATGGAAGGCCAACAAAGGCCAGTGCAGCTGTATTGGAGAAGAGAAGAGAAGGAAGAAAAAGAGCAATGGCCAGACTTCAAAGCAAGCTCGAAGAATATGGTGTGAAAAGAGAGGATGAAGTAAACAACCTCCCTTTCTCGACTATTCCTCAAATACAATTGATCAACCAGAAGAACTATTTCACGGATTATTTAAAGAAAGATGAACAATTTCGGATGATTAGACAAGTCAAAGAGAGGGTGTTTGAGTTTAGATTGGCTAAGAAAAGGAAACATAACGAAAAAACAAAAAATCAGGATATAATCACCAAGTTGAAGCACACGCCAAGTGTTGCCAGTAATTTATCATCGGTAAACTCAAGTGGAACAGAAGATGATGCTGATGATGATGCTGACACTTCCTCAGATAAGATATTGATACTTCATCCTGGGTCGGAAAATGTCCGTATAGGTTTATCAACTGACATTGGTCCCAAAATCGTCAAGAATCTTGTTGCAAGAAAGCTCAATGGCAGCAGTATAAAGTATGCAGAGAAATTTGATCCAGAAAGAGATATGGAAAGTTATGAAAATGTGAAGATTAGCGATACCACATATATTAATCGGAAGAAGGAGATCACTGCAAACTTCAAGGAGAGGATGCGTTATTATAAAAGACGAATTGTGCCAAACTCTCACGAATCATGCATTAATTTCAACAGGAGAGTTGAGCCAGAGATCATACCTATTCATAATGATAGCCACAGTGTTGATTATATAAAAGCCGAGGACGTAAAGAAAGATTACGTGGTTGGTGATGACGTTTTTAAACTTGAAGATCTCGACAAATGGATGATTCGTTCTCCTTTCTCTTCCTCTGGATTTAATGACCATGATTTAAGTTATGCCACCACCACTGATCTTTTGGGAGATGTTGAGGTGCTTCTCTTTGAAACTCTAAAAAAGTATTTCGGTGTCGACAAGTTGAAGGATCTTTCAGTATACAGCTGTATTTTGATAATTCCAGACCTCTACAAGAAGTCCTACGTTGAAGAAATGACCAGCTTCTTACTTAACATCATGGGATTTCATAGAGTGGCATTAATTCAAGAGGGAATGTCCTCGACCTTTGGTTCGGGTACAAGTACTGGCTGTGTTGTTGATGTTGGTGCTAGCACAACCAAAGTTTGTTGTGTCGAAGATGGTATCATAGTTCCAAATTCGCAGATTGTTTTAGATTATGGATCTAGTGATGTAACGAGGTATTTTATTAAGAACTTGTTGTCGGAACAATTCCCATACAAGACCATCAACCTAAACGACCTTTACGATTGGAGACTTGCCAATGAGCTCAAGCAAAACTTCACCACTTTCAACGATGCCAATGTTGCCGTTCAGGTGTTTAGTTTTGTTCGGAGAAAGCCAAATAATAAGATAGCAAAATATCAGTTTAAGGTTTTTGACGAAGTGATGATTTCTCCAATGGGTTTATTCTACCCAGATGCCTTCATGGAAACTTTAGATTTTAAGGAATCCAAGCATCCAAATATACTACTTGGAAAAAAGCATCCTAATCGGCTGGTTAGAAAGGCCGGCTTGTTTGAGAACAGAGCAGGTGTGTTCGAAGGCCTTGAAAACGAGGATCCTACATCTTTGATGCAAAGCATGGAAAAATCAAAGGTCATAGTTACTGACGAGAATGTCACATCGATTTCGAATTTCATTTTATCTCTTATCAAGGATGATGATGGAACATTTGAAGGACTCCTGCCCCCAAATGACAAGAAGTTCACATTTGATATGAACACAAAAATAGATATTGACTCAAGGACTAGAAACATGACACCGCTTGATAAAGCAATTATTGAATCTATTACTGTGGCCGGTTACGAATCTAAAACCAGATTGGAGTCGTTGTATTCAAACATCTCGTTGATTGGTGGAGGTTGTAAAACGGATGGCTTTGACTCAATACTAGTTGATAGATTGAACATCACAAGATCACCTCTTTTGGGTTGCAATAGACTTGAAGACATCACAAAGCTGATCAAAGGATGGTATGACGACTGGCTGGCGGAGCAGAAAAAGGAAGACAAGGGAGAAAATGACAAGGAGAAGAAGGAGATGTTCGTTCTTACCAAGTCGCAAATTCAGAAGATATCCAATATAGTATCTGATTCACAACTTCTTGGCATAGAAATTCTTCCGAACGCAGGTGTTGATCCGTCGATTTTGAGCTGGAAGGGAGGCTCTGTTTTTTCCAGGCTCAAGATAATCAATGAATTGTGGGTTGACCAGGAAGACTGGGACAGGTTAGGATCACGTTCTCTGAATTATGTCAGTCTCTTTGGATATTGATGTAACGGTGAAAAAAAATCGATGTTAGATGTTTTAACAAGTATAGTTTTGGTGTGTGGATGTAAATGAAAGTAGTTTTTCCCCATCTGCCGTAGAAGCATCATGAATGAGATCTAGTAGAATAATAGGCGGTAAAAGGGATGGCAGTTTTTCTCGGAAAGAGACAAAAAAGGTAATCCGACGGGCCGGAGAAGTATTTGAGGAATGAATGGATTGATCGGGGTAGCTTTCTACTGGAACAGAGTGAAAACAATTTGAAATGTCACAAACTCGGAAGAAAGCTGAATGTGGACAAACCTCAACAGAGCCAACTTCTAACATCTACAAGCTAGCGAAAAAAAAAAAAAGTTTGATTATGTAAGGAGAAAAAAAAGCGGTGCTTAGACTTTAACCCCACGAAAAAATTAAGAGCGTTATTATGCGGAGCGAGAAAAGTTTCGATTATCTGGTAAAGAGGCGAGAGCGGTGAAAATTTTACGTATATAATGAAATAATGGCCTGATTAAAGCCCCCGATTCGAGGTCGTCTGTTGTCCGAATTCATTGAGAGCAGTACAATGGACAATTAGGTGGGGTTTCAAAGCGGGATGGTGGAGGAATATTGTGGGTAAGAATAAAAATAAAAAGACTGGCACGGGTAAAAGAAAGGCAGAATATGAAATACCGATATGCCAGTACCGGAAACAATGTATAGGTGAATAATGCTATAATTACAAATAGGCACATTAAGGCATGAAGGGAGGTCTGAGTTGAAGCTATCGTATAACTGTTTGAACACTTAAGTTTTAGGTGCACTAGTAGACAGTTTCTTGGTGGCTTTATTGGGCAAGATTGGTAAAGGAAAAAGGGTTGGGTGGAAATATAATGTATGTGAATTAAGCGACACCGATAGAGTATCAGCGGTAAATGTTCCTAGTAGTGAAGAACTGAAGCTTATAGTTGAAAAGGAGTAAAAATCACAGAACACAGAAAGACAAATACGCCCCACCAAAATATAGGAGAACGGAGCTAGAAAGTATTGTTCTCTCCACCAAATGTAGCGGGTATACGTTGGATTGAACAGAGATCTTCCGCTTTAATTGTACCAGGAGCGGTATAAAGCCCCAAGTCGAAATTGAAGTTTGAGAGAAAAACGCGAAAATAATAATGGTGGGATCAGGAGAAATTTTGGTTTTCCGACCCTGGGTCTCATTGTCTGGGAAACAATCGGGTATTTCTACACTGTGGAGTTTGGCCCCATGCCTATTCTACCCCGTTATTTCGGATCACTCATTCTCATTTTTCAATGCTCCGTGGTCCTCCCCCTTCTTGAGCTTTTGGCTGTTTCCCGCATTCTTCCGTTCGATTGTCCCGCTATTTGTATTTCTATAGTTCATTTGCTGCGTGCCCACAATGCTTTGTCATGTTTTGATTTTATTTTCTTTCATCCGCTTTTCCTCCGTTTCTCTCGGTATTGCTTTACAGCCCCATTCATCTCATATATGTATACTTCCTTTTCCCAAATTTTTTTTTTTTTATAAAAAACATCAAGCATCACATATATTCGTATAATATCTTCTTCATCTCGAATTCTTTCCTTCCGCTTAAATCTTTCTGCCTTGAATACTTGTTTTTCCATCTGTTTGACATCTTTCTTTTTTTCATATTTACTGATATCATCCAGCACAGTCCTATACATTAAATAGGGAGAACATCATTCGAATTCGGTTTTCTTTTTCTCGATACTTTGTTTATTTTATTCGCACAACCGCTCAGACTTTTCATCCAACATCAATCATGTTCACAAAAAACGTTCTCAAGAGATCGTTCTCGACCTCCAGAGTTGCCAAGAGCTACGCTGACACCATCAAGAACTTGAAGATCAACAAGGACACAAAGGTCATCTACCAAGGTTTCACAGGTAGACAGGCTACTTTCCATGCTCAACAGGCTCTAGACTACGGTACCAAGATTGTCGGTGGTACTAACCCAAAGAAGGCCGGACAGCTCCATCTTGGTAAGCCAGTTTTTGGCTCCGTTGCTGATGCCATCAAGGAGACAGGTGCTACTGCCTCCGGTATCTTTGTCCCACCTCCAGTTGCAGCCTCTGCAATTGAGGAGGCAATTGAGGCTGAAATTCCATTGGTTGTCTGCATCACCGAGGGTATCCCACAGCAGGACATGTTGAGAGTGTCGCAGATGTTGAAGACCCAGTCGAAGACTAGATTGGTCGGACCAAACTGCCCAGGTATCATTGCCCCAGACCAGTGCAAGATCGGTATCATGCCTCAGAGTGTTTTCAAGAAGGGTAAGATCGGTGTTGTTTCCAGATCAGGTACTTTGACCTACGAGGCCGTTGCCCAGACCACCGAAGTCGGCTTGGGCCAGTCTTTGGTCATCGGTATGGGTGGTGATCCATTCCCAGGTACCAACTTCATTGATGCCCTCACTTTGTTCCTCAAGGACCCTGAAACTGAAGGTATCATCATGATTGGTGAAATCGGTGGTTCCGCCGAGGAGGAGGCTTCTGAGTTCTTGAAGCAGTACAACCTCACAAGAGATGTTCCAAAGCCAGTTGCATCCTTCATTGCTGGTCTTACTGCTCCTCCAGGAAGAAGAATGGGTCATGCTGGTGCCTTGATTTCCGGTGGTAAGGGTACCGCCCAGTCTAAGATCGAAGCTTTGAGAAGCGCCGGTGTTTCCGTTGTCTCTTCTCCTGGCTTCTTGGGTAAGGCTTTGGTTGATGACTTCAAGGCCAAGAAGCTTTTGTAAGAAAAAGGAGGAAGGTGCTTAAAGGAGAAACCTAGGAACCCTGAAGCTTCCGTTGTTGATTGATTACAGTACGATGTCTGTATTCCGTTTAGTTAGTACTATTAGGGCTTTCGATAACTGAGATTTCTTGTCTTTTCGTTCGTGGTCATCTCTTAGCAAAGTTTATGTTATGACCGTTGCTTTCATGCTTTTTTTGTCCTTATTTTTATTTTTGTTTTTGTTTATTTCTTTCACTAACGTATGCTTTCTTGTTTCTTTGTTTCATGTCAATTCAACTTTTTCTTCCATCGTATGCTCTTTCTTTGGTGTGGATATCGTATCTGTAGTTTCTTTTTTTTCCATAATTTATGTATTCTGCAGCCCCACCGTTTTATCAACTACATATTTCTTACATCCACATGCTTATCTATATATATCGTTCGTATGATGTATTAGTCTTTATAAATGTTCTTGCTATATTTTTTCTATTAAATTCAACCCATCCTCTCCAATTCCAATTTCCAGCATCTCAAGTCGTTTTCAAGCGAGATCAAAGTCCTCACTTCGTTATTAATGGCATTCAATGGCCGCGAGCTGATGTCTGTGTTTTCAAGGCTCCTGTAAAGTTGATAATACCGGCGATATGCATCTTGAAATTTCAGTATGAACTGCCTGATCTCTGCTTTGTTCTGGACCCTTCTTTTCCTTGGTAAAGGCACAAGATCATCACCAAACAGTTCATTGCGAACCGTTCTTTTGGGATGAATAAGACCTAAATCGGTTTTTGTCACATCATCCTCTCCCTCCGTCGTGTATGGAGTCAAAGGCGATGACTGGTTGGATCTTCTTACTGATGCTGAGCTTGATGACACTGATGAAGATGTGCTTCTCTTATCATCTGACAAGCTTCTTCTTCTTCTTTTGCGTCTCGGTATACCTGCAGTCGATTCTATCTCTGACTGGAATGGTTGATTGACACGGGACGCACGAATACTCTCTTTTGGTGCCCGTTTCCGCTTAATTGTGATACCTCTATCACGCCTGGATGTTTCCTTTTTGTGCACCGGTGACAACACCGGATATGGTGCCACCTTTGGTGTCTTATGCTTAGGAATTGGCTTGAGCTTGGGATATGGCTCAACAGGATGCAATTCCATCCTCTTTGCTGACTTCTGATGCTTCTTTGCTCGGATTGTCCTACTGTCTATTGGTTGAATTTTCATGGTATCTGTATTGCTTTCTGCACTCTGCTGAGGCTTCTGTTCCGGCCTTTCCTGCTCTGTGAGCTTTTTACTAACCCTTGGTTCTTCCTTTTTAGGTTTCACCACAGGTAGTTCAGCTTTGTGATCTTTCACCAACACTGGAATGGCATTCTTGTCGTTCGTCATTAGCACACGAAACGGATTGTCTTCCTGGTAGCCAAGATCAGTAAGATACTTGCTCACTTCTGGTGTAGGGAGTGCATTGGATATTTGTGATAGGCATTCGGGTCGTAAAATTGTTGCGCCATCCTTTTTTGTAATAATGTCCTTATATATTGAGCGAATTGTTGACGGGTGGACTCCCCCATTAAGCAACTTGGATAAATCCGATGGGTTTATCCGGTGATCATTCCTGTTGGTTTGTGAAGCCAAAGTTTCGATAGCCTTAAACTTTGTCGAAAGACGTTCAAGATCACTTAAGCGCCCAGAGCTCGACATGCGAAGATTTATCGGATTTAGCCTGCCGTTCAACAGACCCATCCCGACGCATTTAGTAGGGCCATCGCTTGTGGGTGCTAAAGATGCAAAAAGATCTATTCGTGATTCCTTAAGATTCGAGACTTTGCAAACAAGCTTATCTGCCACCTTGATTCCCTGAATTTGGTGGTCCTTCACAACAAGTTTGACGCTCTTTTGATCAGCCGAATACGATTTCAAAAGCTCTAAAAGTTGCTGATATGAAAACTTGATTAGGGTGTTGTAATTCTTCAGTGTTCCGTCTCTCGACTTTTCATCAGTATTTTCCTTCTTCTTTTCCCCTGTAGGAGGAAGGATATACGACGCCAGTCGAGGCATTCTTTATTGTTTGCCAGATATCTGATTAAGCAGTGGTATTTCTTGGGAAATGCTGTACAAATATGTGAGGAATAGTGTATGAAATAAGGAAAATATCGGTAGAGGTGGATATTTATTGGGAAAATAAATATAGATTACTGCAAGCGGGCTGTGTGGCAGATCGTAAGGGGGGAGAGGAAGAAAGGGACCCATGACCAGGCCTATCGGGTATTGTGCTAAAAAATTGAGTGGTTAAAAAAAAAGGAGTTCGTACATCGCCCCTCCTTGCCTGAATCTAGATATTTTCCCCGAGGTGATCACATCATGATTATTTTTTCTTTATGCGTCTCTGCACCACATTCCACATACGGCAGTTTACGAAACAATTACGGAAAGCCACAGCTAGGGAGGTATTAGAATCCCATTCCCCAGGTAACATAGGGTATAGCCTCCCTTATGTGCAAATTCTAAGTGCTATTTTAGTAGGAATAGTTTAGCTTTATTCAGCTGGGTGACAAAAAGAAGCTGTTTTTGATTTTTAAGAAATAACTGCACACAACTGATAAACTCCAGTTTAATTGAAAGTTACACTATAAAAATTATACAGCGAAGTGATCAGACCAATTTTGAAAAGATACATAAACCTAAAGAGGGGAAAAATAAGAATGTTAACGATCAAATTGTACTAAATATACTGAATTCAGTACTACTCTTAAAATCGTATTTAAGGAAAACAGAAGTAATGGAGAAATTAATGTGTGAGAATTGGATTTACAACATAGAAATATGGTAGTAAGCTGATTATACCAAGCACAATTAGGTTGAGGTTATAAAACCTGCTCAAATTTCAGTAAATTGACAATTCAAACCATATTAGGCATAGATGTTGATAACTTTCATTAAGAGTACTTTCTTATAATGAAAATTAAGGCTGTTAATCATTTCGCTTAGTCAGGGGAGTCGATATTTATAGAAATCGAGGCCTGAAACCTGGAGCACATAAATTTTAAATTTCCGCTCGGGCACAATTTATTTTTTCTTGAAACCAGATTTGACGATAAACGATCCCCAAACATAATATTATACCGGAATTACCAAGAAACAAAGAACTAGCAGCATTTGAATAAACAATGGACCCATTCAATGACGTGTATAAGGATGGACTTGAGCAGATGGCAAAGCTCAAGACCACATCTCCAAACCAACTCGACTTCAACAATATCAAAACAGAACTTATAGAAATTATAGGTGACCTAGAGAATGCAATTGAGTCTGTGAAACAATCAAAGAGCCGAGCAAATGCTGGAAATGGAAATGATAGTTTCCCTGAAATTGATTCCTTCGAACTGACCGAAAGAGAGAAAAAATTGGCTGAGCTTAAGCAACAATTTAACAAAGTGATGAGTTCAACTGAACTCAAGGGTCATTATTCGGACAACCCATTTGCAGACCCAGATGATAAGACAAATAATGAAGGCGATAAATCACAGGTAACCGGAGGGGACTCACAGCTGCCGTCTGGTACAGATTACACTGAGTACCATCAACAACTTCTCCAGGAGCAAGATGATTTAATTACAAATGGATTGGCAACGTCAATCGAGAACCTACACAACCAGGCGGTCAATATTGGTGATGAATTGGATTATCACCAGGAACTTTTAGATGACGTCGAGGATGATTTAGACCGGTTAAATTTCAAGATTGTTCGAACAGGAATACGGAGGATGAATAAATTCTTGGGGACGAACCAAAGAGGTAGCAATTGTTGCATAGCCATATTGATAGTGGTGCTTATATTTGTGCTTGTTCTTCTTATCATTGTTTAGCTGCATGGAATCAAGCTACATTTCATCTTTATCCGGTCATTTCATCGTTAACCATTTTTATCTTTTTTATATATGTATATTAGTCATCCATACTACTTGTGGGTTCAAACCAATTGGTATGATCTCAACAATTACAATTAGGTAGTCTGATTTTAATTCTTATCATTCAGTTCTCCAATAACCAATCACCACTCTTGCCTCCAGTCTTTCTTGCCAACCTGCAATTGGTGATTACCATTCGTTTATCGACAGCTTTACACATATCGTATACAGTAAGCAAGCAAACCTGCAAGCCGGTTAAAGCCTCCATCTCCACACCTGTTTTACCATCACATTCAACCGTACATTCGGCATCTATTTCATTGGCTTCGGCATCGACTTTTAAGTTGATGACTATCTTGGTGATACTCAATGGATGGCATAGCGGTATCAACTCAGAAGTCTTCTTTGCAGCCATGATACCAGCAACTCTTGATATGGCAATTACATCTCCCTTTTTATTGCTGTTTGTTTTGATCTGCTCAATAGCTGTAGGGTTGCTAAACTTAATTATGCCCCTCGTTATTGCAGTTCTATGCGTTACGCTCTTATTGTGAACATCAACCATAAAAGCTTCGCCTTTCTTTGTCAAGTGGCTGAGTTTCTTCTCATTTAGATTAATGCTGAATGTGGAAAAGCTTCTATGAAAAGACCTACCAATATGGAGAAACGTGCAATATGCTTTAGAGTTAGTTAGTATCAGTGATACTTGAACATGTCACTCCAACCAAATGATCGTCTCCGGAAATATGAAGTTTGAGCACCAGAAAGAAAATGGGAAAAATAAATAAAAGGAATTTCAAAAGTGCAGTCGTACTTCTCAACCACCTATAAGAATCATCGGTCTATTAGGCCGGTCTTTAAGCTCGGCTACAGTTAGACCTCCATGTTTTGCCTTCTTCTTCTTCACTGCCTTTCCAATTACCTCCAACACCTCCTTGTCAGAGGCTCCTTTCCGAAGAACATCTCTCAAAGAGACCTCCTCGTTTCCAAATAAGCACACCTTCAAGTTACCATCATTGGTGATTCGGAGTCTTGTGCATGTCGCACAAAAATCTGAAGTCATAGAGGTGATAAAGCCAACACGGCCTTTAAAAGAGGGAACTTGGTACATCTTTGCAGTGTCACCATGCTTGGGTTGCAACCTAGTAAGATCAGGATACTTTGCATTAATAATTTCGAGAATCTCCTTGTAAGCAACCATCTTGTTCTTGGACCACTTGTTTCCGTCGAATGGCATGTATTCTATAAATCTAACATCGATCGGATGGTCCTTTGTAAGCTCCACAAAGTTTAGGATTTCATCATCGTTTATATTCCGCATCACTACTGTATTAATCTTCACCTTCAAAGTGCCAAAGGAAAGTGCCTTACGTAATGACTTCATAACTGCAGAAAGACCATTTCGACGGGTAATTAGAATGAATTTGCCGTTGATCATTGTATCCATGCTAAGGTTCAATGAGGTTAACCCATTTTCAAACAAAGCTTGAAGTTTTCTGTGAAGTGCCAAACCATTCGACGTCATGCATATTTCATCTATTCCTGGTATTTCATGCAATCTTTTCACAAGCTCAACGACATCTTTTCTAACAGTTGGTTCACCTCCAGTCAATCGAATCTTGTGCACACCTTCCGAGGCAAATATCCTGGCAATCCGAACAATCTCATCGGTGGTAAGTAGCTTTTCATCCGGTGTAAGTTTAACACCTTCTTCAGGCATACAATACCTACATCTCAAGTTACATTTCTCAGTGATCGATATTCTCAAATAATCATGATGCCGCCCAAAGGTATCCACCAAAAATTCCGAAAATTCCTTGACATTTTGTTTTCGTAAACGTGCAAGACGATGTCCTACTGGATGCTTACCTTTATTTGTTATGTTATTGGTGCTAATATTTTCGGGTACTATTGTTTGCTCTTTATCGTTTTCAGTTCCGTTTTTGTGTTGATGTAACTTAACATAGGAAGCAGAGGAAAATCGTGACCTTAAAATAAGATTTGGTGTATTTCTAATTCCAATAGCTTTTACCGAGTACATGATTGTTGACAACCCATTTCGTGACAATGAAAACATACTGGAGTCCAATTTGAAGTCACAAATAGAAAGCAAGCTAGAGCAGGCAAATTTTAATGAAATCCTCAAATAGAAACCAGGAATATGAACGAGAACAAGAGACAAAGAAAACACTTGAATAACTGAAAAAAAATAGATGAACAAGCAGCCCTATTTATACCTGTATATAGTTGATGACGATATGAGTGTACATTTTTCATTTGAGATCTTTTTTAAGGTTTTTCTCGGTTATAGATAGATAGCTAGTCAGCGAAATACTCCGTCGATTGTGAATCATTACCGATTAAAGGTCTTCGCGAATTTCGCACGCATACGATTTCCCATTGCCCGCATTCATTATTCTTCTACTTCTATCATTTCAAATTTTTTTTTGGCTTGCTTTTGGAGGAGAATATCTAACGGTTGAATGGCGAGGCCAAAAAAATCTTATTGTAGAGAGGTGACGATTCAACAAATGAATTATAAAAATATATCTAATTCATAATTAATACAAAAAGTATAACCATATGCAATGATTGATGAGGATGATAGGAGGCTTCAGAGGAAGCCTTCCAGACTCGATTATCTCGCTAGTAAAGGTCAAAAGTTGGATATTAGAGCTCACCAACGTACATATCAAGGAGCATATGTGAGAACCTGCTTGGGATGTTTGTCATTTTCACTTTTGGTGATGAAGCTCTTTTCACGGGAGTTCATGCCATTGGGAATGGTGTATCAGATCTATGCCCTTGTCTTATGTCTTGCTTCTTACTTGAGATCTCGTAATCTTGACCTCTACTTTATCAACTTTAACGATCCTAATTGGTACAATAATTATGAGGTGGTGCAAACGGAAGCGGAACCGCAGAGCTCCGAAGATGTTCAAGGCAGTGACAAGTATTACTACAAGACAAGTGGAAACATTGTTTTATGGCTTACAGTTGTTGGAATCTTATGCTACATCGTGTTATTTGTTCTTCTAGCTAGGATGTGATAGATACATAATACCGCGAGCACAAGATTAGTAACAATTTGAAACGGGAAATTGAATTATAAGGTCTATTACTATATGGTAGCATAATATTGTATTTCTGGCTTTTTTTTGTAGTTTAGATGAACCAAAGTTGAACGTAAAGCAACAAAGAATGAAAAAGAATGTTAAGGAGGGAAAAAAGAGACATTCATATTTGCCAAAGCAACACATCAGCGAGAAACAGTGATAATGGAGATGGCACTAATAATAACATGGGCAATGTGGAAAAATGGAGGCATGACGGGGCATACATGAGTTTCATCAGGACTAAAGTAACGTCAAGATAAAGCGAATCTCGCAATTTGTGGAAGCAAAACAAAAGGGGAAAAATAGAATGAAAAAGAATACACGAGAGCAGCCCAAAGGAAAAGATCTAGTTATTAACCCATCTATTTTAGGCTAGCACCCACATATGCAGACAAGTGATTGAATAGCAAAAGCTTACTCTTCCTTGACACCACCAACACCAGCGGTCTCAGCCTTCTTGATAGAAGCCTTGTCAGTCTTAACAGCACCACTCTGGCCAGACAAAGCACTGAACAAACCTGGAGGAGACTTGAAAGGTCTCTTCAAATCACCAGAAGCAGGCTTCTTGAACAAGTATAGCTGGACTTCCTTGTTTTCGAAAGCACCCTTGACAGGGCTGATAGACTGCATAACCAATGGGTTTGCGAACTTCATGTATAGGTGCATGAAACCAGTCATGGCAATACTGGTGTACACACCCTTAATGGCAGCATGTAGCTGTTGCAAATCGTAGTCCTTGACAGTAGTAACAACCAGTTTAGACTCTGTTTCACCAGCCAGAGTGTTAGGTGGTTCGACATATTTCAAAGTGGTCATATCGTTCTTGGACTTGATGAGATACTGTGTGTAGAAGTAGATACCCAAAGTGAGAAGAGTACTGGCAACGTAGGCAATACGCACATAGAGCAAGGTGGTTGGGTCCTCAAAGTTCAGTCTTTTGGACACCTGCATTGTGAGAAGCATCACAATGATATTAGAGACAGCTGGATTCATTATGGATGATATTATTAGTAATGTCCGTATCGGCTTCCCACTGTTTGAATGTTAAAGAGGGAAAGTAGAAGAAAAGAAGCGACTAGGAGGAAAGAAAGTAGATTCAAGGAAGGAAAAGTGTGATTTAAATACAAAGGCGAAGCAAATGGCGAGGTTCTGTTTTTCAATAACTGGAAATGCCACCACTTACCCTAATCGCGCGAATATCTTGAGTCGGAGTGAAAAAAAATTGGAAAAATTAAAAAAAAAAAGATCAACCGAGAAGTGGACACGGATCAAAGTACCAAGCAGTAAGAAAAAAAAGATTAAGACACGAACACAGTGGGGTGAAAAATATTAGAAAATGGAAGATGCTAGATTTCGGCTTGGCAGAATATCGGCATCACAGGACTTGACAGAAAGTTAAGTAGCGAAATAGAGAGCTAAACTTGCTGGTGATATGATATGTACCTCACGATCGTTCATTACAAGCTACCATATGCCGTCTATTTTATAATGTCTAGAACCAGTAACAATATGAAAGATTGAAAATTCATAATTGCTTCTGAAGTTTTCGGCAACAAATATATGTAATTAACCCGAAGAGATAGATGAAAATAAAAACAAAAACCTTAATACCAATCTTGTATTAGTTTCGAATGCTCGGAATCTGCAATCTTAACTTGTACTGGAAATACATTTTCCTGACATATTTTGATGCTCACAATACATATTATATTCCAAGTGATTACGAGTAATACGTATACGAATCGGAGTGTGTGCTTGATAACCTTAGGGATTTAGCCGTTGTAATGCGAAATACCCAACAAAAAGATTCTATTGGCTTCCACTTCGTTCCATCTGCTTATCATGCGAAATAGAACAATATCAAGTACAGATTTTAAGATTTGCCATATGCATGCACGGATGTGCGCGTCTTTTATTTGTACTATTTCGTACATTACCACGCGAACTTATTAATCGTGCCACCAAAAATGTACAAACATGGAGAATCCGTAATTAAGTTGATTCATGTTTGCTAAAGCATAGTTCAACACATATCTGACGATTTTGTGGTATACTGCTGCTATTTTATAAGTTGCACAGGTGTGCATGTTGAATTGCGCTTTCAAAGGATATCCTCATTTTTATAGTTAGCATACACTTCGTCAGATCCAATGTTATCTATTCCGTAATATGTAATTATACCAATCCACACATCTTATGTTGATAATCTGCACTTTATAATCAGACATGCTTTGTGGACACACATTGGTAACGGGCCATTCTGCATTTTGCATTCTTCAATATTATAATATTACATCCATACACCGCTCTTATCGGATATTAAGTGAAGATTAAAAATTGCACTTGCGTTTTAGAAGAGGCTGATTACCTAATCTATCAGTTTGTAATTCCATACTATGAACCTGGTTCCAGATCACGATCTGAATTCTCTGGTAACCAGACTCGACCAATGAGAAAGATTCAAGAGCCTAAGAAAGAGTCTGAGATGAAAAATGTGCGACGCAAGAGAAGCAAATATTCAAGGATGGGGTGTCGAGAGTGTAAGAGAAAGAAGATAAAGGTATGGGAAAACATCTTTTATGAAAAATTGTGTGTCAAGATCATTACTAACCAAGAATTTGATGGTCTACTGATGACCTCTTTTATCAGTGTAATGAAGCGAGACCTTTATGTTCAAATTGCATTCGATCCGGTAAGGAATGCATTTATATTCCTCCAAAGCCCCGTAAACGATCTTGTCGACGGCCCCGGAAGACAGATAACAAGAACATTATCAATAATGCAATGACAACTCAGAATGATGGCTCTACGGGGATACCTAATATTCAAAGCATGATAAATTCTGATGATTCAAAGAAATCAAATTTTTGTTTGAATGGGACAAACAGTCAGAGAATTTCATACTGTGCGCAGAAGAATGCACAAATATACGACAAAACGAGTATCGGAAGAGATCAAATAGACACAAACGGACAAATGTACCCCAGATATTCATCATATCCTTTATCTCCGCTATCAACTTTTACAATTCCGAACTTTGATAGTGATCTTTCTGCCAGCTCACTTGCGCATGGATTAAGTGAGATTATCACCACAAAGATCGATGAAGCGGGATTCGGTGATGATGCAATCAGTTCAATTGATAATCTCTTAGCGATTGATACACAACCGACGAATGTAGCAACTCAGGTGACTTCAAATAACTTAGGCTCGATGCAATCTTATTCAGATCTTCTGGAGTTTCTTCAAGGAGGTGATTATTATAAGAGTCAAAGTGACGATAGTTCCATTAAAAACACTCCTAACATTGATGATAATGTTCCTGGGGTGAATGATGCTTTTATGCGTCAAAAATTCTTACCGTCATTTATTTCGCATCCTCCTTCCGTCGAATCATTTGAATTCTGCGGTGATCATAAAAGATATTTGGAGTCGTTTTGCAATGATTTTTCGAGGGTGATCACCCCATTAACTGCAGCACCAGATAAAAATCCGGTCAGAGACATTATTTTAACTTATGCGAAGAACAATAACTATTTATTGGCTGTTGTTCTTTCTTGCGGTGCACTGCAATTGCACAGGAAAACACATATCGAAAAGGACAAGGCAGCGTATGGTCTGTACCTTTGGATTTGCATCAAACTTTTATCCACTGTTCTATCGGACGAGAAAAAGATTAGAGAGAAGATCGAACCAATGATTTTGACACTACTTTTACTGGCTTCGTATACCGCTGTATCCAATATTCAGAAATGGAGGCCGCATTTAAAGGCTGCAAAGGAGCTATTAGCTGCATATGCACCTCGAAAAGATTCCACTGGATACTCAGAAAGCTCTTATGTTTTAGCATTTTGCAGAACATGGTATACATCCATTGAGGTGATTGCAGGATTGACGGCTTCCAAAGGTGGGACCATCGATAGTGAAACTGAGATTGACTCCTTGATTTTTGACTTGCCGGACATGAGATACTATCTTCAAGTTATGAATATATCGAGAAAGGATGACTTTAACTTGTTCTATGGTTACACAAACAGCCTTGCTGTTTCTCTTCAAAAGCTTGCCAAATATATGCAGAGAATCAGAAAATATAAGAAATCAATTAAAACACATGTCACCTCTTCACCAAACATTACTGTTGAAGAATTGCAGAGCTTGATGCATAATATATGGAAAAACCAAAATTTCTTCATTATCAGCAAAAATGGCATTATACCCAAAGATCACTTTATTCTTCCGGAGAATTACACCAGGGCTCCTCCCGGATTTGAACCTCTCTCATATGAAGCTATTGAAAAACTGGAACTGGTTGATGGACGTACAGAGTATATATCCTGGTATGATATATGCCAACAGTCATATGCTTGGACTGCATTACTTCTTGTTTTCACACGAATTCAAGAGCTTCCTCCAAAGCATTACCTGGTGAAACAAACAGTTCATAAGATTCTATCTTTGATGATCTTTCTTCATGCAAAAAAGACTGTGACGGGCTATGTGATGATGCTATTACAGTGTTCCGTATATATTACGGGTTTAAATTGTACGGATATTTGCGATAGACAATTGGTTTTGAAGTTTTTTGATAACTTGAATGTCATGGGAAATATTTCTGCCAAGGTCAACAAGGCAAAACTGATTCGTGTTTGGAAGAAATATGACAGCAATGGTGGTAAAACAACAATCGTATGTGGATCAGATTCAGATGATGATGATAATGAGATACCCAAAGATATTATTAGTTATTGACTAGCATGGGGCAAACTAAAGTTTGAATGGAAGCAATATATTATATATGTGCATGGAAATAATTGGGATTATAACCCAATGGGGATGATATGAGCAATAAGGGTTGTGCCATTAATCTTTCTTTCTGGAAAGAGCAATTTTTTACATTCAGAAATATTAAAATACAAGTTTGCAAGTTAACCCCCTTTCTGGACTGAAAAGTGTTGAACCCTGTAGTAAAGGTTGACAAGTAGAATGATAATTTGCTACTTTACGTTAGGCGATATATTAAAAAAAATTGTGCGAGCAAAGAAGATACAGTTTTGCAGATCAAAATGTAGTGATAATTCTAAAGTCAATTTATCAATCCAAACTATGGATGTTCACTTTTACACTTGAAAATTAACTTTATGTATTTTCTATGCCTGATCGTTGCAAGAATTAAGAACCACACTTTGATTTGATGGGTAATAATCATATTCATTGTTAAGTATTAAGTGATGATTTGCAGCATTGCTGGGACTTTACTATTCACCAGTTGGCTTCATTGAAATCAGAAACAAGGCAAGTATATCAATTGTCTTTCAATTTAAAGATATTAACTCAAACACGCCTTCGACGATCAACATACTGATTATTCTATATTTACACCTATTAAGACAAAGGTTGATTATAAATTCAATTGATATTTATTTATACTTAATGAGGAGAAAACAACAAGACACAGAATTACAAAAACAGCAATCCTGTAATTACTCCTGTTCCTTTAGAACCATCAATGAAATGATGGAGTCGGCAACCTGGGCAGCAGCTAAAGAAGTAATTTCTGCACTGTCATATGGAGGAGAAACTTCGACAACATCACCACCAACAACATTAAGTCCTTCCAAACCATCAAGAACTGTAAGAAGCTCTCTGGAACTCCATCCACCTGGCTCAACAGTTCCGGTAGCTGGTGTAAAGGCTGGATCCATTGAGTCGACATCAACAGTGATGTAAACAGGTGCATCAGTGGAACCAATTCTCTCCTTGATTTTCTTAATAATTCCGTCAGCTCCAATCTTATCAATATCTCTGGCAAGAATACGGTCAAATCCACAGTCGATATCGTGCTGAACATCTCTTGGACCAGGATAAGGACCTCTTATAGCGGCATGAATACAGTTGTCGCTGAGGTAACCCTTCTCATGTGCCCAGTGCAAATATGTACCATGGTTCATTGCCTGATAACTGGTGATATTACCACCGAAGTAGTATGGATTCCATGTATCAAGATGTGAATCAAAATGAATCACAGAGATCTTTCCATACTTCTCGTAGGCGGCCTTCACTGCAGGAAGGGTAATGGTGTGATCACCACCAAGTGTGAAAACCTTAGGTGCCTTTTGCTTGCTTTTTCCCGTAGTCTTATGGTTACGGATGGCTCTCTCAGCACGGTAGATCTGATCCAATGCAATACGATTATCCAAAGGAGTAACTGGAGGATCACCACAGTCAACAATTTTTGCCCAGTTACTGTAAGGATTAAATCCGCTGTAAACGGAGTAGGCCGGAGCCAATCTTCTGGAGCCCATTCTGATTCCAGTTGGTCCAAATCTTGTTCCTGGTCTGTATGAAGTTCCAGTATCGAATGGTGCTCCAACAACAGCTATATCAAACTTTTCATCATCAAATACTGCTGGGTCATAGCAGTTGGCATAAGGCAAATGTGCAAAGGAAACCAATCCACCAAATTCTCCTCCTCTGTATAGAACGGAGGAACCATTGATATCCCTGAGATCATCCTTGTCTGGCACCTGATAATCATCCTGCATAGTAAGAACACTAAGTTCATCTGAAAGAGGTAGTGCTTGCTTCTTATTCTTATTCTCTGCAATACTCATGTCGGCCTCATTATCCATCAAGAATCCAAACATGTAATCCAAAAGTGATCTATTAGAATTGAGTTGGGACTTTTCGACCTTCTTTTCGTTGTCGTTCTTGTCCACTGAAACATGATCACCATCAATATTTAAGGATATTTGAACATCTGGGTTTGCTATGGCAGCAGCAGATGCTAATTGTGTAAGCTTGATAAATGCTAGAATTACTGTCAAAGATGCTTTCATATTTAATTCTGCAGCTCGCTCCTTGAGATATCTTATTAATAACGAGTTAAGCTATAAATTACACCAACTAATCTCTACTTTTAGGTTTGTCAAATCTACACCTTTTTATACCAATTCAAATTAAATCTATATCTTGAAATATGTTATTGGCAACACGATTCATGCAAATACCAATTCCGCTGTTGAAAGACATCATTTGCCAATGGTAGCGCGCTTACTTATTTAGGCAAGAAGAATTCCGAATTTAAATTTCGAAAATCATACTTCGCAAAAACCAATTCCGAAAACCATATTTCGCAAAAGCTCAATTCCGATGCTAGCTTTTCTTATCGGTTTTGGGTAAATACAATAAACATTAAAAGAATATTATTCATTAGCTTTTTTGCTAATCGTTTCCCCATGAACAAATGATTACGTTTATGCACGAACTTTCAAAAAACATTTTCACCTCATCACTTCAGGTTATGTACTTTTACTCAGAATGTGTTTAAAAAGCCATTAACAAGAACCCTAAAGCCAGGTTCTTCTATTTCTAAGAAAGCACATTTTCAGTTGTACTTGCAAATATTGTTACGAGCTTGTCAGAACGAACAAAAGTTGTGAAAAAAAATGGCTGCTGCAAATGCTTTGATAACAGCTGATGTACTGAATTACGGCAGTACGTCGCATTCTGAAATAGAAGAGACCAGTACGTTGGTGGATGAAGAAAATGTTTCTACTTTAATTAGTGAGAAAAGGACATCCATGAAACAAGAACTGAAGACAATTTGTAGAACATCTGCTCCTTTGAGTGTTACATTCTTTTTACAGTACTCACTTCCGGTCGCATCAACATTTTCAGTCGGACACATTAGCGCAAAACATTTAGCTGCCGTTTCATTGGCAACCATGACATTCAATGTTACAAGTTCGATTTTTAACGGTATGGCAACGTGTCTCGATACTCTTTGTCCCGCTGCATTTGGAGCGGGAAAGTATAAAAAGGTTGGTCTTTATTTTCAGAGATGTATTCTGTTAATGATGACTCTGAATATCTTTATTGTCTTGTTTTGGTGGAATTCAGGAATATTCTTTAGACTTTTTGTTAAAGACTCTTCATTAGTTGCATTGGCTCAGGGTTATTTGAGAGTGATGACATTTTGTACACCTGCTTATATTCTTTTTGAAGCTGGGAAAAGGTACCTCCAAGCACAGAACATTTTTGTGGCTGGGCAATATGCATTATTCATTGCAGCACCTATCAATGCTTTTCTAAACTACGCACTAGTTTGGAGTAAACACTTTAACCTTGGATTTCTTGGAGCACCGCTAGGAACAACCATCAGTTATTGGATTTTGCCAACTTATCTATTTTACTATTCAAGAATGCATAGTACGGATAAATGCTGGGCACAACCTAACGTGAAAGCTATTTTCAGAGACTTAAAGCCCATGGCAAGCCTTGCTATTAATGGCACCGCCATGCTTCTTCTTGAATTTATCGCATTTGAAATTTTGACTCTTTGCTCGGCAACATTCGGGACAGAAACTTTGGCTGCCCAATCTATTTGCTCGACATTGGCTACACTATTTTTCCAAATTCCATTTGCCGCTTCGGTGGCCTCTAGCACAAGAATATCCAATCTTATTGGAGAAACTAATCAGAGATCTGCCAAAATTGCGACAAAAGCGACATATATCTTATCACTGGCTCTTGGAGTTCTAAACTTTTGCGTTCTTTTCTTCTTCCGAAAACAAATTGCTATGGTTTTCACCAATGATGCCACAGTCATAGGTATTGCGAAAGGGGTGATCGGAATTCTTGGGCTTAATCAATTTTGGGATGCACCAAATATTTTGGGAGCCGGATGCCTAAGAGCTCAAGCAAGACAGCAAGTTGGGAGCAAGCTAAATGTTATTGCATATTATATCATTGGTTTACCAATTTCATTGTTTCTAGGATTTAAAATAGATCTTGAAATAGTGGGCTTGTGGATAGGTCTATTGTGTGGCGTTTTCTCCTTGGCTTGTTCGGAATTCGTGTGCGTCTTTTTGACAGATTGGAAGTCTGTTATTAGAGAGGCTGAAAACCGTAACAAAAATCGGGAGAATAGTACAATTTGATGCTTCTTTGTCGCTGCTATTCCGCAAGAAGAAATATGGGAGATCATAGTTTTCCTAGAGGAGTAGCCGTAATTCCTAGTTTGTATACTTTATGTAATTGCAAATTTCAAGTTCCTTTGTTATCTCGGAATTCATTAACATGCTTTCTATTGTTCGGATAATTCCGATCACCCAATTCAATGTGTTTAAATTATCACTCGGCGAACAATTTTCTTTGTTAGGAATTTTTTCAATCATAGATAAGAAACTTGTCGAAGCGACGGGTTCATAACGATATACGAAATGCAAGCATACTTTTAAGTCACTTTTCTGAAATGCCTTAGGGAAGAGAGATGCGTGTGGGAATATTCAACACGAAGATCTTTTTCTAATCACAAATGGCTTTCGCATTTGAATTTACTTTTTAAGTCCGTCTATAATTCAAAGTAGAGGAAGGTCCTTGAATTGCGATCCCCACAATTTTTTTAATTTTTTTTTTTTTAATTTTTCGGAATTGAAAACAAACAAATAACGGGAAGTGAGTAATCAGGTTATCATCGATATACTAATATCTTGACAAACTGTATGTAGCCTGGACCCTTAGTAGAAATGAAAACTGGATTGCATCACAAACTCAGTAAAATTCAAAATAGATAAGATAGGAATCGACCATAACATGATGTTGAAATGTCATTTTGACTATCTTCAGTATTTATCTCTTATCTAAACACCGCGGATTATAATTACCGTTATATATATATCTTTCAATGTTCAAGTTTAAGATGATGTCGACACAAAACCAAAAATGTCCAACCAGATTATATTTGTCCATAGTATGTCAACTTGAGACCATAGTTTAAAGCATCATATGCCTGTATTCTACAAAGTTTCTTCAGATATGCCGGATTCATACAAAGATTTTAAAAAGTCGTTCATAAAAAAGATGAAGCCTTTCGAGGTCCCTCATTTTGGACGTCACAGTTTATCGGTTTTGAAAAATCCAGATCTCGAACCAATGCCAATAAGCAGAAGACTTTGGGGCTTTTGGTCATATTTTGGTTATTGGGCAGTTCCAAATGTTTCTGTCTTCACATATTCTATTGGATCCTCGCTTCTTTCCTTAGGATTAAATATACAAAACACAATTGGTGCTATTACCATAGGAAATATACTCATTATTTTGTATACATGTTTCAGTGCCAAACCAGGTAGTATCTTCAAGATAGGATACACTGTTTGCCAAAGAATGCTATTTGGAATTTATGGATCTGCCCTTGGCATTATAATAAGGATTATGTTGTCGATTGTTTATTTTGCTTCACAATCTTGGCTTGGTGGACTTGGTGTTGTTGTTATGCTAAGTTCCTGGAGTAAAGGATACATGGATATGAAAAATACATTTTCTCTAAGTGTTCCAATGACAACGAGAGACTTTATTGCTTTCTTGTTATTCAACATAATTGAGTATTTCTTCTTCTTTATTCGACCAGAAAAGATGGGTCCCTTGGTGAACGGTTCATGCTTCATTACATTGATTGCAATGTTTGGCGTGTTTGGTCATGAATTGCATAAATGCTATGCATTGACCGGGGGTCCGGGATCTATGTGGTACGAAAGTAATAGTGTGAAAAGTTCCGAGGTGGGCTGGACCTGGTTACAAGCCATTACTATATTTTATGGTGCGGTTTCTCCAAATTGTACCAATATGAGTGATTATTCTCGTTTCAGCAAATCTCCAAAGCAAATGTACTGGGGAATTATTCTTTCCATTATGCTTTCGGGTATGTTAGTTCCTATCATGGGAATGGTTACGGCCTCAAATACGCAGGAAAATTATGGTGAGGCTATGTGGCTTCCTACAGATGTTTGTCTTCGCTGGATGAAAGATAATTATTCTTCGGGAACTCGAGCTGCTAGCTTCTTCTGTGGTCTTGCATTTGCATCTTCCCAACTTACGTTTAATGTGTTAGCTAATGGATTCGCAGGAGGAATGGATCTTTCTGCTGTTTGTCCAAGATATATCAACATTTTTAGAGGTGCTATTATTACAGCACTAGTTTCTTGGGTTTGCCAGCCTTGGACATTCTACAATACTGCCTCGGCATTCAACAACACTATGGCATCATTTGGTGTTGTGATGTCACCAATAATGGGTCTTTTGGTCTCGGACTTTTGCTTTGTCCGGAAGAAGAGAGTCAGAGTGTCAAATTTATTTACATTAGACAAAAATGGGGACTTCTATTTTTCCCATGGCGTTAACTGGAGATCAATAAGCTGCTTCTTTCTCGCAGTCATTCCAGGGATGCCTGGTTTAGCTGCTACAGTCAACACAAATATTCACATCCCAATCGGTTTAATGCATTACTTTCAGAACAGTACCGTGTTTTCATTTTTCTGTCCCTTGATTTTGTACTACATATTATGCCGTATTTTCCCGCTAAAGAATGCTGGAACAATGGATCCTGAGGATTACTTCGATGTGATGACTGAGAAGGAACTTCAGAAATTGGATATGAGGCCTTTCTCTGGTGATCCTGCCGTTATTGAAAGTGCCTCTTCTAATATGGGTTCAATTGAAATGGAAAAGGTTTCAGCTAAGGTGACAGTTGAAGCTGCGGTTTGAGAGGTTTTAAGTGCAATCATTGTATAATGCATTTAGACTAAACAAGAGTGAACTTATGTATAAATTATGCGGTACAAGCGTAAAATATAAACAATCATGGTTATAGATTCTTTATGAAATGAATTATTTTCATGCTTCTATTGTATTTGGCTTACGAAACTGTAAGTATGCACTTTTAATGAAGTATGTAATTGTTTTGAATGCATCATAAAAAGTAGAGCGTAAGAGCAAAATAGTATCTAACTCTGTCAGATGCCATAATATTATTTTCCTGCATAGAAGTTGAGCGATAGTTTACTTTATAGTTAATATCGATTGTTTAAAAGTACTGAACAACTAGAATTACAAAGCGAAAGAGGTTAGAAATGAATTTATGTGCAGGGAAACAACAAGTGAGAATCCTTTTGCTCGGATGCCTGTTATCTATATTACACAAAATCCTTAAATAGAAGGCACAAAAAGCAACTTCGACATGCAGACTTCGATGAAACCAATATATATTCGGATGCATTTAATTTACCCTAAAATTCAATTCAAACATAAAAAAGCAAATGCAAAATTAGCAAAGTATTATTTATATTTTCATATATACCAATATATTTCAAAATATAATGGACTTTTTGGCAATCCAACCGAACTGAGCCTTCCAAGATATCCCAAAAGCCGCTGATCTATTTACATTATCTTCGTAGCCCTGGAAACTGGTCCAAATTTTATCTAGAAATGCAAATAAATTGTTGATATTCTTAAATGCTAATGAGCGCACAGCTTTACTTATCCAGGCACGGATGAATATTTGATGTTCCGGATTGAGGCAATGTGCACCAATTACCATTAATGGGAAAAGAAGACAGTGATCTAAAACATATTCATTATGCGTTGGTTCGTTTTCATTAAATGGAGTAAGAATTGTAGATGGTCCAGACCTTAGCTTGGAAATGAAATTGTGTATTAAGGACTGCACCATTTTATCGTCGATAGACTTACCTTGAAAGACACGTGCATAATAAAGAAGCCCAACATCGGCAAAACATGAGACGAAGAGCTGCCAGCATGAGGGTGATGTACAACTGCTTAGCTCCAGAAGCATCTTGCAAGTTTCTGCAAGCTCTTTTGAAATATTCGTCGGCAAGCTCCGGGTCTTGATTAGACATGCAGAATTACTGAAAAACGCCAAACCAGATAACACTTTCAGAAATGGATCCTCAGCATTAAGTCTTCCAAACCAGCAATCACACCCATGCAACTTAATCCAATCAACTTCTGCAATGCAAGTGAGGCATTCACATGTAAGGAAGCAATATATAAGATCCATAGTTGCAAAAATAGAAAATGTCCTCTGAGTTAGAGGGTTTCTGGTATTGAGAGTAGTGACAAAGCCTGGCTCATTTTCAAGAAGTTCTTTGAAGATGGCTCTTGCACCAAAGAGATGTGTCGGAACTATATCTAAATTTGTGCAGTCAATAACACTGTCCAAAATGCTCATTAGAATACATGCATTGAGAAGCGACTCTGTGTTAACCTCTGTGGATATACTATGGGAAAATAGGGACCGAGGAGATACCCGGCTTTTCTGTAAAGTTTGACGATTAATCTGCTCCACGAGCATTTGTATAGATTTTGCTTTTATACGATGAATTGCGTCTGAAGTAAGAAATTCAGGATGCTCGTTGTGAACATGGCAAGCAACCAATGTTGCTGCTAAATTCTGAAGTATTTCACTTTTCTGGATAAGCTCATAACCTCGATTATCGAGCGGTGTACCGAAAGCATGAAGCTTTGCAAAAAGAATATTCCCAAAATACTGCAAGTCTGTTCCCTGGTTTGGCCAAACATTTGCATGGAATGCAATATTCCCACCTTCTGGTGGTGGTGATGCCCGAAAGACGTATGTAGATGAATCCCCACTGCTTGGACTTTGAATACTGCTACTGCTACTACTGTTATTGCTGCTGGTCTGTTGTCCATATTTCATGTGCCACATTAGTTTTTGGGCCATCGGATTTGGACTATTAGTCTTTTGCTTTGTCGTATTGTTGTTGTCCGACACCGAGACAACCTTTTTCTCATTGTCGTTTATGCTCTGAATTAAAGTAAATAGTGGCTTGGCGTTTCTCCCACTAAACATGAACATACTATTGTGTTGGCCAGCTCCATCCTTCCCCGATAATCCATTCGCTGTGGTATTCACATTCAGCACTTTACCCCATTTGAGACTAACTTTATCATAGTTACAATCCAAACCTTTATCTCGGCATCTCTTGCATGTTGGCTTTTCAAGAGTACATTTGACTCTGCATCTCAAGCACTGGTTGCAACTGCCAGCAACGGTCCTTATTCTTTTCTTCTTAGTTCCCTTTGATTTCGATATCTTGCGATTATTCTGCTTATCCAATGGTGATGATGGCTTTGAATTGTTGACACTTGATGTTCCGCTCCTCGAGCTGTTAGTACTGATACTGTTGACCATCTCCACACATGGCATCTTCGTGTATAGACTCTTGCTTGAAACAAAACAAGCTGGTACAATTTCTAGGAAAAAATTGTAAACACCCAGGTATGTCAAGGAACCTGATGTTTTTAAAAGCGGTTCTTTTCGAGGTCAGCGTTAGTAGTGAAAAAAAATGATGGGGAAACAGAAATGAAATACAAAAAGAAAGTAGCAGGTAGAATATTAAGATAATAATTCTTGTTCCACTGTCTTATTGGAGCCGTGGGACCGTGGATCATCACAAATTTTTTATGAATGTGAAATACAATGGTGTTTAATTAAAAGGGAAAACGTCTTTCAGCTTTTACTTTCGATTGTGGGATTTGTTATGGGATATGGTACCGCCGGCATTGTTGTGTCATAGGGCATCTCATCTGGCTTCCTCGATGACTGAAGAAAAAAAAAAAAAAAAAGTTTAACGGACGGTGCAGGGGACTGCTTGCTGGAGGGAGAAAAAAAAGTTGAGAAAATAACCGCTAACGGCCGATTTTCAGTCTCAAACGGCAACTTGGAGCGAGATGAAATACAACATATTATTAGGTATAAGTATATGCAATTTTATACAATTTCACTTGAGTCACGTATCTCATATAAAATGCGATGCGAAAGTGAAAGCAGAGACGATTGATTAAATTTTGTATAGATGTAGTAGAAAGAAATTCACTTTTCAGCGGGAATCCCCGGCTGTAGTCAAACTATAAATGGAGGGGACCTGAGAAGGAAAAAAATTCAAAAGATTCAGAAAAATAAAACATCCCTCCACATATTTAGCTTTTAGGCCGAAATCTTGTTCTAGTGTACATTGTCCTAATTGCTTTGTACGTTTCAAGTTGCACATAGAGCATCGCTGATACCGCCTTTTAAAATTATCATTGATAAGAAAGATTAGTCAGAGTTTTAGTAGAACTTTCATTACGTTCTGCTGATGAAAGCAATATATAACACTATTAATCGCATACTGAGTGAAACAGAGACACCAACTACTTACCGTCTTTTTATATCACTTTCAGGAGGGATCACAAATCATCGAGGATATTTACATGGACACTTCAAATATCAGCATGCTCACGTACGATTATTATCAACATCCATAAACCGACTGGCCTCTAGTGTTTCGTATTCTGAGAATGCGAAGGAAAATAAATTGCCACTTGATCTTCAGGTGAAATTTCAAAGGTTGGAAAAATCTATTAACCGTATACTCGATAATACGGACTTGAATATACGAGTAAGCTCCACTGAATATAAGAAATTGAAGCAGAAAGCTAGGGTCAAGGGTTTAGTATTTCCAGCTTTTAATAAGACAGATCAACCAGTTGGGCCTATTGCTGAAGACAAATTATTTGACATCGTCTCATCCTATTATCTTACCCATACAACATTTCACCGATTACGCTATAATGCTTATCCTCTCATACCACGTTTAAAGAATTCACCGAGGTATCACGAATTCGAGAGATTTGACGAACCAGTGAGTGATACCGAAGAATATAAAAATCATTTAGACAGTTACATCCTGCGGGTCACAAGCTTTATATATGATAGCAGCCGAGAATCAGAAGACCAGGTGTTCCAGTATCTTCTGGATGTTCTAGATAGGAATAGTGAGGTTATTACCCAGAAAGGCTGCAACATTTTACTTGAGTATTGTACATCAAGGTTCAAATTTGACGAAGTCAAGGCTGTATGCTTCATAATGAAGCATAGAGGCTTTACATTTCCAATGAAAACGGTGAACATGCTTTTTTATCAATGCTTGAAATATTCAACCAAGTACTCCACAAACAGATTTATGTATTTCTGGAATTTATTGCTTCCATATATTCAGCCTGATTACTTTACATTAAATGTGGTTGCATCGGGGTTTAAAAGCAAGGATAGCTTTTATCGTGCATTGAGATGGATAGATAAACACAACATTCCATTTTTATCATATTCAGCAATAGAGAAGTTTATTCCTGGCTTCTACCATATAAGCTACAACCGATTATCGAGAATTAATCTTAAGGAGGAAGATAGGTCAATTCTAGCCAACTTGATTCTTGCAAAACGGATAAACTGGAGTATGAGTAAGGTCAATTCATTCTCGGAGTACGACGCTTATGCCAGAAGAACGAACCTCGAGCCAACGGAAAGAACATTTCACATTATATTCGATAGCATTATCAATGATTTTAGTAATTTTACGTTTGGTATTGCCTTTTGGAATTATTTCATCAAACGGAATGAGGCCACAAATGCGGCTAAGAACATAAATGAGAGGGACGTATATGGTTCGTTATTAAAAGCATTAATTAATATTGGTGGTACTGTTCCTCCTTCAGAATCCTCAAACTGGGGGGTCACTGTTCGGTATGCTTACATGAAAACTGTTGACCCCGAAACAGGTATGAGTGATGTTGAAGATAGCTTGATTAAAAAGCTAGAATTTATTGCTTTAAAGAGAAAGATATTTAACTTCAATATCAAGGACGCGCCAACTTTACAGAACGTACAGACTATAGAGGTTCAGTTACAAAACTTGGATTGGAGTGGAGAGCCAATTTGGACATTTGCTGATAACAGCCTCCTTTTTCAGAGGGCGTGCTATTTCTTCGGCTATCCATATGGAATTATTGATCGGAGAGTTGCGACAATTATGGAAAAGGAAAGTCGCATTGTGGCATTATCTGATGCTACTCAATTGGTTCAGAGTATTCCATCGGAAAAAGACCGTTTCCTTATTCAAGAAGCAATTGACGATCATAAGTTAGATATGTCTATGTTTGATACATGGTTACAGAATTATTTCCGTTCAAAAGAGCAGAATGCCGATAGCCTAGAAAAATAAGTCATGCCTTTCTTTATTGACAAAGCAAGCGTCATTTAAATGAATATCTTTTGAACTTTCGCATTATATGATATCGTTGTAAAATGATACGTACACCGAAATAAGTAGAAGCCTTATTTCTCTGATGCTTATTTTTTAGTCCACAGATCTTCCACACTTAATGCTACTGGTTTATGTAAGAACTTTTGATGCAGGCGTGATCAAGATTTGCCATGCTGAGTTTCGAATACATTACACACATTCCATCCTGTAAATTATTTTATTTTCAAATAATTTTTCATTTCTGCGACATCTTTTCCGGCAACAGGTTGTAAAAATCTTAATGATCCCGAAGGAACAACACGGGGGCCAAAGAACAATTACTCGTAAAACATGATAACCTCCACATATGTTTGCACATTTGAAATGAATAAATGCTCAATTTCAGGTTCCTTTCAGTTGGTTTGGTTGAATTTTATGATTAAAAAGTCATCACGTAATTTTTTCAGAAAATGAAAATAGGGATAATTTTTAAATATTAATTGGGCGGGACTTTTTTTTGTTTTTAATTCCTTTGTTTACTATATTCAAAAAAAAAAAACCAAATAAACTTTTACGAAAGAAGGATGGACGGACGGCGAAAACTATAACTGCAAATAAGAGCAATGAAAATCTACATGCAGTCCAACTCACATGTGTGGCTGTTATATGTTTAAGCCCCAGAAGAATTACACGGCGAGCATATGAGGTACATTAATGAACGATTTCCGAGGAAGAAGAAAGATGTTCAACCTGTGAGTGACCGAGTTTCAGCTTCTCATGTAAGAAGATACAAATTGGAATGTATTTCGAGGAAGAAAATCAACGATTAAAAACACAAGTGACTCAGCAAAACATGACGATAGGAACCCAACATATTTGTGTGGCACAATTGACACAATTTGTAGAAGCACATGTGCTAAAAAATAGAAGAGTTTGACCTAATCCCCTCATAGCAAATGTGCCGTACCAAAAGACACAGAACCATGCGAAATTATGAACTCTCGTCATAAAAGAATGAAAAGGGAGAATGGTGTAGTACGAGCGGACCGAAGTAGCCGTGTGAAGTCAAGATTTGCAAGGCTTTTCACTTAGAATGAAGAATATGTAAAGTATTATGGAAAGGCACCGAATATTGGTGAGGCTGTATTTGACAGAATTGGAATAAGTGGATGAACCACAGACAAATACTGTCATTTAGATTATATTAGAAAAAAAAAATTATTTAAAAGATAATAATATTGGAGACAAGATCCCAAATCTAAAGAATGGAAAAAGCACTTTCATATCTGGTGATAAACGTGTTTACACTTTAAGCGCCAAATAACCCCAATTAGGTATTCCTCGCCTCCCCGAAAATTGATTGATAATAAAAAAGTTATTGAAACCGGTAACGGTGGAGAGTAAGTACTTTTTTATACAATGCGGTTGAAAAAACCGTTGACAATGGCACTTTCCCACGGGGACGTGCCGGGGGAGAAAAGTTGTATAGACGAGTTTTCCAAGTTAGAGTAAGTCAATTTAGGATGTCAGCCGGTAGGCTAATGTCAGGGGTAGTTCAAACAAATAAATTTGAAAATACAAAAAGTTGAATGAAACCAAAACAGATTATGTATGTTTACATTTTTGAACAAGAGTACGAAGGATTTTTTAACTATGGTAATGAAGACTCCGAACAAGGTGCCTAAAAGATATTCAACTTTATGGACGGGAATCGTGATGAATGATGCATGTATATTCGATGGATGAAACAGCATTTGTTAATCCAGCATACTGAAACAGAGCACAGCATCAATATAATAAAAATGCCTAGTGGAAAGTACGAGAGAAGTAAAAAGAGAAGGGGAAAAAGGAGAATCCAAAACGTTTAAGCTGCAATTATGATGATGAAATAAAAAAAAAAAAAAACGAAAGTGGCAACAAGGTAGCAAGCGGTAAGGAAGTGAAATTTACAAGGGGTAGCAGATGAGATGAAACTTGAACGAGACCCGAGCAATGCAAGGGGTGTAATGAAAAATGTAGATAGTGTAAAAGCCGAATTAAGAGCATTAACGAAAGTGGTTAGAAAATAAAATGTAGTATTGCCAGGAGGCTGCATGAGATATGCACATTCCAATGAATTGGAAGAGGGGCAGATGAATTTGATTTGTTTTCTCGAGGACGGCAGATATTGTCTTAGTTGGCCGAGAAGCTGGATTAGGAAAATCAGGGAAAAGTTTTTAATCAATGGGCGGCGGTTGGATCCCAATTAGGCAGGATGAAAAAAAAATAAGGTGGTCCTCATTTGGATTAAGCTGGAATTTTACCCAGGACGAAGCTTGAAGAATGTTTACGTTTGAAATAAAATGCAGACTTAACGCGGACGTCATTTGGTCCAAATGGCAGTAAATTTAAAGCCGGTATTAGCTGAAGAAGTTGGAATAAGGATGACTTTGTTTGCATTATCGAACAATAACGTCCCGCTTGCCATGTGGCAGTCAGTTTGAAAGCCCAGATTGTCTATCTCATTCGTGCATTAAGCGGCTGGTAATTCTGCTGTCATTTACACGTCGTTCCAGATCATGTTATTGGGTTTTGTACAACTCAGACGATCATAGTTAAAGAGGCAAGTTCGCTACTTAATTTTTATCTTTCCTTTTCTTCACTTTGTTACATGCTTTTTCTTCCTTGAAGTTTCGGACCTTTTTTCTTCTGAATCACGAGTTTCCAACAGCAGAACTTTGGTAGCCTACTATCAAGTCCGATCAATCATTATCTAGGATAGGGCTGTGTCAAGAAAACTCTAGCGGAGTATTTTTCATTTTCCAATTTATTTTAGAGCTGAAATTTTTCAGAGCCAAAAAAAATAAGGAGAGGGACCTCGCATTGCAGCCGCTCAATATCTAAGCAGGAAAGAAAAAGAGGCTGTGAAAAAGAAAACATCTGAGAAAGGGGTAGTCAAAAAAGAGATAAAAGTAAACATCTGTGCATTAGAAGGCAAGCTATAAAAAAAGGAGAGACTTAGCACAAAAAAAAAGAGAAGTTTATTCAGGTACTACAGTGAAGCTTTTTTTTTTTTTTCCCCTCCCTCGATTCAATATTTATCTTTTCAAGAGTCGACGCGTTGAACTTCAACACAGTGATATTTTTGTTACACATCTCATCCTTCACGTACTACGTTGCCACTGAATTTTTTAGGTGTTTATTACATATCACATAGTATTTTCCAGCTGAAAGCCAGTTACAGAAAGAAAGAAAAGGGAGATTCGAGCTTACGCGTTGGTGCCCCAGATACACCAACATCGTTACATAATCTGAACACGTCTTTTCTCTGTTACGACTTTACTAGAACTCGCATTTACCTTTCATTTCACACATCGCATCATCATCTCTTATTATACGCACATCTTTATTTTATAGCATCCTTATATTCAGTTCCACTCGCATCATAATATACACAAGAAGGCAAATATAAAGTCCGATTCCAGAAAAATATGAGTTCCGAAAACTTTTCATCCGCAAGACATCCTTTGGCTTCTTTATCACCGTCCTCGGTAAACCGGCAGCAGAACTCAAAAAAGCGATCTCTGACTTCGTCGCCTTCCTCTTATGGAAAGGGACCCGGCCGCCATCATAGACGCACAACATTGAAAAGAAGCTTTGGAGTGCTCAATCTATCACTAGGGCAAAGCCCTAAGGTAGAGCATGTAATCAAGAAAAAACCGCCTACCAAAGACCGCAAGGATCCAACAACTATGGTCCAATCATTCAGCGAGCTTCAATTTGAGGAGGCAACGCGACAGCCAGCACTAATGCCGACATCATCTTATGATGTGAACGAGCAGGAAGATTCGCCTTCGAAATGTGCTTTGGCCCACAGATTGGGTAGCAGGAGAGGACCACTTGATAAGGCACCATTCACAAATCCAGGGGAGCCATTTGCAGCACCGGCCGCACTTAGTAGCGTTAAACCGCTGCAGACGGCATTTACAAATTCTGGTCTTCGCAGTAAGAAGAGCTTAAGCCGCCGTCTGAGGACCAGAATGCCTGATACACCTTGCAAGAGACCTCCACACACAATAGTAGACGTGAACGGGGCGCTTGGAGGGTTCAGGCGGCAGTTTTTCCAGTCTGAAAATGGAGAAATGCTGGATTCTGCCACAGACACCCCTTTCAGGCAGAGAAAGACACTATCGTGTCCTCCGACATCAACATCTCCGTATCTGCAAGATGATGCACACACTTCTTTGTCGGCATCATCTGCCAGACTCACCCACTCGGACAGAGCTGACAGAGCAGTTAATACTGCGGATTTGCAAAGCTGCATACGAAGATTCACGAAAGAATTCGAGGAAGAAGACGTAAATGGGTCCAGTGGTAGCGGCAGCATCTTCAGCGAGCCTGATACGGCTAAAAACCTACAAGAGTTCGAGAATACGTGTATGGAAGATGTTGACATTGATCTGGAGAAGTTGGGTGGACCGCAACTGGAGAATTTCGAGCAGAAGTACAGGGAGGACGCCGATTTTCCCCCGACACCCACCAAATTGAAGGTTTACAGGGACAACAGCTCGCCATCATCAGCCTCCTCGTACACTAGAGCAAGTCCCTGCAGATATAGAGGTATATCGAGCAGAACAAGGGGCCAGTTTAGGAGAAGAACTGTGCCAGGTCACATTTCACTTGATTCGATGGCTACACCCGAGCTATCCGAAACTGCACCTCGGACTCCTGTGGAATGCATGATTGGTCTTTCTCAACAGTCAGCGGCCTTCAACTCTCTTCCTAGAGTGAGTAGTGCTCCAAAGGAAAGTTCACTCAGCGAGTCCACCGACTCTGATCCATGCTTATTGGCGAAATTCGGCAATTGCAACCTTGTTGGAAGCGGCGAGTTCTCCATAGTATATGCGATCAAGTATCGCGGGGATCGGTTTGCAGTTAAGAGAACGAAAAAGCAGATAACGGGGCCAAAGACCAGGATGAGGAAGCTACAGGAGGTTGAAATTCTACGGACTCTTCAGTCGGATCAAAGTGCAGAGGATGACCCGGAAGACCAGTTGGAGGGTAAAGAATACGTTGTGGAGCTCAAGGATTACTGGGAAGTGAACTCGTACTTGTACATTATGACTGAGTACTGTGAGAACGGCACGCTGGAGACATTTTTGGCAGAGACCGGTAAAATATCGCGGCTAGATGAGTGGAGAGTTTGGAAAATCATGGTGGAGATGCTTTTGGGGGTCCGGTACATCCATAAGCACAACATTCTTCATTTGGACCTCAAGCCCGCCAACATTTTGATCACATTTGACGGTTCGTTGAAGATTGGAGATTTTGGCGTGGCTTCCAAGATGCCAATACCTCCTTTCTTCGACCGCGAAGGAGATAGAGAGTATATTGCCCCGGAGGTGATATCAAAGCACATGTATAGCCCGGCTGCAGATATATTCAGCTGTGGTTTGATACTCGTTGAAATCGCTGCGAACATCGTGCTTCCTGATAACGGCACCTCGTGGCAGAAACTTCGTTCTGGAGATTTTACTGACGCCGGAAGACTTTCCTCAAGCGACTTGACAGAGTTGGGAGGGTCACTTTTTTCCATGACGAGCGCAGACTCCAGTAATGGCACAAGCGTGGCTATAAACAGCCGTGAGTTGGAGAGTGATGACACCTGTTACTTGAAGCCTCCTGCCAGTCGTTTTAATGTGTTGACATCTGAATTTGGCGCCAACTCTACTTTGGGTGCAGGCTGTGACAACGAGCAGACTGGAACTTTGAAATCGTTGAATCAGCATGTGCCGGCATGGGCCCCAAGGTGGTTTCAGGATGGTTCAGCTCCTCTTGATAAGGTTGTTGCTTGGATGATTGATCCAAATCCGGAGAACAGACCCAGTGCAGGACAGATTTTAAAGAGTTACGAGTGTTCTCTTGTGAATCTCCGCCGGAAAAGTGGTGCAACAATCTATGAGGGAGACTACGGTCCACACTTAGTTGCCAATAACCCAGATGACAAGCACATTCTAACGGCAGAGCAGTGCCTAGGGAAAACACGTTATAAGCTCAGCGACATGATAACGAGAAAATAATACCGAAGCAAGAACTGTTTTTTATTTTGTACACATTTATACCCAATAGACGGACGAAACTATTGATCGCTAACCAGTGACAATGTAGTAGTGTAGGATTAACAGGAGTGTAAACTTGAAGAAAAACAAAGTGCATTATCGGCCAATCATAAGGTGGTAATGTAGTGTCGCTGGCTGCCTGCCGATGCTTATTAAGATCATTTTTTATTCATCCGCTAAGATTATCTGCTTGAAATATATTTTTCTCTATTTTTTTTTCGTTGAATGTTTTTCTCTTCATTTTTTCGAGATTAACGCCGTGACGACTGATCGGGACAAAAGTGCAGATCATTTTTGTTTATTGGATAGATAAAAAAAAAAAAAAATAACTGCAAGGAATAATGCGAACGGCAGAGCAGCATGATATGTACAGGGTCCGATATACGAGTTGACAAAGAAGTTGGACAATTTTCATCACCAGAAATTAGTATAAGTTTTAAAAGTGGGTCCCAGAACCATACCTTATTGGTACGGACTTACGCAGGCGCGGAATTCGCCAAGTAGTAAAATTGTAAAATATGTGGTTAGGAAATCACAAAGAAAGAGTTGAGGCTGAAAGTTGAATGAGAACAGCATACGACATTGTTCTAGCAGCGGAATTAAAAGAAGGAAAAACACATGTATATGGTGATTTTATAAACATGCAATCGAATATACTTTCTATCTGAATATCTCCATTTTATTGCGGGAGGACCGTTTGCGCTACGAGAAATCAACTGTGGATAAAAAGAATTGTTTGTAGAAATTCGTCGACATGAGGGAAAGCTAATTTTAGATACATGTCAGCGGTTCTCATCAAAAAAAAAAAAAAGTAGGTTAGATAATAATAAGACTGAAGTTTACTTTAATTTTTTCTTGGTGGAGATTGCATAACGTAATTCCGACCTTGCTGAACAGAGCCGAATTAGTTGAGGAAAAAACCAGAAATGGAAACATGCAAAACGCAGTCTGGTTTCAGCCGGCATCGGAGTGTTTAGCCAACGGAGGAGACAAAAAAAAAAATAAAATAAAAAATAAAAATAAAAAAGAGGAATTGGAGAATCGAAAATCCTCCATTACGAAAAGAACGAACGTTCATTGTAATTACCGTAATGCATATTCTTGGCTTTCTCCTCGTGAATATACAAAGTGAAACCTCCAATATAACTCCGCATCACCTATTCCCTATACTCTTTGGCCAATCTTTATTGGTGTGACTTCAGGTGACAGACCTTGGTAGAACTCCGAGAGAAGTCACAGGGGAAACTATTGATCGTATTAGGAAACAGAGAGAAGAAAGGACTGGTTGGATTACATTCTGACCAAAACCAAAGGACAGAACTGTTATCAGAGGATCTAAAATGAAGGAAAAATTTGTGTCTACAAGTATTGATGCAAATAATCAACTTGTGGAATTAAATCCAGAGCCCAGCAGCTTTCGTCCCAAACGCAAGAGAAACAGACCAACTGTTTCGTGTATGAGTTGCAAAAGGAAGAAAATCAAGTGCGACCGTATGAAGCCCATGTGTGGAGCCTGCTTGCGAAATCATATGCCTGATGGTTCGTGTGTATATGTTTCACACTATCCATCTAATGCTCCCAGCGAGTCCAGAAACGTCAAACGCCGTCCAAATAGTTCAGACAACTCAGTTTCGTCAAGTACTACAGGCACAAGCGATGAGCTGCATGCTGATGACGCAAAGAGACCACCAGTGAAACTTGAAGAGGAGAATATCTCTAGTAACATGCTGGAAACGTCACGTGAGGCATCATCTGAAAGTGGATACCTTTCGAATGAATCAAGGCCTTCAGCACCGAAAAGCGATTCCTCTGGTGTTCATCAGACGGATCGGATCGAAGTGCTCTTGAATGAGATTGATAGACTAAAGGCGATCATATTTGAACGTACGAGTGGTTGGCTTCTTCCAAACTTTAAAAGCAATATCCGTGCGAAAGATGTCCCGATTCTTCAAGGAATTCGGAAAGCACACCTTCGCAACTTGAGGCATATTTCAGATCGTTGCGTTCGAATCGATGCTCCCAACCATTCCTGTTTTTTGGGACCGTCCAACTTCAGATCGTTGATGACGTATGACCATACTTTGACTAAGTTAACGCTGAAGTTCAATCACAGGTTGGAACAGGAGAGAACTGACTGGCGAAACGCTCTTAAACCTAAGAAGTTTCACAATGAGATGAACAGGGTGCTTGGGAACTATGCCAGAGAACATTTTCATGAGAAGACAGATCCGTCAAAGGGTCCGGGAACACCTTATCAAAGAGCTTTAATCAGCTATCTTGAACAGTACCTCGTCAATTACGATCTATTCATCAGCATGCTTAACAAATCTCTTGCTATGATGTCTTTTCTTTTGCCGATTGTTCCGCATAAGCTTTCTGATCATATACTCAGCTTGAGGTTTCACCGTGACCAGAACACAAATGGCGTCAAAATCAACTTTAATGGCCAGCCAATAGTTTTCGCAGAGATCGCTATGATTATTGGCTGCTTGAAGTTCGGCTTTTCCGGAATCGATAGCCGGGAAAATGCATCATTGGATGCAAAGCTAACAATCTACTCTGAAGAGGAAACAAACTTGTTGTATTTCTTTACTACAAAGCTTTTGGAACAGGCGGAATACAGAACGCATTCTAGCCTTCCATCGCTACTCTCTTTAATCGTACTTTATTTTATTGCATGCCGGAACGTTGAACGGTACGACTTGATCACCTTCGAGAGCATTCCAAGCTTTCAGAGTATGACGGTTCAAATGGCTATTAGCTTGGGCTTTCACAGAGATATTGATGAGACGAAGCCAACTTTGAGAATGCAGGATGGCCTGCACGATCCTCAAACCTTAATGACCTACATTTCCTCGGGAGACTGGCATGCAATATGGTGTTCTGTAATGTATTTGGATACTCTTAGCTGTTTTGCTCTTGGTACTCCTTCTATGGTTGGGTTTTCCGCTGACAGATGTTATGGAACAGGTCTCTTTAGTCCTACGATCAGATATGTGATTGGGGCTTATAGGTCAGTCGTTCGTCTTATTACCGGACCTTCACATTATGGAAAGGATAAGATTAACCGTGGTTCTTCGACCAGGCAGTTAAATGCATACTCAGTCACTTTGTTCCAGCTTGAGAAGCTTATATTTGGTATTGAGAAGTTTAACAACACCGAACTACAGAGTTTCAGCGATTTAATCAAGCAGATGAACTCGGCAGCTACGACTGAAGAAGTTTCAAAGACTGTCCTCATAATGTTGATGAAGCTTAGAATATGTGCTCTTTTGCTTTTCCTTTATATTTACACCCATATTATCTTCAAAGATACGAACAACGAGCTCATCAAGATGGGAAGACTCTTTGGAAAGTCCTTGGGTGAAGTCGAGATACTAGAAGCCCGTCTTTTGAAAAGAAGCTTGCGGTACTCGATTGTCATGCTTGGACTTTTGAACCATCTTCTTCTGAATAACTATTCCAAGAAGACGACAGTGTTGGGAATCTTCACCACTGATATTTCGAGTATATTTATTAGGTGTTTGTATGGACTGGCCAGTTATATTGCTGATTCATTTAATAAGAGGAGATATGAGGATCAGGTTATCATTAGAGTCGATGACCTGAGCTTGGAAACCTTGGAGTTACTTGTTGATCCGGAGAATGAAAATAATCTCGATCCAAAGAAGGCGAAGTTGTTTAAGGATGGAATGAGTAAAATAGAGAAGTCTCTTGAACGTCCTGCTTCACTACTTCATTACTTGAACAGCTTCTTCTACAATTCCTCTAGATCAACGATTTCTCGTGACTATAATTTTTTTGCAAGCTACAAGTACGTTTTTCTTACTTTAAGCTACATGGAAAGCCATCATTTGACAGTTGATACGTTTGATGTTCAAAAATTCTTGGATCAGTTTAAGAATATTGATAACTCCTGGTTCAAGAGTTAGAGATTTCTAAACTGCATTACGGACGGTCTTTCTCCTCTCTTTGTTTAGATTTTTGTTTTCTTGTACCGGCAGCTTTGCCGGTATACGTGTACAATATTTTTCTCATTTATTTTAAGCTTTCTGTACATTATTATTAGTTATTGAAAGTCACAAATAAAAAATACTTCTTAATCGTGAGAAATAAGGGAGTCGATATATTTCTGGAAATTCTATTATTTGCCACTTCGGGATGATATAAGTGAAGGAAATTGTAATATTTTAGTTAATTATTTTAATAATTCGTATTAAAAAAAAGGAGGGGAGCTCGCGCGCTTTTTGTTGGAGGCGATGAGAAATTAGCATAAACTTTGAATAACGGAAAGAAACATGGACTGAAAACTTTTTGGATATGTAGATGATGAGAACGAAAAATTTAAATTTGTA
>ERZ746981.152-NODE-152-length-54987-cov-14.170461_pt1 | contig 54987 bp, 26 predicted proteins | sample MGYA00374948_ERZ746981 | MGnify/ENA primary metagenome ERZ746981 (study PRJEB28757, sample SAMN06711160) | food metagenome | host: microorganism | place: China:Harbin | collected 2017-01-30 | study: EMG produced TPA metagenomics assembly of the Analysis of...
AAAAGGAAAATAAAGTGAGGTAATCATACATAATAAAAAAAAAAGATTTAATTCTCAGAAACAGAATTATGATCGCGTATAATTATTTTTCTGCAGTTTCCTAACATACACAGTTAGTGCATTTTTTCTAGGATTGTGTCTAATAGATATTATTCTAAATCCTCGTTATTTAAGAATAGGTTTAGATCTCAAAACAAATAAATCTAATGCCATGTAATAATAGATTGCCTTAATACTAGGTAATATTCTCATATGTCCGACAAAGATGGATTCCTTTATATCAATATGTATTGCAAACTACACAATAAAGTGGTCCCTTTTTAAAAGACACATAGTAAATATAGGGGTAAGCAGTACATATATATAAGATATTTTTCTGCAGTAGGTGAATAGTTCATTTCCTGAATATTAATTTGATTCATATATTATAAATCAAATACCAGTTGAACCTATACGGGCTGTTAACATAGAAAACATTATTATAACTCATAGGTCCCTACACACATGATACATTTTAACCATTATTATCTGTTAAATTTGATATCACCAGATTTAGTATAATATTTGATATTTATTGCGGCATTTAACTTGTAGGTATGTTTTAACGTAATCACAAGAGGATATCTCAGGTTCGTATACGGTTGTCGTTATTCTTCAGATACGACTAGAGGGACAATATGATTTATCACAACAAAAATTTATCGTTGTAGACTTATATTGCGTTGGTAATATCTTCAATCGATATTGTATAGCTATCGAAAGAGCTTCAACTATTTTGAACAAACTAGATATTGTGTTACGATAATTGTCAAGAAACACTATTTAAAGGAGAGCAATAACCCACAAACAAATGTTAGTAAATACCTCAAAAGTGCCTTTTGTTTTGATTACTTAATAAAAGTTAATTGAAGTCACTAATTCTTGAAATATTATTTCACGAACAAATATTACACAAGTCGTCCGAACAGAACACCTCAAAATATTGGCAAACAAACTGAATTATTTCGGCTAGATGTGTTAAGCCTGCATACATACTAAATAACATTTTTATATCAGGCAATTTATTATATCGGTAATTGACTAAAATATTTGGTTTAACTAACATGTAGTCAAATAAAATAACTTCTTTATTTATGCAACTGTAAGCAGAACATTGAAACCCAAATGTTCAAACACTTAATCCCTAAGCCGATGAGGGAAGAAAAAAACGTTAAAAAGAGCGCGGATCTTACTTGGCCAAGATTTTATTTATTCCACATTTTTTTCTCCTCGAATTCCATATTTTTCACTTTTGCGACTTGTCCATTCTTTCTTGGTAATTTACGGGAGGAAGAAACCTTAATCGTTTGAATTTTAACAAGCAAGAAAAATGGCACAGAAGGAGGACAAAACGTACCTATTAAAGACCCCGTTGCATGGGATCTATATCCCAACGGCATTATGCCTCTTTGGAATCAGCATCTTGAATTATCACTACTTGCCTTATATGATACTCATTTTGGCACTTTACTTTACATATCAGTACATAAGAGTGAAGCACTTGAAGCCCACTATGAGTTCAGAAGACTTCCAACCTTACGAATTGATTGATATGACAATTATATCGAAGAATACAGCCATTTATCGGTTCAAACTGTACAGAGACTATGATATTTTGAAGATTCCAGTTGGCCAGCATCTTGCTTGCAAAGTTCAAATCGATGGTAAGGATGAGATTCGCTACTACACACCAATATCTAACCAATTTGATGAGGGTTTCTTTGACATCATGGTGAAATCATACAAAGAGGGTAAAGTGTCGCGGTATTTTGCTGGCTTAAAAGTTGGAGAGAAAGTGGACTTTAAGGGACCCGTTGGCAGAATGGAATATACAAAAAATATGGCAAAGGAGATTTATATGATTGCGGGAGGTTCTGGAATCACTCCAATGCTTCAGGTCTTGGCATCTGTAATTACCACTCCTGAAGATTTGACAAATGTCCATCTTTTGTACGCAAATGAAACCAAAAACGACATTCTTCTGAAGGATGAGTTGGAAGACTTGGACAAAAGATATCCAAACTTTAATGCTAAATTTACCCTAACTAATCCACCATCAGGATGGGATGGTGAGACTGGATACGTGACAAAAGAAATGCTATCTGATTTCTTGCCAGAGCCTTCTGATGACGTAAAGGTGTTCATCTGTGGTCCAATGCCAATGAAAAAGAAGATGCTCGAGTATACTGAGGAGCTGGGATGGCAGAAGGGAACCCTCTCATCGGACAGAGATGATCAAGTATTCTGCTTCTAAGTGCACATTGCATAAAGTTTGGCACCTACTTGAATACCTATAATTCGGAGTAGAATTTTACTAAATACAAACTGAGGTACAAGACAGTATGTTTATTATATAATAACAACAATTAAGAAAAAATCATAAAGCAAAATATAGTGTACTGTTGATGTAGAGAAAGAATGGGAAAATACATACGCGTGAAGCGAGCAGGAATATTTATGCACGTGAAGCGCGTATTTTAGCACATATCCGCAAGCTTTTTTTATTTTTTATTTTTTTTATTTCTGGCGTCTATCTGAGATGGCCTTCTCCAATTCAGTTCACATTTGTAATCTAATAGTGAAGGTTCAGGGTGTGACCATTACAAGAAATAACAGTTCTCAAGGGAAGGCATTAATAAGATATAAATATGCCGGAGCTTAAGTTGGACTTTTCAAAATCGTTACTTGGTCAAACACAAGTCGAAGTACGGGATGAGCAGACATCAGCATCTAAATTGGACAACTCCTCATCAGATCTAAATACAGTATTGAAGAAAGATATAGAATATTATGGCTCCATAGATGCTGTCTCTCCGAAGGTAATTGTTTTGTCGAATGGTAAAAAGGTGAAGTTGAAGCCCCGTAAAAAAGAAGGTTCTCAAAAAAATGCCAGGAAAAGCACCTCATCATTAGATGCGGATATAGCCAGAGAAATGGGTGTGCTAGTGAACATGGAACAACTGAGAAGAAAACTCAAGATTAGGCAGATTGTAGAGGCACAGGAGCCGGACTTTTCAAATCGGTTTGTTACCAAGTTTGGAAATGATGTGAGCAATAGTGAAGGTGAACCCAAAAGGAAGAAGCAGAGGACGGTAACCTTTAGAAGCAGGATGGGAAACACGATGTGGACAGAAAAATACAGGCCACAGACATTCTTTGATCTTCTTGGAAACGAGCGCACGAACCGGAGAATTCTTTCTTGGCTCAATCAGTGGAATGAAGTGGTATTTAAGAGGCCGACACCGGATATGATGATTCCTGAGTTTATGGCATTAAAAGAGCAACATGGTGAGCCAAGAAGTGGCCAGGGCAGATCTAATTTACAGAATGGCGATGGGGAGGAAAACCGGGATCCATTCAACAGGCCGTATCACAAAATTATGCTCATTTATGGACCACCAGGAACAGGAAAGACATCCATAGCGCATGTTATTGCAAATCAATTGGGATACGAGGTTTCTGAGATAAACGCAAGTGATGAACGGGCAGGAGCAGAAGTTCGGGCAAGGGTGCGTAATGGGCTTCAAAATCGGAGTCTTAGTGGAAAGCCAACATGTTTAATTGCGGATGAGATTGATGGAGCTAGTGAGCAGGGGTTTATCCGGTATCTTACGAGTGTTTTGTACCGTGATGAGCATGCTACAGCTCAGTTAAGGAAAGGAGGAACGTTAGACGGCGCTAAAAACAATAAAGGAGGTGGGAAAGCACGTCAGATCCTTCGTAGACCAATGATCGCTATTTGCAATGATGCGTACGCCTCATCTTTGGAAAAGTTACGGCCCCTTTGCGAGATGGTGGCATTCAGAAAATCGAATACCAGGCAGATTAAGACACGCTTACGGGATATTTGCAGCAAAGAGGGCCTTGGAACTGTTGACGAGAAAGTTTTGGATGCTGTTGTTGAGTGTAGTAGCGGAGATTTGCGAAGTTGCATCAATTTCTTCCAGTTTCACGGTTCTAGCTGCTTGACTACGAGTTCAGAGCAGTCTACTTTTGAAAATGAGGCAAAAGGCAGAGACGGCATAACAGATGACGCAATGAAAGATACACAAATCGCGTGGTATTTGCTTGCGAGTGAGATTTTCAACCGAAAAGGCAGGACCAGCAAACCAGCACAACGTAAGAAAATACAAAGCTTTGTTCTCTCTCTACCCCATAATCAGCTTCAGCGTGTTGTGAGTGCTTGCTTCAATGCAATACTTGAATGCAGTAGTACCGGGCTTAAAAAGCTTGAAGAAACGTCCAGATGGCTGTATTTTGGTGATGTGGTTTCGAGAAAATGCCGGGCTTTTACCGGAAGAGCGGAAATAGGAACTTATGAGGGTGCAGTGATCAACGAAGTGTTTGAAAAGTTCAACGATGTCGATGTTTTCTCTTCTGCACGTGCGAATGATGGCGGAAGACTCCACTTTGGAACACGTGATACTTTTGGTGACATGAAAATCCAGACACGCGAGACCATGCAAAGAATTAGCAAGAACCCCCAATTGAGACTTTCGGTTGACGAGCTTTCAATTTTAAGCTCGATTGTGATCCCCACCGGTGTCTCGTTGCAAGAATTTTCGAGTTCTGCAGATAAAGTTGATCATGCGGTTAGCGTTGCACGAAAGCTCGGTTTCCATTACGAGACAAAGTCCACGAGGGGTAAGGACGGGGAATTCAGCAACTTCCACGATAAAACACACATCATGGTACCTAACTTGGCAGTCTTTTTGATGTCTCAAAGCACGGTTTCGAAGCAGGAAGCGGTGATTCAAAGGTTACAAAGACACTACTTGCGTCGGAGAGAGGCACAAAAAGCATTGGAAGAAAGAGAGCGTAAAAGAGAAGCTGCAGAAGCTGCAAGAGGTATTGTTTCGGAGAAAAACAGTGCTGTGAGAGGGAAAGCATTGAGCTCAGCCGAATTTTTCAGAAAGAAGTATAGCGAGATGTCTACAAAGTTGAGCCATGGACAAGAAAAGGGGGATGCTGGGACGAAAAAGGTCGCCAGAGGATTAGGAATGCTGGCAGTCATCAGGAAGAAGAGTTCCGGAGGGAATGGCAATGCCGACGGAGAAAGAAAAGAAAAAGGTGTGATGAGTGCAAATGCAAACAGAATCTGGATCAAGTACCACGAAGGTTTTAGCAATGCTGTGAGAAAGGAGATTACGTGGAGTCATTTGTTTGGATGAGTGAAATAATGGGGAGAGATTCAGAGTGCTTGTAAACGTCGGAGTTGCGAGGAAATCAGAACTCAAACGTCATTTTGATGTTTTTGGAATTACATGAGACCATTTAGCAACAATGTATCTGGAGAAGGTTGAAAAATAAACCACCGTTGTGTGTGTGTGCGTGTAAAACAAAGCATGCATACAGTCAAAACAGATAAATTTTCAGGACCAGAAAGAATAGACCTCAAGGATAAAACATGCGGATCAACTTGTTCGCATCTGTGCACACTACTTGAAAAGACAACACTTGGAGTTGGAGATAATGTGGACATGCCAGCAAGAAGCCAAACCGGTATTGTCTTTTCCAAAATGCCCTAGAACTAGTTGCTTGTCGATCAATGAGTCCGGATTAATTATACCTTTTAGACCAATGGATAATGAAAGCGTTAATGCGAGGCTGTGCGGCGACACTTTCGATTATGTATTGCACGAGGAGCTATTGAAAGTACAAACGTTTGAGATGCCAAACAATAAGCTGAGAGTAAGGAGGAAAAAAATTGAAAGCACTTGTTTACCAACTACTTTGGAAGACCAAAACAGTGAAAAATGTGCGGGACCGTTTTTTTTTTTCATTATGTGTTTCTCGAAAGGCAGATAATTTTCGATGATTTTTCATATTACGATTTTTCAGATTTCCAAAAAAATCAAAGTTTCCAAGGAAATCCGAAAATTTCGATATTTTTTTTCCAGTGTTGTCGAATTCGAATTTTTTGATTTCACGTTTCATCTACCCTACCCAATTGGTCAGAGATTGAATCCAGAATGTTTCAGTTTTGTGGATATTGTTTGAAGCTTTTTATGTGAAAGCTAGAGTTTAGGCTTTCGTATTGGGGGTACATACGTTTCGAATCTTGTGTATTTGGGATGTTGCGGTTTTATTTTATTCTTCATATTTTCAGCCGTACGTCAAGATACGTATAACAAACAAACTCCTTTCGCTGAGTAAATAGTAGGTGATATTGAGAGTGAAAAAAAATTAAAACTATTATATTATAATTATTTATCAGCATAAAGTAACAATGCACAAAACAAACATCAATTAAATAACAGATAACAGGAGATGCATAGAGATTCCCTAGACATCAGCATACGGTCTCAATAATGCCGTAAGATACGTGAAACAGAAGATGAGTAAGAAGACACTGGAATTTTTGTACTGCAGGGCTAAAATATTATTGGCTGTTTTGAGCAACAATATAATAAAATTTAGGTGGGAATGCCTGAAACCGGGGAAAACAAGAAAAAAAATCGGTTTTTGGAGTATGCATGCAGTTCATGTGTACTTGCATACCATTCCAGAGTCTGCCGCTTTAACAGTTTATGGATACATCAACAATGCGTGCTTTGAATAATAACTAAGAGGTACATCGAGTTTACTTTATTCTCTGGTGTAGTTAATGTGCTTGTTTTGCTGTTTCAGCCTACTGTATTGTTGTTTTACCTTTTTTTGCTTATGTCATAATGCTCACACAGTATACTCCTATAGCTTTGCCTATAGTCCATATTATTGCAATATGTGTTCGTTAATAAGCCCTGAAAAGGCAACGCAAACATAAATTGGTACTTGTTGAAACAGCTTTGAAATGAAAATGGAATGCCATTGAGAAGTATTTTGAAACTTCATGAAGCTGCTTTCTAAAACGTTATTTAGAAGACCCTTTTGTAATGCCTTGATCTGGTGTGGCATGTCGTTGTCTGGAATCTGCTGATGCGGTTTAATATATTTTCCTTTCCGCGTTTGTACATTCGTGTATCATTTAAATATTTTTGATTGGATCATCCTTCCCTCTTCGTAGTATGAGAATTACCCTTTCAGAAGGTGTCCTACGTTTATGTAATTAAGAATTATTTTATGTCCAACAGAAATAAGAATACTCTCACACATACAGAAAGATTGGGCGCTAACAATAAGAATAAAAAGCAAATCCAGTAAAAAAATAAAAATACAAACTGAAATAACAAAAGAGATCAGATCAACTAGAGATCTTCATTCTATGTGTAAATATGGTCAAAAAATTACTTGGGAATTGTTAATTATGGACCGCGGGAAGCTTCTGGGAGCGAGATAACTGTAGAAAAGATAAGTGAGACGGCAAACAATCCAAAAAAAAAAAAATAGGTATTAGGCCATATTACCTTAAGAAGAAGTTCCACATCCCCAAAGAGTATTTATCCAGAAGAAATGCGTCTCTGCCGCTTACATTTGGTTTCGCACTAATCAGATGATTGTCAGGATCAGGGAGGCCGATGAAGAATAGAAATGTGAAGGGAGAAAGGAGAATAGGATAGAGTAGGATTGATGATAAAAATAAAAATGGGATGGATCAGGATAGGAGGAATTTGAATTGTTAAAAGTAAATGGAAACGAGTAAGAATGAATGTAAATACATGAAAAAACAAGCAAAAAAACGAGAAAAATGAATGAAGAGCAATAACCCAAATGAATAAGAAGCATAAGTAAAAATGAATGAAAAAAAAATAAGGCCGAGAATTAAAATGAATGGACATTAGTGGAAATTAATTTTGAAATTGAAGAAAGAAACCGAGGCCAAGTACGAGAACGAAAAAAAACGAAATGAAGGTGAGAAGATGAGGTGCGAACACATGTGAAAGTGGGAATAAAGATGGTAACAAGGCAGTAGAGTACAGGAAAAAAAAAAAAAAGAGAATAGGCGGCACCCGAAGTTTACACTGAAAATAGAGTAACCTTCTTTTTTTAGCCTGCCCCTCCTCGTCCATCTACACAGCTTTCCTGTTTTCAAAATCGAAATTTAAGTGTAGGCATTGTCCTCTCTTGTTTCCGGCTATCCCTTATTATTTTTCCTATTCATCTCCCCATTCTCCAAAGGGGTTACTTGTTTTGCCTGCTTTTTTTAAGCTTCTTGTTCCTGCTTCCTGGCCCCTGCCTACTCTTGTTGTATCCCTGCTTCCTTGTTTTCCCACTCCTGTCTAACTTTTATTCCGCTCCCCTTGTCTTTTTTTTCTCTCCCACCCCTGAACGGCGGTTTCTTTGCCTTTGGGTCATTTTTTTACAAATCCGGATTCTATTACGTAAAGTGGGAATTTGGTACTGCAGTTCTAAAATTGCCCTGAGGCGTGTAATTCTCATTTTCCAGGAATTTAATTTACTTCAATTCTTTTCAATGCTTTTTGATTCTTTCTTAGTCATCTTCTCGATGCACTTTCCCAGAATCGGTATTACGATACTTTTTTTTCGTGCAGTACTATTTTGCTTGGGAAAATTTTTTTCTGCTTTTTCTTTATTTTTCGAAGAAAATATGCCGTTGCGGTACTATCTCGAGAGGTGTTGCCAAGTTTCAAGCAGGTAAGGCGAATGTGAAAATCTTGGGAACAAAAAATAAAAAAATTGCGACTTATTAATTTTAATATCATAGAAACAGGTCACCGGATCATAAGACAGCAACCGTTAGAGTATGTAATTTTCATGTTATGCCAAGTGACAAATTTCAAGTGACTTTGACCCTTGTAATATAGTAGGGCAGGGGGTAGTGAGAGGTGAGTAGTGAGAGGTGAGTAGTGAGAGGTGAGTAGTGAGAGGTGAGTAAGGAGTGATGAGTATTAAGTATTACGTAGTAAGTAATAAGTAATAAGTATTAAGTAAGGAATATTGAGTAATTAGTATTGAGAGAAGTATTAGGTGTTGACTGATAAGTAATAAGCAGTGAGTATTTAGTAATAAGCAGTGGGTATTGGGTAATTAGTATTGAGTGAGGTTTGTTGGAGGGCGATCAATGACCTCACGTTTCTACGTAAGCAAAAAAAAATTAGTCTTACCAGCAAAATATTGAGTGAGGGCGACATTTCCGCTGGGAACTTAGCGCGCCGTTGCGTATTGCTGCCTCCTGCCGGCAATACCTCACCAGGGAAGGAATGCGGAACAATCGTACTCCTGTGAAAAATTTGGAGGAAGAAAAAACGGTATTGCCAAATGCTCTTGCCTTCCCAGGAAAAGGTTTTAGGTGCAGTGAGATCACTTGATTGTTCGACAATGCCTTAATTCGATTTTTTTCGATCTTTTCTTTTTAAAATTTTTTTTTTTTTTCCTGCATCTAACGTTTGCTTTTGTATGAAGATTTTGTCTTCCAATCTCTTGTGCTTTATCTTACTTTTTTTTTGCTTGCATGTTAAAGCCGGCGTTGTCCGCTGCGCCGCTCTCAAACTTTTTTTCCTCTCTTCTCTTTCCTCTTTTCTTTTTTGCCAATATTTCTCCGTCTCTTTTCTTTTTTAAATTTTTTTTTGTCATTCCCTCACATCATCTGAGTTTCAAATACAAGCAATTAATATATAGGTGAAACTTCAGCACTTATTCCAACGGTTTCTCCACGGAGTGCCTCTAATAGACAAGTCATCAGTTTGCATCTCCTATTCTTGTTATCTGTATTTCTGTTTTCATTCTCAATCCATCTTATATATCAACCAGGTTCCATCCAAATTCTTTTTTTAATCATTCATCCGCCTTTTTTGCCCCACCACTTGCTTTGGCACTTATCATATCAAACTTACCATCTACATTCCGGGGTCCCTGTTTTGCAGTACACTATAATACAATCACACTTGTCACATATTACGTTGCACAACATTAATTTTCTGCTTTCAACCTTATAGAAACCGTCGTCAGTAACTCTGAACGCACAACATAACAAATTTCTGCACTTTAAGCACGCTTAAACAACTCTGCGCATCCCAGTTATGACCCACCACAATGCAAATGATGACCAGGAGGTTGAGCGCCCGACGCATTTCAAGGATGTGTTTGGCACTACCAAGGATTCGTGTCCTGCGGGTTCAATGTCCGCGGCTGATAACGGATTAAATACGGCTAACGTTGACGTGAGCGAGAGCCGCCGGCCGTCTGTAGTTATGCCGCCCATTGACGCCGGCGTCGTGCGCCGCACCCGCAAGACCCCTGGCGCTGGAGCACCTGGCGCAGGCGCTGGAGCGCAGGTCTCTACCCGCGCAGCCTCCCCTGTCGACGCCGCCTCTGCCGCCTCCACTTTGACTCCCATCAGATCCAAGATCTCCAAAATATCCTCTTCAAAGATAGGCGCCGGCAAGATACCGTCATCTGTTTCTGGCGCCATCCAGTTCGCCTCGCCCTTTGGCGCATACCCGGCCGGCCGCGTGTGCAAAATACGCGGCGCCTCGTTGGTGTCGCGCCGGCGCCACTACCGCTCGCGGTCGCTTCCCAACATCTGGCTTTCGTTGTCTGAATTCTCTGCGGCATCGGCCACTGCGCCTGCGTGCGCACCCTCTGTGGTTGCCGCCGACACCGGCGCATCGCTAGCGCATCGCCACCACCACCACCGCCACCATCGCGCCAGTAGCCGAAGAAGCCGGCGCATGGCTGCACACACCGCATACCAGAAACCGGAGTCCTTGGACGGCCGGCGCGCACCGGCGCTGGATGGCGCATCCCCTGCGGCTACCGCATCCGCAACTGCAACCGCAGCCGGCGCCGCTACAGCTGCATCCCCTTGCTTTGCGCCACTTTCGCCAGCGCAGGTGCAGCAGGCGCAGCGCCAGCTCCTGATGCCACCTGTGAACCTGCAATCAATGCACGAGATAGACCTTCACGAGGTGCTCAAGAACCCGCAGCTGCGCCACGACATCTTGTTTGACCCGCAGCTGCAGTTTAGGCCAAACCTAGATGGGGAGCGCGGCCGGCGCAAGAAGCTGCAGGCCGAAAACTACTGGCGCTTCATCAAGCGCGAGATTCGCGCCCTGCTGGCCGGCTCCTACCGCCTGCGCTACAGCTCGCGTAACCTGGAAAACTCGCCTATTGGCGTCATGTTCCAGGCGCTAAAGAGTATTCTTCTCAGTTTGGTCTCCGCAAAGGATCAGGCGACCGTTGAGTCGGCGCTCGACATCAAAATCTTGATGCAGCAGCTTGCCGGCCAGTGCTTTGACTTTCTTGCGTTTGCCGACTGGATTGCGGGCGCATTGAAGATGCACTGCGCACCGATGCGCGACGCGTGGGTGGACAAGATGAAGCGGACGTTCCACGGCGCGGTGAGCGCGCCTAGCGCACCCAGCGCACCTAGCGCAGGCGCACCCGGCGCAGACGTCGACGGCTTGGTAGATGGACTCAGAATGCTCTTCTCCATACTCGAGGCAATGAAGTTGGACGTGGCAAATCACCAAATCCGCATCCTCCGCCCCCTCTTGTGCTCAACAGCGGTCTCCTTTGAAAGAGAATACTTCATGAATGCAATGAAAAAGGGGCGCTTCAGCCTGATGATGGCGCTCCTCTGGTTTAGGCGAAACAGCATAATGTGCCACTCACGTGACACAAAGCACGTGCTCGACTTCGCCGTCGTCCATCTTCTCTCATGCTCGCACATGTGCACCGAGTTCCCCAACACGCTCGGATTCGACCATCCGCGCCTTGTTGTGCTGCGCGCGGACATCCGGCACCTTGTTTGCACGAAAGTGTGCGAGATCTTGTACAAGCAGATGGTGCGGGAGAATTGCCCCGGCAAGATTGCCGAAAAGTGCTCGGAGGCGGAGTTGGTTGCCCTCAAAAAGGAGATTCTCAGTCTCATTGTGGACGAGAAGGGCAACTCTAAGTGGACCAGGAACTTGCACAGCCTCGCGGTGCATTTCGTCAGCCGTGCGTGTGGAGACCTCGACTCGAAGAAGATCGACTTTTGCTTTAACTGGCTTTTGACCCAGACACAGCCTTCTTCTACCGTGTACAAACTCCTTGAGCAGAAGATCATGGTCCGGATTCTCGATGCCTTGGACCAGAATTCCGTCGTCCAGGTCCAGGGCGACTGCATGGTGGATGAGGAGCTCAAAAATGTCGTCGAAAGACTTGCCCAGCTCATCAACTTGAACTACAGCGTTTTTGGCGACTTTTATGCGGGCTATCTCAAATGAGTCTTGGAGCATACATTCCCTGGCTATGCTTTTCTTTTTCTTTTACTTTTACTTTCTGCTCTGCTACACAATTCTCATTTAACTTTAACGTTGTCTTTCTGTCTCCCCATGCTGCTTTGGTTTGCTGCTTTCTTTCTTGGCCGACTCGCATTATATTCGCATTTTCTACTTTTTCTTGCTCTTTTACGGCATTGCTCCTTTATATTTGCTCTACAACATCAATTTATATACACATAATATATGGTCTTCTGGAAGTGGGTTTAAACATTTCTTAATTTCAGGTAGCTGCGTGGTGCTACGCTGATGCTTTTATTTTATGCGGTTAGCGCCGAATCCGCATAAAAAGAAGGGGAAATTTTTTTTTTAATTCCTTGCACCCTTGCACCTCGAAAATTGCTTTCTTGAATAATAAATGATGCTCCTGGACTTGGCTGATGGTTTACTTGGTAGTGCAAGCAATTGCAATCGGCAGTTTGTGTTGTCAGGTAGGCCAGTAACAGGTTGAATTTCCACAGGTGTGCAAATTAGGCTGCAAGAGTGGTTGACTTTGGAAGTGCGATTATTTCGATATCACGGAGTGTTCGTATAGGACGGTTGTTTAAGCAAGGAGAGACATCAGCTGAATCAGCTAATTGAAATTGAGAGAAAGGAGCTTTTAGAGTTACCTTCATAGCGCTTTACGGCTATTTAGCAATTTGGGTTGCATCGAGGTCCAAGTACAGATTGGAGTAATTTGCAGAATCCAAAGATTTAGATTCACGCTTGGTATAGATTTATTTGAAGATAGACGCTTGATTTGGAATCATATTTGGAGGTTTACCGATCCACATAGGGATAGATAATTGGATTTGAGTGTTTGAATTTGAGCAGTTGGATCTGATCATTTGGATTTGAACTTGAACTTAAATTTGAATTTGAATCTAAACATTCGACTTTAAATATACATTTTAATTTGAACATTTCAACACTTAGCATTCCATCACTTAACATTGCAACACTTAGCATTTCATCACTTGCCTCCACGCACTTAACAACAATCCGGACTATATTCCCAATTTACAACAAGCATAGCATGGAAAACAAACAATCAGACGGCCAAAAGCAGACGGGTCTTGCCGGTCTGCCGACAGAGCTCCTGATTCAAGTATTTAGCCACCTGGATCCGCAAACGCTTGAGGAAATTGGGCTGGTGTGCCACAGATGGCATAATCTGATAAAGGACAACACCGTATGGTACCGGGTGTTTGTTGCGCGCCACCCGCGGACGGCGCCGGTTTTCTCCGCCGCAGTGCGCACCAAGTCCTGGCGCATGGAGCTCATCTGCAGGGACGAGCTGCTCGCCGCCTGGAACAATGGGCGCTCTACCCTGCGCACGTACAGCCTTGCGCGCGACCTGCGCCGCCCTTCGCGTATACTTGCGGATTTTCGCCGCGGGCGCATGCTCGCCTACGACGCTACCATGGGCGGTCTTTTAACTTGTGACATCTCTTCTGGGCGCGGAATATCCCATGCGCTATGTTCGATTCCCGCCGGCTGCACCACTTACAGTGTGGGCCGCCACTTTATGATATTCGGGCGCTGGGATGGGTCTGTGTACGGGTCTATTCTCGAGCGCAAGAACATCTTGTGCGCAGGCCTGCGCAGCATGCAGACTGCACCGGGGCGCCACAACAGCCTCATCACTGCATCCGCAGTGTGCCGCGGGGATTTGCCAAAACAAGGATTGCCTGGCGCATTCACAGGCGATATCCAAGGTAGCATCCATGCGTGGGATGCGCGCACTGGCGAGTGCTTAGCACAAATTGCCCTCGGTGGTCTAGCGCATGCGCAACCAGCCCGGGTGGCGCCTGCCGCTGTGCTACCCTCAGGAGACGTACCACCAAGTCAAAATGCAGTAGTCAGGCTGGACTCAGACGGTCGCCGCTACCTCGTGGCCTTGCTGAGTTCTGGAAACGTGTATCTCATCGAAAATCTCTTCTGTGCGCGCGAGCGCACTGAGCGCACACCTCGAATCTCCAAAATTGGCCTGTTCAAGAGTCCCGGGCTCAGCGCAGAGCCAAGCAGCTGGGTCGGAGTACAGATATGCGCTGACTACGGAGGTCAGAACGTGGTCGTTTACAACCAGGACCGGTTCGAGGTGTTCCCGTTCCATGGAGAGTCGTCTAGCGTGTTGGCGCTGGCGCCAGGGCAGCAGATCAGCCTTGCAGCACTCGAGTGCGGCGACCACGCCATGGTTGCGCGCGAGCGCAGCATTGTCGGCGGCGACCCGCTACTGATGGCCGTTGTCCTGCGCTCGGGCCTTGTGCTGATTGTGAACGTGCGCGCAGCCAGTTTCGTCTTGCAGCCACTGGCGCGCATCGAGCCGCAGCTTCTGCGCCGGTGGAGCGATGCGCAGGGAGCGCCAGACCCGGCCGCCGCGCCAATTACCGCTGTCGCACTAACCGGATTGGTGGTGGTCGTCGGGTTCAGAGACGGCGCTGCGGAAATGTATGATACGGTGAGCGGCGAATTTTGCCGCCGAGTCAGCGATGGACCCAGCCGCAGGATGCGCGCGGGTGCGGGCGCAGGTGGCGCAGGTGGCGCAGGTGGCGCAGGGGCGGAACTTCCTGTTTCGACCATTCTTTTAGACGATCAATCTGCCGCAGGGTTGCTTGAGCTGGGGCCGGTGATCCAATTCTTTGAGTTTGGTGACTGTTACAGTCGCCAGCATCACAGCGGCCACAGAATTAGGAAAAAAAGCCGCCAGAGAGAAAAGAAAGCGGCTGATGATGAGATTAAAAGCCGTGTGCGCGACTACGAATACCAGGAAGCGCAACTAGAGCGCGAGTACGATATGGTTGCACAGTACAATGGGGAGGATACTACGGGCGCTGAGCAGTTGCAGATGGCGCTTGCGCTCAGCGCATCGTTGCAGTCGAGCGAGCAGGGTGAGAACACGAGTCCTGGTGGAGATGTGACGCCGGACGAGATGCGGCAGATCGAGCGCATCGAGCGCACGGAGGAGCGGCAGCGCCGGGAGGAAGCGCAAGTAGCGCAGATAGCGCAGCAGCAGGAGGAAGCGCAAGTAGCGCAGATAGCGCAGCAGCAGGAGGAAGCGCAGGCGCGCCAGCGCCAGGAGGAGGAGGATTTGCGCCTGGCGATCCGGCTCTCCCTGCTCGACACAGGCGCTCCGCCAGCGCAGGGGAGCAGCGATGACAATCGGATTAACAATTGATAGAGTTCTTACGTAAGACATACATGAAATAAATTGGGCATCCCGGGCTGGCCTTTGCAAAAAAAAGGGCACTCCACAGGGCATAAAATTAAACAAACGGTAAAATTAAAAGGTTTATTTTTCGATTCCAATTCGGGTATTGATTATGTAGCATATGTGCTAATTTATGCGTCTTTTCTTCTCAATTCGCTGGGCCGGCCTCTTTCTAAGTTTGAGTAAGTTTGATAATGCCAGAATATTGATCCTTTTTCTGGGTTGATTATTGATAGAGCATATGGACGGCAGAGTGTTGGAAGTTTTTGAAGTAAGTGTGGGTTCAATTGACATTAAATTGAGTGGCATTAAACTTTTATAAATTGATTTTTCGACTGACTAGAGTTTTTCAAGAAATGCCCGATATTCAGTAATTCGAATGCTTATTAATATATAAGAATGGCTTGTTTTCCGATCTTATGAGGACTTTGTCGTGTGCCAAAATGATCATGTAACACGATACATGGAAGGGGCAGTTAAGTTATGCTTTGGGAAAATTTGTAGTCTGTATTTTGACTAAAGAACTAGATCGAATATTCAGAAGATTGTTTGCAAAATGGAATCTTTGATATTTGTTTCTATACTTCTTGCTTTTGACTTGAAAAATGCTTTTAAAAAGCAATATCAAGAAAGTAGGATCAAGAAAGTAGGATCATGAATAGTAGGATTATCAAGAAAGTCGAAGTATCATGAAAACAGCACTATCATGAAAATAGCACTATTAGGAACGTAGCACAATATCATAAAACCAAATTCAGCAGCCACTCTATCTATGCTTTATCAAATACATATCAAACTGTGCTTTCTGCTTCGACAGCAACATTGACACTGCTCCAGACTTATATTTCCATCAACACAGCAATATCTTATCGAAGATATAATAAACGTTATAGCCATGCATAGATACTATTTCATCAATAAGCAGTCTGCATGACTTCTTCGAAATAGTGCCATCGTTAATTTTGTACTCTTAAAGCATATTCAAGGCATGAGTTGGCCAACCACCAATCATTTCCATTCGATTTCTATTTCTATTTCTATTTCATTTCCATTCAATTCCACTCCATTCCATCTTCTTCATCCCCAACTCTCCAATCATCTAATTACGCTCTCACTCAAAAGTTTCACGCTTGTAAAATGCAGACTCTGCACACCAGAAGGATTTGCATCATCCAAATGCGTTCCCGCATTCTTTTGCAGACTCATCACCTTAATACAACGCACGTGTGTATCCTTACCGTTTTGGTGATTGCTTAAAAAGCATATCTTTATAAGCCGGCATTTCAACAAGTTGTCGTACCGCACCCCCTTAAAAAGCACGTGCTGCCACCCAACAGGCTCCACAAATTCACGTGATGCAACTTCAACCAGGTCGTGGTCCCCTGAACCAGAAAGAATAAGGATTTTCGACGGAGTGTACGATTCGTCTTCCTCATAATTCAGATACATACAAATGCGCTCGATCGACACTTTTTTCGAGAAGTGAATCGTGATGAAATGTGGCTGCTGCCCGTCACTCTGCCAGTAGCTGAGGGGAGAGTCCTCCCGCATCTCTTTTGTTCCAAATCCAGGCTTAAAGCTGGATGCTGTCCAAGTTGCCAAATTTCCAATATCCACCAATCCAATGCCCTCCAGCTCCTTGATACCACCAGCAAACGCATCCTTGCCACCTGCCGGCTGGCATTCATCATCCTTCTGGCCATCCTCATCCACCATATCGTCTCCTGCCTCATCCTGTTGCCCATTTTCTGCAATTTGCTCATTTTCTGCAATATCGGTCACCAATCCACGCTCAGAGGTCCAATCAGCGGCCTCTCTTCGGGCCTCCGGGTCCATGCTGTCTTCCACTTGGCTATCATCAATCATGTTGTCCAAGGATGACCCGGATGACTGCCTAATAAACCCAGATGCACCCATATGTTGATCTGTCGATGATAACAATTCTCCGTCTGCAGACCCGCCTAGAACCGACCCAAGCTGGGCCTGGGGCCGCCTGCTTGACTCCTCATCTGCATTGCTTGGCATTTAATTGGTCTTGAATACCAAAGGTGAAGTCAATTGGGGTTGAAAAAAGGAAAATGTGCGTCCTGGAGTACAAGAGAGAATAAGAACGGATCCAGAAAATATGTCAAAAAAATAGATCCAGGAAAAGATCAAAAAAAAAAAAAAAAATCCATGAATCAAGAAAAAAAAACACATCATCTCAATTCAAACAAATCATAAATCACCATACAGCCTTTATATCTTCCTCTTTCTTTCTTCTACCAATCCCATTCCAGAAATCCTTCAGCTACTTTATTCAATTCGCCGTCATTATATTAATTGTATGCGTTCTAATCTAAGTTTTAAGTAATTCTAAGTCACTAGCAACACCCACCGCGTTTCCTGGGCAGGCCGGCAATATCGACCGCATTCGACGCGTCGATATCGTCGAAACTCATCGGGCTCAAAGCATCATTCTTCATCTTTTGAGCACCCAATTCGGCACATCTGGAGAATAAATCCACCACATCCTGATGCCTTTTTGCCGTAGTTTCAACCACATCCTTGTCTATATCCCCAATTAGTCCATCCTCGACCTGTTTTGTCGCGAATTCCACTGCCTGCCGATAACTTATCTGTCTAGTTGATTCGTTATCTCTTTTATTACCAACAATCAGCAAATACGGCCTGGACCCACCGCTGTTTGCCACAAAATCGTCCACCCATTTCGTCAGATGGTAAAACGACTCTGCATTTGTGATATCATACACGATAACGCCTATATCGGCACCTCGATAAAAAGCACGACTAACAGCATTAAATCTCTCCTGACCAGCCGTGTCCCATATTTGTAAATCCATTATCTGATCGTCCGGCGTACGCACTCGCTTCATAAGGAAATCCGCGCCGATCGTCGCCTTATACATACTGCTAAAGTATCGATAAAGATATTGACTTCGAAGTGACGTTTTTCCTACACTCTGGTCTCCTAAAAGAACAACTTTGACGGTTTCAGGCTGTGCTTCATCTGATACTGACATTTGTAGGCACCTGCAATCTGTGTGAAGTTCGAATAGAGGGATTTGTGGTTTTATGTGCAACTTCTAACGAATGTGTTATTCAAAAGGAATGTAATGGAAAAAAAAAGGCTTGCTCGTACTTTCAGTTGGGATACTCCAATATTATAAATTGTTCGGCCCGCTGTGTTTCATTGGTCTATATTCTGTTCCTTGATGATTTTTATCCTGCTTTTTGCTGTATTTATAATGTCTGCTTGCTCAATTCATGTAAGTAATGTCGTCTTTTTGAATATTTGGAACTCAAGGAAAAGTGCGATATCTAGGAGCTCAAGACACTTTTTTTTTATCGTGTGTTATCGTGGCTTTTGCACAGCCCAGCAAAACAAGAATGCAATGAGATAGAAACTGGCAATTTTTTTTTGTTGTTGTTGGGAAAGTTATGCCTATGGTGTACGGATGCTTCATTCAGCTGGCAGCGAGTTTTATGCTGTGAGAAGTACCGAGGTGGGGCATAAAAAAAAAGCGAGAAAGTAGATGAAATAAGAAAGAAAATGAAATAATAAGAGAGTTAAAATAAATTGATTCCAGTGTAGATTTGTTGATGAATTGAATTTTTAGTAGTAGCACTCTTAGGGTGGGCCAGGACATAAAGATAGGTATTACAAATATTGATTTGATAGCATTCCCGCAGCATGCTTGCACACATAGAAGTTATTGCAAGGTGTTCGAGGCCTGCACTTAGGAGGAAAGCGGGTTTGAGAAGTTTAAGAGTTGTGAAAACAATAAGTATTCAAAATAGACACAAAGGTACACTACAGAAGCCTGTGAAAACACAGAAGGAGATGATTGAGGAGCTAGGAAAGTATATTAGCAGCAGAGAGCACGATAAAGATGGATATTTCATCCGGAAACCAAACTATACAGGAAAAGACTTTGAAAATTCATCATTTATGAAATACATGAGACAGGCCGACAAAGAAGGGCTCCAGTTGGTTGATGAGAAGTTGCAGTTGCTAGCCAAAGCAAGCGGGGTTCCGGTGGAAGAGTTACAGCAGAAGTTAACGGAGAAAGTGAGCATGAGGCTAGATGAAATTAAAAATTCCAATAAGAGTGTGTTGAACACGATTGAAGACTTCAAGAAGAACTTAGGCAGCATTGCCGAGAGTAAGAGCAATGTCGTAGATGATATTTTGGCGTCGTTGCGGTATTATGGTGAGCAGTTCGAGGACAGTGAGCTCTTTGAGTATTTGAGTCACGTAGATGAAAAGTTTGCGGATTTGGTTAGCGAAACGATGAAAATGGAAAATGCATCACCTGCGAGTGTGGCAAAGTTGCAGAGTTATGCAGACGGCGGTAGCCCGATAAGCAGATTATCGGAGAAGCAGGTGAAGGTGCTTGCAAACTTGATTCACTACGGAAAAGCAGATGTTGACGAGACCATTTCTGGAAGTGGAAACAGTGAGATGAGGAAATTTACAGAGGAGAGAGAGAAGAACATTAAGGACACAACGCAGTTGGTGAGGGCAATGCTTGCGCACTTTAATGCGGCCCCAACTTTGGAGTCGTCGCCCTTGTTTCGTTTTTTCCGCAAGATCGACTTCAAGTTTTCAGAATTGATCTCGGGCTACAGCAATATCGACACGGAGGACACAGAGGCACTAGAAGCGTTTTTCAAGCGGCTCGTGCAGTATGCGGCAAACAAATCGACGCCTCTCCGGACTGTTCTTGATGACAAAACGTCCGAAACTTATCAGAAATTCCAATCTTTGACGGAAGCACCACTTCCGATCAGTCTAGGCGATATTTACGAGTGCCTCGATGCTCGCCGAGATGTTTCCAGCTCCCCGGTGTTTGTGGAATTGCAGCGTGTTGATCCAAAGTTCGCCACATTGCTGCAGAAACGGGCAGGTGAATCAATGCAGAGCGACGCGTCGATCGGCGCTAACCAGATTGAGGACTACTTGAAAGACGAGAAAAACGCCATTTGCCAGGCTCTGGCCGACGTGGACTGCCAGGACTATCGTCTTCTTCGGGGCGCGGTTGCCAAGGAGCAGAAATTGTTGGAAAAACGCGTTTCTGCAAAGGCGATGGCTGAGGTTTTGCTGCAGAAGGGCACAGACAGTGAGGAGTTCCGACTCGTTGCGACGATCGACCCGGAGTTTGGCCGGGCTGTGCAGCCTTTGCTGGGAAAAATGCGGGACGGGGACGCAGCAGAGAGGGCAGAGACGATCGTCGCGTCGATCGACGCAGACCCTGCGTCGGCGATCTACCAGGCGTTGCACAACGTGGATGACGAGCACTGGGGGTCACTTGTGGAGGCAGTGCAGCCGGATGTGTCCCCCTCCGACCGGAAAAACGCAGAAGCAGGCATGAGTGAGAAATTGGACAGTGCAGAAATGCAGAAATTCAAGCAGGAGGACCAAAGTGCGTTGGACTCGGATGTTGTGGGGATCAACAACGCGTACGAGCTTGTTTTCCAGGCGTTGGACAACCTGACGCGTGAGATACGCGAAAATCAGATGGATCCGGTGGGTCCTTCGGTAGTTGAGCGGGTTGCAAAGCTTTTGAGGCTAAATCCATCAGAGCAGCAAAAACAAGAAGCTGAAGAGATCTTGGATCTACCGCAGCCTTCACACAAGGATGAGGTGCTTGAGTTGTGTGTGAACTTGATCATGAAGAACGGCAAGAAGGACCAGGCACGCAAGTTTGTGAACCGGGCTCTTTATCTCATCTACTTGAAGACTAGAAGCAACCCGGTCGATATTCTCAAGAGTGCATTGGACACAGCGGCGCCTTTGGTGATTACCAAGACTGTCAAGACGGGATTCGCCAAGAATTTCATTGTTCCGGTGCCGCTCACCTCGAGGCAAAGAAACCGTATGGCATTTCTTTGGATTTTAGACTCGAGTGATTCCAGAGCTTCCAACGACTTTTCCGTGCGTTTGGCCGAGGAAATCCTCAATGTTAGTGAGGGCAACTCTCGGATTATGGAGAAGAAGGCACTTAGCCATAAGCTTGCTATTGCCAACCGGTCCTACTTGCGGATTTGATGTTGCTGTAGTGCCTATAGATTGCTTTATCTTTGTATGATATTGCTGCTGTACATAGTATTTTATCTATTTATTGCGCTTGTACTTGCTTGTAGTGATTTGGATTTTGGTTTATTATACTTTACAGTTGCATTACTTCTGTTTAATACTTCATTATTTCTGCCTTAATCTACTACCTTGCATTACTTCTGCTTTAATCTATTACTCTACATTACTCTTGCTTTAATCTATTACTTTGCATTACTTCTGCTTTAATTTACCACTTTGCATCACTTCTGCTTTAATTTACCACTTTGCATCACTCCTGTGCTTCAAACTATTATAATGACCTGCGTTATCCTGGTGCAGTGCATTACCATCGTAATTCGCCATCACAGTAATTCAAGTGCTTTATACTGCTTTCAGGTTTAATTTCTGTACCCTACATGCTTCTTTGATAATAATCTGTACTTTTTATGTCGCCCATATTCTTTGCATTGCTCCGCAATTTCTAAACTGCTATATCCTCTGCATTACTTTATTTGCCCTTGTGCAATATTCCCACTTCCCACCACATGCAAACCACGCTACTTCAGCTTTCCCCATCTATTATTAATCCTCTTACTCATTCATGATGCTTGCCTACGTCACTTTTTTTTCTCGAGTGAAAAAAAAAATTTTATGCAACTTTTTATTCTTGATCCTTCTCTCGTCTAAACATCGGCATCACTCCACACTACTGCACATCCAGTTAGAATAATCTTCCCAACAGCATAGAAATCAGCTCTTGCGCATATTACCGTATAGAAGGAGCAGCAGAATTACAATTGGGTGCCCATAGGCGTGTATACATATTGAAACCGGGTGATTTCACAATAAAGCACACAGTGCACAGACTAGCAACAGCTGCAGTACATAGAGCGGGAAAAAAGAAGAATAATAACCACACACACAGGAATAGATCAGCATTATGAGTGAAGAAGCCAACCAGGCAGTGCCAAGTGCAGAAACAAGCATGCAGGGAGTCGAGCCAAGTGCAGAAGGAGCCAATGATGAGAATTTCAAGCGGGAAAATGAACAAGAAGGTGTTCAGGGTGCAGAACCGGCGAATAAAGAGCAAGAAAGCGGCACCGATGCCGAACAAAGGCAGCCGGAGGCAGGCAGGGATGCTGGCGAGCCGGGCAAAAGGCCATACGACGATTTTCTCTCCTCAGATCTGACGGCAGACGACGATAAGTATGATCGATCGATCAAAGAAGATGTTGTGTATGAAACAACGGAAGATTCGCAGTTCCGGGAGACAAGGGCTCTTTTTATTGGAAATTTGCGGCCTCCTTTCTTGAATTCGGATCTCCAGAACATGTTGGATGCGGAGGCATCGCAGGCAGGATGTAGTATTGATCGTTTGTGGTTGAATGAGCACAGGAGTCACTGCATAGCGATAATATCGGATATTTCCGGGGCTGTGGCTATCCGGAAGAAGTTCAACGGGCGGCCATTTCCGAGTGGAGAGGTGAAGGAAGGGGAGGAAGTGGAAGATATTAGTGGAGAGAATGAGAAGGATGAGAAGGATGTGAAGGATGTGAAGGATGTGAAAGAAGTGAATGATGGAGAGAATGCGGAAGATGTGAAAGAAGTGAATGATGGAGAGAATAATGGTGAGAATATGGAAGGTATTAAAGAGGCCAATGCCAATGCCAATGATAGGGGTAAAACACTAAATGACAACTTGCCAGAACAGCAAAGCAAACAGCTTCCCTTGTACATCGACTTCATACCGGTGAAAGCCACGCAGTTGTGGATTGATCAGGAGGGCAGAGGACCTAAAGATGCCGTGTGGAAGGTCTCATACATGAGGCTTCCGCCAAAGCGGGAGGGAGACCCCGATTTTCTCGTGGTAGCACACAAAATGTTGAATTACCCGAACCGGTCCCTCGGCTACAAGTCCAAACGGGACCACCGGAGTGGCAGCAGGCATCGGAGGGGCGGATTCCGCCGTAGGTACCGGGAAAGGGAGTATTACCGGGGTGTGGGGCCAGCAGAATCGTCATACAGGGACCGAGAAGCCGACAGAGAGCCCCGGGATGCAGATAGAGACCCGTACTACTCCGGGAGGGACCACGGGTACAGGCCGTACCCAACTGGGCCAAGATACGGCCGGGAAAGAGCCAGGGACCGCGATTATTACGGCCGGGAAGGCTACCGGGGATACGACAGAGACTATGGTAGGGGATACAGGGATTACGATAGAAGCTACGGCAGGAGTTATGATAGAAGTACTGATAGGAATTACGATAGAAATGCTGATAGGAGCTATGACAGAAGTACTAACAGGAATTATGACAGAGGTACTGACAGAAATTATGACGGGGGATACGACAGAAGCCCACGGGGGGACTACGGCCGCCGGGAATACGACAGAAGGCCCTATGATAGGGAAGAATACCGGGAGAGGTCGCCTGATAGATCATCGGGCAGGGTCCCGGCTGAGAGCACCAAGTCCCCAGTATGGTCTGATTAGTGCAGCGTGTAGCAGAGGGATCCCTTCTATATCGGTGTGTCTAGTTTAATATAGTGTACTACCTAGTTATACTTGTGTTTAATGTATTAGTATTGATGTGTATTTAATGTATTCCACCTGATGTGTGCATTTAATGTATTCCGCTTGATCTATGTATCTAATGTATTCTACTTGATATGTTTAATTACTGTATTCTACTTGATGAATTCATTTAATTTCTACTTATTACTGTACCTGTCAGTTTTCTACTCAACGTATGCACTATACTCCATCTGCTTTTACTTAATCTGCTCTCCTTAAGCTATTGCTTAACTAATTCATTTCTTGATCTAATCCAATCTATGTGGTTAAGATTTATACCTAATCTGTGCTCTTCATCCACTTCTGCTATTCTGTCTATATTTCATTTAACCATCACTTCACTTAATATATTACTCTATCCTCCATATTCTCTACCCTAATCAGTATTTGCTCGATCTCAAAGTATTTATCCAACTGCCATATTCTGCTACCTAATCTAGTTCCGACATACTACTGGAGTTGAGTCGATCAATTGCTGCACTTGATTCATGCTATGCTTAATATATTAGTCTACATCATCTATTTCCTACTTTATATATTTTCCACCTTATCCATTTTCTCTCTGTCTATTCTCATCTACTACATACCTGTAATATTTAAGTTGATATTACAATAATTTCTTTCCTCTTCTTGATCTCATAGGCTGCTTTAATTTTTAACCTCTTTTTACCTAATCAACTACTTAGTCTGCCATATCTACTGCTCATCTTAATTCCTTTTGCTTTATATACTCTTAATTTAACTGCTATACACATCTCTCAAACCGTTTCTACTTATGCTAATTCGTAATATCTATTGCTTGACCACCACCTCCTATACTTTATACATGCTACCTATGCCCCCCATATATGGCACACTAACGCAAATAACCCATTTGCCTCAGTCTCAATAACATAAACTCCATATAAAGCAAGCCACGATCCAAGATCTAAAGCCCACATTGCCACCTTATGCCATATGCCAAATCTCCTCTCCGGAATGTAATCAATTATACAGCTCTGGAAGCCATATCTGCAATGAATCAAGAGGAGAATCGAGAAAATGGCATCAATGTATGGATGTTCTACTCCAATAACAAACGGTGCCAATGCTAATGGAACCATACTCACGGTAACAATACGCTCATAATCCCAATGATATGATCCCTTGTAAAAGTCCATTGGAGGTATTTTCACTGCATCATTCACTGTTCCTACTATATTTCCCACAGGTTGCTCTTTGAGTTTGAAATCCGACAGTTTCAACTTGAATAGTTTTCTTTTCTTTTTAACTTTCTTTTCCTTCTTTGGTTCATTCTTCTTTTGCCCAGCTTTCTCTTCTTCATTCTTATTTTGCACACTGTTCGTGTCTTTATCTTTCTTGTCTTCATACTTCTTTTCTTCGTTCTTTTCTTCATTCTTTTCTTCATTCACTTTGCTCCCTTTCTTCAACTTTTCACTTTTCTCCACCGTTATTCTCCCCAGCAAGTCAATTTTAGCATCCCCTGACTTCTTCATTGCACTAATCCCCCTTAACGGGTCATTTGTCTTTCCTGTTGGCTTTGCTGTGAAAGAATATAATCTTACTGGTTGATAAGCTGTATACAGTATGTGAGTTCTCAAAAGCACACTAGGTGCTCTCATCAAAAGTGGCCGGACTCCTCGTAAAAATACCGGTATCATTGTGTTTTGTTTTGCCCTCCTTGAAGGTAATTCGAACTTGGTTTGGGAAAATATGTTGTTTGAACAGGAAAAGTAGAGAGGAGAGATTTAATTTTGGTTCTATAAAGCCGATCTGATCTTTCTTCGGGAAGTTGAAAAATTTCGATCCCGAAAAGCGCGCTTGCCGATTAAAGCCTAGTGAGAAGATAGGATCAGCAAGTCAAGCTATTGGATGTAGGTAGTTAATGAAAGTAGTCATGGAAGTAGTTATGGAAGTAGTTATGGAAATAGTTATGGAAGCAATTATGGAGGCAGTTATGGAAGTGGTTATGGAAATGGCTATGGAAATGGCTATGGAAATGGTCAATTGGAGTAATTGATAAAGGTAATAAGTAAAAGTAATTAATATAAGTAATTAATATAAATTGATTTAACTTACCAACACATGCAATTAATAGGAGGCAGATTATTACTATAGTTACTCTGCTGCCAATATAATTGATCAGTGCATTTCGAAATATGGTCAACGCAGTTCGTCCTTGCAACATACCATATTATTAAGGATAAGCCTAACCAGACAGCACACAACTATATCATATCACCATACCATATACCAACAAGCAACTACATCCTTTCATCTAGGGGCCTCAACTAATTCTAGCCGCTGCTATACGATACAAATACAATTAATCAGCAAACTTCAGCTCAACATACATAGCCACATCTGTCTTCCAATTATATGTCAGTGGCAGTTGGCTTTTATATCACTTTCCCGGCATCCAACTTTGCAGCATACGCTTGATTCAGCCATTAACCACGATCCTATAATCCTCAAGCAAGAAGCAATATGCTATTCCATTAATCCTTCTCCATTCATATCCAGGAGCTGCCTCTATCAACCTTGTTATCATCACTAAATGGATCAGCATCATCAACTTCGGTTTCCCGACGTACCGACGGCTCAGCCGCCGGCTTCTCTCTCTTCCCCCGCTTCACCCGGAAGGCCAGAGGCTTGGCAGGACGCCCAGGGGCAGCAGATTTGACAGGAACACGTTTCAAAGACGAGTCAGAGGAAACGGAGTCGCGGCGGTCGTTCGACGCGTCGATCGGCGCGATGCCGGCGTCCCGGAACTGCGCGCCCAGGCCGTCGTCCAGCGACTCGTCGGTCTCGTAGTCAGACAAGGAATCGTCGTCTGTCGACGCGTCGGCGTTTCCAGCAGCACTTCTTCTGGCTTCAGCAGGCTCACTTAAGTCAGCATAGTGTTTTAAGCACGCAACAAGATCATCGTTGCACTTCAAGAGTGCACTGAGGAGCTCCTCCTTGTCCACAAGCTGGAGATACCGGAGGATTCTCCGCCGGATCAATCTACACTCGTCAAAGCACTTGTTAGCCTTTTCGGAGTGAATCGACAATTCACCCGGCTTAAGAACGCGCAACGAGTCCTCGAGATTGATCGAAAGAACATTCGCCTCTGCAATAATCTTATATATGCGTGGGGTTTCCTTCTCGTAATCGATTCTTGGAATTTTGAACTGTTTATCCAACTCTTTATTCGTTTTCCGGCGAGTTACACCTCTCTTTGGATTTTCAGACCTGTACGAAGACCCTCTAAACTCAGACGGCCCGCCGATTGACTCCTCATCGACCTCATCGTCCAGACGAGACCCGATCCGAGTGTCGAATCCCGAACTTTCATCTGCTTCATCATTCATAAAGTCTGGAACTGACTCTCTGGTTGCAACCCGGCCGGATTTCCGACCCAGGCCACATCTACCATAAAGATCGGCAAGAGACTCACGCGAATCGTCATCCTCATATTCCTCCTTCCACGCCAAAACAAGCTCTCTCGCTTTGCGGACGACTCTGCGGTCGATCGACGCGTCGCCCGTGTACGGCGACACCGTCTTCACCATTCTGTCTAGAAGCTTCCGGTCATTGTACAAAAGGGCCATTCTGCCCTCCCCGCCGTTTGCCACTAGCAAGTTGAGCAAGTTTAGGGCGTTTATCTGGGCGCTTATTGATCCATACTTGAGTTTTTTCCGGATTGCTCTTGCTGCTTCCGTAGGTCCGGATTCGATCGGATCTTTTTGAAGACGAATCATATCTAGAAGATTTCCGATTTCCGCCTCCATAATTCCGTCATCTCCGTTTGGATCCGTCTGCTCAATAAGCTTATTGATTGTTGATGACACTGCTGTGTGTGCATGGCTGTCTAAAAATCCCATGATGTAGATCTATCTATGCTAAGCGCTGTCTTCGTATTTGTAGTTTTTTTGATGTTTCTTTTTTGGTTTCAACCCAGATTGCTTATCAACTGTCTTTCCTGCTCTATTGCTACAGTGCTTTGTCAGCGATACTCAAAAATATGCCAGCTTCCCGCTGTCTGCTTTCTGCTTTTGGGTTTCTAGCACCAATTACTGTTTCTCAAGAAATACCAATAAATGCAGCTTATACTATCAAGTGCGAAAAGCGCCGGTTCTGCCAAAATGAATGCTTCTAGTCGGTCTAACTGTTTCACCCCTCGATACAGTTTGGCACCTGTTACTCCCTTTATGAGTTTGTTTTACCTGTTTGATATATTTTTCTCAATTCATTAATTTGTGGAAATCACCAATTTGACGATAAGAGACGGCATCTATTTTTTGGTGCTAGTATTTTTTTTTTTGCTTCCTCCCCCAAATTTTGTGCGGTCGCATATGGCTGAAATCTAATTTCACAATTAGAAAAAATTGGGGAGCTTTAATTAATTAATTTTTGCGAATATAGCCCACCCACACGAGCCTGGGGGTGTTTGGCTTCCTCATGAAATAAGATGTCCACTGAAAAATTAAACATACCAACCTCATACTGTTTGCAAATACCCAAATCAGGATTGAATTTGGAATGGATTGAAATCTGACTTGCACTTGTCAAATTTCATACTAGTGTATTGTCTGTTTCCATAATTGAAACATAATACCAAAGTGGGCGCTTAATATGCCAATATTACTTACTTACGACTGCTGATTTTCCATGATACTGGCTTTTGCACATCGCTCAAATTCTACTTTACAACAAATTCAGTGCCGTCATTATATTTCAAGAATTTGAAAGCAAGCAAAGCATGTATCTATACTTTTTTGCGTTTCCTGGAATGATAAATAGAGAAGCGTTTATAACTTATCACATTTCAGGCTATATAGACATATTGGACAACTGAAACATCATAGTTGGATCTAACTTTTGCATTTCCTTTGTACTTTGCCTTGAACTATATCATTTGAAATCTTGCGGGCATCCTTAGTTCTGATCTTAGCAGAATTTAGCGGATTTTTTGTGATGATCCTTTAATACTTGGTGAAGTATTTTTAGGCAATATTCATATTCCAGGTACTCTCTTCTCTCTTTGCCTTTCTTACTAACGTCCTACCAAATCGATCTTTTGGTATCGAGGAATTATCAATCCAACCAAATGTACACTTTAGCAACGTTATCATCATTCCAACTAGTAAATCTACATCGTGTATATGTATGTCATCAGACTTCAGACTCTCTTACTGCTTGTAGACTTGACAAGAAAAGTGTGTTGACTTTGCAAAGGCATTTGGTATAAGCCTAGGACAGTGTAATCATATAATCAGCATTATATTTTCCGGTTTAGTTACTTCTTTTCGGCTCTTTCCGGCCGAATCTCGTAGTGTAAATTACACGTTTTTCATTTCTGGGTTGGAACAGATAGTCAAAGGATAGAATCTTGACAATATGTATTAATTCAAGTTGCGATGAGTCTTTCACTTACTCCGAAATTAATCATCATGCCGAAATGATTGGTGAGTGAAGTTGTATTTCCGGCTAAGATACAAACAATACTAACATAATCAAACGGAGGAATATTTCCCACCTAATTTTTCAGATGTAAAGATATAGTAGAAAGTTTAACTCCGGATGTCAAAAAAAAATTGGTCTCCGGAAATAATTGTTTTTACTATCTTAATTCCGAATTATCGAGATCTGTCTAGTATTAAAATCTTGGCGCTAAGGTCACAATGCCAAAATAGTATAATTAGTAATGACTTGCCTCAGCAACCCAGCCAAATATTCAAAAGTATCTTTTTCTACATGTCATGACTTCTAGAAGTTGATTAATAATTATTATTGGCAGTGCAGTCGTCCGTTATATGAATCAAATGCAGTTGAATTGGGAAAACGATGATCCGGTATAGTAAGAATTGGGAAATCCGTTTTCGTTTCAACTTCAAGTATATAAGAGCAGGTGATGCACCCTAGGTAATGTTTGGATATGATAGCGGGTTAGAGCTCTGCCGTTTTTCTTTCTCCACAAACAGATATATTTACATATCACAAGCATAAAGCAAGAAAGCTAGTATCGTCAAACAAAAATGGCATTTAAGGTTGCAATTAACGGATTTGGAAGAATCGGCCGGTTGGTCCTCAGGATTGCCGTGCAAAGGGAAGATATAGATGTGGTTGCTATCAATGATCCATTTATCGAGGCTGATTATGCAGCCTACATGTTCAAATATGATTCAACACACGGAAGATTTAATGGAACAGTTGAATCCAGTGCCAATAAGCTTGTGATCAACGGCCATTCCATCACTGTTTACCAGGAAAAGGACCCGGCTAATCTCCCATGGGGGAAAATCGGTGTTGAGTACGTCATCGAGGCAACAGGCATCTTCAAGACTAAGAAACTTGCCCAGAAGCATCTTGATGCTGGAGCCAAGAAAGTCGTCATTACTGCTCCTTCAAAAGATGCACCAATGTTTGTTATGGGTGTTAATGCCGACGAGTACACTCCAGACATTAATATCTTGTCGAATGCATCGTGCACGACCAATGGTTTGGCACCAATTGCGAAAATCCTCAATGACAACTTCGGAGTTGAGTCTGGTTTGATGAGTGCCGTTCATTCTGTCACTGCTACTCAGAAAACTGTTGATGGTCCATCCAATAAGAAGTGGAGGGCCGGAAGAACAGCTTCCGGCAACATTATTCCATCTTCAACAGGTGCTGCCGAGGCTGTTGGCAAGGTTTTGCCGGCTTTAAACGGCAAGCTAACTGGTATGTCGTTCAGAGTTCCAACTACTGATGTCTCTGTTGTTGATCTAACAGTTAACTTGAAGAAACCAACCACCTACGATGAGATTTGTGCCGTTGTTAAAAAGGCTTCCGAGGGCCCTTACAAGGGAATTGTTGGATATACTGAAGATGCTGTTGTTTCTTCTGATTTTATCACTGATTCTCACTCATCTACTTTTGATGCCAAGGCTGGAATTCAGTTGACTCCAACTTTTGTCAAAATCATCAGCTGGTACGATAACGAATATGGTTATTCAACCAGGGTTGTCGATTTGTTGGAGCATGTTGCCGATGTTTCGTCAAAGGCCAGAAACTGATGACCTATTTGATTAGTGCGGCCCGGCGACTGTATGTCACTGGCTTTGCAATTTTCGAAAAAAAAAAAAAAAAAACGTTTTTTTTCTGCTTCTTCATCTTTCTAAAGTTTAAATAAATCACGTGATCCAGCAAAGCGTGCTGCATTAATGATATATTGTAGTTTGTAAACGTATCCAAGTTTTAAATGCCGGTCCTTAAGTATCAACTCTACTAAACACTCCAGTTAAGCGCGCACAATTTCCAAAAGCAGATCCTGCCAGGCATAACAATGGTTATCACTCGTGATTAACTATACTACCAACTTCATATAAATATCTAAGTTCCATTACCTATCTATACACAAACCTGAAGAATGGAATAATTCGATGATGATCTTCCACAAAGCTGAAGGATAACCAAGTCCATCATAGTTTGGCTTCAATGAGCTTCTTGACCTTGTCCTTGCCTAAAGCCTGAACGTCCGAGTTTCCACCAATGTGTTTTCCATTGATGAAAACATTTGGAACTGTTCTCTGGCCTGTTTTCTGGTATAGATAATCCTGAATATCACTTCCATCGGATATCTCGTCAAGCTCAATTACGTAAGCCTCGGGGTACACAGTGGAGAAGAACTGTTTTGTGGCCCTACAATATGGGCAGTAAGTCTTTGAGGCAACAAACACCTTGTTGCTTTCGATAAGGTTATCGATTTCTTTTGCGGTTTCTGCAGACATTCTTTTAGCTGACGTGAATAAATACCTCCTAAGTGCGGAAAACAGTTTGAGAATCACCAGATATCTGATGTTTGATGTTCCTTGTTCTACTTAAAAAAATAGACAACAGGGCTTGTTGAAAGATGACATGAATACTATAAAAAGTCGACGATAAGAGATACAACAATTATCCTGGCGGTTGCCCTCCTTATATAGTTTAGCGATTTTTGCATTTATTCGCGGGTTTCCTAAAAAAAAATTGAATAAATTACTTTTCTGAAGTTCTCGACATCCGCCTATTACTAATAACGGACTACTGCTACCAATACAAGCGACAATATCATATCACATCCTGTTATTAACAAGCTCAAAATTAAGCGCTCGTGAACTTTGCTTTAGCAACTATCAGCATACTTGATGTGCGGCGGGAATTCCGATTTTCCCATATTGCCGTTGTTTATATAGTGAATCTTCTAGGGAGAAGGTGGAAATTCTCGAAACAGAAAAAAAAAAAAAAAAAAAAGTCCCAGATCTGCTCGTAGATCTACAAACTCCTGTTTGAATTAGTAAGTATAATTACTCTCAAGTTGAAGTATCCCAAACTGCGAACTTTTAGTGTGAAGTAGTAGGTGGAATTCAAGTTAAAATATTCCGCTATTCTTCAAGTTCTGGCTAATCAACATATCAGTAACAGCAGTAAGAACAAACTGCATGGATTTTGTATCTGTAGCACATGTTCGGTGAACATATATGGGTTTGTTTGTATGGTTCAAGCTAAGGAACAACTTCTCAAAATACTGGAGAACATCCTCAACATCATTACTTTTACCTTTATAATCAGGAAAGTACTTTCTAAGTGGTGACCGCCTCACCTTGTCTTTCAATAAGTCGACCTTATTGAGGAAAAGAATGAATGGTGTGTTTGCAAACCACCGTGAATTGCACAAAGACTCAAATAGCATGATTGCCTCGTGCATCCTGTTCACTCTTTCATCCTCGAATAGAACCTCATCGTACTCCGAAACGGCCAAAACAAAACAAGTGCACGTGATATCTTGGAAGCAGTGCATCCACTTTTTTCTCTCTGATCTCTGTCCTCCCGCATCCAAAATCTGAAACTTGATTCCATTGATGTTGAAGTTCGTCTCCGTTATGCCTGTTGTCTTAATGCGGCCCTTGAGAATGTCCTCATCCGTACACCTGTAGTCCTCCGATGCGTATTCGATAGACTTCTCGAAGAAGTATGGTGCCGAACCCTCTATCTGGAACAAATTCGACTTGTCAAAGCACTTCTTGATACCTTCATCATTCTCCCAGAGCTTGTTGATGGCCTCGGCTATTTCGTACTTGGAGTATTTCCGGATTCTTCTTGGTTTCTTGTGGATTGATCCGTTTACTGTTGTCGTACCATTCAGCTCCTCCATATAATCCTTGAGAAGTGTTTGTGCATCTCCATCTCCTGCATCTTCTTCCTCTGATATCTTGGTATAGTTTTCCTTATTGGGGGTCGCCGAGCCGATTGTTTCCATATCTCCGCTTTCTTCAGTCTCTTCCCACCCTGTATTCACCTTTCCCGTACTCCGAAGCCTTCTTTTATGTGCACTATTCTCGCTGTACTTGATAACGAAGTTTTTCAAAAACGACATTCCTCCAGCTGCCGATGTATCCACACCTTCTAGTGGCTTATACTCAAGCACTTTCCGCTTGTATGGATACAAGTCCGAGGCTGGGTCATCACAGTTTAGCCGAATTCCGAGCTTTCTGGCCTGGATAATCAACGTTTGCATTGAGCCAATCATATCGGCCCAAATGATGTTTTTATATTGCAATTTCTCCTGTTCACTGAACCCGTTTTTGTGTAAAAGCCTCATCTGCTTCAACACTGTTGACTTTCCACTTTCTCCCGCTCCCAATAAAAGCAGCTTAATCTGGTTTTTCTTCTTTTGCTTGCTGGCCTTTAAAATTTTTTCCACCTGTGAATTCTGCATCATATCCATGTATTCCGGATCATCATCCATCACTTCAACACTAGTTGTACATCCCATTTTCAAATGCTCTCTTTTTTTCGCCTTTTACTCTTGTTTCTCGGTTTGTTTCCTCTCTATTGTATGAATCCGGTAGTTGTTGCACTGATTTACTCAACGTCCAGCTTGCCGGTAATTGCTTTAAACTGTATGCTGATAATATTTCACTTCACTGGTGCTTTTTTTAAGCTTAAAGTACCCAGCCTGTCACTTGGTTCTTCCAGCTGTAACAAAAATGTAACAAAAAAGTGAGGATAAACTTAATCAAGTTAGAACAGCAAATCTAGGAAATATACACAGGATAATTCAAAGCACAGCTATTAAATTCAACTATTGTTTCTCTGCAACCACTTTTGGTCTACACACAGTTCTCCTTCACTGCTGAAGAACAAATTTCAAATGTTGACCTTTTTTAATTCTTGAATTTTCCCGCACAAAAATTAATTGTGTTTCTACCGCTTGATTCCATAATTCGTCAGGAGTTTTCTTATGTAATTTGTAGATTAGATAGTTCGGTACATCAATGCAAAATGTGTTCAGGATGTTTCAGGTTGCACATGAAACAAGGCGCGGAAGCAAAAAAAAAAAATAATCCTTGAAAAACTAACTTATTAGCCTTTTATTGCATCTCACTTATGGACCTCCGTATTGTCTACGGAGACCTTCTTTCTTTCCTTCCTGCTCCGGTCCTTTGTAAATTATCCCAACTAATTCAATTACTCAATTTTCTTTCTTCTATCTCGAAGCTTTTTACTTGAAGCTATTTTAGTTTTTACTCCATTTCTATTCAGCTTTATTATGTTTTCTTATGTCAAGTTTTATTCATTTGTGATTTTGTTTTATTCAGTTATCATTCTGTTTTGTTCAGTTATCATTCTGTTTTATTCAGTTGCCACCCTGTTTGTTTGGTTATCATCATATTTTATTTAACTTTTATTTAAATTTTCCTTCTGTTTTAGCAAATCCTGGACCCTTGTTCTCCCTTATTGATAGCTTCCGATGATGTCCGTGAGATCTGTTCCAGTTGAAAATCTTCTTTTCTCTCTCAATTGCCGGGTTATCTCTTGGTTTTGGTCTAGGCGCTCATAATGGTTCAGATTGGTCAATCCGGCGTCTAACTTACTTTTATCCACATCCAAACTTTGTCTTCTATTTCCATTGGCTATAAGTGCTGCATTCAATGAAACATCATTGATCACAGTCTTAAAAATTTCCGGATTCTCGCTTGGAAACCTTATTGATGGCTCCAAATTTCGGAAAAAGCCAAATGTCGGTGCTCTGGTTGAAATCATTGATGCCATCTTGTCTCTAGACTTTTCTTTCAGCACATTAATCCTGTATTCTCTGATTGTCCCATGGCTTCCTCTTGTTGGAGCTGAAGTCCCTCTTCTGTCATTTTCTGCATTTTTATTCGAGTGACTCTCTATTATTCCTGGAATGTCCATAGCCGTTAGAATTGGTGGTCTGTCTTTTTTCCTTGCTTCTTCTGTAGAAACCAATGGATTTGAATCAAGCGTCATTCGTGAATTTCTTCCTCTCGAACTTCTTTCCCGTGAACTTTCCTCTTTTAAAATGCCCATCCTGAGAAAGATAATATCTCTAAGTCTATGTCTTCTTCCTCTTATCTCTTGTCCTTGTTCTCTTTCCTTCCTTCCCGTCCTATCATCTGATTTATCTAGCATTGATGATTGGCCAAGTATTTCATTCAATGGCACAATATTTTCCTTATTCTCATCATAATCTTCCTCCTCTCTTTCTTCTTCTTCTTCTTCTTCCTTATCTTCTTCTTCCTCATCTTTTTTTTCCTCATCTTCTTCTTCCTCATCTTCTTCTTCTTTTCCGTCCTCGCTTTCATTCATTTCCTTTTTCCTTTTATTATTTCTGCTTTTATCATTATTGCTAATATCATCCGTTTCCATTTTGTTTTCTTGATCTTCAATAACAAGGCCTTCCTCATCAAACATTTCCCTACTCACATTGTTTTCATCCTCTTCCGCACCATAATCCACTATATTCCTTAGTATTGCGAGTGTCCCTTGTAAGTTTTGTGTAAATTCTTGATTTTCCTTATTTGTCTCCTCCCGCTCTTTAGAATTGAATCTTTCATTTTCCTTCACACATGATAAAACTCCTAATGGGATTCTGGGCTCTTCTCCCCTCTGCTGTATTTCACTTGTATCATGAGACATCATGTAACTTGCATATTCCTCATTTCTCAAAGAAATTAGCATTCCCTTTTTGGGCCTTCTTGTTAATATGCTTGGATCATCTTCAGGATTCTCATAGTACATCTTACTCCAAAACAAGTGAAGTCGAAGCTTTAGCTTCTTCACAAGGTATGGAATATCCATATCTTTGGATTGACCTCGGTGTTAATATTAAGTATATTTAAGGAAGCAAAACAAAAATGGTAAGAATATAAAAAAATAGAGAAGACACAACGTTATCTTTACACATTGACGTTACTCCTGTTATTGACAGCAAATCGAAGTCCCTGATTTTATGTATCTTTTTTTTTTTATCCTGCTTTTGGTAATTCATGGCGCTACTGCCAGCTATTTCTCAGTTTAGCACTAAGACAAAAGAAAGGGACTTTTTTCTCTTATCTCTTTTCTCTCGATCCCATTTGATGGAATTTGCGAAAATCCCTCCTCATATAAAAAAAAATACCCATTTATTCATGTGATCAGTAAATTCCCTGCAGGTATAAATACCCCCCTGTATTCCCTTGCACATTTTATACATCCTGTCTTACAATAATATGAAGATTTATTCATACACACTTTATCTTGTCAGATTAGTTCTAAAATGTTTCGATCCGTCATTCGCCACGCACTTCTCTGAAACTATTGTCCACCAACTCTTTCAACTGTTTATAACTGGTCACTAAACAAGTCATCTCATCAGGACTCACAAGCAGCAAATTCTCATCGACACCGGCATCAAGCTTGTTAAGGCAATTGATTATATGTGTCAAATCCACGACTGGGTGGCCGGCCTCGTCAACTTGATGGAAAACAAAGTCCTTAAACAACTTGACTGGGTATCTCTTTCCTGTTTCTGACCATGATCCGTCTTTCAAAAATTCTGGTCTCTCGCTTATCACGTTCAATTTAGCAAAGAGCCTGACAAGGCGAGCATTCTCGACCTCTCTCGTCAAGTTAGCCTCCATATAATCGCAAGATTTCTGGAAGCCATCGGCGATTTTGAGGATTTCTGGCGAAATAGAGGCCTGAAGCTCTTCCCAGGAGCTTCCCTCCGATAGAATATACTTGAGAACAGCCTTGAACCTACTAGAAAACTGCAGACGACCAATTACTTCTTCCCTTGTCATGCTTTGAGCCTCGGTCTCCTTAATGAAGACAGTTGATTTGGCCAAATTAAGAATCAACTCACCGAGACGCACGAGATCGCGCTTCTGCTCGGCAGAAACATGCGCAGCCTTCTCCTCTTTGCTCTGGGTCAACTCTGAAGTGTCCATCTTTGTTCCGTCCGCCTTCAAGTTGTTTCCATTCTGGAATTGGTTGTGTGCCTTGGAGGCCTCGACAATATCGTTGATTCCACATGCAGAGAGCTTGATGCGACCCTTGTTGGTGACGATGACCTTTGTCTGGTCGTAGTCCCCGACGAAAAGGTCCTTTTGGTGAATTGCAGTTGTTGCGTTGACCAGTTGAACCAGGTAGGACCACAAGACACTCTCCGTTATGAGCTCCGGGTCCCTGTTCCCAATACGGAAGAAGTGTGTCTCCATGAGGTTCAAAGAAAGCGGGTGGTAGTCATATATGACGATCAAGGACATGTCGCCAAAGGCCTTTGTGGTGAAAGCATCGTAGACTTTGACGACGTTCGAATTGTCGACCAGGCTCCACTGCTTTATGGGCTCGAGAAACCGGCCCGAGGTGATGGGCACGTCTTCAAGCCGTCGCATGCAATACATCCGGCCATCAATGTTGGACATGCACTTGAAAACAGTCGACGGGTATCCGAAAGCCTTGTCGGTCTTGTCGAAGTGCTTGTCAATGGGATACAGGCTGTGATAAGGCCCGATATGCAACGGTAGGTTTAGCTGGCCATTTGCAATCGATCGGAGGCTGGCTTCGTTCTTTTGCTGGATGTACTCGCGCAGCTGGTTGGGAATGAACAAGTCCGAGATGGATCTCTCGTTTGGCTGCTTGTTCATCTCGACGTGGGGCGGTGGTTCCGGTGCGTATAGATGGTAATTCATTGGGAATGGATTCGTCTGCCGGAAAAACTGATCCTCACCATAGCCTGGTGGAGGTGGGCCCATCACAGGCTGGCCGTGGCCGATTGGAACGCCGCCTGCCGAGGCAGGGGCATTCATCGGCGTCTGTAGTGTGGAGCCAAGGCCGGGCTTCATATCCGGCAGTGGGGCAGTCTTCGCGTGCATGAGTGGTGTTTCTTGACCGCTCATCGCACCTCCGGCCTGTAGGTTGGCGCTGCTTCCGCCTGGCGTGAAGACAGGCGCCGACTCTGGGTCGAAAATGGCCGATTTGGCCGTCAGCGGCGGCGTCGATGCCGTTTTCACGCCGAAGTAGTCGCCCGGCACTTTTCGGGCCTCCGGTGTCTCCTTATTCTCCTCCTTCCGCGAGGGAACAAACGCTGCGACACCCTTCAGCGTCCCTGGATTCGACAGAAATTTCGAAGGTGTAAAAGATGGAGTGTTGACGTTGAACGAGGAGGAGGCGGAATTCGAGGGAGACGCGTTTGTAGATTTGGCGGCTGGTTTGCGTAAGGGAGGGTTGGAATCAGCTGGTCCGTCCTTACGCTGCTTTCTTGCTAGATCATGGTTAAATGAGCATCCTTTATTCTCATACTTGCAGTATCCGTGGATCTGGATATTGCGACACGGTATGTTTTTGGCCCACTCGAATTTCTGCGGTGCTCGGCTGCTCATCTTCTCAATTGTGCTTCTTGTTGTTTGCCTGCTGGACTTGGCGGCTTCGCACTTTGTTCCTTGTTCACTTCTGGCTTTGTTGTGGGTTCCAGAATATTGCTCCTTGCACTAATTCTATGCCTCATGCAAAACGTGACCAACGATGTGAAAAGGCAAAAAGCAGACGTCCAAATGTTTGTATTCGATCTGCCTGAGTGCCACTTTTTTTTCAGTGCTGTATCTAGTATTCACACAGAAAACTTTGGTGCAACACGGATCCTTTGGCTTGTGCATGTCCGGCCAGTTTCCCGAATGTTTCTGTATTTGTGATTTCTGAGATAAGCATGATGGACGTTTTTTTTCGGAGAAGGTGTACGGGTGTTTGAGGTTTGTAGCATCCTTACATCAGAATGGAACAATAGGATATTTGTGCCTCGTGGCATTATTGGGCAAGCAGGGCCGTAACCTTGATCTAGTATAGTTATAGAGGTAAATAGGCAAATCAAGGGTACCATAATACCAAGAAGTGCCACAATACCAAGAAGTGCCACAATACAAAAAGGTGCCGTAATACCAAGAATCGTTCATCAGAAATATAGCAATATCTAGTGATCTAGCAATATCTAGCGATCTAGCAATATCTAGAAATATCTAACAAATTCTCAATATCCTAATACCTACAATATCTTCCAATATCTCACCCTCTATCACCAAACTGCTATATTGAATTTAACCTATTCAAGACACATTCGAAATATTTTCACCCCCTTTTCATTTCAACAATACGCAATATTATTGCTATTAACCTGGGTATAACATTCTCCAATCATGTCAGGAAAAGTCATTATTGTTACCGGGGCTTCCCGGGGTATGGGGCAGGCAATTGCAAGGCTTATTATCCAAAAAGATAAAGCATCCAAAGTTGTTCTAGCTGCGAGATCAAAGCAACTACTTGAAAAGTTTCCACAACTGTTTCCACAAGATGAAAGAGAGAATGTGAAGTCCAGAACATTGGTTGTGGCTGGTGATTTAACACAGGCATCTACAGCTAAGCGGTTGGTTAAGGAGACAATTGCCAAGTTCGGTGGAATTGACTCAGTCATCTTCAATGCAGGAGTGTTAGATCCTGTTGGGCATGTTGCAGACATCGATACTGGGAAGTTACGCAAGCTTTTTGACATCAACTTCTTCTCGATTGTCCAATTACTACAGGAAGCGATTCCTCAGCTTAGAAAATCTGCACAGAAGACCGGAAGACCCTCCAGCTGCATTTTTGTCTCTTCAGGTGCCTCTCTTAAGTCATACGATGGCTGGATGGCCTATGGTGCTTCAAAAGCAGCCGTTAATCACGTTGCTTTGGATGTGAGTGTCGAAGAATCACCGTTGATCAGAACTGCGAGTGTTGCTCCTGGAGTTGTCGATACAGACATGCAGGTTTACATCAGGAATGTTGCTGGTCTACATATGAAGCCCGAGGCTTTGAAACGGTTTACGGATCTTTATGAAAAGCACCAACTTCTTCCTCCCCAAGTTCCTGGTTCGATTTATGCCAATTTGGCGTTACGAGGAATTCCAGACTCTTTGAATGGAAAATATGTCCGCTACAGCGACTCCAGTGTTGCTGAGTACTTGGATACGAATTGAGGTTCATGAAGATGTATGAAATTTTTGTTGGTTTTCCATGATTTCAGTATGAGCTCATACATTTTGAGCCTCCACACATCTAATAATAGTATGGTTATCAGATCCGCCGCTTTGTGTGTTTCACGTATTTTTCAAATACCGCTTGGTCCGGTTTTGCGTTGTTATTGAATCAGCTTGCATCTTGTAATCTAAGCTAATAGTATTCCGTCGTTAAATAGCTAGCCAAAGTTTTTGAAATCCCGAATTTATGCTACAAACGATTACACTGTGTAGGAATTGAGATGGGATTGTCCTCGTTCAAAAATCACTCAAAAATCACTCTTACGTTGAATACGCTTTAAATGAACCATTAAACTTTATATATACTCAGCTTGGATACTTCTTCGCTTTCAATGTACCATTCATCTACTCTTAAGCAATTGTTTACAGCTTTAATACAATCCTAGCTGATTCCTAACTCATTTCTAGCTGATTCCTAACTTATCCCTAACTCATCCCTAACTCATCCCTAACTCATCCCTAACTCATCCCTAACTCATTTCAGCCCACTACCAATTTCCAACCCACTCGGTCAGCTTCCCGCGCTTTCCAACTGACGATCGAATCGGAAATAAATGTGAAAATGGCCAACTGAAAATATTCTCGCAAAATTCTCGTTGCGCAAAATAGACTCTCGGTCGTTTAGCCGATCTCATCGTTTAGCCCCTCGGTTTCAGTAGGCTTTGCAACAAACTTAAAGTTTTTTTTGCTTTTTGTTTTTTTTGGGGGGGCGGCACGTCTGTGCTTTGTTTGGCAATAAAGTTTTTTGTTGATTCGCTTATAAACGTTTATTTTGTCTTATTATGGTAAGACCCATCTTTTTTCCCCCCTAATTAAATCCCGGTCGCATAGCTCTTTCCCTCTTAAAAAACATTTACACTTACATCTATCATTTCTTCCCCCTCGGCTTTTGGAAGTGTTTGGGTCATCCATATTTAATTAACTTACACCCTCTAATGAAAGTCCAACCTATTCCCTCGTGAGTCGTTGCATGCTGTTGATCTGGTGTACGTGTTTTTTTGTTTTGTGTTGTAATGTGGAAAATTGGCGCCAAATCGAAAACGAAATGGATACGTAATGTATTTCCACCCAACACAGTCTATGTCATCGTAAAGCGGAAACCTTAATTTTTTTTATTTTACTCAAAATTCAAACAAATCTCCCACAAAGAGCAGTTCCCTAGCTCATTAATCCCCGCCATTGTTGTGCCTTCCAACTTTTGGATTTTGTCATTTTGTCGTTTTTTTTTCTTCTCTTTCTTCGTTGCGCCCAAATAAGCTTATTTCTGCCGTAGGAATTTGCTCACAGGATTTGCCAGTGGTTTCAGCCGCACCAACTCAAACGAGCTGATTTTTCCCACTGTTTTGCATACTTAGCTATTCCCGGATTCCAATAATTGTGTGAAAACTTTCTACGAGGGGGTCGTTTGGCGATATTATAAATACGACCGTTTTGTTAGAAGCCCGCTTTAACTTATTTCCCGTATATATGGACTGAAGTCGGGCCCTGTGCCATTTTTCTGTACTTTGTTTTTTATTTTGCTTCTTCTCTTTCTTACTTCTCTTGCTGTTTTTTCATATAGTGAGGTGAGTAACAAATTATAACCGCCGGCAGCATATCTAATCTCTTCGTATACCAAGCATCCTTACACAGATCTGCATTGAAAAAAAAAATATCTGCATTAACGCACATACTTGGTCAGCTAATTTTAATCAGATAGAAACAGGAGTTTCTATATTTTCGCAGCATGGAATCATACCACGGACTCATTATCACAGCACAGGATGCAATCATATTGGTGGAGGCATCGAGAAAGAAGCTAATTCCAACAGTGTCACGCAGACTAACAGACTATGAAAGAGCAACTCTAGTGAAAAATGGAGCTGTGTTTGTCTGGAATGAGAATAGCAGCAACATGAAGCGTTGGACAGATGGCAAAAATTGGAGTGCATCCCGAGTGAATGGTGTTTTTCTCTCGTACAAGGAGATGCAGCCTACGAGGACCAAAGAAAGATGTGTTTCGTACAAAAATAAGGGACTCGTTAAGCAGTCTTTCTCGGTTCCTCTTAAATGTGGAGGAAAAGTGCATGTTGTGAGTTATCTGACGAATGATTTTGCCTCCCAGGGGGAGCTTCCACGGCCTTCCATCGATCGCCAGTTCACCGGCTTGAGTATCGACATGAGTCTATACCCAAGAACCCTGCTTACAGGGTTCGATTTTAATGGCGACTCATTAAAAACTTCACTCAAGAGGAAACTTGATGTTGATGACACTCTTGACAGCTTCAATGCCTCCAAGAAGCAAAGATCGTACTCTCTACCTTTGAAGCAGCCTGTTAAGCAGCTCCTGCCTTCACCAAGAAGCTTGTCTGTCACATCACTTTCGACTTCTTCGATTCCTACAAGTCCTAGTTCGAGTTCTATCTCTTCAGACAGCTATACGTTTACTCCTGTCAAAAATAGCAGGTCACCAATTGTGCTTCCGCCAATCACCATTTCTGAGAAAAGACAACTCCCGCTTTTCCACAGATCCTACATTCCCGTCTCTGCCTCTCTCACAGTTGGTAGTGGGAACTCTTCCTTGCCGTTTTCTAGGAAATTGTGTTACAGTGGAACCGTTGTGGAGGACAGCAAGATTCTTGCTTCCTTGGACCACCGGTTCATGTAATTGGGAAGGTTAAATCTTTTTGCTTTGCATTTGGGAATTCTAATTTGTTATGTTACGTTAATGTTTATGTTCACGTCTGGTTTGTTTTGTTTTCTATGTTTTATTTGCTCTCCCTTCTCGTAATTATTTTGTTTTCAGCTTGCTCCTTGAATGGTCCTCTGTGCTTTTCTGGTACCCTAATTTACTTAATACGAATTATATCATGATAATAGTGTGTACTTGTAATGATGATGATGATGGTAATAACATCAACTCAATGGCATGCTATTCATTTACTACTTGTAATTTATTCCATGCCGAATTTACAGTTGTATGTTGTCTTTTTATCAGGGAATATTAGCATTACTGGATTTGCAAAGTTCTCCATACTTCACTTCTGAGGCTTTTATATGATACGACGATTAAATGTCTCACACTTGGCTGCTTTGTACCATGCTATCACAATAGTACAGCTGGCTTCAAGTCCTTAAATTCGTCCAGCGCTTTGTTAGGCAAGGTGCGCGATGAATTTCCACATCCAGAAAAAAAAAAAAAAAAAAAAAAAAAACGTTTACTGAATAATTCGAATTCTCGCTTCTGGGCTCGAATGTCTTTTTTTCCACCCTCAATGCCCAACATACAAACCGATAACACAATTGACATCTGTGTGTATTATCAACTTTCTCCAATTGTCAATTCTGTCCAGTCATACTCAGATTCAATTTACTGGTACACTTAGTACGTTCTTTTCAGTCGTTTAAGTGTTATTTCTTTGCATTTGGTACCGCTTTACTTTCCAAAAGATCAGTCTCTAATATAGCATCATGGATTTCATGTTCGATGCAGATACTTACGCAATGAGTTCAGATGCCGAGTCCGGCAACGGGAAAAACGCCGGATCACCGAAGCAAAACGGATTACCGTCGTTTCAGATCCAATCCGATCTTTCGAAGCGGCTTTCTAGTCTCAGTATCATCCAATCTATCAATAAAGGTCTCGGGAGGAAAAAGGCACAGATACAGAACACAGAGGGAATATCAGCATCTGATCCGGAACCGACATCATCGCAGGCAATGGAGTATGCACAGAGTTCATTGAGTCTGTTAGAGGGCTCTTCTGAGGAGGTGGCATCGAAAAATATGATCAATCAGATGAAAAGTAAGTCAACACGAGGTTTGGACTCAGATATCCTCAAAAGCCGCCTAGATCGGGTTTTCAGCCAAACAGGGTACGATTTCTCTCTTCGGCAATCGATTTCTCTTCTTGAGGAGCGGATAAATGGAAAGAGCGGGGCACTTTCCCCGGAAAACGATCAAGATTCGTTTCATCAAGAGGATTTAGTTCAGCCAGGCCCTTCAGGTACAATAAACAGGCGTAAACTACGTGGAAAGGTTGAGGAGGACATGTTGAGGCGGCATTTTTTGATGTTGCATGCTTTTCAGCCGATTGCAAGGAAGCTCGAGTACTTGAAATCGGACTTGGATGACCTAAACGACAGCTATGATGGCATAAAGGCAAGATTGGCGGAGGAGATAGGCAAGTCTGGAGGTGTACGAAAAAACCTGCGGGAGAAGGTGAGGCAGCGTGACCTTTTAGCTGTCAAGAAGCACCTGTTGACGAGTTTCCAGGATAAGTTTATGTTGAGCCAGTATGACGAGCACTATCTCATGACTGGAGATATTGACGAAACGTACTTTGACATTTTGCAGAAGGTGTCGACGATCTGCTCCAATTGCGATATCCTACTTGGCATGGATAATGACAGGCTCGGAACGTTCATTATGGCGAAGATGGGCTCGATTAAGGATATGGCTACGGACCGGATGTCGGCATACTTGCAAAAAAACTTGAATGCAACTTACCATCAGGACTCGATGACCAGAGACTCGCAGAATGTGCTGAATTTGCAGAAGTCGATGGTGTACATCCGGAAAAACAGCATAGAGAAGTTCAACATCATCGTTTATGGTCTCATCAAGCAGAGATCGCAGGCCTTGGTGTCTGATTTCAACGCTCAACTCAAAGATTACTCGAATGCAGCTTCAACAAGACCAGCAGCAACTTTCGACAGCTCCAAAAAGCCGCTCTACCTCTCTTCGTATGACTCTAAGCGCTTCACATCGGATGTCCTCGCTTACATACACAGTACCATTGTGAACGAGCTGGAAATGGTTGAGTCACTCTTCAGTTTTGATCAGGGAGATGTCCGGAATCAGGATTTGTTGGATGTGATCGGTGTGGTTGGGAACAAAGTTGTGGATTCACTAAGTGTTCCCCTGAAAGCAGCCTTGGAGAGCACTATCAGGCAGGAATACAAGATCGAGACTGTTGTGCAGCTATACGACCTCATAGATCTATACTGTATGATGTACGGGAAGCTCATCAACGGTGAGAAAAGCGGGCTTGTCGCAAGTCTCTTGCAGATGAAGCAGTATGCGAGAGATAGGCTATTCACGCTGATTCAGGAAAGACTCAAGACACTAAAAGTGACAAGTGAGGCCGAGGAGCTAGACGAAGACTTTTTGGGCTTACCCGATTGGCTTGTGGACTTCTACACAGACTATCTACGCATATTCGACTCGGTGAGTGCGACATCGAAGAATTCCGACTTTGTCGGCATGGACAGCGAGAAATTCAACAGTTTATGCTGCTTGCTTGTCGACGAGCCAATCAGAATCCTTCAGGTGCAGGCAAAGAAGTCGGCACTTGGCAAACAGGGCATTCTCATATTCGAGATTAACGCTGTTGATTTTATACACTCAAAGGTGGAAGTGACGCCTCTACTATCGGCCGTAAAGGAGAAATACACAAGTGACAAGTTGAGCGAACTCGTTACAGCAATTACACAGTATCAGTTTACGCAGCTTCTCAAGAACTCGGGATTGTTCGATATATACAACTTGGTGAACATGATTTTTGCCCTAGAGGACGACTTTTTCGATGTGTCTGTGTACGAGCCGATAACGCAAAACAAGCTTTTCCGCGCGGATACGTTCCAGGTAGCCAATCAGAAGCTCCAGGAGTACCTTGCCACATATATAACATCGGATGATCTCAACAAACTCATATCGCCAAGTATCCTTTCGGCAGTTTCCGTTGATCCATGCGTCCACTTCGTGAAATTCTACCACAATCTCACGCTTATTGTGGCTGAGTACCTCAAGGATGAAAACGACCAGCCCTTGCCGGTTTTCCAGTGGGATTACCGGCATGTTGCAACGCTTTTGGGAGTAGACGACTCGGCTGAACTTGTATAATTTGCGGCCTGCATCTTTGCACCGCTTGTTTCGCTCCTCATTTATACGAAACACGATCTGGCTTCTTTCCTCTGCCATATCCATCCTGTGCGTAATAGTCCATCGGGTAGAATTCTTTAGTAAACTGTTGATCCTCCTCAAGCATCACCATAGCTTCGTATGGTGTTAGTAGAGGCTTGCTGAAGGCATAACCCCAGTCTATAGACAATCTAGGACATGCCACCTGGACAAATGCGTCTATATCTTCAAACATGGCCAGCTTTTTGGGGAAGATCTCGGAGAGAATGATCTTGACAACCGTTTTTCCATGTTTCTTAAGCTCTGCCTCCAAGTTCCGCAACGTTACTGGATTTCCTTGCCTTCCCAACGCTCCCAATATCAAGCCAATCTTCTTTGCTCCCTTGGCAGTCTCAACAGCATCTCTTCTTGCACTCACCATCTCATTCTGGTCGTATCTCTCTCTCGTAAACTTCCGGGAGTAGGGATCGTACCGGTAGGCCGGCATGTGCGGATTGTGAATCATCGCAGACTCCAGATGGAACCTCCCGTCGCCAATATAAACCATCGCATCGTACTGGGAGGTGTCGAAATGTGGAGAAGTGCATCCTAGCACCTCACCGCGAGAAAGTGGCTTTATTTGCGGTGGTGTCACGTATATGATCTTATCTTCGGGATTTTCGGGGTTTTCAAGCTTGTGCTTCATGGACTGAACAGCCGGGTTGAACTGGATCGTTCCGAAAAGAGCTAATCTGGCCCCGCTGTCGAAATTTAGCCTCAAAGTGTTCATGAGGTGCTTCTCGTCTATCTGAATAGTCACAAAAATGTACAACACCTTGATCGATGTGATGTCAATAGGAACCAAGCACGAATGGCCATAGTGCACGATGAAATCGCAGTCCAAGGCCTTTGCTGTGTAATCATCCACACAGCATGCACCGTATGAGACGTCTCCCATCACTAAAACCTCGCAGTTGCAAAATTGCTCTATGATATCTGTTATAATCAATGAATACACCAAAAGACCCTCTGGCATCTGCAAGCAGACCCTCTTCGCACCCTTTTTTCTTATATTCCAAACTGTCTTGTGGATTTCAAAGTTGTAGTTCGATGGCAGGAGTTTTATGGCCTCGTTCAATTCCTTGTTTTGCATAATTTCATCCGGTATCTGATTCATGACCCGTCCTAATACTCTTGATCGATGTGTCCTCACCACCTCTCCTATTTTGCCACTGTTGTCTCCCTTATGATTCGAACTTCCCGATCCATCTTTTCGCCTGGATCCGGCAAACCGCCGATGGGGCTTTGTTGTTTTATCTGGAGTGGACATGTATGGTAGTTTTTGCTTTATATATTATTCCAGCAGTGTGCGATCTGGCCCAGATTTGAACGTGAAAATGCAGGGTTTTGATCGAATCTTGAACTTAGTGATGACACGACTTCTGGTGACTCTGAAATGGTTGTATTTGGTATTTGTCAACTAAATATGAGACAGTTGGGTATTCCAGGAAGAACTATAAGAAGTTGGTACTCTTTTTCAGCATCCATTCTTATCTAGCAGATAAATTTTTCAGGTTGAAAAAAAAATAAAAATAAAAAAAAATAAAAAAACCTCAGACGGAAATCCCAATTCATCTGTCGTCTCATCTCATACAACATTACTCTCAATCACTTCAAATGCCAATCTTCGGCTTTCATATCGATCAATATTATTCATTCTACTTCATCCATCCCCTAACATATGCTCACACCACGTTTTTCCGTTGACCAGAATGACGAGTTTGTCTTCGTCAATATCAAACTATCAAGTATACGATTTTCGGCCAGAAACGTGGAAATTGTTATAGATGATAACCTTTTTATTTTCTCACTTCCACCATACTATCTTCGACTCCGATTTCCTGGCCTATTGCTTGAAGATGAGCGGGTGAAATCGTCGTTTGTGCCAAAGGAAGAGAGTATCAAAATTCAAATTCCCAAGAAAACCACAGGAGAGCATTTTGATGATCTTGATCTCACTGCAAAACTTTTGGCAAGATTAAACGAGCCAACAGCAGGGGTGGTACCTGGAAATGGGGCTGAATCCAAGCGCCCGTTAATTGAAGAAGTTGATGAAGGGCAAAGCGTGCCGAGCATGAAAGATTTGCAAAAGGAAGCGGAGAATTTCAACTGGGAAGTCGAACAAAAGCCGGCTGCAGAATTAAGTGCCGAAGAACTCGCAGGACATCCCAAATACGGATTTAACAATGCGTACAACGACATGATAAATGCAACACTTGCCAATGGTAACGATATTAATGAGCTTGCGAACCCGGATGAGTTGAAACCGGACGATCGAATTACTCAGCGCTTAATCCAGGAAAACCTTAAGTTTGATCCTGAATATTACGCCAGCGACTACCTAATAGCCAAGTATGAGCCCGAAAATTGCAGAATAAAGGACATTTTGGGCTGGCAAAGCCCGTACAAGAGGTTATTCGACAAGTATCAGTCGAAACTTGCCGCTAAGCCAGGTATAGGGCATGTGCCAATAGAATTTGACCAAGCAGAAAAAGACCACATGGCAGATCTCCCGCGTAAATCATATTTGGTTGATGATCCCCGCCCAATATACTACACGATTGTATGTTTGTTGTTTGCTTACTGCTATGAGATCAGATCGAACGAGGGAGATAGCACTGTTGAAAGTGGATGGAGTATCGGAAAGCTGACTCCTCAGCTTTCTTGCCTTGATTCCCAGCTTTTGCAGTCAACCAACTTCACAGAGAAGAGCATGCTTCGTGTTGTTGTGCTAACTATGGAGAGACGGGCACTTTCTTATCCGCTAGTGCGAAACTACGAACTCGTGAAGGATTGTTGGAATGATGTGTATTACGTTTTGCGATGCGGGAAAAGGGGTGTCTTGAAAGCGATACTGGCAGCCCGGGAGTTTTTCCGCTTCCATGATGTGTACTACATCTATTGCAAGATACTGCTGGATGATCTCTGCAGCTGGATTTTGAGAGATGATGGTTGCAATGAGCAAATTCTCCGTAATTTGGCACATGCTCTTCGGAAAGAGGCCGAATCCGTCGGTAAAAAGGACGTTGTCTTCGAAAAGATCATGACGGAAGATTCCGATGAGATGGAACCAGTTAGCATTGATGAAATAGAGCAATTGGCTGAGGAATCGTACAGAGCATCTCAGTCAACCGTTTAGGAACCTTTACAGCAGTTTGTGGAGGTTAATGATACATTTATAGATATGTTTACAAATAATATACAATACACATGATACATGATGGTGATGGTTATGGTTATGGTGAGACTCAGACAAATACTTATTGTAATCGTCAGCTTATGTCCTGTTCACAGATCGTTACCTCGTTTAGACTGTCGTTTACACTCTCGTCTATGGTTGTGTCTCCTGATTCGTCCACCACCTGAAGATTTGCATCCCTGATCCGGACATCTGGCGCGTATTTAATACCAAGGCCTGAAAGATCGAACCGGCGCTTTTTTAAGTTTCTTCTGCAGAGTTCGACCCGTTTTCCCGCACCTGGTCTTTGGCCACATGTTGATTCAGGGATTGTTACATTGGTTGGAAGTGAAAGTGAGCGTAAATGGCCTTCTCCGTGTCTCAAAGTTGAAACTCTTGCTGGTTTTATGCTTCCATTATCTGCTCCAAGGCTGCAAACAGCATGTGCACCGATCCTTGCCGGCGAAAGCTGGTGTCTTGGAGAGAGTAGTGTCTTTCTTGGCTGTGGTGCAGTTGGTATTTTAACGTGTGGTGGACTCGAATGTGCAGAAGAGCCTCCAAATTTAAAAGCAGACGCAAATTTACTCTTTCTGATCGGTTTTTGCTGTGTTTTGAAGCAACCCATTGGAGGAGCATTCTTGAGACTGCTGTACTGGCTTATACCGTTTGCTTGCTCTATAACTGACAAGTCTATCGTGTTCAAACTTTTGGTTTTACTGTGAGTTGCAACCGGTTTTCTTATGAATGGATCTTCTCTTTTTGGCAATTCTTCTTGGTAATTTCCGGTTTCTGGAACTCCACCTTTCACTGTCATAAAGTTGAACATCAAAGCGATCGTACTTTCTGAAAGCTGGGAGTTGATTGCCACTTTCAAAAGTTCTAACACCCTGGTGCTGTTTTCCGCTTTGTAATACTCTTGTTTGGTAATTTCCTGTTGTCTCTTGACTTCCAGCGCCTCCCTTAAAGTTTGCTCTGAGTAGTTCCATTCGGCCGCGTTGGGACCGAAGATTCCCTGCAATGGAGATCCTTGAAGTGAGCTTTTCCTACTGTGGACTTGTGACATGTAGATTTCTGTAATGTGGTCAGAATGTGGCTAGTGCTGCTTTTAATTACAGTTTGTGAGATTAAAAGACGTGCGGTTACCTTCTAATGTGTAAGTACTTATGAAGTTTGGGCCCGAAAATCACTGTATTTCCATATATATATGTACGTATGGTAAACACTTTTGATCTGTAAGGGACTGAAAGGAAATTTTTATCCATGCTATTTTACCCTAGCTGGTTTACTGCAGTGTTTTCCCAGTTTGGTAGTGCGAGTTCCTTTTTGAGGCAAATGTAAATATTCTCAATATTAACGCTAGCCATCTTTTCGTACTGCGGCATTGTTTAATGGAAGCGTGATTTTTTGCTGATGAAGTATCTTTTCGCAAAACAATATGTCCAGGACATATTTCCGGGGACATATGCAAATTAACATTTTTCTGATGTGACTAGTAGTCTATAAAGATTATGAAGAAATTTGCTTGATTGGCAAAGATAGCAGAAATGAAAAGTTATCAACCCCTTTTTGAATTCCCTAAACTTATTATATTTATACACTGTGTCTGATTAATGGAATTAGTAACATAGGGCTTCAAATCCTGCTTAGAAGGAAAATTAAGCCCATATGCTAAAAAAAGAAAATGGCCACTTAGTCTTACAAGACCTCTCTACATATTTAAAGAAGCACTCAATTGGATGCCTCTATACATACTCAAATGTGCAGAAGCATGCTTAAAGCAATTCTTCACAATTTCTTGAATACTTAAATACACCTGTAAATACTTAAATACGCCTCTAAATATTTAAATGTAAATACCTAAACAATTTGTGAATACTTAAACAAGTTTGTGAATACTCACACTCTGGCATATACTACTTGTATCAGTATGCCGAACAGTGGGAACTAAAGTGTAGCAAAAAAAACTCAAGGTATGCGTAGCGTTCACCAAACTTCGGTATAAAATTAAAAAGTTCGCGCATGAAATTTTTAAGAAAATCAGGCAAAACGCGTCGGTTATAACTGAATATCCAAGGCTGAACTGCTCAATTATACGATTGCATTCCAACAAAAAGCAAGTAGGTGGAACCTGAAAGAGGCAGAAAGTGGCATTTGAAGTGTAATAAAGAGCGAGGCAGTACGAACAAGGTGATTTTTCACGAGAAACGCAAAGCACTACACAGATTAATTGAATTAGCAAATATACAGCATGTCGATCGTGTCAGTGTTAGGAATCAATGTTTTGAACAATCCGGCCAAGTTTATGGACCCGTATGAGTTCGAAATCACGTTCGAGTGTCTAGAACCGTTGAAGGAAGACCTCGAATGGAAACTCACGTATGTGGGATCGTCAAGATCACTAGATCACGATCAAGAATTGGATTCAGTGCTGGTTGGACCAGTTCCAGTTGGTGTTAACAAGTTTATATTGACGGCAGATGCGCCATCGCCGGAGCTCATACCGGCAAACGAGTTGGTTTCAGTGACGGTGATCTTGTTGACGTGTTCTTACAAGCAGCGGGAGTTTGTGCGAGTTGGATATTATGTGAATAATGAGTATGATCAGGAGGAGCTGAGGCAGAATCCGCCGGCCAAAGTGCAGGTAGACCATATAGTGAGGAATATCCTTGCGGAGAAGCCGCGGGTGACGAGATTCAACATTGTTTGGGACAATGAGGATGAGAATCCGGACGATTTCTATCCCCCGGAGCAGTTGGAGGAAGATTTGGAGGAGGAAGATGATGATGACGATGATGAGTCTCAGTATGGTGCATCCGAGGAGGAAAAGGAGGATGCAGATGATGATGAGAATGAGGGAGAAGGCGGTGATGAGGATGAGGGTGAGGATGAAGGTGAGGATGACACAGAGGCGGAGGAAGTTGCCCCAGATGAGGAGGAAGTGAAAGAAGAGGAAGAGGAGGAGGAGGAGAAGAAAAATGAGAACGAAGAATCAGAATCAGAAACAGACCAGCCGGATGCTAAAAGAAGGAAGCTCGACAATGCTTCACAGACAGATAATGATGAAGAAGATGGTAACGATGATGAAGAAGACGGTAACGATGATAGCAGCGGAGAAAACAACGATAACACCGCGGAGATCAAGAAATGATCCCGCCTTACACCTATATCGGCATATACTATAATACATCTATTTTTTGTAGATCACCGATCCATCATACGTCGTGTATCTGGTTTATCGTCTGGAACACTTGTGTTACAACGCTTTTGTAGCCTGGACACGTGTCCTGGTCAACTCCCAGCTTTTCTAGCCGCACCATCATCTTATCCGGGTGCCATCTGATTCTTTCTCGCTTTATCTTGTCTTGCGTGTCTAGAAATTGCCTCACCCTGGTCTCATTGACATCTTCCAGACCATTGCTTGCAACTGGGAGCGGAATGCCCTCTGCTATATCCTGAATCCTGAGTATCTGGTCCCATTTCCTTGAATACTCGTCATAACTCTTCCATCCATCGCTCCCATCCAATTCCAAATCACCATCTTCATTTGAAATTTCAGACTTCCTCTTTTCTTTATCTAAATATTCAGACTCTCTCTCTTCCCCATCTGACAATCCAATATCTCTCTCTTCCCCATCTGACAATTTCAAATCTCTCATCTGCTCTTCTCTGTCAAACGCCTTGGCCTCGGCATCATCGGTTGCCACAAATCTATATCCGTTTATCGCCCTTCCATACTCGGTCAGCCTTATCTTTTGCTTTTTCTTTCTTCCTGGAGTTGTGAGCTCACTATGAGCATTTTCCTCTCTATTTTCCCCCATTTCCACCTCATCACCTACTTTTTCTATTTTTCTTGTTTTCTCATCCTTTATTCGGCTTCTTTTATGGCTTTTTTCCCCTTTTCCACGCTTAAAATGTAACCTGCTGGCCTTAATGCGATTTATATCATATTTTTGGGTTTGCTCAGTTCCCAAATTCCGCATTCGAGTTCTAAGTTTGCCGTATTTATCTAAGTTATAGCCTGATTTAACGTATATCCTGTATATCCTATATCTAACTGTCTCTTGCTTTCGATATTTCCTGCTCCTGATGTCACTTTTAATCCTGATCAAGCCGGTAAATACTAAAAGCGTGCATCACAAGGACAAACAAGCCAATTGAATGTTGCAGAAATGTTATATGTAGAATGTTATGTATATGTAGAATGCTATTTATATGTAGAATGCTATTTAAATGTATGCTATATTATTTATGCTATACCACAGAAATGGTGTTTCTAAGTAAGTCGTATGAGGGATGTGCTATGTATTTATAATCAGCGTATATGTTTTCCTCTTGATAATTTCTTATCAGTGGGGAAAGAGTGAAAAATTAAAATTTAAAAGTACTCACTGAAATATTTTTGGTAGACTGGCTTTCTTCTCTTTCTTCTTATTAACATCAAGGTAATTACCTCAAAAGTCCAATTCTTTGACGATAATAATTCCCTTCATCAACATGTTGAGATCGGGACGTTATTTCTGGAGATCAGTTGGCAGATGGCGTACTTATCCACGCTTACTTGACTATAAATCAGGAAACAGGCATTTGGCCAGTGATGTTTCCAAAGCAGAGCCAAAAAAGGGCAAATTGTCAGACGATTCGATAATAGATAGCGGGAACAAAACACAGAATGTGGAAAATTCAAGCCTATCTTTTGCATATAGAAGAGAGGGCGAGGTTTTTCGACAGCTGGTTAATGAAGCTATAAATGGAAGAAACCCTTTACATAATACGAGAGTGGTAACAATGGGGGAGGCGGAAATTGGAGTGGATCCCAAGTACAAGAACCCGCAAACAGGAGAGATTCTTGTTGGTGCAACGAGCCGAGAATCGAGGCTTAATCCCAAAACATTAAGGGGAAGAGTCAACCATACACCAATTGCTATTCCAGAGGATATATCGAAGTGTATCCAGAACAACTTACTATATGCATATATTCCAAGCATGTTGAAGCACAATGTTGCACAGTACTACCTATCGTTGGATGAAAAGCAGCTCCAAAATCCGGTAAAGACCGAACAGGAAGCTGACGTCAGCATTGCTGCTACTTTTGCGCAAAACTATGGAATAGCATTTCAAGTGTTGGATGAGCTTCGAAGGCGTGTTGGAAAAGAGGGTTCCTTTCATCCGAAGAGTGTTCTTAGTTGCGCAAGTGGGCCTGCAACCGGAATGTTGGCGTTGAATGAGCTGATGGGTGAAAACTTCAACCCTGAGGTGAAGGATGTTTTGATTCATGGTGATTTTCATATGATGCGAAGAGCAAAGCTTCTTTTGAGCAGGCAATTGTGTGAGTATCTTCCGAGAGATGAAAATGCATCTTTGGGGGAGGGAGTTGGGGATGAGGAAGATGAGGAAGATGAGGAAGTTGAGGAAGTTGAGGAAGTTGAGGAAGTTGAGGAAGTTGAGGAAGTTGAGGAAGTTGAGGAAGTTGAGGAAGTTGAGGAAG
>ERZ746981.153-NODE-153-length-54321-cov-11.567160_pt1 | contig 54321 bp, 26 predicted proteins | sample MGYA00374948_ERZ746981 | MGnify/ENA primary metagenome ERZ746981 (study PRJEB28757, sample SAMN06711160) | food metagenome | host: microorganism | place: China:Harbin | collected 2017-01-30 | study: EMG produced TPA metagenomics assembly of the Analysis of...
GAAGATTCTTTAGAAATCTCGAAATCCTTATTTGTAGCACAGCCTTAATTTAAGTTTTCTGAGCACAACTCTCAACAAATAGTTACTATAATACTTTCTCGGAACCTCATATATTTCTTCATCTCAAAAATATATGTTCTGCTCCTCCAAATTTACTCAGAGTGAAAGATTGGACTCTTTAAAATATTACTATGACTGCTTTTAATAAATTGATTCAAAGACAGAATTTCAAACCAATAATTGGAGAAGGCTCATGAAGCTCTTACTCTATCACTACTGGTAGAGTAGGATTTCTTAAATAAATATTTTGAAATACCTACTCATTTTTTAAGGTTAGCTGGCTAGCCGACTACATCCGTACATCAAACAGAATGCCTGCCTGCTTCCGAAAATTTTAGTTTGATCACGGGAGTTTGCACCCCCATAGTAGGTAAAATGGCTGGAAAAAAAGTGAAGAAAATATTGGGCTTTTAGCCACACGTTCCGAATCAGCCGCTAATGGGGGGGACTTTAAAAAAAAGAATATCAACAGTTAGATCTACGAAAAGAATTGTGATAAGAACTTACTTTCCAGGTTTAGAGGCAATGCTTTCTATATATTTTGGAAACAGTTCAATTATCTGAATCTATAAATTTAATTGTAACTCTGTCACGGCTAAAGTGTCGTAAGGCCTTGTCATAGGAGGTTATGGATACCGATTCTATAAAAGTTTTTGGGAAATATGTACTTATTTATATACAAGTACTAAAAGCTAAGATGTAAAAATATTTATCAAATCTATTGTATCTTTGAAGAACACCTTAAGAGAAATGAAAACTGCATTTGTGTAAAATCCCTTTGACGTCAACGTTTCGCTCAAGGGTACATACAGGCTTCTCTGACTCACTAAAATACCTGAAATTAAATTGAAAGTAGCGGGATGAATGAAGGCTGCAGAAATTAGAAGAGTTCGACAAAAAAAAAAGTAATTTTAGGAGAAACTCGTCGTTGGTTTATTAATTTCTTTTTTATTCTGCATTTAAAAAGAATATTTATACTTATTTCTTCAGGGTTTTCTTATTCGTTGAAAGACTTAGAGTACAGGAGATTGACTGAATACACTAGTTTTATATTCTTTCAACATCTCCTACTTTTTTACAATTGGAAAATCAACTATTGTTAAGTGAGAGTTGCTTTTCTTCGGCACACTCTACTAACTTGTATATTTCTGGATTGTCTTCAGCAACTTGAAAACAGGCCGGCTTAGTCAACGTGAACAAATTGAAGCTTAGTTTTATAACAATAAGCATATACATTTTTGTTTCAACTAGTACATTCAAGTTCCATATCAAGTTGCGTCTGTTCCCTTAAAATGGCGCATATTGGATCCTTTCTTTTCCATTTTCACCATCATGAAAATGACGATGGAAAAGCTGATCCAAAGCACAAACGCACCGATGAGACTGGAATGGAGCAATATGAAGCAGGACGTTCAGTGGAATATAAAGAAAAAAGTAAAACTAATGAGGAATTGGGGGAAAAACATGTGCTATCTACTCGAACAGGTTCCAAAACTCAATTGCTATCACAACCAAAAGAAGGTTATAAAACCCCACCACATATAAGTAGGTCAAGTCACAGTATGTCACAACTTTTCCTAAGTCAACGTTCACAGTCAAGTCATACTACATCTAGTTCTACAAATATAGCGGGGCTAAATTCGCCTTTATCTCAAAGTAATGCCCGAAAGTCTTTCCTTGGCCTTTCAATTGGTAGAACGCATTCAGGGGAAAACATGTTTAGTCACGTTCATCCGCCTAATGCACAGGTTAATATGGCTTCTGCTCATGCGGAGAAGCCGCGTGATCATTATCCGTCCTCTATGGTTCAACTTCGGAAGTTCTTCAGACCAAAAAGAAATCGGTCACACGACAGTGTTGCTACAATTTCACATCCAGTTTCTCGAGCATCTACCTCAGGGCCAACATTCACACATGATGCTCACAACAATATGATTGTTAAAACTGATCAGAAGTTTTGGGATGGCCTGGAAGGTTCCTTAACTAAAAAATATGGAAGAATGGGAAAAATGTTAGGATCAGGTGCTGGAGGCTCTGTTAGACTTATTACCAGGGAAAGTGATCATACAACCTTTGCCGTGAAGGAATTTGTTCCAAGACGACCACATGAAAGCGTTAAAGAATACGCAAAAAAATGTACAGCCGAATTTTGTATTGGTTCCACGTTACACCATCCGAACGTCATCCGAACGTTGGATATAATTAGTGAAAATAATCACTATTATGAAGTCATGGAGTATGCACCTGTTGATTTTTTTTCAGTGGTTATGTCAGGAAAAATGACAAGGTCGGAAATAAATTGTTGCTTCAAGCAAATAACACTTGGCGTTAGCTATTTGCATTCCATGGGTTTAGCTCATAGAGATCTCAAATTAGATAATTGCGTTCTTACTGAGAATGGCATACTCAAGTTAATTGATTTTGGATCTGCGGTTGTTTTCAAATATCCGTTTGAAGATAAAGTTGTGATGGCACATGGAATTGTTGGTTCGGATCCATACATGGCCCCAGAAATTTTGACTTCTACGCGATCATACGATCCACAATTTGTTGATATATGGTCCATTGCGATTATATATTGTTGTATGACTCTTAGAAGGTTTCCTTGGAAGGCACCAAAGAAATCTGATCCTAGCTTCTCTCTATACTGTATGAAGGACGATATGCCCCATGATTATGTTGCCAGTGCTAAGAGACATAAGAGATTACTTTTAGAAAGGAAGCAAAAAATTGCTGAAAGAAGGAAACAGGAGATAGAAAAGAAAAACAGAATTGATCTTGAGAAAGCAAAACTGGCAGCTGAAGACATTGAGCAGCCATTGAAGGATATACAGATGGCAAAGGGGCATAAAAATTTTCAAGCCAAGGGCTCGGAAGTTAATAATGTGGTCAAAGCTGTAAAAGAACTAAAGATAGGACAGACAGTCAGCAAGTCGGATAAGAATATTAGCAAGGAAAGCAATGACAAAAATATGGAACACGAGACGGGAGGTGAACGGCAAAGTATAGAGAAGTCAAGGTCACATGTAAAACATACTGAACATAAGGAACATCTTGAGTCTGAAAAGCATTCTGAGGAAAATTCTAAAACAGGAAAAGAAAATCGTAAAGGTCCAAAAGAAAATGGTGATGTAGATCATGTTCCCGAACGCAGGCAGCAAACAAATTCAAAGGTCAGAAGACAGATTCATGGACCATATAGGCTAATGCGCTTGCTTCCGCATGCTTCGAGGCCGTTGATTTCTAAAATGTTATCCGTTGATGTGAATACAAGAGCTACTATTGATGATATATTTGCGGATGAATGGTTCAATCAGATTAAGTACTGTACTATGGATAATGATGGCCATGTTATAAATGAACCGGGTCACCATCACACGATTGTTTGAAAGCTTGCTTTTTAGACCCATTCGTCTGGAAAACATTTATTTAGGAATCTTTCAAATTACCGATTTACTATGTTGTGTTATTTCACTAGAACTCTTTAAGCCCTTTTTTGTATTGGGCAGTGCCTTTTTCCATCCTTATATAGACTGTGACTGCCTTTTTTTTTCACTCTTTGATGCACTTTTTTTTTTATCGTTCCTACTGATTTCGATTCATAATATATATTAACTTGCCTTTCATGCTTTATTCGCGAATCGTAGATAAGTCGCCTATTATCTATATCAACCTTCTGTTGCAAAGCTGTGGTAGGTAACTCTTATCACTTTGTAGATGCTCAATAAAATATCATACTGGATATAGATATATTTAAAAAAATGAGTGTTTCGACCAGGTTATCGATTTATTGGCCAGAATCACAGGTGGAAAAAAGACCGGAAGAGACCGATACTATAGTACTCACAACTCCCAGTGGAAAATATATCGATATACGAAGTTATAAATCACAAGTTCTTTTAAGCGATAAGTCTTTGACGAAATTTCCGTTTGAATGGGCCTTTGCAGGGAATGAATTACCTGTGAAGAATCATCCCTCTCAAGTGGAGTTTTCTCATGATTTCTTTGACTCTTCGTTTATACTCAAGTATTGTAGAACGAAAAGAGACGGACATGGATCACTTCCATGCAGATCTGATATTCCAATTGATTGTGGTACGTTTAAAACTCTGGACAACGGCGTCAGAGAGGAAACAGGGAAGATGAAAAATGAGAGTACAGGAAATTTTGAATCGTACATAGAGCACTGGATTACTTTAGATCCTTTAAAGAGTACCCCCACAAATATGTTACCACTACAAGTAGTTCAGGATGGATCACTTAATTATGCATTATTTGACATATTGGAAAATAAACAAAACTTTGAAGGTAGGTTCATACGTCTTGGAGTGTGGGCACAAGGTTTGCTCTGGGATAAGAAAAATTTGGAGTTTCCCATTAGTATTGTGAGGCTTCATTTGAACAATAAAAATTGGGATATCATTATAAGTTTTGGTAGAAGGGTTCCGTTTTTTAAATCATTGGCATCTACAGAAGCGCACAATGGTGAAATTGTCAAAAATTTCGATGTTATATGGACATGCTTAGAAGCGGGGATCATTTAGGTGTGCTAGCTTAACTGGGCATTCTTTTTCAGTTGTAAGTAAATTTTATTTATATTCGACAATGAGATTAGAAAAGAAAAGTACTGTACGTTCGTAGATTGAGACGTATATAATTTAATTCAATGATTATCATCTCACTATGGCATAAAAGCGGATTCCCTCCCGTTCCATAAATCATCATTTGGGTATGCACCCCAACCATTGAGTATATCCATTCCATTTGCGTTAGGAGAATCAGCCGAGAGATCATAATCACCATTATTTGTATCCATATTATTGTAAGATGAATTTGTATTCTGCTGTGGGGCACCAAAGTTACCGCTCATATTTCCTGACTGGTTCGAGATTCGAAAGTTCATTCCCACAAAATTATCAACACCATTTGAGTTGGAATTTCCAGCGGCATTTCCATTCATAAAAAAGTTTGAATTCCCACTGCCAGTACCGTTATTTTGTTGTTGAATCATCACCAATCCTGTCTGTGGTATCTGCTGACCAGATTCTCCAGTCCAAACGGAAATGTTATTGATCATTGCCGTGGTTCTGCCGACAAATGGCAAAAGTTCTGGTATTATTGGAGTATTCGTAACTGCATTATTAGAAGAAGAGGTTGTCGTTGTTGTCGTCGTCGTAGTCGTTGTTGATGACGGTGTATGATTGCCATTCACATTGCTAGGATGAATGTTTGAAGATGGTGGTGTGTTAGCATGGATTATATTCGAATTAGATGAGGCCAAACCAGTCGGAGCCTCCAATGTTGCCCGCTGAAAAACCTGACTTTTTGCATTCTCAGGAATGAAGGAGGTTGTTTGCACTGCAGACGGTTGTGGAAATGCTTGAGACCTCATTGGTACTGTGGGTGATGACGTATTTCCGAGAGAAGGCAACGTGTTGAGGGTCCCAAAATTCATACTTCTGGCAGGAGAAGAATAAAACTGCTGAGTTGAAAATTTGGAACTTTGCTCAGCAAACCTTGAAGTCTGCACTAATGGTTTTTGAGAAACGGTAAATGAAGAAGATGTAGATTTTGCTCCCAAATTGAAAGCATGCATAGGAGAGTGAACTAATAAATGACTAAGACCCTTTGGAATAGCGAGTCTTGTAAGATGACCAGTTGCTTTCTTCCTTTCTTCTTCTTCCTGCTTTTCCACAGCGGTTTTCTGAGTGAATTTGGAATCAAGCTGGTAGTGTTGCATTGGCTGTCTGTAAACAGCAGGAGGCATACCAGTTTCACTATAATTCAATATTTCAGAAGAGTTTGGTCCACAACGAATAATTAAATTATCCACCGTTGCGTGCATTAACTCATCAAAGGAATCACGGAAACTTAAAGCAAACTTTGTCCGTTCAGCCATAACATACAATGATATGGAGCAGGCCCGTAAATCATCAAGTCCAGAAAACAAAGCCGCAGAAACAAGTGGCCGCGTATGCTTTTTATCATCACCCAGAAGTTTTCTTTTCATATCGTCTCTATTTCTTTCTAACCAGAGACAATATATAAGGGTAACCCCGGAAGTAAAAGTAGTATGAATACTGAGAATTGAATGGCCACTAACCGTCTTCTGGTGATATGCTTTGATCGCTTGACATATCTGACCTGCAGCAGCTTGACATTCCTTAAAAAGTTTATCATCTGGATCCAAAAGCTCCAAAAACGGTTGAATAAGGTTTCTCACAGCCTTATAATAATAAACAGAGAGAGCCTCTGTTTCTTTCCCTGTTTGTAATCCCTGACATTCCTTTCGCCAATTCTGCAATTGCTGAAAATATATCAGAACTTTCGGCAGCTGTGCCCGAGTTGCGATAGAAGCAGAACTCAAAATATTTAAATCCTCAACAAAGCACGATTCTACCCTCCGTATCCTGATTGCTTGATTTATAAAACTTACATTCAATGGTGTTTCATTTGCTTCAACCCTTTGCCTTGAACGTGATCCGGTTTGTTTAGATGAATCCGATGTCAAAAAGCCACCAAACATTGGTAGCCTATTATCAATCTTGCTCTCCTTCAAGACAAAAGGTTTCGCCACGGCTATCGAAACAGATCGTTCTAATATGTATGTACACCAAAAGCAGCGCAAATGCCTTTCTCTTAAGGTTGATGATACATTTTTGTACGACTTTGGCTTATGCAAATTCAACTGGTTACAAAGCTTCATAGCATCAGAAATTATGAGATAAAGGCAATTTGAATCCTTGTCGGTCCTGTTCACAAGTGCACACAGTAACGCAAGAATTTCCACCTTCTTTAAAGGTTCCAGATTGTGGAAGAAAACCATATGTCTCAATGCACTAGAAAAAAAACGATACGGATGGGGTCCACGATACCGTCCTGTAGCTCTATAAAGCAGGGCAGAAAATGAGAAAAGAAGAAACATTCTTGCGGCTTTGAAGTGATAGTCCGAGTGATTTGAAAATGTCCTTCTTTGATAGTAATCATGATGAAACTGAAGAATTTCTTGTTCGTTTAAAAGGGGGAACTTGTATTGCATCATAGTAAAATAGATATCCACAAGCTGCTTAGATAAGTTCTTATCAACGTTGAAGGATGGGTTATAACGCATGTAATCCAACAATGAATAATGCGAAACCAATGATAGCCCAATTTTACTGCTGTTATCGGAAACAAAATACTCGTATGGTTTATTTAACAAGTTATCAAACTGGTCATACGGAAGGTAGGATCTTGCAGTATTTCGTGATGTATCTAATAAATTCCCTATTTTTCTGTACTTGAGAAATTTGTTCGAAGCAGAATCCTTAGATGTTCCGGTACGATTACCTATAGCTGATTTCTGTAATGACCCAAGATCAGAAGGAGAGTTTTCGACATTTGAATTCACTGCGTCTTCATTGTCATCATCATTCGTAACTCCGGTAACGTCTTTTGAAGAACTATTTGTATGCTTTGCTGCCATATCAAAGGCCTCCTTCTCCATACGGGAAATCTTCTTGGTTGTCTGATCCAGAAGTTTCTCTAGCTGTTTCACCTTCTTCTCGAGTAATATTGTATAATCATCTTTGACATGTGCCCTATAATTTTCCCCATACCTTGGTGGCTGTATACATTTAACGTGTGCTTTGATACAGTTTGTGCAACTTGGAAATCTTTGGTCACATTTTTGTTTTCGTTTCTGGCATAGATAACAGGAAGTTGATCTACTTTTCTTTTCTTTCGTTTTGTGTATAACTGTGTCCTTGGCACTAGGATTTTGCTTTGCTTTTGATGTGGCTTTCCTGCCGGATGATGCCAAATTCCTTGAAGATAAGTTTTCGTTCACCTTAGAAGTTAAAACTTCATGATTTCCTAGGGAGTTATTGTCCACATCATTACCAGTACTTGACTGGTTGATACCAGAACTCATATAGAAAAAAAAACTTGTACTAAGACCTCTAGTAAATCTTTTAATTTTAGCATATAAAGCAGAGCGAACAATCTATTGGATCGCCGAACTCTGATTCGTGCAGCAAGAAGTTAAACAGACTTGCCCTACCTATGTCAAGCTGAAGCCCGAAACAAAGTAATTATATTAACCGTTCCAATTTCTGGTAACAACTTGTATATTATGAACTGAAAATATAATAAATAAAAACTAATAGGTACAAATTAAGTTTTTGGATACTAGATAGCTATTATCTCGAAATAAAAAAAGGGAGGGAGAGAGAGGAAAAATGGTTTCGGACTTGGGGATTTTGGAAGTCGAACCACACGGTCGGTATTTGCCTATTACTGCTTTAAAACAAGGAGAAGTTTTTTTTTTTTTTACCCTTCCAAGAACACCAGGACCCCGAAAACCGCTAGTCTTTTCGGCACCCCAAAAATTTTGGTGTTTTCCGCTCTTTTGATGGAAGATGGAAAGATTTTAAATCAACACGATAATTTAGAGGATACCACCAGAAGGCGAAAGAAAAAAATATGTAAGGACAAGTTGTGTATTAGAAAGCGATGCGGCCCGTAAAGTGAAAGCGGCGGTTAAATGCGTTGAACCCCGGCAAGTATTATTTTACGCATCACATCTTAACATTAGATAAAAAATTTCATTTTTTATGTATTTATAGGTGCCATCTATTCATTATTGTTGCGTCTCTCTGAAATATTTGTCCAGGCGATCTTTGTCGTCATAATAGAACGAAATCAGCTTTTTAGTTAAATTGTCGAAGTTTGGCTTTGATTTATCTTCAGTTCTCTCACCCCTCACCTTAAGGTCTTCTTTTAACCAGTGTAATGCTAACGGATAGAAACTCCTTATTTTTTCTATATCCACTTTCATTTTTATTTGATTACGCTCCTCCACTTCATCAGCGTCAATCTCCTCCTCATCAACCGGTTTCTCGGATTTATTTAAAAAGTTTATGTTTTCCGGATTATATCGCCTCACAATTATACCGCAGTTCAAATGAATAATTTCCGTGGGCCACTCTCCTAGGCCATCAAAAATATGAGTTGCGTACACAATAGTGCAATTTCTGGTCTCTGTTTCCTTCTTTAAAAACTCTAGCAAACGGTACCTAACTAGTACGTCTAAATCAACGGTAACCTCATCCAAAAGAAGTAAATCCCAAGGCTTTAATAAGCCCATGCATAACTGAACCCTCCTTCTCTCACCGTCGGAGCACTGATTCATCCTCCAAGTAATATCAATGTCCAAAAGATTAATTAACATATCCCTTCTTTCTTTGTAATAACTTCCACCAATGGACTCTACCAAAACTGTCACGGGAATATCACGTTGTGTAATTTCGTTATTGGCCCACTCGGTCCCCAAGTAAGTAACTATCTGGTTGCCTCTATTTCTCATATCAAAAGGGTCACGTCCATTTAATAGAACTTTTCCATCTTTAATCAATCGTTGGCCAGCCAAAATTTTAAGCAAGGTAGACTTTCCCGCTCCGTTTGGTCCCACTAAAAGAAGTCTTGATCCTCTCTTTAATTTCAAGTTGATGTCAAAGAGACCAACTTTTGTATTTGGGTAACGGTAACATAAATGCTCTGCACAAATTGATAAAGGTTCTAATTCATCCATAATTCAGTATTATTAATACTATATTTAAAGTATGATAATCGAAACCAAAATTTGCTGGTTCAAAAACCATGTGGTATATCAGTTTAGACACAGTATCATTACACTTTAGACATAAACTCATTTTCCTTCATTTGGGTAACCGATATTTTTCTTATGAATTTTTTTTTTTTTTCGATATTTTTTAAATCTACTTCGAGCCCCAAGCCTTTCTTCTCTTCGGAGATCAGAACTACGAAAAAACCATAAACAAACGGTTCCTACATTCTATCGTTCGATTATCGGTATTCATTTCAAAATCTTATATTTAATAATATAATAGTTTTGTAATGGCGAAAACCGATAATATTCGAAATGGGTGTAATGAGATAAGCCCCACCAAGGCACCAGTTCCATTGAATGATTCTTTGAAGGAAGACCAGGATAATTCAGCTGAAATTGGAAGTAGTTCCCAAAATAATTCCAAAGTTGAAGTGCTAGATACCCAGCAAACAAAGACATATGGTGATTTAACGGAGAGGCAAAAGCTTGTTAAAGATGCAGGAAAGGGAGATTTCAAGGATATCGCTCCAATTGTTGCAATTCCTTACTCAACACCGGTTCATTCTATCGCTTTATCGAAGGGCCCAAAGTGGCTGTTTACTGGGGGGGAAGATGGATTGATTAGAAAGTTCGACTTTTTTGGTTCTGTTGAGGGGAAATCGCCATTAACCGTTGCCCAAAGGCACCAATTAGTTGATTCAATATCATTTGGTGGCATGAACGAGTCTTATTGGGAAAACGAGCAACCATACTATAAAGAGGCTTTGCTAACGGAAATAATGGAAGAACCTGTGAAAGGCAAAGGTAGAAATAAAAAGATTGATGTCAGTACTATCACCGCATACGAACCTCGCCTTTCCCCGGTTTATTCTATGGCAGTGCAATCCGATGCATTTTGGCTATTAAGTGGGCTCAAAAGTGGTGGTATTACATTACAGACGACTCGATCAAATGAAGGGTGTATACAATATTATTTCAAAGATGGTAAAGACAAGTTTCAGCATAGTACTGCTGTTTCATGCCTAAAGTTGAATAATGACGAAACGAAATTTTTGAGTGGTTCATGGGACAAAAAAATACTTCGATGGGACCTAAATATGGGAGTTGCCACTGAAATATTCGATAAATCTACTGGTCAAGTATCCAGTTTAGATTGCAGGCCCGTTGGGGGAATCAATTTACAGCTTGCGAACTCATCAGAAAAGAACAATGATGATAATAACAATGATAGCAATGATGAAGATGAGGATGTGGATGCGTTATTTGATGAATCTCAAGGGATAGAAAAGAATGGTCGGGATTCTGATAACGAATCTGAGAAAAGAGAAAGTGCCGAGTCTGTTGGAAACAAACAGGATGACACAAATGATCAGATCAAAAAAGATTTTTCAACGCAATCGAAAAATACCTTACATTCCGGACTTTATGAAAGTATTGTCAGATCCGATGATGTTTTCATTACTTCATCTATTAATGGTATAGTTGATGTATGGGACTCAAGAGTGTCTAATGGAAGCAACAATGTGGCAAGAATAGGTCTTCAAAAAGAAACAACGCCATGGTGTATGTCGGCAATTTGGTCATCTGATGGAAATTCAATATACATCGGGCGGAGAAACTCAACTGTGGAGGAATTTGATATTAGAAATCTCAATTCATACAAAAACATTTTGAGATTTCCTCTTGCGTCTGGTCCTGTCAGCTGCGTCAGAGCCTTCCCAAACAGAAATTATTTGCTTTGCGGTTGTCAGGATAATATTCGTTTATACGATTTAAGGTTGTCTGATTATAATACGGATGATGACAATCGCATACATTTGCACGGAACTGAACATCACCATCATCACAAAAGAAGAAGGAAAAGGGTGCCGTTTATGATTGTTCCAGGTCACAATGGTGGCGTTTTAAGTGACATGTATGTTGACCCTACATCGAGATTTATAGTAAGTGCCAGTGGAAACAGGGGATGGCAGGGTAAAGCAGCAGATTACGTGTTTATTTATGAGATTCAGAAGGCTTAACATTTTAAGACACAGCACAATCAGTTCGAGAACTGGGTTACTCGGCGAGCCGGAAACTTAGCAGGCATTATTATGTTATTTGGTAATCGGAAATTGTATTTTCATGCGACAGTTGATTATACTCTCTAATATAGTTTGTCTTCCAAGTGTAGTACAGATTAAAAAGTTTTTAAATATTTTTGAGGATCTGCATAACAATAACAATAGCAATTAGCGAGAACTGAGATCCTACTCCTCCTACCCCGCAATTTTTCGGCAGAATACTGAACTCCTTTTTTTAGTTGGTTTGTTTAAAATCTAACTATAATTGCAACAGCCTATCAGTTAGCATTTATCCTTTCTCCCTAAAATTAATGACACAATTGATTTGTAATGTATGTTAGTAAATGTATTCATTGACCAATTCCAAGAATATACAGGAACACAGGGTGATCATTGGCTTGCGTTTTTCCCACTATACGATTTTCGCAGGGACCCTGCAAGTGACATATAAGACACATCTTTTCCTTTCACAGAAGTGTAAAAAGGGTTTTCTGCATTTGAAGTTAATTTTTTATTTCATCTTCGCAAAACAGACTAATCAAGTTATTTATTATCTTAATTAAAAATTTGTCACACTCCTTTTCATCTGAAATGTTACCACCTTGTAGTACGTTTAAGCTATTAGGATTGAAATCATCACTAGTTAAATGCATGCCTGTTTCATTATATTCGACAACAGAAAAAGGGAAGAGGACATTATTCAAATATCAGAATAATCTCCCTTCATTACCAGTGCCTTCGTTGGATCAGACGTTAACACTTTACAAAAGAGCAATAATCCCTTTTTATCCTCTTGGAAGAGAAGATACATTCTACCAAAATTATTGTAAGGTTATTGACAACTTTAAAGAGGTTGAAGGACCCGAGTTACAAAAAAGGCTTTCTCATTTTGCAGAGGGAAAGAGAAATTGGCTAAGCACTATATGGGATAATTATGCATATCTTGGATATAGAGAACCTGTCTCACCTTTTGTTTCTTATTTCTTTTCTCATAAAAATCTCAACACGGAGATCGGAAAGGATCAATTGATGAAATCGGCAGCATTATCACACCGAGTCATTAATTTCATGAGCAAAATTGAGCACGAAACTCTTGAACCGGAATTAATCAAAGGGAGTCCACTCTGCATGGAAAGTTTCAAGTGGATGTTTAACAATTGCAGGGTCCCAGGACGTCCCTCGGACACTACCATCAAATTTAGTCCACAGAAAAACAGATTTATGATAGTAATTAGTAATGGATATTTTTATAAGGTTTACCATCATGATTTAAACACTGGGGAACGTTTTTCATTGGGACAATTATATGCGAGTATAAGTGCAGTTCACAATAATTCACATCAGAAGCCTCGATGCTCTAATCCTATTGGAATATTGACCGCCTCCAATCGGGATGTTTGGGCAACCAATTATAAACATTTGTGTGACAACCCATTAAATAAGATATCACTTGAACAAATTCAAAGCGCATCCTTTGTGCTTTGTTTAGATGATAATTTCCCAACAACTATTGCTGAGAAATCAGTCGATTGTTGGTACGGAAATGGGTACAACAGATGGTTTGATAAGCCAGTTCAACTTTTTGTTGCAAAAAATGCAAGCTCCGGCTTTCTCGGAGAACATTCCCGCATGGATGGGACTCCAACCTTGAGAATGAATGATTGGATCATTAAACAAATTTCAAAAATGTCTGTAACAGAGTTTCATGATGAAAAAAAAACGGCACCACAATATACCAAATTGGTCTTTGAAGTGGACCCTTTCATACAGAGCCAAATTCAAAAAGAGAAAAAAGCGTTCAAACAAGTGACTGAATCTTTAAGTATTAATGTCTGGCAATTTCACGGATTTGGAAAAGAGGAAATAAAAGCTTATGGAATGTCCCCAGATGCATTTGTGCAAATGCTAATTCAGTTAGCCTACTATAAATACACAGGTACTGTAAGACCAACTTATGAAAGTGCTTCAACCAGAATGTATTTCAAAGGAAGAACCGAAACTTGCCGTTCAGTCTCAGAAGAATCTCTCCAGTTTGTTCGAGACTGGGAAAACACCTCAAAGTCTGGTGCAGAAAAAATTGCATCCCTTAGGTCTGCAATTAATTCACATGTTCGTTATGTGAAAGTTGCTTCTAAGGGCTTGGGTGTTGACAGACATTTGTTAGGACTTACCAAAATGTTGCGAGATGGTGAAAAAATCCCAGATATTTTCAAAAATCCTATGTATACTTACTCACAGCATTGGTTTCTTTCGACATCACAGTTGAGTTCAAATGAATTTAACGGATACGGTTGGTCTCCTGTTGTTCCAGAAGGCTTTGGGCTAGCTTACATGATTAATCCTCATTGGCTTCATGTCAACATCACAGCATTCAAAAACAACCCACTAGGTCTAAATCCAGATTATATGGCATTTTATTTAACAGAATCCATTCAAGAATTAAAAGAAATTCTATCAAAGTCTGTCATAAGGGCTAAGATTTAATGTGTTCTAAATAATCTCATCAATATTTGATCTTTTTTCCGTTTAATTTTTATTTCAAGTTATATATACTTCACATTTTGGGTATTCAAATCAAAAATATAATATTTGTTATCAAGGGGTTCTGGTGCGCGCTTTAAATTTGCTTTTTAAATTTGCTTATCCATGTGAAAAATAATCACATCTAAAAAAATTTTATTTTATTCTTCCCCTTATTTAAGTACGTTATCGTTAAACGATCCTTCCTATTCTTGTAGATCCAGTGAAGAAAAATTGTTGAAATGTGTGCTTTTAAATCTAACCGAAGTAAGAAATCAACCGTGGCAACTGTCAATAAATTGATTGAATCATATATTCCTTCAGCGTCTACAATACAAAATAATACAAACGACGATGAGAAAAAATATGTCAAAGTTGTTGCCGATGACTTTAGTGGTCACGGTCCTGGCGCTTCAAAAATAGCTAGGATTAGGATGCAAACAAAAAGAATGAGAGGACAGAGAAAATTACAAAGAAAAATGAAAAGTATAGAAAAAAGGCAAAGAAAAGCTGTGATACGAAAGCACTTGGAAACCCGGAAGGAAGTTGAACTCTTAGGAAAATTGGCTAGTGGTGACAAACAAACAGTTGGCAATCTAGTGAATGAAAATATATCACGTTTAAATTTATTGAAACCAAATAATCAACATGAAATCATAGCTTTAGAGGAAGAAATACTGTATTCATCACATCTCAAAAGAAATGTTCAAAAGGTGGGTGAAAAGTCGCTTAAGCAGGTGCAGTTCGAGGGAAAAGTAAGTAATGGATTAGTTAGCGTCCCGGGACTTACTCCTGGTTTGGCACCTGTGGATTCGTTTGATGCATTTGATGATAGTGATGATGAAAGCGGGGAAGAAGCTCGACCACTTCCGAGTGGGTTTAAAGATGATTACGATGATTATCATTAGTTCTGTCTTTCTATGATTTATAAATTTAATAGAATAATTGCAATTTTGTGGTTATATTCATTGACTCTTGAAATACCCTCAGAAAAGAGGATATTCAATGTTTGTGTATATGCAATTTTTGATTTATGATGATTTATATCTCTAAATGTGTTTGTCCAAGCATATATGACTATCTTGCCTTACTGTCCTTTGCTGAAAGTTGCGTCGGTTTCCCTTTAGGAGTTCCACCATTCTCGAACGGAGCCTCTTTCCTGGCATCATCAAGTAGATGTTCTATTCCCTGTTTTTTCATGTGTACTTCAATGCACTTCTTATAGTCTTGCCAAAAATCCTCACATTCGTTATGAAGGCCTTTGCCTTTAAGAAATTTTTCCGAGTACCAACTGTTAAAACAGCTATCATATTTATGCTTTAATTCCGTACACTCCGGAGCAAATGATGTTGACATTATATTACCCATATTATGCTTAAGAGCTTATTGTATTGAAGTGACACCATGCAGACATCGTTGTAACAGAGATATACATACGAACGCTTTTTTGTGATACCATTTTTATTTTTATTTTTCCTCCCCTTTCCTGGACTTCGAAGACATTTTCCTATTTTAATTTTAATTACCATACTTAAGACGAAATATGTTTTGGCAAATCAAGATTGTCCCATCAAGTCACTACTATCTTTTTTTTTTGTCAAAACCGACCTTTGTAAATAATGTTTCATGTATCTAATATTTAGAATACATTATAGTTACATGCTATTAATTATGACCTATAAAAGTGAAAGCACGAATGACACAATTTGAAGTTAGAGGAAACGCAGACAATAGAAAAGAAATGAAAAATTAAAAACAAAATGGACATAGCGACCAGCATAATGATGGGTTCAATACCCAAAGAACAAATTCACAATTTTCCCCTTCCAACCCTTTCTCTTCATTGGATGGAGTTCGCCGATGCTTTCCAAGTATCTTTCATGGGCATTGACTTCAGCCATGCCTGTAACAAGGTCCGCATCCTTAGGTTTGATGATCTTGGTTTTTTTAACTAACTTCCATCCGATGTAAAGAATTATATCCACAAACACCATGACGTAGGAAAATAAGAAACTTGACGTGCTCCATGAATCTGGCAAAAACACATAGTATCCCTGAGCACCAAGTGTGCACGTAATAATAAACAATCCTACCCAAGCTAAGTATGGTTGACACCATCCCTTGAAAAGAAAACTTTCCCGATCTATACCCTGGGCTTTGACACACTTATAAAACTTGATATATGTTGCCAAAATAACCATGTAATTTAAAATTTGAGATGCAGTAACCAAGTTTATAATCCAATCCAAAACAACACTTGCGCCTTCACCAAGCTGTAGAAAAGATAAGCATCCCCAACAAAGGGCAACAAGCACAGAATAAATTGGAACACCAAATCTGTTACAGTGAGCAAATATTTTTGGGGCCTTTCCATCTAATGCCATGCCGTACAACGTACGGGAAGTACAATATGTAAAGGAATTTCCACCCGAAAAGGAGGTGAGCAAAAGCACAACATTAACGATATCTGGAAGAACTGAAATTTTTAAGTTCTTCATTGCAACAGTGAATGCACAAATTCCTGCTCCTTCTGCTCCATTATTAATAGCATCCAAAAGTGTCTTATCATCATACTTAACGCAAATTCCGGTGGCTAGCGCACAACCAACAAAGAAAATCATAATACGATAGAACACAGACTTGAAAGCATTTGGAAGGACGGCTCTTGGATTTTTCACTTCACAACTGCAGTAACTAATATATTCTGGGCCAGCAATAAGGAAAACGTAGCAGAATACTGCATCAAGGAACCCTTGGAAGCGACCATTGGCACCAGTACCAATGTATTCAACCATTGGTGTACTCCAATATCTAAATCCATACCGGTCATGAAGAGGATTACCACCCAACATTGTAACAAAGACGAAGCACATCATTCCCATTGCAAGGAGAATTTTTCCTATACCAAGCCAAAATTCTGCTTCACCGTAATACTTGACATTACTTAAGTTGATAAAGAAATATAGCACCAACTCAAGCACAAATGGAATTGCTGGCGAAAAATCATCTCTCCAATAATGAATCAAACTATTGAAAAGGGTCATTTCAAATGGTATTAATGAACCTTGAAGCACCCAGAAGTTCCAACCAGCCATGAAGCCAAAAGCCTCATCGACACATCTCTCTGCAAGACTTATAAATGGTGAAGGGATTGGAAGGTAAACCACCATTTCACCGCATGAAACATTGACGATTAAAACCTGTAAGGACCAAAATATACAACCAAGCAATAATGATAAAGGTCCGACATTTGCAAGCACCTTGGAAGTGTTCTGAAACATACCCACACCAAGAGTACCACTCAAAGCAATCAACTGAAGCTGCCGGTTCGTAAGTAGTCTGTGTGTATGTCCCTGTGAATATTGGGCGGCCTCTTTATCAATATCCTCAGCATTGGCTTCCGTCACGGTATAGACGCCATCCTTGCCCTTTTCACTCAAATCATCCTTCTCACCACTTCCGGTTCTCGCTGATCCAACAGCTTCTGACTCAGAAAAATCAATCGATTTCTCTGCGGTACCAATAGCTCTAACAGGAGGAACTGGAATAAACACATCCTTAAATGTTTTTAACGCATTAAAGCCTTTTGCCATATTGATAAATTTTTTTTAAGGTTGTAAGTCCTACTGAGACAAGCACTCGACAAGTTCATGCGTTCGCAAAAGGTACTTATGGTCATACTAGAAGTCTTTTGTACAATATTCATATTTATATATTAATACTCCATTTAAAATATATTTTTCAGAACTCAAGATGTATAGCACAGCTTATCGGTTAGTGATAAGCGATTATACTAAACAATTAGCCGCTACTACACCTTATTTATGTGGAAGAAATTTTGAGAATGCTCGGTAGTGCATAGCTAATTAGTTAGAGTTGATCTAGTCGAAACAAGAAAAAAAAAGGAAGATATGGTAATATCCACAATTGTTTAATATTTCCGACCATTTCTCTGTGATAGGACAAAAAAAAATTGTTTGCCGTACGATCTAATTCAACTATCACAATTTTAGCGCCCCGGATAGTAAAGCAGTCAAAAGTTGATGTAATTTTTTTTTCTTCGGATAGGAAAAAAACTCCTCTGTGGAGGGGTGCCAAAAAATTTTAGGGTAATGGACGATAAAGAATAGCATCAATTTGGTCGGAATTATTGACGTTTTAGGATACTAAAACATCAAAGTTTTATTCTATACTGTTTTATATGTATTTTTTTATTCTTTTAACGGCACATTTTAATCGTTAGTTACATTATTATTTTCTTTTCTTTATGAGATAGGATTTAAAGCTAAAAGTAATCATTATGAAGCATTTAGTGTCTGATAATTAAAATCAAGACCGTAGATATCAATTTTATATTTGTCAATGCTGTGATATTGCACAGCCTCGTTATCGAACAGACTTCTCCTCAATTTCGTTAATCAATAAGGATCAAATGAGTTCCAATTGAAGCAGGTTGGTACTATTTTTTTTTGTTGCTTCATCGCTTTTTTTTTTTTAGTTTCATTCAATGCACACGATTCATTCAGTGCCTCGGAAGAATTTATAGCAATTTAGGATCACTATTTCTTAGAACACAACGGTACATCCAATAACTTTGATCTTAGGTGAATCTTTTATGTATTACAATCCTACTTTCCATTCTGAAATCCCAATGGATTATAAAAATATAGGCATATATAGTGTCTCCGTACTAAAAAAGTTTAAGGTACATCCAGTATTAAATTATGTTGAAGATATAATAAGATGATTGTTACAGTGCTTTTACTATGATGTATTTATTGCTTTTTAAACATATTGTTTCAGTATGTCTTGTGGTCAATTGGATGTGGAAAGAATAATTAATTGCGCTAAATAGGATGAACAATACAGCTGACGTGAACAGAGAGTTTTGAAGTCATTTCTAGTAATACTTTAAACTTGATTACAGACGGGACTACAACTTAGTGTTTTAAATTAATAAAGTAACTTTTTTGATTGGAGAATGATTAAATTAGTTATATATGGATTGTATTGACTTTTATTTTGTCAATGATGCTTCTTTTTCTTTGATACTCCCTTCTGAAACATTACACACGGTAGTCTCTAAACTTCCCTCTGGCTCATCATCAAATCCACTTGCCACTAAAGAATCCTTTTGAGGTCCATGCTGTTTGTCCCAAGCTTCAATATCTTTAAAAGAGACCTTAACCACTCTATGTCCCTTTTCTCCGTTGGAAAGTTCATATGAAACAACTCTTCGTTTGTACTTTCCAATGTGAGGAAGAACCCAAGCCCACACAATATAATAGCAAATACACAAACCAAATATACCGAATGTTGTAATTGGATATGTGGCATAGAAGAAGGAAACGTCACTTCCTATTAAGGTACCCTTAGGTGGAACAAAGGCCATGGCAATGACAAAGAGGGACCAAAGTAAAACTATTATAAGTAGAGGGGTTGGAATATGGAACTCTCTGTATCCAAGGCCACGTCTTTTTCTTTGCATTCTAATTCTAAAGAGACCAAATGATAACAAAACATTAAAAATGTAATCAGCATATGATCCCAAGTCCACAATAAAGTTGTAAGCATCTCCTGGTGGTGGGGCTAACAACACAATCAAGTTGACACATAATGTCACTACAATAGGTAATATTGGGGTTCCAAATGGCTTGACACTTGTCCAAAGATTTGGATATGGAAGTACACCCTGTCGTCCACACTCTCTAAGAATTCTTGAGTGTGCGATAAATGCTGTTAACATATGGCCAAAAGAGGAAAGTGCCACGAATGCGCACATTGCACGAACAGATGCTTGCGTTTTAAAAATTTTCCTGAAATAAACAGCGGCAACCAAATTTCCACTGTCAGTGATCTCTTTGAAGTTTCCAATTCCAGCATAATATGCGGTAACACAAAGAATATACATGATAAAAATGAGGAACAAGGTAAATGGAACAAAGTACTTGTATGTTCTGATTGTATTCTTTGGATGTGTTTCTGCAACAACGGTGAATGCATACGGTGTTCCCCCGAATGAAAACACAACTTTTAAAATAGCGTTACTAATGCTGTTTCCATCAGTGGTTGTTCCTTTCCAAGCATTCTTAAAAATCTCATGATTTTTCGGAGCTTTTGTGGATCCGGCAAGAGCGGCGAATCCCGAGAAAGATATAAAAAGCACAAAGCACACCTTGCACCATCCAATCAAATTGTTAAGACGAAGACTCCATTTAGTACTCAATATGGTAAATATTGCAGCAAGGAAAAGTGGAAGAACAGAAAGCCCTCTTTCCTGCCAAGCTGTTGCATTATAATTAGCCCCCTCAAAAACGTACTGAGCAAAAGATGCGGCTGAGGATGTAATGTATGAAAGTGTCACTGAAACAGCAGCATAGAGAACAGGAATCATAAATTTTGGCTTAGGATAGGCTTGCTCTAAGTAAGCAACTTGAGCTCCAGATCTTCTTCGGAAGTAAGTAACATATTCAACATACATGAAAACAATGAAAAGATTTACAACAAAACCCACACTCCAAAAAAGATAACTGGCACCAACGGATCCAACCGACTTCAAAATTGTTGCTGGAGTGGCAAATATACCTGTACCAATAACACCCTGAATGATTAAATAGCATGCGGTCAAATTACTCACATTATAACCAAGAGGTGATTTATTTTCAACTGGAGCACCGTCATTAATCTGCTCTGTGTCACCATAATCCTGAAGTTCTTTCTCATTCACTTCTCCTGAATCATCGATACCCAAAATTACTACTTTAAAAAAGTCTTTTGTACCCTTAAGAAACGACAACATAATGCTACTTGAAAGTGTACACCGAACAGTATGCTTTTAATATTTTGTTTCTTCTGCTTTTACATGTTTTTCCTCTTCCTAAAGGAACTGGTGGCTAATGAAAATATCGTCGTAGAACTGTCAATATATATGCTTCGAAGTTGAATTAAGTTGAAAAAAAGTATCCACAGTTTTTGGTGACAGAAAGCATTTTTGATATCCATTGTATACGTGTGAATTTTATCCCTAAATATGCTAATTTACACGAGAGGTAAATGCAAATGGCTGCTGTGTGGGCTCAACTTGAAGACTATGCTTGTTGCTTTCCGTTGCTTTTCCGGTGGAAAGTCGAGGACTTAAAATTTTGTTACAAAAGCCGGTATATTTCTTTGTCCTGAAAACAATGTTCATCAGGTATAACAAACTGTGGCTCCTCTATTAAAAACTGTTATGAATAATTAACGTTTCCACGGCATTTGAATTTGACATCGAAATTTTATAGGGGGTTCAAATAATTTCCATAATCGAATATAGTGACATAAAAAATATGTCAAATTAACGGACCCCCGTTATTTTCGCCGTGTGTAAATATGCTTTCGTCCGAAAATCCTTCGCAGACGGCTGAAGAATTTTCTCTTCCTTGACGAGCATTCCAGAAGCCCAGAAATCCGCTCCCTGCTAACAAAAATTTTCCGCCCGAATATTTGAAGTGAGAATAAATTGGGCTCCAATCTTCTTGCAAGTGAGCGAAGGTCATCAACGTCTGACGTCGTTCGACGTGACTGCCAAATTGTGCTAAATAAAAGTAACAGTAACAATAACAATTCACTTTTATTTAGTAAAGCTGTTTCAATACGCCTTAGATTACTTAAAAGCACAACTTTACACCAGAAAGCCTGCCTCACTATTAGGTACCTCTTATTCTTTCATTTTGCCTCTATAAGTTTTAGTAATTAAGGGGCTGGACACGACACGATTAAAAATTTTAGATAAAGGAGTGTGATTAACTTTAGAGCATTGCTTCCCGTACCTTTTAAGGATTGCAACTAGCAACGCATCTTTTTTTTTACTTAGTACACTGTCTGTCGGGTTGAAACGCATAACTAAAAATTGCAATGCGGAAAGACCAAATGGAATAATATAAAAGCTTGGAAACATATTTCTACAAAATAAAAGGTAAAATAATTTCTCCCATTTTTCCTATGCTTCTAAATGAACTTTCTTGTATACAGATTCACCTTCTTTTTCCACTTATTATTATTATTATTATTATTTAATGCAATAAATGAAACACACGTTAAGTTGTGCCTAACCATTACGCGTTTGATTGTCACTTTTCCATCAAATTGGTTACGTTTATGTCCCTTTATTTTTTTATGAGTAACAAACAAACAATGGTTATTTCCTCCGCGTTTTTCTTCCCTGCTTGACATACTCATGAATCACTAAAAAATTGAATTGTAAACCACTCACACTCTCTTAATGACTTTTCTTTCTACTTAAAGCATAAACTATCTTACAGGATCATATATAGGGCGTTCTCATCACCTTTTACAGTGTAATTTTCAGTATTGAATAAAGAAGTCCTAGTTCGAAAATATAAGTGAAACGCGCTTTTCAATTCGCGTGAAATTATAAAAAATTTTACACATAAAAATTTCACGAACAATTGAATTTTATTGTGCAGTGTCGTTTTTCATCCACTTCTTCTCCGTCTCTTGTTGAAATAATTCCTTTTCGGGGGAAAATTCACATACTCAATAACCAAAATGCATTTTTATTTGCCCCTTCTAATTCCGTCTATACTGTTTTTGCTTGCTCGAATGAACCATAATGACGAGGAAGCCATTACTTGCATCATCCCGCATCACTTGACGATCATCTCCTTTCGTTTTATTAATATCCATTTTCGTGTATATCCCTTTTCGTTTTCCGAAAGAATAATTAATTATTTCTTTAATTTTGAATTCCTGACCCCTTTAATCTCATTAATTTACCTGATCTGAAGTTTTGGTAACTTCACGTTCATGTTATGAATTGGTTGATCATACACTTCTTTTATCAAAAGATTTACATCATCTTTCTTTTCCCTCCTCTTGATCTCGCATACATTTCCCAACTTTTAATTACGAATTGCAGACTAGACTTGCTGCTAGATACATTTTATTGCAAGCATTAACCAATATATCAAGCTTGGGGAAAAAAGAGTTAGGCGTCGCCATTTATTATTCAGGTTACTAAAAAGGATATTTGGCGTGCTCTAGCAGACAGTGGAAAGTAGTTCAGCTCTAATTTGAGCCCTATTACAGAAGATAATTGTTCACTTACCTTGAAACATAATGAAAATGTTTTTAGGTATTTTGCTGTCTTTCTTGTCATTCAGTCAATTATTGCTTACATCAGCTGAAACTATCATAGCATTACCTTTTGATCAGCAATTACCAGATGTTGCTCGTGTTGGTGAACCATATACGTTTGAGTTGAGTTCAGAGACTTTCAGGTCAGACAGTGGTAACGTGGTTTATTCTGCAAGCGGTCTACCGTCTTGGTTGTCCTTCGATCCTTCAACTTTAACATTTTCTGGTACTCCAGACAATGCTCAGAATGTGAGTTTCACGCTTACTGGTACAGATGATTCTCAAAGTTCTACTTCTGAGCAATGTGATATTATTGTTTCAGATAAAATTGGGCCGCGGCTTAAATCTGAAGAATATCTGTACCAGCAGCTTGCAGAATCAGGAAACACTAATGGTTATGATGGGTTTGTCTTGAAATCACAGGAAAAGTTTATGGTCAGCTTTTCCAAAGATACTTTTAATTCTAATAACAGTACTATTGTTGCCTATTATGGTAGATCTTCTAACAAAACATCCCTTCCTATATGGTGCACATTTGATGAAACCAATTTGACTTTTTCTGGTGTCGCCCCGGCAATTAATTCGGTGAATGCCCCAAGTCAAGAGTTCGATATTTCTCTAATAGCGACCGATTATGCAGGCTATTCGGCCGCCTACGGTAATTTTCACCTTATTGTAGGTGGACACTATTTGGTCTATGAGAATAACAGTACGTTGTTGATTAATTCCACCGCAGGAAAGAACTTCAGCGAAAAAATTCCTCTAGACTCAGTTTATCTTGACGGTACTCAAATAAATACCTCAAATATATCTTCGGTTCAGCTTAACGATGGACCAGAATGGGTTTCAGTTGTGGACAATAACACTTTAGTTGGTAATGTGCCCAAAAATGCGGACTCTACGACTTCAATGAATGTCACAGTAACTGATGTGTATGGTGACAATGTATTCATATCGTTTGAAGTTGAAATTGCGAACAAGGTATTTACTATTAAAACCTTACCCAATGTTAATGCAACCAGGGGCACATTCTTTAATTATACTATTTCCAACAGTACCATACAGAGTCCCGGCTACACTAAGTTGACGGCTTCATATTCAGAATCGAATAGTACAGAGAAGGCTAAGTCAGTTTATTATTATAATAAAGCTGTTGTTGGATCGGATTCAACATCGGATTGGTTAGAATTTCACACAGATAACAACACATTTAACGGTTGGGTGCCTGATAAATTTAAGTCTACACAAGTTGCTTTAAAAGGGCAGATGAACGATTTAACTGAAACTAGGTACTTTGATATCATTGGTGTTGGAACAGTATCTTCCTCCAGCACATCATCGAGTACCACAGGTACACTGAGCTCCAGTTCTGCTCCCACTGCGACGTCTTCAAAACCTTCTGCCACATCTGTAGCACACACAAGTCATTCTTCCGATGTGAATAGAAAGTTGGCAATTGGTTTAGGTGTCTCACTCCCTATTTTGGCTATAATCATCGCTGCTGGAATATTTTACTGTTGTTGGAAGCGCAGGCATTATAAAGATAATGATGCAGAAAAAGATGTCATGACTGTGTCGAACACTCCGAATGGTAATGCGGGAGGACCTGTTGGTGGAGATAATGAAAGTAATGCTACTCTTAGCTCTCCGGATACATCCGGCCAAAAGACAACAAATGATAATACAGAGAAGATGGATAGTGGATCTAATGGTTCTACTTCATCTTCTATGACAAACGTTGATGCAAGTGGGAAAAATCTTAACACATCGATGTCTGGTACCATAATCAAATCACGCTCTAACGCAGGCGGTTCTGGTAGCAATAAGCAAGGCAGTGGCAGCTTTGGACAAGCTAAGATTAAGAGTCATGGTTCGGATATTGTCAATTCGTGGAGAAGAACTTCTGGAAAAGCAAATTGGAGACCAAGAGATTCATTGAATTCTCTTGCAACTGTTACAACAAATGATTTATTGACAATGAATGTTGTTGATGATCCGAACCTGCAACGACGATCTCAAATGAATCTCATTTTGCAACCTGGAACTTCTCCTGATTTGAATGGTAATAATCTCAGCAACACAAATCTTATAACGAGCTACAGAAATAGTCGGGTGAAAAGTATCGCTCGTAGTACAGGTGTGAGCTCAAGCAACCCCGACAGTGAGGAAAACGGTGCCGGGGCTAGCGTAAACACATCATCGCCGTTAACACCATCTACTACACAACAAAGCTATTCCGAAAGTGCATATTATAGCGTATCTGATCCTTCTTCCAACATAGAACTCTTAACTTCTACATCAAGTCAAGGTTCAAATGATGTTAAAGATGGTGATCATACTGCCACTACCAATTCTGACAGTACAGGAATCGGTACATACTCCTCTAGTTCAACGGGTGTTAATTCGTCATCCTCGACAACCACTTCTTCCTCACATTTCCCTTCATCTTCGTCTTCATCGGCACAGTTGGTGAATTTTAATCAACGTAGATCACCTGAAAGACGTGTGGTAACGCCAACAAGAGTGGATGATTCTCCACGACGGGGAGTCATCGAAAACTAGTGGTGATCTGGTTACTATTCGGAATATTGAAATCCACGCATTGGGACTTATAGAGATTTGAATAGAATATTTGTTCGAGTCACCCAATTTTCGGATATTCTACAAAAATATATATGTGAATATATGCATGTATATACGTATTTGTGGCAAAGGGTATAACACTAGTATTTAAAATGTATGCTTTCAATAACGATTGGTTATTGCGTTAATTTCTTACGCTTTTTTTTTGTTGTCGACCTGATATTATATTTGTAAGTAAGAAAGTAGAAATCAAAAAGAGAAAATGCTACATCCAAAGCAATATTATGACGAAGCTTATTCACCTTGTCCTTTTCAACATTTAATACTCCATTTCCCCGTTCATTTTGAGTTGCTGTGCGTAATCCGCAGTTTCGTACGCTCTTCTTCTGCCTTCTACATAATCGATCATCTCGCCATAACTCACAGGAATAACAGAGGAATAGCCGGGTGAATCAAATGTTCCCGAAGCATCTCTTGGCACAAAGAAAGAATAAACAAAATTACCACTCTCAGTAAAATGTCTAGCATCACTTAATGATCTCGTCTTAGTAACAACTTTGACTTGAATTAAAGTTCCTGGAGAACTAATTAATTCGTGAAGGTCCTTGCTAACATGGTTTGCCGCAGTATCATAATCTTGCATCAAGGAACTAAGCTCTACAGCTGATGCTGCATTTTCACCTTTTTCATGAACGTGTTCCGTGTAGCAAACCTCAGCATCCATAAAAAGAACACATCCTACTGGAACTGGCGCCTTAAATGTAGTATTATCCAAAGATACAAATCTCGGTGCAGCTCGTGAGAAGGCACCAGCAGCACAGTAAGCTAATTCGAACGTTTGTCTTAACAAATATCCTCCGAATATGAAACCATTCCTATTTCTATACTGAGGCTGTTGAATCTGTGTCGCTGAAACCTTTGTATCACTCATAAAAGAAATATTTCCCGGTTTGATATCTAAGGCTTTGACAGCTTTTCCTGCCATATACATGTTATGAATCATCTGGGATTCTTTGCCTGTAGGAGGAACCTTGTTTAGGTTTTCTGATTTGGCACGTAGTTTCTTTGCAGCGTTGTGCGATTCGGCTCTCTTGTAGTCTGCCCATTCCTTTTCCGTCGTGGGTAGTATTTTATTGATGTTATGTGCCCTGTGAGTAATTGGATTTCTTGCGGCAAAAGTAAAGTTAGCAGAAATAAAGCATTTATCGGCATCCGTATTCACAATTTCAGGTGTGATTTTTTTAGGTATAAGCCCGGTATAAGAGAAGCCCTTAATACATATTTCCATTGAAGAGTGGCCCGTGTATGTGACATAGCCCACTAATACAAAGTTATATTTGTTTATTTCATCAATCTTTTTTGTGACGTATATTCTATCAATTGAAGCAGTAACATTCATCGGCTCTGCAGGCATGCAGTGCCTGGCGGCCACTCGTCCCGCCAATCCATCCAAATCTTGAAATAAATGTCCAAATCTAAGTCTTCCCGGCGCATTGATATAAAAGTCCCTCAAAAATAGATCATCTTTGAATGGGAGGCAGATGTACGAAAATGAATCACCTCTTGTTTTCTGAGTGATTGCAGTAGTTTTAACACCATTCAAAGTATCAGAATCACTGTGGGTACCATTCCTAATTCTTTCTGACCGCCTCCGAAGAATTTCCCACCAAGTTAATCTGTTTTTCGATTGTATTCTTTTCTGAAAATCTACAGCCTCAGTTAAAACCGTGGATGTAGCATCTGCAGCATCTTCCGGGTTTGGCGACTCTTCGTTAAACTTAGTAGCTGCATCAAACCTTGTAGAGGCAGTAGATATGTGTCGAACGTAGCATTTTAGAACGGAAAATGGCGACCTTGTAATCCATAACTGCTTTCTCAAAAACATGCCTGCATTCATGCAAATGTATTTGTTTTGTTGCATACAAAGCACTTTCTCTGTTTTTATCATAAAGGAAAAAAGAAAAGAAAGAAAAGAGATGATGATGACGATAATAATTATAATCGAGTATGTATAGAATATGCGAAAAATATAAATATATACATCTGGACAACCAACTTTCCATAATTTTTATTGTTACTTTTGTGAAACTACTACTATCCATGTCCCAGTTTATGATGCTACATGGACAGATGGGATAGTCTTTTTTTTTGCTTTATTGACCTGCGGTGGAAATAAATATATTACTAAGGGGAGACAATCGGATCTGAATAATTATTCTCATTTTGAAAGGAGAAGATTGCAAGAGTACATAATGCATCACGTGATACGATACGTTATTAAAATGTTATTGGTCAAGCGACTAATTAATGGTGGGCCGAATGAATTTTATTTGTAAAGCTTTTCCCTGTTCGGAGAAGAGCTAATGGAAAGCAAGGACAGTTTCCGCACTTGAATTGCAACTTTGAAAACAAAGTTATCGTTAAATAAGTGTTAAAATAACAGGGCCTTAATTTTTTTTAACTTGCTATCAGTATTGTTTCCTGAATTCTGGACGTATTCTTTACCGTTACGCAAAATTTGTAACTAGTCATGAAAAGCAACATGAATTACAGTTATAAATGCCGCGATCGGCACGCCGCAATGTATGGAATCGAAAAGCCAATCACGGAAATACAATTCGGAAATTTTATTATCGGCTTCCCGAGCCGCGACGAAAGAAAAAAAAAATAAAAAATAAATAACCATCCATGCTATGCTTGCTCGGTCTCAGCATTTCAGAGATTGGTAGATGAAGAAGAAGAGGCTTGTTGACCTGGTCTACATAAAAATGTAGTTAAAATTTTTGTATCATTTCATACGAAGCATATAATACTTAGATATACGAGTCCTTTTGTATACTTTTTTTCGTTGGATTTATATTGGTGTGATGGTAATATGTTCTGCAAAATTCGTAAAAAATATGATTACTTGTATTTATTGCATTAGTGAAGTATTTTAGCATAGAGATGATAATTACACTAATGTTGGTCGATTCTTGCACTCAAATTAGCTTACTTTACGTCACTTACTAATTTGCATATCATCGGCCGTTGAATCTCTGTATCTGAAGGATCGGAAAATTATATTATTTATATCGAGTATTCATTTTATTTATACCTCGACAAGAACGCATACAAAATACTGCTTTTTAGTATGACTAGTCTTGATCTGTCATCGTTTCCTCTGGGCTTTTGGAAAGGATTGTAATGAGGAATTATTATGATTTACAGACTTTTTTGCCCTTATTTTTTTCGGAAATATTCGGAAAAAGCTAAGGAGTAGACAAATATGGTAAATCTTACTGGTCAACCTCATTCGTGATATATCAAAAATTACACATAATTTAAGTTGGCATTCGTTTGGTTAGCTCATGTGTGCGTGTTGTTTATTTATTCACTGTCAACATCATAATCAGCTACTCCAACAATATCGCAAGATATAAATAACTTTATTTTAAACGAGTATGAAATATCCTGACGGTTTGAGACGGGCAGTATATCGGATGCATTAAAATATAATTGCGGGCATTGTTACTTGGCAATAGAAAGGGGCTCCGCCGTTTAACTTTCCAGTATAAATCCGACTCAAAAATTCTGCGACTAAAGATCTATTCATATGTAGTTCAGCTGTCTATTTCCCAAAATTCAAGAAAATAAAGCATAGAAGAATGAAACTTTAATAAGTGGGAGAAATTTATGTTTTTACGAGCCCTGTTTCCATAATAGTTATTTCCCCAACATTTGCATTGTCTGTTTTTGTCAGGCCATGATAATATTTTTCGTTGCTATACGAGGTGTGCAACGTGGATCACACTATGTTCTGTAGGTCGTTTAGCACTATACAAATTGTGCGTGAATTTTTTTTTCTCGTGCCAATTAAACTTTAAGTGCCTGAGAATTTAGAACTGCATCTAGTATTTATAAACCTTAATTTCCATCAAATAAATTTACAACTTATCACAATCTCTAGAACTCTACCACAATTTACTTTCATAAAATATAGGAAGTAAATACACAAGGGACTTATTGAAATAAAATGGATTTAGTTTTGGAGGTTTTGGATTATGCTTTCTTGGATAAGCTGTATGCTAAGTGGTTGCCGAAATCATTAGAACAAAATCTGCCAGAGGCTCCAGCCTTCGTCCAGCAGTGGGCCGAGATTATTGATAACGGTACGAAAACTGCTATCGAATATACTCAGAAGACCAAACTTCACAAGCTTATAAGCAAGAGTTTAATCGACACACCATCATCAAAACTGATCTATGGACTTAATGCGCCATATCATTGGTTCGGTGAAACTGATTACACTTATGCATCTCTTTTGCCTAGATTTAGTATTATAAGGCAAACATTATCGTTGTTTGTGATGATGTCTATTTTTGGCTGGTTGTTATACTTCACTGTTGCAACTTTTTCTTTCATATTTGTTTATGATAAGAGTAACTTTAACCATCCCCTTTATTTGAAAAATCAAATGTCAATGGAGATTAAGCTTGCCAGTGAGGCTATTCCCGTCATGGTGTTGTTGACTGTTCCATGGTTCCTTTCAGAATTGCACGGCTATTCTTTCTTGTATTATGACATCAATGAGCAGACGGGAGGATGGAAGTCATTCTTATTCCAGATTCCAGCCTCTATTATGTTTACTGATGCCGGTATTTATTTTATTCACAGATGGTTGCACTGGCCAAGAGTGTATAAAGCTTTGCATAAGGCTCACCACAAATGGATTGTGTGTACACCATATGCTTCGCATGCTTTCAACCCTGTTGATGGCTACTTCCAGTCCCTACCATATCACTGGTATCCATTCCTTTTCCCACTACACAAAGTTATTTATCTATTTATGTTCACGTTTGTGAATTTCTGGACCGTTATGATTCATGATGGTCAATATCTATCCAATGATCCGGTTATAAATGGTGCTGCTTGTCACACTGTTCACCACCTTTATTTCAATTATGATTATGGTCAGTTCACCACATTATGGGACAGGCTTGGTGGTACTTACAGAAAGCCTGATGCTGATTTGTTTGATAAGAGTGCCAGAAAGGGAGATAGTTGGTCTAAGCAAGCTAAAGAGATGAATAAGATCAGGCTTGAAGTTGAGGGACCTAAAGATGACAGAGTTTATGGTACTGAGGAAGAGCTGGGTTTGAATGGAGTCAAGACTAAAACTAACTAAGTGTCTTTGTTATGTTTGCCTTCTTTCTTCTGTTTGGCTTTGCATTAATCATATTCTGCGAAGGTACACTTGTGCGTATTTTGTTTTGTGGTCACATTAGTCTTCAGTGAGCTTGTTATCGTCTTCATTTAAAAATGAATTCTTGTTTTTTACTCTACGGTCTCTTGCTTGCCTTTTGCATGCTTTATGTGCCCTTCCCTTTGCTGTACATGATAGGTATGCAGAGCTGAATCAAATTAAGATCGTCTTCAGACGGGTGGGAATGAAGGTGTTCATTATTTAAATTTCTTGTCTTACTTCTTTTTATATTTATTTGTTTATGCCTGGTATAGTTGTCTGGTTACGTTTCATGGACTGCGAGAGGCTTTACCTTCGTTGTCATATTTAAAAAAGAATTGTTCTTTATCATGCAAAAATCTAATCGGTAACTTGTCGTAATTACATTATTATTTGTACCCACGCAGTCGTTTGCCAAATAATAATAGATTAAGGCTAAAATGAAAATGTGTAGAGTTCACTGAAAAGAAAGCGAATATTTAGTTTTATTTGAATCGTTTCACTTATCTAATAGTCATTAAACACACTTCTATCTGAACATAATAAATAGTGATCATAAACTATATTCTAACTATAAAGTTTCATCAAATCTAAAATGTAATTGCTTCGAATCTGTTTAACAGTTCTGTGATGTCATTTTGTCTAAATACGGGTATATGAATATGAGTAAAAATTGCAAGATTCTTCTACGTTCAAAAAGTAGATGCACTTACTTGCAGCCATTAGCTGAGAAGTATTCCAAAGCCCAAAATAAGTATAGTTATAATCAATAAAGAGATTTTATTGAAAGGAACGAATCTGTCAACAGGATCTGACTCAATTGATCCAAAGATATGTGCGGATGACTGTATATTAGTAAATCGACTTTCATTTTTTATTAGATACCGCAGTTTTCCTTTCATAAGAATATCTTTACGTTTAGTCCTCAGGCAAATAGCAAGTAGCAAAAGCAAAGCAATAACATAAAGTGTATGAAGTCGTTTTGATGTAGTAAATAGTGTCCTTAAATGATATGTGTGTCGATATCTAGTTTTCCTGTTATAACTCTTTTCGCCGGATATTTTGTTTGAATCATGATTCCTGTTATTCAAAGTGCCGGAGCTATGTTTGGTCATCACAATGCCCCATCTGCACAAAGTACCCTATTAATTATATCTGATAATGGCCCTGTTTCTAAACACGCACGGGTTCTCTCTGAAGATATTTGTCTATACGACGACTGGAGTGCGACGACGTTGATCAGAGAAAAAAAATATGCGTAAAAATATCAAGCAATTTGTGAAAAGCAGTTGAAACTAATTAGAGAGCTCTATTCTATAAGGTTGTCCTTGATTGGATTAAGGTTAAACGAAAAAGGTCAACATCTATTAGATTTGTAGAGAAAAAAAATGATGAGTTAAATGTCATCTAGTACAATTGACCAAATCATTAAAATCTAGACCAAGATGTGTGAGCTGCGCGCCTGTTTCAGATTTGTCATTTCCCAATTATTAAGATCATACGAGTGAGCAACGGTCAAATAATATATAGATAAATAATGTAAAACTTTTAGGAAAAAGATCTACTCATGGTAATGAATTATGGTATTATTAAGATCGCAAAACTTGTGTCTAAAAATGCATTTGATATGTGGGACCGGTTGTAGCTGTTAGCGGAGCACTTCTGTCGTTATGTTTTAACTATACATGAAAGTCGAGCAGTTCTGTATTAAATCACTACTTATTCAAGTTAATATATATAATGTTGTGATTCTGAATATTTCCGCTTATGTTCTTATTCATACTGCTGAGTATACTAAAGCGTCATCTAAAAGCTGTCCAATAAATCTGTCTTTTTCTCTGCTTCGTGGTCAAGTCTCTCTGTCAAAAGAGATGGTGGACTTTGGAACTCATCTTTCTCTGCGTCATCTAATGAAAATGCTCTCCCATGTGCCTCATCTGTATTTTCTTTATTCCCTACGGTATTGCTTTTGCCGTCAGGTCCATTAATCATCCCCGTTATCTCGGGTGGTTCCTCAAAGGTTGACGAAGAACTGTCCCAGTGTGTTTTTTTTGCTGTTGACGATATACCTCCAATATTATGTGGCTCATCAATTTTTGTACCCTTTCTTGCCCTAGAAAAGTCTAGCTTAAAATTTGGCGTTTGAGGGTGATTTGTTTCTTCTCCTAAACTTGGATTAGATAAGGTCGTATGTCTTTTTTTATAAGCAGGCAAAACCAGTTTTTCTGACTCTAGTTCAGGTGGTTCCTCCCATGGTGGTGATTCATACTTCTTCACCACTTTAGAAAAAGTACAATTGTTTGTCTTTGGCGTTCTGGGCGTATCATGTTGTTTGTGATCTATATTATGCCTCTTCAATGAGCTTTCACTAGCCTGATCTGTATTAATATTCAGTTCTGACTCCTTAAATTGTGTTTTTACTGTGTGACAGGACTCTGTTCTATTACTGTCATTCACTAACCGTTCAATTTCTTCTGGAAATTCCGAGTAGCTGACATTGCTACTTGCTTTCACCCTAGGTTGATCAAGCTCAAAATCGCTGCGACGGGATCTTGTCGGTGTATTTAGGATTAGTGGGTTAGAAATATTGGACGTATCTAAGTTAGAAAAGTTAGATTCCGTACCTTCAGATCCCTCGCCAAAAGAATGAGAATATTCATTACTATTTTCAAGCATATGCTCAGGCTTTGAGCTTATCCTTGCGGAACCCGTAAGAATTGTTGTATTTATTGCATTCTCGAAGAATTCCTTTAAATGATTCACATTCAGAAGCACCTGAGTACAATTTTTGTTGTAATTTTCTAATGCAGGAATTGTCCTCTCAGTCAACGTTTTCCCACATCGGTTTAAATTTTTGTCTATATTCTGTAATGATAGTGTTATCATTCTTTCAACTTCATCAACTTTGTCCAAAATGTCTTGTCTTTTCTGATCTTCCATGTTATTTACCAAATGGTAGCAAAAAGATCGCCTGCGAGATTCATCTTTTGACTCATCCTTTCCCTCTTCTTGAATTGTCTTTTCATAATTAACTAATGATGCAGGAGTTATTGTTGACCGTCGCGTTGTGCTTGGTTTGCTTGAGGATTCTTTAAATGCATACATAACCACAAGACTTTATTTCAATTCAATATGTACTCCTTCTTTATTTCAAATATATAATAGCTCTTAACCAATCGACAAGCTACGTTTTGCTGGTGATTGTCTTTCGCAAAGGATAAATTGATTATCGCGATTACGTTTTTTGCGTAAATACATATTTCATTTTGCTCTTTTAGGGTCCGCGTTTCCCTTTTTTTTTACCCACTCTTAAATTAGGAACACACAATGAAACAAAAAGGATTCGAACACGCAGATTCTCAATTCATCAACGATGACTACTCAGAAGTCCCATCGCTAACTAGTATTTGAATTACATATTTTTTTTGAAATTGGTTTGTTGTTTTGTTTATTTGGTGCACTCGTGTTAAGAAAAGTAGCATACCTGTTTAATTTTTTGTGTAACCAAGATGTAAATTCTGTGTACATAAAACTTTTAACTACGAATTTATACAGTACTTTAATGTGTAACACCATATTCCTTGGATTAGATAAAATAAGTATAATTTATTCTTATTGAATTATAAATTAATCTAGAAACAGTCGGGCTTTTTTGAATTAATAAGGTCTCCTCAAATAGAAATTAAAATGTGCTTAGTATCTACTAGCAATATCTAGTGTTATAATTTTAAGCGTGGTGCTCATTACATTTGAACAACTTGTTAAGAAATACATTGCATGCTTTTAAGGTTAAAAAAGACAAAGATGCAAAAAATTATGGAAGAAATTAAGTGCACATAAGTTCATCCTGTTGAATGGATAAAAGAAGACTGGAAGCTTCTAGACACGACTATCAACGATAATAATGCAAATGCAATCGCTTCTAGTGTACAAGTAGAAAAAGTAAAGTTATTTTGAATTTAAGTACGACAATAGAGATAAAAATTCATTGAGGGGGGAAAAACCCAAAACATCTAAAGAAGTTTGTAATCAATCAATCAGTACATCTGCCGTCTGCAATCCTGTTGATCCGTGCAAATAGCCAATGACTTGAAAAGCTGCTCAATCTAATTGCTTTCGCACGTAAGTTCATATTACGATCATCCGTAATGAGAATATTGTATTTGAAAACACTTGCCTCGACACGAGTGAGTACTTTACCATCTTGGTTAATGCGGTAATTGCTTCCTAACAATAAAGATTTTCCAAGATCATCATTCAGTTTAACCGCTTTCATAATAATTTCATCGGTATTAGAACGCCAATTCTGATTTTGCTCAAATTCCAATGTCTCATTCAAAGATGAGGCCTTGGAGCCATCTGCACGAACTGGTAAGACACTTTTATCTGCATATAATTGACGAATGATGATAACCGCTCTTGTTGCAGAATCAGCCACTGAAGCATCTGTCGAGCGTCTCAAAGAACGTAGTTCTTGAAATACTGTCAATGGAACAGAGAGTCTAAAAATTCTAGCTCTAACACATTTGAAGATCCGTCCACAGTGCTTTAGCCATGTATTCGTATCTAATGATAAGAAAGTAAGAGACGTATCTATTTTATCACCAATGTCACCTGAGATCTTCAAAGAATCCGACTGGTACACCCCTTGGTCATTAAATATATCAGAATATTCGCTTTCATCATCTGCATCCACACCATCATTTTGCTGCTGGAACTTGCTCAAAAATGCCGGATAATCATTATTGATAACCTCAGTCATAAAACCATAGGAGTTGTCTTCTAATGTAGGTAGTTTAGGATTGATATTTTCTCCGGCCCATACGGAGCAATCAATCTCTAATTCTGGTTTGATCTTAACGACTAAGGCCTCCGGAATCTTCTCAAATAAATTGCGCAAACGTTGATCTTGATAGAAGTACTCAAGACCAGATACTTCAGCAGGGGACAAGGTTTCCGAACTTTGATTTGAATAATACTTGAAAATATTCCCTTCCATAGCAAGGCCGAGTTCTGGATAGTTACGCGCAATATACGTTGCAAGCAATGCTATTCTAATAAATCTTGGCCCATTAACAGCAGGTGAGTATCTAGGACCGCCATATGGAATGTCAAATATCGATTCTTGAACTCCGCTTTCATAGGCAGAAGAATAATCGCCTTTCAGACAAACATTGTCAAACCAAACAGAGCCCCAGCACTTCCACGCCTCCCATAAATTTTCATTTTCAGTTAAATGACATAAAACATCCTCGTCACCCTTGTTAAAGATATTGACAGCCAATCTAAATTTTGAGCGGCCTTCCACTGATGACCTAAGAATACAGAGAACATCATTGAGATAAGGAATGATTTTGGCCCAAGGAAAGAAGTGATGAAATAGTTGTGTAAATAAAGGCTTTGCTGTTGGATGAAGCCTGATTGAACAGCCAACCGATAAGACAAAGTATAGCCATATTATCATATGTGGTGTGGACGATTGTAATGGCCCAGAAACATACTGTCTTAACATCCTGACCGAAATTTCCAAAACTCCACTGTTCACATAGTCTAAAAGACTAAACCAAGCCTCTTCTGTTTGTTCATCCGCGGTAGAATAATAAATGGTCCCAGCATCATCACCGATTGACCTGCCACTGGTTGTGCTTTGTGCGTCTCCAGATTTTGATGTTTTTTTGTGCTTGTCCTTTCTTTCTTTTCTCTCCTTCAATGCTTCCGGTAAACCAAAAAGTTTGGCAAAGGGATTTCGACTATCCCCAAATCCTATTAGGTGATTGATATTACACAAAGCAAAGTTTGCAGATTTTTGATACCAAAACTGTAGTTTTTCATTCGGAACCGTATCAGAATCTCCACGCAGTTGAAAAAAGTCCACATTACTGCTATCCATCCCAAAGTGCGTAGCGTAATGGGAAACAAGGCTTATCATTTCTTGGTTTCCATTGTAGTTTGGTAGCAGAAGTATTTTGTGAATTTTAACAAAATCTATCATTGCCATTTCTGTTGAACTTAGCATGTTTCTTTGTGAGCACACGTTATCCACAATCATTCGCAAGTACTGTTCCGTAGGGACAAATGGGTCTCTACATGTAATGCTTCTACCTATGTTCATAAGTGCTTCTAAATTATCACTTTCAACGGTGCATGCATGGTAATAAATCTTTCCATGGCCATACTGAGTTCTCATAGCTGCTCTATACCATGAAACAGAAGAGGCTTTCCAGTCCATATATCTTCCTGGATAAAGTGCTATGGCCATTCTAGATAAGTCACCCAGCTTTTCTGCCCACCAGCCTTCAACACCAAGCTGTGCGTCTGTTAAACAAGAAATGATGTTAAAAGCATAGGCAATAAAGCAGGCACATATTTCGTGTTCAACAAAAATAGCGGCAACATTCTTTAACACCTCCAAAAATGAGACTACACCATAAACCCACATTCTCCGCAATATACGATAGTTCATCACGAGTGGCCTTCCAGCCCTCGCTGAAGTTGGTGATAAGGCATAAAGAAGAAAATCATAATAGTGATCAAGCAACTGCACAACATTTTTGTACAATATCCAAAGTTGTGATGTAATTTCAGCGCCTGCATCATTCTCAGCAAGCCGTTGATTAACTTCGGAGCATCCTTGCTGTGTTTCAACTTCAAGTTTTAATATGGCCTTGTAGGTCTCCTGGAGGTTTGTTGCTAGCAACTCCTCTTCACTAGCGATAGATCTCTGTTGTTGCTGCTGCTGCTGTTGTCCTGTGGGCTTCTGAAATCCTTTTGGGGCAACAGATGAAGATGAAAGTGTTGTTCCTGTGCTATGTCTTCTGCTAGCTGACATTGTCTTCTGTTGTTAAGATTGCTATATATATGTTTATTGCTGTTGGATGCTTAATACCCTAAAGTACTGTGATGACCTGAAACCCAACTAGCAAAAATTATAGATGTAAAGCCTAATGTGCTGCTGAAGCTTCAACCCTCCCTGTAGTGCCACCTCTTCTAAATATTTTGTCAACACAATATATGTTGGTATTCCTTGTATTTAAAGCACAATTGATCAGCTGAATTCTTTCTGTCAGTAAGTATCTTCTTCTAGAGAAATGCAAATGAATAGAATTCGATCAGTATGTAACTAAAGCTATTAAACCTCCGATCAGGTCAGATATATTTCACTAAAATTGAGTTCACAATTAAAGACAGAGGTAAATGTTAAAATCAAAAGGTAGTGACAAATCGCCTTGATTCACGCTTAGTTTTGTGACTGCAAAGCAATATGAGATGATATAACAGCTTGCTTTCCTGAAAAAGTATTTGAAGAGAAGCAAAAAAGAAGCAAATCTTCTATGAGATCATATAATATAAAGCAAGTAATCACTTTAAAAGGAATCCACAATGCAAAAAGAAATTGATAAAGACTACCATAAGCGTAGTAAAGATCTTGTACTGGTAAAATGATTCCAAAAAATGAGAAGCAAATATGTGCAGTTATTCCTGATACCGAAACACTCACCTCACCTCACTTCACTCTCAGAGAGAGAAATAAATATTTATACGGACTCGTTTCGTTCGTCGAACGGGAAATTTTTTGAAGTAGGTCGAGTATTTCAAGTTCAAAAAAAAAAAAATGTATACATAATATATAGTTAAAATCATTCAAATTAAATTTAAAATACGCCAAATTTCTGGCTCCCAAAAGCCCTGTAGATGAGCGCAACACTGCATTTAATGCTCAGCCGACTATCCCATCAATTTTGAAAAAAAAGGTTTTGTCAGTCTATTAGTTCTACACCATCAATCTATAAATATTTATATTTATGGTAGTACCATACAAAATTGCAGAGCAAATTGCCACTATTTTGATTCAAGTTGATTCAAGTTTGTTGTAAGTGATCGTTAGTGAATGAAGATTGTCCTATGAAACTCAAAGTAAAGCGGTTTGCCATGAAAACGTATACTAATATTTAAACCCGTTCTAGTTAGTCATTATTATTAAATGCATGATCCATAAAGTCGGCAAACAGCGTTATTATTCTATCTACTGCAATTGTACGCATCCTGTTCAGTGCTATATATGTTCTTCTCATTCTCTGTAGTTCTGCTATTGTAACCACTCTTGGTGGAAGATGAACATAGCATTTCTGATCAGTGTTTGTGCTCCCAGAATTATCTTTAACTAGTACAACACCACCGGATTGATTGAGATTCTGGTATTGAATAATTTGATCGATTACTAGAGAAGTCATTCTATCAAGTTCCTGTAAGCTATTTGCAGGTGTAGCTGCCTTCATAAATGTTGCATGATTCGGTTTAGGTGGTTTCTTAAGAACTATACTTTTCCATATTTCCTCAAATGGAAGTTCAATGTCATCGAATGTCACTGGTATTAGTGGTGAATCCCAACGATTTAGTCCATTCGGTTCTTCAAATCGCATAATCAAAGCCTTAATCAAATTTTCTTCCCATCTCTCAGATTCTGGCCTAGCAGCATTCCACTGAAAGCATATATCCGTAGGGGCAATCACTTGTATAACGCAATATGTTGTCCCCAAGTTTTTTGCCTCGCAATAAAGCTGATAGCGAAAACCTTTTATATAGTTCAGAGCATCTAAAATAACTATTTGATTTTTGCTCAAGTCTCTTCTGACTGCAGACATCTGTTCTCCACGAATCGCCTTCTCTGATACCGATTCTCTATACATTTCATGTTTTATTCCGAGGTTTTTATCATTGTAAAGTTTAATCTTCAGGTTAGAGCCTAAGTCGCTAGGTTTCAACTGCGATATACGATTTTCCAATGCATCCACAAGCTTCTGAGCCCATCTTGACTTACCGGAGGAGGGGTAGCCTACCATAAGAATTAATGGCATCTTTATAATACAGCTGATATTCTTGATAGCGTTTATTTCTGATAATTAGCACGCATGTGTATATTTTGATAAAAATTCAATTAATATGGGTTATTTGAATTATGGTTGTACAGGAAAAATATTGAAATGAAAGGTTTTCAACTAAAAAAAAATAAAAAAATAAAAATAAAAAAGGGTATTTGATAATCAGGCAAAGAGAATTTGGAGCACATATACGATCATCTAAAATGTAAAATGAATTGTCACAATACTGCTATAAAATCGATGTTCGACCATTTAGTATTAAATTCATGAACATAGATAAAGAATGTTTAGCACAAAAATAGTATGTGCCCTTTTCAGGCCACGCACAATATTTCCAAACTATACTATAAATATGGCTGACTTCAAAGGTCATCAGTCTAAAGCCCTGACAAGGATGAAACAGCTAGCACCTCACATAGACTTTATTCTTGAGCTACGTGATGCAAGGGTTCCTGTTTCTTCCAAAAATGATCTTCTTCAAAAGATAGTACGTGACAAGGGAAGACTAGTACTTTATACGAAGAAAGATCAAAGTAACGTCACATCATCCCTTATGAATAGGTATAATAAAATGTTACATGAAGATTGGAAATTTATAGACTGCAAAAAGGTTTCCGATGTGAAAAATCTTATACAATATTTAAGAGAGAAGTATGAAAGTATGTATCCGAAGCCACCATTAGGATTACGACTAATGGTGGTGGGAATGCCCAACGTTGGAAAATCAACACTTGTAAATGCTTTAAGAAACTTAGGATTGAAAGAATCTACAGGTAATTTGATGAAGAAGAGAAGGCACGGTGTTGCTCAGGTCGGATCGCATGCTGGTGTCACAAGGAATACATCGGAGATTATAAAGATATGTGAATGTCCGGATATATATCTCTATGACACTCCAGGGGTACTTTTACCGAGAGTTGATAAGGAATGGAAAATGTTCAGTCTTTCTGTGGCGGGAATTGTTTCCGATGTCAATCAACCTGATCCAGTGATTATGGCGGATTATATTCTCTTTGTTATGAATCTTACAGATTCTTCAGGGAAAGCTTACAAGCAGTTCTTGGATCATCCTACAAACGACGTTTACGAATTGTTGGCAGGTATGGCCTCAAAAAATATGAACTACCGGAAGTGGAGAGGGGATAATATGAAGAGACCAAATTATTCCGGAGAGGCCATTCAGTTCGTTCAGTTGGTTAGATCTGGGAAACTGGGAAGATGGTGTTTCGATATTGCCGCCTTCAACGCATTGAAAAATAGAAATTTTGAAAGCAAGGAAATAGCAGATGTCCCGAACTGGAATAGTGGTATGCTATAGATTATCTTTTAATGCCTTTGGGTAATTAGGATAATTATATTATTCTGTGTATATATACGTATTTACGTTTGCTAATTACTTCTAACGTAATATCTATCATTTTATTGTAATATGTGTTCATTTATCATGGCTTTTTGCGTACGAAAGAGAGCATTCTTAACGTATTTTTTTAGAAAAAAAAAAAAAACTCCTCCTGAAAAAGAAACGAAAAGAAAAATATATACATATATATTAAATTTTTCTTTATGATCATATATACTCCGTTATCCCTTCCCTTCCCTTCGAGGTGTGGTCTTTTTTTTTTTTTAAGTAAATATAAATTCTACTTTCTTTTCTTCTTTGCATGTTTGCAGGTAAATGGGGCCAAATGTATAATACATTCATATCTTTATTTCGTATTGTCCGTCTATTTAAACGAATTTAAAAGCTCTAACTGAATATATTTGTGAAGTGCAAATTGGAATTAAGTGTGTTTATCCATCTGAGAAGTTGATTAATTTTGCTTCTTTTCTAAATTTGTGGACTATAGCATTTTGTTTGTTTAATCCTATTTTTTGAATACATCATGGAATCCATTCTTGACTTATCCAAAGATCTTGATGTCAAGCTATTTGACCAAATAGTGGAAACATTTTACAAGGGTTCAGGTGACGAGCAGAAAAAGGCCCAGGAAATTCTTACGAAGTTTCAGAATCACCCTGATTCATGGACTAAAGCCGATCAAATACTTCAGTATTCCTCAGATTCTGAAAGCAAATATATTGGTCTTTCGATTCTTGATAATCTTATAAAAAGTCGCTGGAAGGCGCTTCCTGATGATCAACGACAGGGTATCAGGAATTTTGTTGCTAGTATGATTATTTCGATGTGTCAGGATGATTCTCAATTTGAATCACAGAAAGCGTTGATCAATAAATGTGATTTGACTTTGGTTCAAATTTTGAAGCAGGACTGGCCCCAAAACTGGCCAAATTTTATTCCTGAATTGGTTCAATCCTCTAGAGCAGGTTATAATGTTTGTGAAAATAATATGAGAATATTAAGGTTATTATCAGAGGAAATTTTCGATTATTCAGCTGGACAAATGACTCAAGCAAAGGTAACTGCTCTTAAAACGCGATTGTGCGATGAGTTTGGAGAAATCTTTAAATTATGCTTTGAGATCCTTGATAAGGCGGATAAGCCAAGCGTTATTTTAGCGACTTTGAATGCATTAGAGAAGTATATACCATGGATACCTTTGGGTTTTGTGTTTGAAACAGATCTACTCAACTTAATTACAGGAAAGTTTTTGCCCGAGAATGGCTTTCGAAGAGCCGCTCTTAAGTGTTTAGTAGAGGTTTCCCAATTGGTTGCACCTCAGTATGATTCCCAGCTTGTGCAAATGTTTGCTATGGCGATTCATGCTGTCGATAAAACAATAGCACCAGATTCTGACTTGAAAATTTTTTATCGGAGGGCACCTACTGCCGAGCAACAGTTCTTACAAGATTTGGCTTTGTTTTTGGTAACATTTTTAGGTGACCACTTAAAGGCTGTGGAATCTCGTCCGGAGCTGAGGGAGTTAAATATCACGGCACATAATTATCTTATTGGGCTTTCCAGAATTCAAGAGCGAGAATTGTTCAAAACGTGCCTTGATTATTGGTCAATACTTGTTAGTGGCTTATACGATGAGATTAGATCCCTTCCTCAGCGACTTGCGCAAAGCCCATTGCAACGTCTCGAATATAACTCACGAAATGGTGCACCAAATCCAGATATATTTGAGGGTCTTCAGTTGAGGAGAAATAACTACAAGGACGTTCTATCGAAGTTAAGGCTTGTTATTATAGAAAATATGGCTCGTCCTGAAGAAGTGTTGGTCGTCGAAAATGATGAAGGTGAAATTGTTCGAGAATTCGTGAAAGAAAGTGATACCATTCAGTTGTATAAAGCTGAACGCCAGGTTTTAGTCTATTTGACACATTTGGATGTCAATGATATGGAAAATATTATGTCAGCCAAATTGGCTGCACAAATTGATGGCTCTGAGTGGTCTTGGCATAATATAAATACTTTATGTTGGGCTATAGGATCTATCTCTGGTTCAATGGATGAAGAAAGAGAGAAAAGATTTCTTGTCACTGTGATCAAGGACCTTCTTGCTCTAACAGAAATGAAGCGTGGAAAAAGTAATAAGGCCGTTGTTGCTTCCAATATAATGTATATTGTGGGTCAATACCCTCGTTTCTTGAAGGCCCATTGGAAATTTCTTAAAACAGTGGTGAACAAGTTATTTGAGTTCATGCACGAAACCCATGAAGGTGTTCAAGACATGGCATGTGATACATTTAATAAGATAGCTACCAAATGTCGCAGGCATTTTGTAATTCAGCAAGCCGGCGAAACGCAACCTTTCATCAATGAAATAATACAGAACATCCAAGAGACTACAGCTGATTTGCAACCCCAGCAAGTGCACTCGTTCTATAAAGCTTGCGGTGTAATTGTTTCCTCTCAAAGTGATTCCCAGATGAGATCGCATCTTCTTGCTACTTTAATGCATCTCCCTAATGTTGCATGGCATACTGTGGTCAATCAAGCGGGTAGTGATCCAAATTTACTTTCTAACCCCGAGATTGTTAAAATTATTGCCAATATTTTGAAAACGAATGTCGCTGTTTGTGAACCATTGGGCTCTGGGTTCTCTCCTCAATTAATGGGTATATATAATGACATGTTATCTTTATATGGCGCAGTGAGCCGTTTAATTTCGGCTGCTGTAACTTCAGATGGAGCTATTGTCACCAAGACGCCGAAGGTTCGTGGATGGAGAACCATAAAGAAGGAAATTCTTACTCTTCTTGAGATATATGTGTCAAAGGCAAATGATGAACAACAAATTGTGAATGAAATTGTTCCAAATCTTTTATCAACGATTTTACAAGATTACAAGGAGAGTGTTCCGGATGCCCGAGATGCGGAAGTTTTGCATTGTTTGTCCACTGTTGTTGCTAAAGTCGGAAACCGAATTCCCGACGGAACTGTTCAAATTCTGGCTTCCGTTTTTGTTCCAACATTAGATATGATCAACAAAGATTTTACAGAATATCCTGAGCATAGAGTTGAATTTTATAAGCTTCTCCGTGAGATCAACTTAAAGGGATTTAATGCATTACTCCAATTTCCTCCTGAATCTTTTCAATCTTTTGTGGATGCTATATTGTGGGCACTCAAGCATAATAATAGAGAGGTTGAAGATACAGGCCTACAGTTATGCTTAGAGCTTCTTAGTAACATCGAGCAGCTTGGGCCATCAAACAAATTTGCTATCGGATTTTATCGTAATTATTTCTTTTCGATCATATCTGATGTTTTCTTTGTTATTACGGACTCAGATCATAAATCAGGATTTAAATTCCAGTCACAGCTGATAGCAAAAATGATTGGTTTGGTTTGTGAAAATAAAATATCAGGTTTCATTTATGCGGATGGCTCCGCTCCTGCTGGAACATCCAACGAGATGTATTTAAGAAATTATTTGGGTAATATGTTGATGCAAGCCTTTCCCCAATTACGGGGTGAGCAAGTCTCGAGCTTTTTACAAGTTTTGTTCGGTAGTTATCAGAACCGATCAAGATTTAAAGGTGTGTTGAGAGACTTTTTGGTACAGATAAAGGAAGTCGGGGGCGATCCAACCGACTATTTGTATGCTGATGACAGAGAAGAAGAAAAGAAGGAAAAGGCTCGTCAAGAAAAGGAAAAGGCAAAATTGGTTGGTGGCTTGTTGAAGCCATCAGAGATTGATGATTAAGAATAGGTATGCATCTTAAAAGTTTGAAAGACAACTCATAAAGAATATGAAAATATGCATAAGTGATGTAGTTTTTTGTATCACAAGTACTGATAAGAAAGAAATGTACATAATTTGTACTTACGATGGGGTATGCAGTTTTATATAGTTTGATTGCTTGAGTACGTACACAGCTATCGATTTAGTAAATTTAATTGAAGTCGGCGACTAGCTCAAGTTTTTTTGAGTACAGCTCTGTCATCTAGATTCCGCCAACGATCTTTTTTTTAAGGAGAGGGGAGAGAGCCTCAACACCATTTTATGATGTCCTATGAGAAATGTTATTTTGTTAGTATATTTATTTGTTGCTCGCTTTTATATACGTCTCATGCACTAGATTTTCTATATTGAATGGCGTTAAATGTCACAAAGGAAGTGATAAAAGCCTTTGGAAACTACAAAGGGCATCTACCCAGACTAGAAGTCGTGGCTGATGAGCTTCTAGAAGTGGATCTCGGTCTTGCAAAGCGTTTTAAACAGCACTTACTTCCTTCGCATTATGATGAGATAACGGGCATAGATGATATTGTTATCAAACGTTCAACGTTGATCTCATGTTTCCAGGAATGTTATAAAACTCTGTATATGGGACCAAAATCGTCAAATGATAGCCCTTTTTTTGCCGCACTTGGTATATTACTTATATCTGCTGAAGATCACACCGCACTTAATATATGTTGGGAAATGATGCAACATTCGCAAGAAAAGAGGCAACTAGTCTTCAAGGTTATCACGTTATACTTGACTTGTTCAATTTCAAGAACGAACAAATCATCTAGTCTTTGGTTATATTATAGGAAATTTATAATATATTTCATTTTAAAAGACCCAGAATGTCAGGAAACACTCAGTAAGCGAGTATTAGATGTTATAATGCTTTCTATCAAGATTCACAAGAGAAGCTATTACGCTTGTTATACCTTACGATTTATGATTGCATTAATAAGGCTGGCAAATAGGTATGAACTTCTGCAGTATTATAACGATACCATTTTTCGCTATTTAAAAACAGAGGGACTTAACGATATGTCAATGTGGCAAATTTGGGCACAACTCCTTTTAAATTTGGATGATGAGAATTATTATTTATTCAGCATTCAGAAACTAGGATATTCTTTCAATTCTCATGCCTACAAAATTCCACCTAATGTGTTACTGTTCTATTATCATCAACTTATAGAATGGTTGGTTTTTATTAATTATAGGTTCTATCCCGGCTGGTACGTTGCAATACACCTCGCTTGGGGTACTGGAAATGCAAAGAAAATGAAAATTTACTTGGAAAAAGAAATAGCTAATTATGAAGGTACAGTAAATCTTCAAATTTGCCAGAAACCTTCGATATTGTTTTATTCGGAAGAACAGAGAGCTGCGAATAATTCAGATATCATACGGAAAGAGCTATCTGACAGATGTGTAACATTCAAAAGGCTTTACTACACTTTTTATATTACCGGGGCTCTATGTAGAAAATAATAACGAATATGCTTTTTGTTCGGTAATGATTATGAATAAATTTGTCATCCTAGAAAATGTATGTAAATAAAATAAAAATCACCGAACTTTGTTAGGCAAAATGAAAAATTCCTACGAATCCAAGTCAAGGTTACATAAACAATCAATCAGTTTGATGTGTCTGTAGTTCCTTTAAGCTTCTGATAGGCCGGTATTTCAAAGGTTTTGCGGAATTTCTGACCTGGTAATATTGGTGCCATCTCACAAATATGGTTCTCCAGCTGTTCGTATTTCCGCTCTTCAAAATCTCTGTTCACAATTCGATCCTTATATATAATAAATTCGAGTTTATCGTTTCCATTTTCGACAGATTCTTCAATTGACAAAGGTCTAAATAGTTTTGGATAAAATTCGACACCGTCTTCCTCACGTTTTGTAGCCTCCGTTCTCTGCTCTTCCTCAATTTTAAATTTCTCATCAGTAGCCACTTTATGATCACGCCTTCCTAAGGCATCAGTAACTTTTTTCCAAAGGCGTCGACTTTCATATGCACCTTGTTCATCCAAACTTCTTACTTTCGGCTTTAATGGATTAGCTGATTCGCAATCCCAAAACAATTTTTTCTCCCCTGTGCGCAAATCCTTTATGAACATTTGCTCGTTCCATTTTCCTGTAAGTTCAAACAAATTTTCACCAGTACTGGTATTGCTAATAACACCATTTATAGTATTGTATGTTCCATAAATGAATCCCTTGGTTTTAAACTCAATGTCAGCCATATAATGCGTGTTTTCACATTTGATAATCATGTGATCCCCCAACTCGAACTTTAACGAGCCAAAAAGAATACCACGAGCATACATATTCGGCTGAGTAAGCGTGTAAACCTCGGGGTTTCCTGTATCTGGATCCTTGATGTCAAGAAAGGTTAATTTTGTTGTGCCATCCATCATAGCCGCGGTGGAATTACCTAAAAATCTTGATCTTGGAGCAACTATGCCGTCAACGCGAATGTTTGAGGATGGAATAGCGTAAAAATAAGATGATTTTGGTGGATGGTGCGAAGTCTGCTCGGATATATAGTAGGCTTTTTCATTATTCGGTAAATCCCAGTAACAGGTGAAATATTCGCCTAATATTGGATTCAATGGTTTTTTCACCGCTTTAGGGGCAATGTGCCAGCATGACATGTACCACTTCACAACCAGTAAAAATCGCTTGAGCGGGTTATCCCTACTTTTTTCGGCATCAATGACTATATCCGGTTGTTGTAACTGGTTTGTGATTCTCTCAAGCATTGACTTCCTCTCCAAAATAAATGTTGGTAGGGTGATCCTAGATAAATCGCATCCCGGCCTCAATTGAGAAATTATTCCCAATAAAATACTCTGGCCTTGTTCATCAACTTCATCGATATCTTCAACATTTTTGACCTCTGATGCCTGTTTTTTGTTGCCGGATGTTTTCTTGTTGGCGGATCCCGATCGGCCTATAGTATATACATTTGACCATGTTAGTGATCAACTCAATTATAACTTTATATTCAAACGTTCGAATACTTACCCAGCAACTTTGATTTCAACGAAGGAATCATTTGAAATAAAATAAAAGTTAAAAGCTTGAAAGGAAGGAAATACAGTGATTGCCGAGTCTCGCTTAATTGTTCGATTATCAAAGTAGTTGTACACCAGAAAAGCAATCCAAAAAAAGTGACTTCCTTCAAATATAAAGAGGTAGACAGTTAGCTATAAAAAGATTTTGTTGATACTAATATATCTGTTTTACCAGTAGTAAGCACATTCAATTTTTGTTTGCTGTGTAGCGAGCTAGCTGGCTTCTCCGGCTGAGTGAATAGTTAAAAAATTTAAAAATAATGCGAAGGAAAAATAACCCCGGTGTGCAGCACCGGAAAACACAGCCAGTAATGATCATTAAGCATTTATCTGGCCATCCTTCATTTTTAATTTCAATCTTTTTTTTTTTTTTTCAACGGGTCCTCCAGCTCTCTGTTGGGGTTAGCTCTAGCTCTACATAAGCAGCGAACAAGTCGGAAATTTTTGTAACTAAGGAGCGGCAGCAAAATCCAACACCCTGCCGTATACGCTTTGCTTCCAATCCAACCGGAATAAATGATTTGTAGGTGAACTTCTGCCCCACCCTAAAAGGTGTAGCAAATGCTTTCAATTGGAATATGTTCAAACATTTTCTTCATGTTGGATGGAACACGAATTGGGCTCTACATTTAAAATTAATATCAATCCTACGGATCTTATCGCTGATAAACAAATGATTTGGGATGAGATTTTTTTTCCAGATTCGAACAAGGGACACACACAGTCCAGCGAAGCAACGTGTACCCACATAATATTTGTGGTGTACTGAATTTCGAGCAAATGTATTCGACCAACAAACATAACATATATACGCCTTCCCCTGTCCTCCCTATTTTTTCTTCTTTCTTCACTACCAACTCTTGCTTGATGATTGATCTACATTTGTGCAGTAAATGGGCCATTTTAAATTTCATAAAAACGTAAAACTTGAAAACGTAGCAAAAATTAGGCTTCAGCCTCAGTAGCTGCCCCAGCCGGAACCGAAGTGGTAATAGTCCTCTGTCTTTTGTTTGCTGATTCACTTTTGAGTGATTCACGCTTCCTTTTGTGTCTCACAGGACGTTTCTCACCATCATCATATACATCATCCGGAAGATTCCATATCTTTGTGTATCGAATACTAAGAGAAAATTTTTTTTCATCGAAATCTGGCCAACTTTGACAAAATTTGTCAAATTCGGTACAAGGTACCTGTATGTCTATTTTCTTTTCTCTTCCTTTGATATCTAATGAAAGGCCAATATATAACTTCATTAGGTGTATTATGTGCTTTCCTGAATTTTTAACTTCTTCTTCAACTTTTTTGAAATTAGTTTCATCATCTATCTTTACCTCTTCAAGATGCTCCTTAGCAAACTTCTCACCTGCGATGGTACCATATAAATCTTTCATTTTGAATAGCTCACTTTCACTCTCCGAAATATATGAATTCATAAAAGGGTTTACATACGGGTGTGCCAAAGCTATCTCCGGAATATTTTCCAGCTTTTGAACCAATAATCGAAGTTTTGATTTAACGAGTCCACTCCAACCCAAATGATCTTCGTATGATTCACGCGTTGCTGCGATCACTGTTAGATAAAATTTGTACTTGTAGAAAAAATCGTGCTTCTGAAACATTGCACTCCAATTCTTTTTACCTTCTTTTATCTGCTTTATAATTCCAGATGCCCTTCTCATCTCCGCAAGTATGATCGATTGAGTCGAATGGCATATATTATGGGTGGCACACATAGAAGGATATGCGGGTGTAATAACTGGCATTATATGTGCTCTGTCACCACCATAAAGTCTAGGGTTCCAAACTCTGACAGGAAGGGGACCATCCTCTATTTGTGTTAACATGACAGGTTGAGGCCATTTCCACTGAAGATATATATAAAAGAATTTTTCAACGATTACGGCACCCACCGCATTTGGATATAGTTGACATATTCGTGCAACAAGCATTGCCCAAGCGACACCACCAGGAAAGCCAAACATATTTGCATATATGGCCCTTTTTTTTGCCCAGAGCTTTATTGTTCTTAGTGCATGCCTAAAAACAGTTTTTTGTGGAACGAGTTTTAAAATCAAGTCAGTCACACGCGTACCATTTAGAGCTCGAAGATCTTGATCATCGATATTCCGGAGTAGGTCATTACTGTTCAACTGCAAATCTAATGGTACCTGGGGAATGTCTAACCTTGCACAAATAATATCAATGTCAATTCCATCGAAAACGGTCTTGATAATTGGAACGTAAGCGCCTGGAATTGGCTCAATTTTTTGCAATTCTTTTCTCTTCCTCAAAAGTTGATCAAAAACGGTAAAAAAGTCTTCCTTCGTTACATGCTTTGGAACGACGACTAAAGTGTCAATATCCGAACCTGGACCATAGACGCCTAGTCTGTAAGAGCCGAATGTGAAAAGCTTACCGCCAGCATCCTTCGACATTCCTTCACTCATGTTTTTCTTTCTGGAAACAGTATAAACGAATTCTTGTACAATTGTCTGTAATGTCGCTAAAACCTTTCTTCTTTTTTGCACGCCATCTTCAGTTTCGAAGGAGTTTTGATTTCTCAATTCTTCGATCATCGCATCATTCATTTTCACTTCTTCTGCGCTTGGTGAGGCAATTGACACTGGGGGTGTAACCCCGTACTGTTTCGGCTGAGAAGAGTTCATTCCTCGTGATTACTTAACTATATAATCAATGTTTTAGTATCCGTTTAAAAACGTATCTTAGAAAAAAATGGGGAAAGATTGGACAGTATATTTCGTCCACTAACTTATGTGCTACTTTCGAGCGCTAATGTTGACTTCTGTTTAACCGGTTAGAATAGTGAGGCATTAAAAAAAAATCTAATAAAAGTAGAAAAAAAAGCTTTTTATTGTGCGCTCTAATATTTCAAGATGAACAAACACACAGCTGTAAATTTTCTGATTGTGCTCCGTTGGATTGTTTTAAAGGCTGGAATTTTGGGGATAAAATTGATGATGACAAAGGTTAAATAGATTCAAGAGAAGGGTATGCTTGATCTTAATAAGATGTGAGTTTTAACGTGCTGCCCCACCTATCGATAAATTTATTACAATTATAGTTTTATTTACAGCAGTTTCAGATAGCCGAGGCTAAATTAGACAGCACGAAAGATCTTCAAACATCTAATACTGACCAAAGCTTATAAAATTGGAATTTCTCCTCAGGATTATACAATTGAATTTTTTTCTTAATGTATCGGGCATCAATAACATTAATCGGCTCGATTGTACTCTGTAGAGAATTGTCAGTATGAGGTTGGTCGATGTTATATGGAAGTCTAATATACCTCGACCTTGCAAATTTTGCATCAAGTGATTCTGCAGTACCTAAATGGTTATCTCTAGTATCAAGTGTAAAATAATATTTCTTGTTCAAATCTGTTTGAATCTGTAATATACCTCTGATAATTAGACTATCTTCGGAGCAACAGAAAATTTCAATCACCGTACCGTCAATTGCACCAACTGTACAAAGTGGCAATCTTGTTCCATTTTTCAACATGGACTCCAAGGTTTCACCGGAATTTTTTAATTTTGAATCGATCACTCCTATCGCACAAGTCACGAGATTAAATTGGAATATAAGAGACAATCTTGGTCCATCCTCGAATTGAAAAAGATAAAAGTTTCCGAACACATCACACACCGCAATGCTATCAATTCCTATTTTAGTGAAATCAGTTATCATTATATGTGGCACGAGATTAATTATCCTCTTGACAGCATCACGCGATGCCTCAAACTGAAGGTAATATAGACCATCAAACGAGTCTGCAACAAATATTTCCTTACCATCTGCCGATAATTTCTCCAGATGAGTAATATATGAACATGGAAAATTGTGTACATCACCATTTCTCAACCTTATTTTTAGAGTATAATCGCTGTGATTATTTGAATTTCTGCAGGGTGATATAACCAACCATAATATAGTTTCAGGACCTAAAAGAATGCATTTTTGATTATTTAATATTAATGAAGAATTAATGTCCCGATTCACCCATGAAGAAGTCTGTCTTTTTAACCCACCATTTTCCAAAATTGTGAATATTGTAATTTCTGACTTCTTCAAACCTATTTCGTCAATAACGTTACAAATCGTAAGAAATGAGCTATTCATTTGCCGATCCAATTTAATACATGAATCATGAATAGTTTCAAAGTTTCTCTCCACAGTGTAACAAAATTTATCTAAAGATAATATACTGCAGCAATTGGACGATTCGTCAAAATCATAGGATGAAAGTTGTTGCAAGTTAGAATCACAAATTAATAACTGATCATGAATATTCGTTTTATTTGTGGACGTTACTTCTCCGGTTATATACGATTCTGTTAGAATAACAAAAAGTAGTCCCAGTGTAGTACTATCAATTAATGCAACATCTTTAATTGTCTTATTTTCTAATTCTAATGTACGACCCTCATAGCGAAGTTCAGAAAAGGTGCAGTCACCTTTAGCAATGATAATACTTTTCTGATTCTGAAAAGAGATAAAAATGATTGGATATGATTTGTTTTGGTATACCGGACGGTAGCTGTGTATAATATCATATGGATCAAACATAAAGCAATCTTCACTTCTTGAAATACCAAGTATTAAGTTGCCACTTTTTGACAAAAAATTTATGGCTGTAGGTATGCGTCCAAGTGATTCAATATTCCACTCATTTATCCTTATTATATCGTTATGCCTATATTCAGCAACTGAATAGGAGCACGTATTTCGGCTTTGTTCATAATATAAAGGGGTTGTTGACAAGTTAATTAGAAGGCAATGGCCGTTCCGTGAGCAAAAAAGAAAAGTATTTGAACAAATTTCTATTGCCCTCCCGGACAAGCATTCATTTTTTGTCAACCAAATTTTTGAAGCAACATTTTGTGAAATCACCACATCTTTTAATTTGCATCGTAATAAGAGTTTAGGGCTCGGGAAAAATGATAAAGCATGAAATGAAAATACTAATAGGCCATCCGTCACAGGTTGTATACAATAAGGGTAGTCCTTTAGAGTATAATTCTTGCCAATTCGCTGGGCAAACAAAAGTGCATCCATTTCAACACAAAACCAAGAAATTATATAATGCAGATTAGTGTCAAGTTGAATTACAGCAAGCAATGTTCTGTCTTTCTCAGGAAGGTTAGAGTGAATGAACTTAATATATCTAACCTGAGCCGAACCAATGGGAAGAACAAAAGGCGTTTCAAAAATCCTGAATGCCTCCAACGTGGAAACACTATGATTTCTTTTTACCTGCGCCGGGATAATCGTATGTGATGACATCTCAAATATATGCTTTTTTATAGGATTTAATGTTAAGATAATCACGAATCCCTTACAAATATGAAGGCCGATAAACCTCTGCTGTTTGTCAACCTCAATAAGTGGTTTAACCATCTCAAAATTGACCGTCGCATCTTCGTCATCAATAGGTTTACGCACACGTAAGTGGTCAATAATTGAAAAGTTTTCAATTACTACCAACTCCAGTAAATGACTCTCACTAAGCCTGGGGCATATAGTGATTAGTTGATCAACTTCATTTATTAACAAGATCCAATCACAATCTTGAACATATGGCTTTATTTTTTCTAATGTCAATATCCTGTAAGAAGCTTCGAAGCATCGTACAACCTTGAATTCATTGTTGGATGCATCAATGCTGTAAAATTTCAATAAAAATGGTTCTGCTATCAATATGAAATTTACGCCTGCAACGCTTATGTTCAAACATCCTACTGTGCCTTTCGACCCATTGGTTTTCTGAGACACTATTAAGGGCATATCAGAACGCTATTTAGTGAAATATTTGGTCCAACCACTGGTACTCCTATACTTAATTAATGTTAGATTCACCGCAGAAAATAATAAGAATCGAATCTCCTGAATCATAGCAAAAAAAAATATAAAAATATAGGCAGTTACTTGCACTCGCGGCGGGACTCGAACCCGCAATCTCTTGATTAGAAGTCAAACGCGCTAACCAATTACGCTACGCGAG